>Ga0307380_10010615_pt1 | contig 11589 bp, 8 predicted proteins | sample UN3MG_FD_202239 | JGI IMG/M metagenome (GOLD analysis project Ga0307380, IMG submission 202239) | Soil microbial communities from Risofladan, Vaasa, Finland - UN-3 | ecosystem: Environmental > Terrestrial > Soil > Coastal area > Acid sulfate soil | place: Finland: Risofladan, Vaasa | collected... | reverse complement strand
TTCATCCGCGACAGCATCACCGTCTACGTGGGCAAGCTCCGCCAGGTCAGCATGCAGGACCCCGAGTCGGGCACGGTGGGCTTCAAGGAGACGGCACCGGGGCAGGGCCAGTTCCAGTTGGCCGACGACCCCACGGGCGGCAAGCGGGTGTACGTCGAGTACCACGTAGCAGATAACCTGGACTAGGCCGTGGGATACCCGATCCGCAAGGGCACCGGGCCGTGGGGTTCCGACATCTGGAGCGGCACCAGTGGCTCGATCTCCTACACGACCGCGAGCGGCACACCCTCTTCGGGCGACCTCGTCGTTCTGTGGATCGTCAAAGACGACGACGTGGCCCCCGGCACCCCCTCCGACGGAGGAGCGACGTTCACGCTGATCGATGGTGGGGCCACGAACGCGCAGGCTTACGCCACCCTCTATGCCAAGTTCGCTGATGGCACTGAGGGATCTTCCATCTCCTGGTCGTCCGACTCCGAGGAGGGCGTGGCGTTCCTGACCGTCATCGACGGCGGCGCATCGTCCATCTACCAGAGCACGCTGGGCAACGTCATCCAGAACTCGACGATCCAAACGTATGACGGTGTCGCCCAGATACCGACAACGTCCCTCAGTACCGGCTGGGGTGCCTCCACGCCGACGCTGTGGGTCTGCCTGGGCGGCACCGACAGCAACAGCGTGGTCACTGGCGGTACTCCCTGGTTCGGCTACCCCCTCCAGTTCCAGGAGAACACCGACTTCGCCCAGTCATCCGGTGGGGCCGGGGCCGCAGGCGCGGCAGTAGCCGAACGCCAGTTCACCACCGACGACTCCACCGACTTCGCCACCACCACCTCCCACTACAACTTCCAGCTCGATGATGCCGAGGAGACCATCGGCACGTTGGTCGCCATCAGGGGGACGACGCCGACGCTCGGCTACCTCCCCAACGCTCCGACGCCGTCGCTGCGGGACACGACGCCGCCCACGGCCACTGCTGACTCCACGACCATCAGCATCAACAAGCCCGACAACACCGCTGACGGGGACCTCCTCGTGGCGGTCATCAACTTCGACGCCGAGGGGACAGCGAGGACGTTCAGCTCGACCGGCTGGACCTACCAGGGCGCCGTCGAGTCCTCCACCCCCAACATCGGCATCTACTTCCTCACGAAGATCGCTGACAGCGAGGGGTCGTCGTGGACCTTCACCGTCAGCGGCACGTCTGGCAGCATGGCCGGTGAGGTCCACGCCATCCAGAACGGCGAATGGAACGACTGGCTCGACGGCGTCGGCTACGAGTTCCCCGGCTCGACCACGGCGGACACCGGCTCGCTCACTGGCGTCAAGGGCATCATCTTCGGCACGTTCGCCGGCGGCGCCTTCGGCCCCACGGTCACCTGGACCGTCGATGGTGATCTGACCGAGATCAGCGACACGACCCGCTACTTCGCCAACCTCGCGACCGGCTACCGCACCGAGAGCTCGCCCACCAGTGTCGGCCCCTACACCGGCACGGCAGACGCCTCCCAGGACCCGAGGGCGGCAGCCGTCTGGGCCGTCGGCCCTGGCCCCGGCTTCGACCTCGATGCCGTCATCCTGAGCACGGTCGCTGGCAGCTTCACCGTCGACGCCACCCTCTTTGGCACCACGACCGTGTCCTCGGGCTGGCAGCTCTACCACACCATCGAGGCTGCGAGCGCACCGAGCTACCGCATCGGTGTGACCCTCGCGGTGTCCGCCGACGGATCGGTCATCGCCTCCTCCTACGACCTCGAGGACGCCGCCTGGGTCTGGTACGGGAACAAGTGGGACACCGAGAAGAAGGTCACTGGCATCAACGACTTCGGTGGTGCTCTCGCCCTGACCAGCGACGGCTCAAAGCTCGTCGTCGGCTCTGAGACGGACAACACCGACGACGATGAGGCAGGAGGCATCTGGGTCTTCGAGTCGTCGGACGACTACACCTCCAGCACGAGGATGGCCCCGGCCTCCCCCGGTTACTTCGCGCACTTCGGGTCCTCCATCGCCATCAGCGGGGACGACTCCGTCCTGGTGGTCGGAGCCAGGTACTACGACGGCGCTTCTACCTCCCCCTTGAACCGTGGCTGCGCCTACGCCTTCTACGGCACTGACTGGGGCACGGAAGCACGCCTCGACCAGCCGTCGCCCGTTGAGAGCGAATGGATGGGCAGCCGTGTGTCGGTGAACGGCGATGGTTCGGTCATCTGCGCCAGTTCCCCGTACCGGGATGGCACCCCCGCCAACATCGGCACGTTCGCGGTCTTCTACGGCACCACCTGGGGGTCATCGGTCCAGCGCGTCGGGGTCAACGCCAGCGACTCCCTCGGCCACACCACCGCCTTCTTCGACAACGATGACCTTCTCGTGGGCCGCATCAACTTGACCGACGCCTGGCACGGCGAACTCAGGAAGTACACGCAGAGCAGCACCTGGGCGAGTTACACCACGGTCACTGAGGATGTTCCCACCGACTTCGATGCCTACTTCCCCACCTTTGGGTCCACCCTCTCCATCACGACCGACGACACACTCGCGACGGGGCAGGACGCCTACGACAACGGCGCTACCGATGGCCGCTTCCAGCGGTTCGACGTGACCGACTGGTCCTACGAGGACGTGTACCCGCCCCCCGGAGAAACCGGCACCGGCTTCGGTTATCGGGCCATCAGCCCGAAGAACGACAGCAACATGGTCGTGGTCGCGGCGCCCTTCTACGGCGTCGGCGGCAAGGGCAAGATCTTCATCTACCGCTACGGCCAGCTCAGGCTCGAGGCGGATGCGTGGATCGCCATCGGTGGGGACTTCACCGTCGATGCCAGTATCGCGGCCGCCCCTGAGGCCGCGTTCCCCGTCGATGCAGTGCGCTTCGTCTTCGACCAGGGCGGTGACCATCCGTTCGATGTCGATGCCTTCCTCGAGAACGCCTACTTCACCACCGATGCGGTCATCTACAAGCCCGAGTTCACCGTCGATGCGGTCCTCGGCATCTCGGTCGAGGATGTCACCTTCACCGTCGATGCCCGCTTCGCCAGCGGCGGTGACTTCATCGTCAGCGCAGCCATCCACCGCGAGTGGAGCAGCGTCATCCACTCCGACGGCATGTCCCCTGATGAGGTCGCCACCTGGGGCAGCCCCGACATCGGCAACGACTACACCTACAGCGCCAGCGAGTCCCTCTGGGCCAAGACCAGCGGCGTGGGCACGTTCGGCCCCACCAAGGACCAGCAACCCACCATCTACTGGAACGACCAGACCTGGCCCTACGGCGACAAGGAGGTCTACGTCGAGTGGGCCACGAGCGGTCGCGGAAACCTCAACTCCCAGAGCCACCGCTTCGGCCTGAACAGCCGGGTCTACTTCGTCTACCGCTGCACCAACAACAACGCGGTTGGCACACCTGACTACCTCGACCTCTACGTAGACGGGGTCCTGCGAGGCACGCGCCACTACCTCCCGGCCAAGTACAACGCTTCCTACCCCCGCCTCGCCATCCGCTACCGGGCCGAGAGCACGACCATCAAGGTCAAGGTGTGGGAGCGGAGCGCGACCGAGCCTGACTGGCAGATCACGTACGACGCGAGCGTCGTCGGCTACACGCCCACCAACACCCGCGCCTACTGGAGGTCGGGCGCCTCCTCGTACTTCGGCACCGAGGGGCCGTGGACCTACTACTGGGACAACCTCACCATCACCCCCCTCGACCTCCCTCCGCTGACGGTCGACGCCTACATCTACATCGTCACCAACGAGACGGACTTCACCCTCGATGCCCGGGTCGGGCCGTGGTTCGTTACCTCCGCCTTCGTCCAGCCCTACTTCCGGCTGGATGCCGAGATCTACTACGCCACCCTCGTCATCCCCAAGCCACCGCTGGTGCGGGCTTACATCTCGTTGACCTCATCGAAGGCGTTCAGCGCCAACGCGGTCATCGCGGGCATCGACAACCCCTACTTCTTCGCCCGCGCCGCCATCTTCGGTGAGGTCGTGGGTGCCGCCTACATCGATGCCGAGATCGGGGATGCCCGCTTCTTCTGGGCGGCTGCCGTCATCGGCACGAAGGTCACCTGGGAGGACTTCCTCGTAGTGCGGTCGTGGATCGACGACACCCCGCTGACCAAGACCTTCAGCGGCGACGACGGCTGGCCCATCGATGCCCACATCGACGGACCCGATGGCACCGTCGAGCTCGACGCGGTCATCACCGATGGCGTCTACACCTACACGTACGCCCTCGATGCGGAGTTCGCCTCGGTCGGGGAGTCGGGCGGCACCTTCACCCTTGACGCCCTCCGCTCCATCGTCGGGGACGAGAGGTTCCTCGTCGCCGCTGTGGTCGCGCAGAACGCCCCTCTGCGCCTCGATGCGTGGCTCGCCGGTACACTCACCCTCGATGCCGTCCTGGCCCATCTGGGCGGCTCTGGGAGCCTGACCGCTGACGCCTGCCTGGCCGGCACGCTGACGCATCAGATGCACGTCGACGCCGTCGTCGTTGATGGGTCAGGTGACTACCATGGTGCCCACGCCGATGCCATCATCCTGGGCACGCAGGCGGACGAGCGGCTGCACTTCATCGAGGTGCTGGCGAAGATCATCGGCTCGCCCGAGAAGTCCTTCTCGCTCGACGCGGTGCTGGTCCAGGCGTTCACCCTCGATGCCCGCTTCTACCGTCCGGTCTTCGTGGACGCTTTCATCGCGAGCGACCAGTTCATCGTCTACCCGCCCAGTCAGGACGGCGATAGCGCCGACACGACCGGCACCAGCCAGGACGGCAGCGATGGCGTGGCGGTGTCTGGCACGACGTTCTCGGCGGCGAGCGCCGACTTCACCGGGATGGAGGGCGCCGCGATCGTCATCGACGGGCAGACCTACATCATCGAGTCGGTCACAAGCCCGACCACGGTCGTCATCAGTGGCGGGACCATCGCCGGGAGCGGGCTGTCATGGAGCATCCCGACCCTGACCGACCCTGACGCCTCGTTCGATGACTCGCTGATCGGCCAGACCATCGTCATCGAGGGCATCAGCTACACCATCATCGATGTCCTCGATGAGAACACCGTCATCGTCGGTGGCGCGGACGAGTGGCCGTACGCCAACGGCGGCATCGAGTGGTACATCGCCTCTGGCGACCCGACCGACCCGTTGGGCGACCCGCCGCCCACCACCCGCATCTCCCAGGTACTCATCGAGTGGTCGCGGCCCGACAAGGAGTCCTGGACCGACCTGACCGGCGATGTCCTTCCCGAGGGCACGACCTTCACCCAGTCTGCCCGCGTCGGCCCCGGCACCTTCGAGATGACGCTGAAGGACGCCCACTCCGAGTTCGTCGGCGGCGAGGAGATCCGGGTATCGGTCGATGGCTACCGGGTGTTCGGCGGGTACGTCTCCGACGTGGAGCGGGGCTACGCTTTCGAGGACGACGCAGGCCAGCCGCTCGTCTTCCTCAAGGGCACCGACTACAACGCCCTCCTCGACCGCCTGCTTGTCTACAACGCAGAGTGGGACGAGAAGAAGGAGGGGTCAGGCGGCTACCGGACCTGGAAGCCGTTCAGCAAGGGCACCCTCGACAGCACCATCATCAAGACCGTGGCGACCCGCTACATGTCGGACCCCGGCAAGATGGGATTGGACATGACGACCTACGTGGATACCATCGAGACGCCCGCCCCCACTACCGGCTTCCAGATGGAGTCGGGCATGAGCCTCCGCAACCTCCTCACCGAGATCAGCCGCATCACCGAGGGCGTGTGGTACATCGACCCCTTCAAGAACCTCCACTACCACTCTCGCGAGGTCGTCACGTCGGAGTTCCCCATCACCGATGGTGATGGAGGCATCGCCTGCCGTGGGCTGAAGATCTCCACGTCCCTGTCGGTCGTCACCAACGACGTGTTCGTGTGGGGCACGCAGGCATTCATGGACACGGGTGACAGCGACATCATCTACAGCCGCCAGACCGCCGATCAGGACTGGGACGTGGACTGGTGGGCATCGAAGATCACCGACGTGCAGGCGAAGATCGACGCGATCAAGGAGACGCCCTACGACCAGCGGACACTGAAGCAGCGGACGAAGCTCGAGGCCCTCCGCAAGACGAAGAGCGTCTACAACGGCTACCTCACGAAGGCGCAGGCCACGACCGAGGACGGCTCGGTGGGACGGTTGGGGCGGTGGCAGACCGGGGAGTTCCGCCAGGACATCTACCAGCAGGGCAAGGTGGACCGTCGCGCCAAGGCCATCATGCAGCGGTACTCGGAGCCGGTCACGAAGGCGCAGGCCACGGTCTTCGACCCCAGTTTCGGCGCCGGCCAGGTGGCACAGGTCGTGTCGATCCGCCACGGCGTGGCCGACGAGTTGCCCATCCGCCAGATGACCATCGACTTCGCGACGGCGAAGGAGCCGGTCGGGGACACGTACTACGCCGTGCCGCGCTACACCCTGACCCTCGGACTGGACCCCGAGGAGCCGTGGGACATCTACCAGTTCCTGCCCTTCCCCGACCTCCCCGACCTGAACGTCCACTTCAACATCCCGACGATCCGCATCGTGGATCCGGTCATCGACATCCCCGGCATCGCCCCGCTGTACCTCGACACCTTCGACCGTGAGTGGAACAGCCAGGAAGACTTCGGCACCGCCGCCAACGAGCGTGACGAGACGAGGGAGTGGGAGGTGGACGCATGACTACCTACGCGGCTGACGGCGCCTACGGCAGCATCACCAGCCAGCTCCAGGAACGTGACGCACTCCATGCCGCTGGCGACGGCAAGACGGCCAAGAACGTGGACAGCGTCAACGTCGTGCAGGGCGACAACGACATCCCCCTCACCGGCCTGACGTTCAGCGAGATCTCGTGGGAGTTCCGCCTGTCCACCGTCTTCGCTGACCGGGCGCTGCTCGACTACGCCCTCGAGCAACTCCAGTACGACTCGAGCATCGATGGCTTCATCGGCGCCTACCAGCCGAGCGGCCCCTACTACGAGCGCACCGAGGGCATCGATGAGGGACTCGAGGTCCACGGCGGGGTCGATGGCGCGTGGTGGCAGCTCATCCTCACCGGCCTGGGTACGGCCCTCTTCACCAACGGCGAGTGGAGCCAGGAGGTGGACCTCATCGCGGGCGACATGTACACCGTCTCGATGGGCCTGAACACCGAGAGCGGCTACGCCAGCGTGACCCTCTGGGACCGCTTCGGAACAGCGATGGCGACCGGCTCCCGTAGCGGCCTGTCCATCCCCCTGTCGGTGTCCCACTTCGGGATCACCGGGACCGAGTTCAACTACGCCGGCAACTCGACGGACTACTTCGACATCAGCGACCACACGTACCTCTACTACAGTGGTGCATCCGCCTGGGACGGAAGCCACATCTACGGCGAGTACGCCTACCACCCCAACGGGAACCAGAGTGGCTTCCTCCAGAACGTCGGTGGCCCCATCTGGCCCCCGACCAACAACCTTGGGACATGCTCCGCACAGAGTTACATCGCGTGGCCGTCTCGCCCCTACTGGGCATCGTGCCCAGGCAGGCTCGACAACACCTTCGTCACCTGGATCACGAACGAGGAGTGGTTCAAGGTGCAGTGCCTTGCCGAGGCTCCTCCTGGCTACGAGGAGGGCTTCCTCGAGTGGTCGCCCTGGTACGCGCCGCAGCAACTCGAGTACGAGCCGGTCGGCACATCGTGGGCGGGGAAGAGCCTCACCGGCTGGTCACACATCTCTCAGTGGCCCCAGAGTTGGAGGTGGGGCTACAGCGGCGGAGGGCACACCTGGACCCAGACGGGCTACCAGTACATCGGCCCGTTCTACACGCCCACCTCATACCTCCGCGAAGACTCCTTCACCTACTTCGGCGTCCAGATCGACGAGGGCAACTGGGCGGAGAAGCCGCCAGCCTACACCTGTGGTTTCACCTGGCCCTGGCAGAACGGTGACCTCGGGTCATGGAAGAACTACACCACCGACCCCGAGTCTTGGCGGTTCCGCTTCGTCCTCGACCCTGAGGTCGCTGCTCCCCTGAAGCTCGAGGTCAACCAGATCTGGTTCGGCACACCCGTCTTTGAAGAGGATGAAGAGGAGATCATCCTCGAGGAGAACGAGGTGTCCGAGGGCTGGAACACCGAGATGGTGGAGGTCGTTGACGGTGTCGCCACCATCCGGGCCACGCCGGTTCAGGGATCGGTGAACATCTTCGATGCTGATGGCGGCGTCCTCGGCTATCTGGACGAGTGGGAGGAGGCCGACGACCTGGGCCTGCTCTACCTCATCAAGACCAGCGACGAGATCGTGACCATCAACTACTTCGTGTCGCGCCCGGTCTTCGACCAGAACAAGCCCTTCATCTCGAGGCCGACCCTCGAGCAGGCGCAGGAGAACATCAGGCGGGCGACGATGGTGCATGGCCCCTGATATGCTCAGGTCAGCCGCCGGGAGGGCTGGTCTTCATCGAGGTGTCCTATGGACCCCCTTTCCAACCCGGCGTTCCTCATCTTCTCTGCTCTCGCACCGATGCTTATCGCGCTGGTGAAGCAGAGCGGACTCCCCACTCAGGCGAATGCTCTCATCGCGGTCGCGGCGTACATCGTCGTGGGCCTCGCTGGCGCCTTCATGTCGGGCGAGGAGTTCACCGCTGAGAACGCCGTCACCTTCATCACCGTCGCGACGACCGTCGGCACCGTGGCCTACAACCTCATCTGGAAGAACCTCGGGCCAGAGGACGATCCACTCGAGGAGCGCCTGAACGCAGCCACGTCTGTCATCAAGCCCAGCTCCGATGGGGAGCCGACCGACAGCACCCAGTGAATGGGGGCGGGTCGAACCGCCAGAAGAACGACTACGGCCTCCCGATGGCGTGCCCAGAATGCGCCTATCGATGGCTGAAGTTGCCGGGCATCAAGATGAAGTCGTGCCCGAACGACGGCTCAGAGTTGTTCTCGACTCGGCCAAAGAAGTCGAGGAGACAACGTGCCGAAGAGAGAGACCAACGGCTGGCGTGATGGCTCCGACCCGATCCAGCGATGGCTCCGAGTCGTCACCACCATCGTCGTGCTGGGGGTCTTCGCCTGGCTGGCGCTGGGGGAGGACCGGCACAACGACATCCTGGTCCTGGCACTGGCGCTGGGTGCGCTCCTGATGTTGCTTGGTTATGAGGGCGTCGTGCGACTGCCCTACATCGGAAAGGACGACGACGATTGAACGTATCCGCCGAGTATGAGGTGCTGACGGCGGTGCTCTCCGTCTTCGGCCTCGCACTCTCCATCTTCTATCTCTGGAGGGTCATCCGCTCCTACCAGGAGTGGCACGACGAGCGTGCTGCGGTGAACCTCTCGAAGGCCATCGGCCTCGTGGTCATCGCCTTCGGGCTGAGCATCTCTGCGGCTGGCCTCTTCGTCAACCACGGCGAGTACTCCATCGCCGGCCTGATGCTTGCTCGCGGCGCCCTCATCGCGATGCTGGCGACCCTGCTCCTGGCGGCGGTTCGTCCGGGGGCTGAGGGCGACTGACCAGCCCGTCACGCAGGCGGTAGAAGAGCTGCTCGAGCGCCCGCTCGGGCATCCCCCTCCACTCCGACTGCACGCGCGGCTGCTCGCCAGGGACCGCGTCGAGGAGGACGGCCAGGGCTTGGTAGACGTACCCCTTCTCCGTGGGCAGGGTGCTGAGGGAGAGGGACCAGCCCTCTGGCAGATGCTCCTCGCACTTCGACCAGAAGTGGTCGATCCTCAGGTGCCCGATGTCGCGCAGCGTATCCCCGTCCACGGCTGCCCGGTCGTGGTGAGCCTTCACCAGAACGTCCGCACGTAGTCGATGCCAGCGATGAAGAGGGCGATGGTGTCGCGCTCGAGGTAGTGGGGGCCGTCCTTCCGGTGTGGAGGGAAGGGGATGTCATTCTTCGCGGCCCGCTCGTTGAGCCACTTGGTGACCTCGAAGAACCGCTCGCCCTGGATGAGGATGCGGTACAGCACCTCGTACTCCCTGACCGAATGACGACGAAGCCTCCGCATCACTCTCGTGGTACGGAGGCGTTGGTCACCGTTGCGCTTGCCCCTGCCGTCACTGCGGTTCATCCAGCGGATGAAGTCGGGGTGCCACTCGAGGGAGCCGTCGATGGAGAGATCGCCTGAGTGGATCTTCATGGGGTACTCACCCCGCCAGTCCTGTCCCAGCCAGGTGGCCCACCATGCCGCCTGGCGCATCGTTTCGTCCGGGTACGGCGTCTCCGTCATGCCCAAGAGTCTACGCACCCTCCGGTAACGGCATCGGGTTCAGTCGGGTCTGCTTGGCGAAGCGGGCAGGGAACGGCACGTTGTAGTCCATCGGCATACGGGCCATCTCACGGCCCTCGAGCCAACCCGCCAGACGAAATGTGGGGGGCATCCCCACTGCCAAGAGGTAGACGAGCCGGGGGGTGTCCTTCGTCTTGTAAGCGAGGCGCCCGTCCTCCTTCCTCACGTTGCGGACCTCCGTTCGCTCCCCGATGTCACACGCCTTGCGCTCCTTGAACCCGGACCCGAACATCGTCCTCCGCCAGGGCAGACCAGTCATCACCGACGCGGCCTTCTCTGCTGCGAAGCCCCTGAACTTCAGCTCGAAGTCAGTTTCTTTGCCGATGGGCCAGTTGTCCGGGTAGCCTTTGTTGTCGTTGTACGACTTGATGGAGTTGGTGTGCTTGAGGACTTCGTCCAGTTCGGCGTCAGTCAGCGTGTACAACCAGGGGGATGGAGGGGGTGGCTCAGGTGGAGGAGGAGGGGTATAAACCCCCTCCTCCTTGAACGACTTGCTTCCACAGCGGCACACTCCTATGCCGTAGGGGCTGAACGTCGGCTTGACATCCAGCCCCCCGGCGCCGCACTCAGTGCAGCGGTACATCAGAACGGCCAATCGGCATCGGTCCCGCGCTCCAGCAGCTCGAGGGCCGTGAAGCCCGCATCAGACAGGCCACCGAAGACGTAGCGGTTCTTCTTGCCCGACGGCATGGTGCCGGGGCGGTAGCCCGCCACGTTGAACGTGTAGACCGGCACGTTGTCGGACAGCCCAGAGTCGGTCATCGAGTCGTGCGACTGCTCGTCGGTGATGATGACGACCCGGTCATGGTCGTAGAAGTGGCGCTGGACCGCGTGCCAGGTCATGGTGCCGCTGCGGTACTTCACCGCCTGCGTCACCTCCTGGACCGTGAGCAGCACGCTGCCCTTCTTGACCTTGACCTCCTCGCTCTCCCCGCTGTAGCCGACGAGGGTCGGCTTCTCGGCGCGGACGGCGAGGGCAGCCCCGAAGATGCTGGCCGGGGCCAGCCGCTTCACCGAGGAGCGGTCGCTGATCGCCCACTCCATCGAGGGGGACAGGTCCACGAGGATGAGGGTCTTGCCGGTCAGGGCGGGCGTGTTGGCGGTCGAGAGGTTCACCGCCTCTTCCAGTGCCTCGTGGTACTGGAGCGAGTTGGTGTTCACCATCGCGGTGAAGAAGCGCAGCGGGAACATCCGGCTCTTGGCGATGACCTCGGGGTCTGCGAGCTTGGCCTTGACGACCTCGCGCAGTTCCTTGCTGATGCCAGCGTCCTCGAAGTTGCGGAGGTTCCGCACGAGGGCGAAGA
>Ga0307380_10010614_pt1 | contig 11591 bp, 17 predicted proteins | sample UN3MG_FD_202239 | JGI IMG/M metagenome (GOLD analysis project Ga0307380, IMG submission 202239) | Soil microbial communities from Risofladan, Vaasa, Finland - UN-3 | ecosystem: Environmental > Terrestrial > Soil > Coastal area > Acid sulfate soil | place: Finland: Risofladan, Vaasa | collected... | reverse complement strand
GGTCAAGAAGTACGTGACCTTTGCTCCGTATCAATCTAAAAAGGGAGGTTCTATGGAAGGCCAAACGTTTGTGTTTACTGGGTTCCGTTCGAAAGAACTGGAGAAGGCCGTCGAAGACAAGGGTGGTAAGATGGGCAGTGCCGTCAGCAGCAAAACGACTTACCTTGTTGCTGAAGACAAGGACAGCACGTCTGGCAAAGCTGTCAAGGCTCGGTCACTCGACGTTAAGGTGATTGGTCAAGCTGACCTTGAAAAGATGTTGGGTCTGTAATGTTGTTCCTTCCCTCTTATGAGAACCTTGATCTGCACCGACTACAAACCGTAGTCGAACGTATTCATCACGGTGATCGATTCCATCGAGGCGAAGGTCAAACTGTTGCCAGAATTTACTTAATGTTTGGTGAGGTGGAAGCTGGTGACGATGATGGCAGGTATCTGTACGTTGCGGAAAACAGCATGTGTGCAAAGTGGGCAGCTCGGGATTTTCTCGAACTGACCTGGCTCGCATTTCCTGAAATGAAAGATCTCGTTATCTTCGAGACCCACGATTTTTATCCTGACACGATCGTTCTACCAAACAAGCAAGTATATCGTTTCCTTTCTGTCAACAATCTAATCGCAGGTGCAGGGATACATATGCGTGGTTATCGATTTGACACTGTGTTCTTTGACGTCAGTGGCGAGAAGCAACGCCAGCTCGATGCAAGGAATACTGACCTCGTTGAGACTCTTAGCTATCTTCAAACTACTGGCGCCGAACTGGTATAGGACCTCTCACAGTGACAAACGAACAAAGACAACAGTGGGCGTACCAACAACAGATGCGTGCTGCAATACAGGCCGCACAACATGAACAACAAGCACAACGCGTTGCAACTGCTCGACAGGCTGCTCAAGTTCAACAAATGATCGACGAGATGCCTCGTCGGCAATATGCAATCATTGTTGCAGTTGACATACAAGGCGGCTTCGCCAAAGCAGGAGAAATTCCATGGCACTACCCTGCAGACTTTCGATGGTTCAAAGGACGCACGAAGAATCAAGTTGTTGTGATGGGTCGTGTGACGTATGAAGATATCGTGAAACGACGTGGTGAGTTCACTGGCAATGTGCTCTCTGATCGTAAGTGCTTTGTTGTTTCGAATACGTTGACTGAGCTTCCTCACGCAACGGTGGTAAAGTCAGTCGGTGACGTTGAACATCACCTCGATAATACGGATGAGGATAAGACGATCTTTCTTATCGGAGGCGAAAGGGTGTTTGCAGAGGGACTTTCTATTGCAGATACCGCGTACGTAACGGTTGTCAACACTGAACATTCGTGCGATAGATTCTTTCCTACTGATTTCCTGATGGAACACTTTGACTCCGATAAGGTGTACAAGCACGACGGCTCGCCCGAACTTCGATTTACGATCTGGAAGAGAAAGATATAGGTAAATAGCAACATGAAACCCAAGACAAAAGATGAAGCACACCTTCGACGCAAATTTGCGCACGAGGATGAAATTCCGTACGAGATCGAGCGTGAAGCTCGTGAGAACAAGCGTATCTGGAAACGGCAGACATCAAAACTTGACCGCCGAATCGGTAAACGAGATGTTAGAGAACTATTAGACGAGGAATAAAATGAACGAGATGTGGGAAATTTTAGTGCCGACAGTTAGACGTGATGGCACACCCATTCGAACAAGGTTCCACAGAGTGTGGGACACAGAGGTGTATAAGCTCACTGGTGGGCTCACTGTGCTCACTCCCACCAAAGGCAAGTGGGTGTGTCCTGCTGGCAGTTTGTTTGAAGAAAGAATGATTCCTGTACGTGTCGCTTGTACTCGTGACCAGATCAACTCGATTGTTGACATGACATTGAAATACTACGACCAGAAAGCTATCATGGCCTATAGGATTAGCGACGAAGTAATTTTGAAACACAGAGGGGATGTAAAATGAAACTGAAAGACTTATACGAAAAATCTACAAAGAAAGGTACATATGCTGGTGTTCGTTTTGATGAGCCGACGAAGCTCAAGCTGCAAAAGTATGTGGAGGACAACGAAATTCCAAACAGCACGTCGCCGGAAAAATACCACACGACGGTGTTGTACAGTCGCAAGCATTTGCCGAACTATAAAGCGCCTGGAGTTATTCAGCCTCCGATGACTGGTAATCCATCGGGCTTATCAGCGTGGGACACGCAAGGTGAAAATGGTCCGAAGACGAAGTGTCTGATCTTTCAATACGACAGTCCGGAACTGAGCGCCCGACACTCATCGTTGATGAAGGAACACGAAGCGACGTTCGACTATCCTGAATACAAACCTCACGTCACGCTGTCGTATGACATCGGTGATATGGACATTAGCAGCCTGCCGGACATTAAAGGTATCGGCCCATTGAACATCGTTGAGGAGTATGGTGAAGACCTTGATCTCGACTGGGCTCGGAACAAGGGAGTTAAAAAGGGCGGTGGATGAGTTTAGATAACATCATTAAGTTTGGCATCATTAGAGACGTTCCGGTCCCTGCGCCTAGTCCGACAAGATATTGGGCAGAGCTTGATGGAAATCATATTGAGTTTGATATTACAGAAGCTCGTCAAGCCGGACACCTGTATGACACACACCCTCAATTTACGTCGCTGTTTGACTACGTTGTCAGCTTGTTGATCCCTTCAGAATTGACCGACGAAGAATATGCGGCGATTGTTGCGCGGAGAACAACGGCTGGGCGCGAGCGATAGAAGATCGAATTCGTAACCCGAAAAGTAGTTGATTTTTGTAACAAAACAAGGTACAGTAAATAACGTTGTATTTGATAAAGGAAAAATCGATATGAAAAAGATCCTGTTTGTGTTGATGGTGTTATTCACTACTGCTGCGTTTGCTGGTGGTGGTCACGGCCATAGAAACTATGGTCATGGTGGTCATGGTGGTCATGGTGGTCATTGGAAACAGCATAGCAACGCTTGGGTATGGGTGGTTCCGGCTATTGTTGGTGGTATGATTGTGTTTCAAGCAACTCGACCACAACCTGTCATTATTGAACGTACCCTCGTCGAGCCAAATTGCTCGCCGTGGACAGAGGTTCAAAATCCTGACGGAACAATTACTCGAACGAGGACCTGTAGACGATAACATCAGATCTCAAAAAATTGAGTGGCAAACTCTTCCTTGCGCTTCAATTGTTTCTCCGTATACTTTCCGTTGCGTGGTGTTACGCGTTTGTAGTCTCGAAGGATTAAGTTTGCTCGAGCTTTCTTTTTTCGCTCCCTGAGATAGGGAGCTATCTGCTTGAGAGTCTTTATAGCATTGTCATGGCTCGTCTGCCAATGCCAAGCTTGTCTGTGTCCTTTCTTTGGCGGTTTTAGTTTTACAATGTGGCCACCGAAGGTATCCTTCATAAAGTCGACTAACTCTTCCGACGTTGATGACACGCTAATCGATGGGCTTCTTTTTTGGTGTCGGGTTTGTCTGATCAACGTTACCGTGCCTTCGCCGTCAACCAACCCCGCTGCATAATAGAGATCGTTTTTGCTCATTTGCTTTTCCTTTGGAATCGTGGTAGATATACCCCACCATAAATATGTATGTGGGTTTTTGTTGACCTTTTTGATAGAATGAGGTATAAATATACGCTATCGTTGTATGAAGCGCCGTTGCGGCGGACAAGACCCGGGTTCGAACCCCGGCATCTCCACCAAAAACTTTTATATGGGGGTGAATTGGAATCGATTGACGTACAATATGGATGTGGACAACGCGAGAGTCGACCGACGTAATCGGCGAAAAACCATAGCTGCAAACGATGAGCTATATGCGATGGCTGCGTAAGCACCAGCCTCTGAGGATTTGACTCGCCAAGAAACAGAAGGAGTCGGGAAAGGGCGCTTCGGCGCCCTTTCTTTTTTCCCCTTATTATTCATATAGATAAATTAGTTTCCGGTGGTGCGCAGCACTAAATACGCTCAACAAGGAGAGCGTATGAATTTCACCTACACATACAGTCCTACTCGAAGTGGTGATGATGAAGACGAAGAGCGCGAAAAGCTTATTCCTCCTCATCTCAGAAAGAAGCCCTATCAAGTATTCGAACAGCAGTTTTCTGCTCAGCATGTTCACTTCTATCTCAGTGAGGACATTGGTGACCCCGATGCATACGCCGATATGATTCATCGTATCAACGTTGCGACGCCCGCCGACGTGATCTTTATTCACCTGAACACACCAGGTGGCAATCTTGCGACAGGTATCCAAATTATCAATGCGATGCAAAACTCCCAGGCAAAAGTTGTTACTGTTATTGAGAGCATGGCATATTCGCTTGGAACTTTGATCTTCCTTGCTGGCGATGAAATGGTTGTTAACGATCACTGCATGATGATGTTTCACAACTTCAAAGGTGGTGTTATCGGTAAGGGACAGGAACTGGTTGCTCAACTCGATGCAACTGTTAAGTGGTTTGCTGCTCTCGCCAAGAAAATTTACGTGCCCTTTCTAACCGAAGAGGAGTTCGCAAGAATCCTTCGAGGAGAAGATTTGTGGATGCAGTCTCCTGAAATCCGTAAGCGTCTTGACAGAATGATTAAAGCGCTCGAAGTTAAACCCCCTGCAAAAGCAGTTCGGAAGACTAAACCCCAAAGACGGTAAGTTGACTCTTCGTTGGGTAATGTGGTATGCTACAAGAAACACATTGTGGCATTATGGATCATATAACCCTCGAACAAGTAGTTCGCCAACACATTCCTCTTCCACTTCGACCTAACGGTCAAGGGTGGTTTTCGGTCGTGTGCAAGGTCTGTAACGATCACGGACGAAAGGGAAAGCGCGCTGGCTTCAGATTTGATGGAGGGACAGTTGGATACAACTGCTTCAACTGTGGACACACTGCTCTCTTCGATCCTTCCGAACATCGACCGCTGTCTCGAGACATGGTAACTACACTAGAAGCCTTTGATCTCAAGAAAGAGGATTGGCAACCAGCTATATTTTCTTCACTGGCAGATGACTCTTTTACACTCAAATCTAAGAAACGAGAGAATTACGAGCCTGCTGAAACTGAATTCCCTCCATACATTACACCACTAACAGAAGATGGAGATGAGTTTGATCAATGTGCAATCGACTATCTACGTGATGAACGTGCAATTGACTGGAAACTCCATCCGTTTTTCCTTGGAAGAAAGACGAATCATCCTGGTTCTAAGCGATGGTACGCACGTCTAATTCTTCCCATTTATAAAGATGGTAAGCTGGTCTTTTTCCAGGGTCGGGACCTAACTGGCACCCGCCAGAAAAAGTACCTAAGTCCCGATATTCCCAGGGAAAATGTGCTTTATGGGTACGACCACATCTCAAAGGCAACAGATGAACCACTATATATTGTCGAGGGATGGTTTGATGCTTGGCACCTAGAAGGCGTGGCGGTTCTCGGAAGTAGAATGACACCACACCAAGTTCACTGGATTAACCAAAGCCGCAGACCAAAAGTCGTCATACCTGATCGCTTCGGTGACGGCCACATGCTTGCTGATCAGGCACTTGAGCTGGGTTGGTCTGTGAGCACACCTGATGTTGGTGACTGTAAAGATCCGAACGAGGCGATCGTGAAGTATGGAAAGTTGTACACACTTATGACAATTCGAACGCATACGTATGAAGGGTTTGAAGCGGCATTGCGGATTAAATTCTACTGTGAAGAGAAAAACAAAAATGACTCACGAAGAAGCCCGAATGTTCGTAAAGGACCACATCAAGTATAAAGGCAACAAACCTATACAGACGTCCGAACACCTCGTGCGATATTGGTGGGGAGTGTTGAACACTTCCGTTTTTTATGGTAGACTACACAAACCAGTGAAGGTTCAGATTAAGGGTATGCGTGATAGTTTGGCATGGGCTGAAACGAACGATAAGAAGATTGGACGCGTCAATATACGAATGCAACGGAAGTTTTCGTCCAAGCTCTTGTTCGTCACAATCCTACTTCACGAGATGGTACACGCATGGGAACATCAGCATCATACAGTAATGGGGCATGGAAAACGCTTTCATGCATGGCGAAATAGAATCACCTGGACCGTTGGTCTGGAATTGAAGGAAACTCACCACGACGATGACTACCGATACGAATGATAAGTATCCTCCTCCTGAAGAAGGGATTCGAGCAGATCTTTGGCCGACCATGTCAGTCGGGCAACTACACCGACAGCAGGAGCTTATTCTCGGCGACGTCACGAAGCTTCAAACAATGACACCATTTGGTGTGCCATCGTCACCAGGCGCCGATTCGCTACTTAGAGCATTACAACAAGCGATGATAGATATCGTACAATTAATCGACGCCCGATCAGCTAATCAGTCAAAACCTAGAAAGACGCCTAATGTCCAATAAGCAATATACCGGAAAAGATATCAAGGCGCTCACAGATCGTGAGCACGTTCGACTACGAACCCAAGTGTATCTTGGCAACATGCACCCTGCCGAATATTCGATTCCTGATTTGACCAGCGAGAAGTTCAAGATCAAAGAGGTCGAGTTTATCCCCGCTGTGTACAAAGCTATTGGAGAAATCATTGACAACTCATTGGATGAGTTCGCACAGATTAAGTCCAAGATCAAACTGCTCAAGATTGAAGCTGATTCAAAAGCTGGACGATATACAATCACTGACAATGGCCGAGGCGTTCCAATCGACAAGCATTCAACAGGGAAGCCAACTCCTCAAGTCGTATTTGGTCAACTTCGATCGGGTCGCAACTTCGACGAAACGGACGTTGGTGTTATTGGTCAGAATGGTGTTGGTTCCGCTTGCACTAACTATTGTTCCACAGACTTTGAAGTGACGATCACGCGAGAGGGAAAGAAGTACTATCAGAAATTTGTCGACGGTGCACTGAAAGCATCCAATCCGAAAATTACTACTGTGGCCGCTTCACGATCAGGAACGGAAGTAACATTCCAGCTTGATCCCGACGTGTTCAAAAGCGTGGCGTTGCCAAACGAACTAATTCGCAATCGTGCAATTGAAATTGCAATGACCAATCCCGACATCACAGTTGAGTACAATGGTGAACGCTATCGCTATAAGAAAGGCATTGAAGAGGTCGTTCAAAACTTTGCCGCAAAAGGTTCCTACCATGCATTCACTATCAAAGAGAAGCACATCGAGGGTGAATTCTATGTCATCTTCGACGTTCGCGACAGCATTGAAGAACTAATGTGCACGTGGGTGAACAGTTCCTTCTTGTTTGACGGCGGCAAGATTAACACACAATTCTTCAATGCATTCTTCGATGCAACAATTACACAATTGCAGAAGGAAGCTAAGAAACAGAAGAGCGAGGTAACACGTAACGACGTGCGTCAGAATCTTCTTGTGTTGGCGAACATCCGACTAAAGAGTCCTGAATATGACAGCCAAGCCAAGACCCGACTGACAGGTCCAGATCTGCGCAAGGAAATAAGCGGCATGGTTCAAGATCAATGGAAGGCGTTTGTTCGCAAGAACAGCGAATGGCTTGGAGAAGTCCTTGAACGCGCGACGGAACGACATCACCGCCAAGAAGACAAGAAGGCAATCGCCGACCATCAAAAGGGACGTGGAAAACGCGTTGAAGGGTTGCTCGACGCAACAAGTCGTGTGCGTTCCGAATGTCAGGTCCTCATTACGGAGGGATTGTCAGCCAAGAGTCAAATCAGTGAAGCTCGAGATCCCGAGACAACAGCAGCGTTCGCCTTGACAGGAAAAGTCAACAACGTGTATGGCAATACGCCTGCGCAAGTGTTGAAGATGGGCAAGCTCACCGATCTCCTATCCGCTATCGGACTGACACCAGGCAAGAGAGCAGTACGAAGTGATTTGAACTATGGCAAGGTCGTGATTGCAACAGATGCTGACTTTGACGGAGATGACATCTTTACGATCCTCATCAATCTGTTCTATCAGTTCTGGCCTGAACTGTTTGACAAGAACTACGAGCCGATCGTCTATCGGCTTGTCGCTCCCAATGTGTGTCTTGTCAAAGGTAAGCACCGCCTTCACTTCTCAAATCGAGCAGAGTATGATAAAGCAAGAACAAAGTACAAAGGCTATGAGGTTCGATACTATAAAGGTCTCGGTTCGATGACAATGAGCGATTGGGAGATGATCCTATCTGGAAAAACCGACACGATGATTCCAATCATCGACGATGGTAAAATGACAAGCACCCTTAAACTATTATTCAGCGAGGATGCTGAACCTCGAAAGGCATGGCTTACCGCAGTATAACCTACCCCTGTTGACCCTCAACGAATTCTCCTGTATAATCGCCGGATTATAGAGAAACAGAAAGAAATGAACTATACGAATGAAACACTACGAGATCTTTACTTGAAGGATCTCAACATGCCGGACACCTACCATGGCCGTACAACGCCGAAGGTACGTAACATCCGCGAATGGAAAGACATCAAGATGTTCCTTCCGGAAGGGACGACTGTGCCTCGACCTTTAGATCCGTTTGGCGCAACGAAAATCTATGTCTGGAGTGACTTACACTTCGGCCACGAAAACATTATCAAGTACTGCAACCGTCCGTTTCCAAACAAGGAGCTGATGACTCAGTGTTTGATTGGCAACTATCAAAAGGTCGTCAATCACGATGACATTGTGATCTTTGGTGGTGACGTTGGCTTTATGAAAGAGCATGCACTCAACGACATCTTGAACCAATTACCAGGTTACAAGATTTTGATCTATGGTAATCACGATATGCACCGTGGACAACTCTTGAACCTCGCGTTCAATGAGCGCCACTTGTGTCTTGTGATCAATGTGGAGGATGTGGACATGGACTATCAGTTACTGTTTACCCACTATCCAATGGACCAGTTGAACATTCCACAAGGATGCTATAATGTGCATGGACACATTCACGATAAATTGGTTCCTGGAAACAAACACATTAATCTGTGTGTGGAGCACACAGGATATAAGCCGGTTCTGCTTAAAGATTATGTAATTGCCCGAACGCACAGAGCAGAGGCGGCGAGACTAGGATTGGCATACGTAGGATAACAATGACTAAACCACAATCGTCACAATACATCGACACTCAACGAAGGAACTACTCACTCTACATTTTGCAGATGCGAGCAATTCCAGCAGCCACAGACGGATTGAAAGCCGCTGGCCGGCGAACGCTGTGGGTAGCAAGAGACGGGAAGAAGTACAAGACCGCTACGTTGGCTGGTGCTACAATGCCAATCCATCCTCATGCGAGTCCTGATGATGCGATCAATTCTCTTGCTGCACCATACGATAACAACATCCCTTTGTTCTATGGTGATGGTGCATTTGGTACACTGTTGGAACCAAAGGCTTACGGTGCATCACGATATACGAGCGTAAAGACATCCAAGTTTACGAATGATGTCATCTTCAGAGACATCGAAATTGTTCCCATGAGAGAAAACTACGATGGATCGCTTGATGAGCCTGTCCATTTTCTGCCTCTGGTTCCAATCGCACTGCTAAACCCATCTGATGGTATCGTTGTTGCTTTCAAATCGAAAATCCTTCCGCGATCACTTGAAGACTTGATCATTGCTCAAATCTCACACCTAGGCGGCGTGAAGAAACTCAAAGATCCAATGCCAAAGTTCATGCCCTTGAAGTGCGCTTCGTTCAAAAGGGAAGAGGGCGACAAGAGTATCTTCTATTATTTCGAGGGAGACTATGAGGACATTGATGGCGTGACCGTACGCATCAATAAGCTACCTTACGGATTGGGACACGAAAACTTCACTAACAACCTCGACAGCCTTATTGAAAAGGGCGTGGTGATCGACTATACCGACAAGTCAAAGAACAAGGTTAACATCATCGTCAAGTTCAAGAAAGGCAACCTACGAGGCAAGCCAAAACAAAAGATGTTGGAAACGCTTGGTCTAATTGTTCGCCACGGTGAGATTCTCAACGTCCTCGACTTTAAAGGCGAACGCATTTGGAGTCCAGCACCCATTGATCTTATCTGCCAGTTCACCGATTGGCGACTTGGCTGGTATGTTAAACGATACGAACGGCTGCGTGACATGCAGAAGGCCGAGTTGCAACGCTTCTATGACGTTCGAATCGCGATCAAACACAAACTTGGAGCTGTGGCACTCAAGACAAAGTCGCGAGCAGAACTGAAGGAATTGGTGAAGCAACTCAAGGTCATCAACCTCGACTACATTGCTGATCTTCCTGTGTATCGCTTCACAGAAGATGAGCGCCGGAAGAACGAGGAGCGAATCAAAGAGGGTGAAAAGCAACTGAAAGTCTATGAAAGGCTGTTGTCTAGTGAGAAAGAACGTCGTAAAATATACGTATCTGAGCTGCAAGAAATCCTCACCAAACATAACAAGGGTCAATATAATGAGTGACGTTGATATCGACGATATTGAGGAACTAGCGACGCTCGGTCGCGCAGCTCGTCGCCCGAGGAGTCGAAGCGATGTTGCAGACGCTGTGGAAATGAAAGAGACGGACAGTGGACTCAAAGACGGACGCATGTGGGCTGTATATGGCGGCCGGAATTATAGTGCGTGTGAGATGGCCGTTACAGCTCTCCCACCAGGACAGTACACTGTTGATGCCAACGATACTATTGGAATCTTCTTCCGCAAGGAAGACATCAACCTCGATGAACTAATGATCCTCCCTGATTCTAAGTCGTCGGAAGTTATCAGTGAGATCGAACGCTTTTGGACACTTGAAGATAAGTTCCGTGATTTCGGTTATTTGTGGAAACGTGGTGTGATGTTGTGGGGGCCTCCAGGAAGCGGAAAGACCTCCACGCTGCAAATCATCTCCAAGAACATTGTCGACTCCGGTGGTATTTCTCTCTACGTCAATAATCCCGACATGACGTCTCGTGGTTTGAAATCTCTCCGCGGCGTCGAACCAGCACGTCCGATTGTTATTATGCTTGAAGACATCGATGCAATCATCGATGAGTATGGTGAAAGTGACTTGCTCGCGCTAATGGACGGCGAGCTTCAAATCGACAACGTTGTATTCGTTGCAACAACCAACTATCCTGAACGCATGGATCGTCGATTCATTAACCGTCCGAGCCGTTTTTACATCGTCAAAAAGATTGGAATGCCGTCGGCCGACGCACGGCGTGTATATCTGTCAACGAAGAACAAGCGAATTGCGAAGAAGGGGCAAGAGCATGAACTGGAACGATGGATTGCCGAGTCGAAAGACTTTTCCATTGCTCACCTCAAAGAGCTGATCATCTCTGTCGAAGTGTTTGGACAGACGTTGACAGAAGCGGGGACCCGCTTGCGTAAAATGGGTGAACAGCTCTCGTCTGCGAAGAGCGAAACGGCATTTGGGTTTACGAGCGATTCGTCTGATTGAACCACGCCCGCATAAATACCCCTATGAAAAAACTTCTCGTAACAGCCTTCGCAGTGTTAGCCCTCAGTGGCTGCAGTGTTCTCGCTCCAAAATTCGACAACGTCGAATACGACCGTTTTGTAGAATTGACAGCGGCCGTTCAATATGTCTCGCTTCTGTGCGGCCAACCTATATTGGTTCGCGACCACGCGCGGGTGCT
>Ga0307380_10010610_pt1 | contig 11593 bp, 8 predicted proteins | sample UN3MG_FD_202239 | JGI IMG/M metagenome (GOLD analysis project Ga0307380, IMG submission 202239) | Soil microbial communities from Risofladan, Vaasa, Finland - UN-3 | ecosystem: Environmental > Terrestrial > Soil > Coastal area > Acid sulfate soil | place: Finland: Risofladan, Vaasa | collected... | reverse complement strand
GGCACCATGTCTCCAAGGCCGCGCGTGGCTGATGCTGAAGATGATAGAGGTCTCCCAGTGCTGCATAGAGCGGAACGTAGTCAGGAGCGATCTGGAGAGCCAGCCGGTAGTCGTTGGCTGCTTCGGCATAGCGTCCCAAACGAAAGTTGTCCTTGCCATGGCGTGCGAACAGGCCGAGCAGCGTGTTCGTGTCCTCCCCGGTCTTGATGGTTCGCAACTGCTGGAGTGCCTCGCGCAGCATTCCGGCCTGGCGATAGATGGCGTACAGGCGATAGTGCGTGTCCAGATTAGTCGGATCCAGCTCCAAGGCCCGCTGAAACTGGAAAATCGCCTTGCCCGTCTCCTCCAGTCGAAAGTGTATCGCGCCCAGACGCACCGTTGCTTCGAGGTTGTCTGCATCCAGCTGCGTAGCTTGCCAGTAGTGCTGCTTGGCTCTGCTCAGCACCCCTCTCTCTTCGTCAAGCCAGCCCAGACGCAGATGAGCCTGGACGTGCAAGGGTTGTAGTTCCTGGCGGCGATCCCAGAACAATGCCCGAGAGAATCTGCGGCGCGCCAGGCCATAGTCCCCGCGGTCAAAGGCGATCAAGCCTTCTCTGAAGCTGGCCTCTGCGTGCCGCACACGCAGAGTGAGGATGTCGGCAACGGCCCCTGCTATCTGTACCGTCCAGCTGGTTCGGTCCATGGATTCCGACGAGCTTGGTGCCCTGAAGGCCCGGCGGAATCTCTCTCCGACGTTCCTGGCACTCTTTGAGAGGCGGCCAGGAGTGCTCCGGAGCCTGACGACAGAGCGGCGCAGAGGCGCGTAGGCGATGCCGACAATGAAGCCGAGGAAGAATGCACCCAGGAGGGTGAGAATGTCCGCCAGAAGATTCGCGTTCTCTTGCACAGCCAACCCTTTGCTTTCCTCAAGATGGGACGCCTTCCCAAGGCTAGGAAGGCTGCTCTTGCACCTGTGAAGGTCGCAGGTCCTTGACTCTGAGTTGCAGCCGCCTCCTGCCGTTCCAAGTCGAGGCTGCCAACGTGTAAACAACATCGATGCGAGCAGGTACCTCCTCTGGTAGCCATCGTGTTCGAAAGGCGATTGCATCCCACACGGCCTTGCCATCGCTGAGCGCCAACTGCAAGTTCCTCATCCCGCCGCTCTCTCGGCCGACGGAGCGGCAGTGGCGAACCTGGACGTCGTAGCTGGCGAATGTTGGATGCGGGTTGGCCACACCGCAGGGCTCTAGCTGTTTCGTTAGAGACAGGGTTTCCCAGTTCACTCGGGCGAACGGCAGCACCATGTCGACCTGGACTGAAGGGATCAAGTCGCTTGGCTTTAGTTGGCGCCTGGCAATGTCGCTCAGTCGCGAACGAAGCGCATCAATGTTGTCGTTGCGGACGGTACACCCCGCAGCTGCAGCGTGTCCCCCGTACCTGACCAGCAAGTCGCGGCACTGCTCCAAAGCCTCTGTGATGTGGAATGCCTTGATACTGCGCGCCGAGCCTTTGCTCTGTCCTTTCTCCATAGCGATGACCAACGTCGGGCGGTAGAATTCGTCCTTGATGCGGCTGGCCACTAGGCCGGCGACGCCTGTTTCATAGGTGGGGCTGGCCAGGACATAGATCAAGTCGTCGCTGAATTCAGTAACCTGGTTTCGGGCATGCTCAACCATCGCCGCAGTGAGATCCGTACGTTGTCGGTTCTGGTTGCCAAGCTGCTGGGCGAGCTCTGCAGCTTCCTCTGACGAGGATGCCATGAGCAAATCGTAGGCGTCCATTGCATGACCCAGACGTCCAGCAGCATTCAACCGAGGACCGAGTGCAAAGCCGATTGTGTCAGCGTCGACCTGTCCGGGGTGGAGCCGCGCCTCTCTCAGCATCGCAGCAACGCCTGGGCGTAGAGCATGCCAGTCCTGGTTCAGTTTCTCAAGGCCATGGCGGACTATGATCCGATTCTCGCCGACGAGGGGAGCGAGGTCAGCAACGGTGCCCAGAGCCACGAGGTCCAGCAGCTCCTCCTCCTGAGGGAACTCGTCGGATTCGGAGACCCGGACCTTGCTCTCTGCTCGCAGCAAGGCCTGTGCCAGTCGGAAGGCAAGGCCCACGCCTGGGAGATGCTTGTACGGATAGGGATCATCTTCCCTTTTGGGATCAATGACTGCTATTGCAGGAGGCAGATCATCAGGCGATGGGATGTGGTGATCAGTAATGATCATGTCCAGGCCCAGACCACGAGCGAATGCGACCTGTTCAACAGCCCGGACGCCACAGTCCACCGTCACGACGACTTTGACGCCCTGCCGGGCCAACTTCTCCAGCGCGTCCTTGTTCAGGCCGTAGCCTTCGTCCTTGCGACTGGGGATGTAGGGCACAACCTGAGCGCTCAGAGCTGTCAGCGTGGACACTAACAACGCCGTTGCGGTCACACCATCTGCATCATAGTCGCCATAGACGGCAATCGCTTCGTCCGCACGGATGGCTTGACGCAGTCGGGTTGTGGCTTTGTCCATTCCCTTTAGAAGGAAGGGATTGCTCCGGACGAGACGCGTGTCCAGGAATGCCTCTACAGCGTCAGGACTAGACACCTGGCGATTGTAGAGAAGCTGGACAATGAGAGGTGATAGATCCGGGAAACTTGCCAGATGTTCAGCAGGAGCCGGTGGCATGGTCTCCCAGCGATACGTGACAGCAGCCAAGTGGGTGGCCCTTTCTCACGGGAATGTGCGTGATTATAGGCCAGCCAGCCCGAAACTGCAAAGGCCCGACCGGATAACCGGTCTAGTATCTTCGCGCGGGAGGGTATGGGCGAGGATCCGATGGGAGGGCATGGCCGTTAGCCTTGGGCGTCACCAAGCGTTCCCTTTTCCCACTCAGATCGGATCTCGACCCGAGATGGGATAGCTTGGACAGCGAACTGGAGCGTGATCTCTTGCTGGCGCCATCGATCAGGGCAGGACCCGGTTTGGTCGCATGTAGCCATCTTGTCGAGCAGAGGGTGGCCTCAGGCTGGCGGCGCCTCGAGCCATCTGTTCTGGACCAGAAACCCTGTCAAGAGCGGGATCTCAAAGTACACGCCCTGGTATGCCTGATAAGCATAGTACGCGGCCGGCATGGCAGGCAACAAGAAGAGCACCCACAGCACGCAGGCCAGACAGCCAGCGGTGATAACGGTGAATCCAGTGAACACGATTGTCGCCAGCACCTCGTAGATGACGGCGGCCACGAGAAAGCCCAGCGACTGAACGGCGTGGTACTTTTGGAACGGACGTTTGTTGTTCTCTTCAGACAACAGCATGATGCCCGGAATGACGATGGGAATGACCACCTGGGTTGCATAGGCCAGAGCGGCCATCAAGCGGTCGTTATCGGTCACGTCCTCCGACGTCTCCGCTGGAACTACTATCTGGGTTTCCGGCACGTCCTCCGAGGCTGACACCTCCTTGGGGTTCGTCTCTTTGGCACTCATGTATCATCACCTCCTATGATATGAATACGCAGAACTATGCTCCGAGTTTCGGCCTAGTGCGTTTGCCATTCGCAGTTCGGTATGATAGAATGGTGCGCGTTCGCGTACTCACCGTTCTGGTGACAGGGATATGGGGAGGTAAGCTACAGCTTCAGATGGCTCGTGTCGTTTTTATGGGGACTCCGCGGTTTGGCCAGATTGTCCTGGACGCGATGGCCGGCAATCATGACATGGTGGCCGTGGTCACGCAGCCGGACCGCAAAGCTGGTCGAGGTCGTAAGGTGACCATGTCGCCCGTCAAGGCCTGGGCCCTGGAACACGGTTCCCTTGTGCTCCAACCATCGACGCTGCGGGGGGAGGGAATCACTCAGCGGTTGGCGGATTTGGCCCCGGCGGTTGTCGTGGTTGCTGCGTTTGGACAGATCTTGCCCTCGCAGATCCTCACCCTGCCGGAATACGGTTGTATCAACGTGCATGCATCGCTACTGCCGCGTCACCGTGGCGCGGCGCCCATTCCTGCCGCGATCTTGGTCGGCGATGAGCGGAGTGGTGTGACCATTATGCTGATGGACGGCGGGGTCGATACCGGTCCGATCCTGAGTCAGGCGTCGGTAGACATCGCACCCGAGGATACGACGGCATCCCTTGCAGAGAAGCTGGGACATCTTGGCGCAACGCTCTTGATGGATACTCTGCCCCGCTGGCTCGCGGGGGACATCCTACCGCAGAAGCAGGATGATGGACGGGTGACGTACGCGGGACTATTGCGCAGAGAAGATGGGCGCGTCGATTGGACAGAGTCCGCCGCCCAGATTTCCCGACGCTGCCGTGCCTTCTATCCATGGCCAGGGACCTTTGGCTTTTGGAGAAAGAAAGAGCTCAAGGTGCTGCGCGCACGTCCGTTACCATCGGCGCTATCCGCGCCGCCAGGGAAGGTGATGCGGGTTGATTCCGAGGTAGTGGTGGCCACTGGGAATGGCCTGCTTGTCCTCGAGGAAGTCCAGTTGGCCGGCAAGCGACCGATGTTGGCAGATGCATTCGTGCGCGGTCAGCACGGCTTCGTAGGATCAACACTGCACTAGAGCGGGTGTTCCCATGAATGGGAATTCCCTTTTGCAGTCGACTCTCAAAGGAGGCTGGACACAGTACATGCAACAAGTCACACTGGTTGTTCATCATGAGGTGGGTCTGCACGCCAGACCGGCCGCCGTGTTTGTCAAGACGGCGAAAGGATTCGTATCTGACATCTCCGTGGTCAAGGAAGAGAGAGAGGTCAATGCCAAGAGCATTCTCTCCATTCTGACATTAGGAGTGAACCAAGGCGCTGAAATTACGATCAAAGCTGAGGGCGAGGATGAGCAGGAGGCAGTGAGAGCCCTCCAGGAGCTGGTGGAGTCGAACTTCGCGTAGTGAGGTCGTATCCTTGCTTGTTTTGAACCTGGATCGGGAACCGTACGGACGTGCTTGGAAGCTGCAGCACCGTCTGGTCGCAGCTCGCCAGGAAGAGCGAATTGGTGACGTTCTCCTGTTGATGGAGCACGACCCCGTGGTGACCTTGGGCCGTGCTGGCGATGCCAGTCACATCCTGGCCTCCACAGACAAGTTGCGGCAGGCAGGCATCAGCGTGCACAGGGTCGAACGGGGAGGAGACGTCACCTATCACGGACCGGGGCAACTAGTCGGCTATCCCATCCTATCCCTGCACGCGCATCACCTTGGTGCTTCAGACTACATGCACGCGCTCGAAGATGTGCTGGTCCGCACGCTGCTCGATTTCAGAGTTCCTGCTCACCGGCGTGCGGGTTTCATTGGCGTATGGGTGGGTACGGATCGCAAGATCGCGTCACTGGGAGCACGCATAGAGCGCGGGGTGACGTATCACGGTTTCGCTCTGAACGTGGCACCCAATCTCGAGCACTTTTGCTTGATTGTACCCTGTGGACTGACTGGCATAGAGATCACTTCCATGGAGCGGGAATTGGGGAAGCCAATCGACATGCGGGTTGTCCGCGAGCGGGTGACAAAGCATTTCGGCGAGGTCTTTGGTCTGACTCTGGAGGAGACTACTCTTTCGGAACTGCCTCAGTAGATCGATCGACTTGCGAGAAGCGCGGCCCTCTGGCCGCGCTTCTTTGGCTTTGGGTGTGATTGTGCTAGAATGCGGCGTGCGCCCAGCGGTGAAGGAGCAAGCGCAATGCCCCTGCAGGAAACCATCGGCTATTGTGTAAAGTGCCGTGAGAAGAGGACTCTGCACGACGCAGAGCCCGTCTACACCTCTGCTGGAACCCCAGCCACGCGGGGGAAGTGCCCGATCTGTGGCACAGCGATGTTCAGAATGGGCAGGACTGGTGCCCACGCTTCGGTGGCCAAGCCCGACGCCAAACCTGCCGCTTCGAAGAAGAGAAGGACGCAGGAACCACGGCGTCGGGATAGAACCTCCAAGGTAGTGATCGTAGAGTCCCCCGCCAAGGCACGTACTATCCGCGGGTTCCTCGGCCAGGGATACAGCGTGGAGGCATCTCTCGGGCATGTACGCGATCTCCTTCGCTCAAAGCTGAGTGTGGACGTGGAGAATGAGTTTGAGCCTACCTATCGAGTGCCGAATGAGAAGCGTAAGGCGGTGCGGCACCTGAAGAAGGCTGTTGAGCAGGCTGGAGAGGTCTACCTGGCGACTGACCCAGATCGTGAGGGGGAAGCCATCGCATGGCATCTGATGGCCGCAGCGGCTATCCCTGACGAAATCGTGCGGAGAGTTGTCTTCCACGAGATCACCGACGCTGCCATCAAAGAGGCGTTCGCGCTTCCTCGCGGCATCGACATGGATCTGGTCAATGCTCAACAAGGACGGCGCATTCTCGATCGGCTGGTCGGCTATAAGATCAGTCCCCTCTTGTGGCGAAAGGTGCGCAATCGCCTATCAGCGGGCCGGGTGCAGTCCGTGGCCGTGCGCCTGGTCGTGGAGCGCGAGCGGGAGATCGAGGCTTTTGTCCCAGTAGAGTACTGGTCTATCACCGCTGAACTGGCCAAGCGAAACGGTGCGGCACGTGAAAGGGACTCGTTTCTCGCCAAGCTAGTCGAGATCAGGGGCGAGAAGGCTGATCTCAAGGAGGAACCGGCAGCGCGAGCTATCGTCGATGATCTCGAAGGGGCATCCTATGTTGTGGGCAGGGTGCGCAAATCCAAGAGACGACGGAAGCCACCCGCGCCCTTTATCACCAGTACGCTGCAGCAGGAAGCCTCCAGGCATCTGGGCTTCACTGCCAAGCGCACGATGGCCGTCGCTCAGCAGCTCTACGAAGGTGTGGACATCGGTGAGGGTGAGCGGGTTGGGTTGATCACGTACATGCGCACGGACTCGACCCACATCGCCAAAGAGGCACTGGGCCAGGTGCGTGCCTACATTGCAGAAAAGTACGGGGCTGATCTTGTGCCAGAGAAGCCTCCTGCACACAAGACCCGTGCTGTAAAAGCGCAGGAGGCGCACGAGTGCATTCGTCCCACCTCGGTGTGGCGCGAACCTGATGCCATCAAGGTGTGCCTGAACAGAGATCAGCGACGGCTGTACCGGTTGATCTGGAAGCGTTTTGTGGCTAGCCAGATGAGACCTGCTGTCTTTGACGTGACCTCGGTGGACATCAAGGCCGGGCGCCTGGACGCAGGAACGGCGGTATCTGTAGAGAGTGCACTCCGAGCGTTTCTAGATGCTTTGCCTTACCTCTTTCGCGTCGCCGGATCGACGATCGCGTTCCCTGGCTTCCTGCTGGTGTACGAACGGGCGAAAGACGAAGTGGGCGGAGAGGAGGACGCGGGCCTTCTACCCCCTCTGCAAATCGGTGAGCTTCTCGATCTGATACGGCTGATACCAGAGCAGCATTTCACGAAGCCGCTCCCGCGCTACACAGAGGCTTCTCTGGTGCGCGAACTCGAGAAGCATGGCATCGGTCGGCCGAGTACCTATGCGCCCATCCTGTCAACTATACAGCTCCGTGGCTATGTGGACCGAGTCAACAAGCAACTGATGCCGACGGAGATAGGCTTTGTCGTCAATGATCTCCTGGTCAAGCATTTCCCCAATATCGTGGATCTGGCGTTCACAGCTCGTATGGAGGAAAGCCTTGACCAGATTGCAGCAGGGGAATGCGATTGGCGCGGTGTGCTGCGCGACTTTTACTCGCCTTTTGAGCGCACGCTGAAAGAGGCTGAGACGAAGATGGAGAGAGTGGAGATCGCGCCTGAACAGACGGGACTGACCTGTGAAAAATGCGGCAGCCCCATGATCGTCAGATTCGGTCGCTATGGTAAGTTCATTGCCTGCAGCAACTATCCTGAGTGCCGAAACACAAGAGCCCATGTAGTCAAGACTGGCGCCAAGTGCCCCGAGTGTGGCGGGGACCTGTTGGAGAGACGGACCCGTCGCAAACGCGTCTTCTACGGCTGCTCCAACTATCCGGACTGCAAGTTTGCTGTATGGAAACGGCCTTTGCCCGAGCCTTGCCCAAGCTGCGGTGGGCTCTTGATAGAAGCCGGCAGAGACGAGGCAAGGTGCCACCAATGCCAACAGGTGTTCGAGAGAGAGGCGGAGCCTGAAGGAACAGATTGAGCGGTTCATCACGTATCTTGCGGTGGAGAAGAACGCCTCCCCACATACGATCGACGGATACGGGCGTGAGATCCGGGAATGCCTGACCTTCCTTGAGAGCCAAGGGATCAGGGACTGGACTGACGTGGATCGCGAGGTCTTGCGGCGCTACCTGGCGTGGTTGAACAGCAGGGGCTTGGTCAAGGCTAGCATAGCCCGGCGGCTCTCGGAGCTGCGTTCATTCGGCCGCTTCCTGGTACGGGAAGACGTCATCGGTGTCAATCCTTTCCTTGCTGTGAGCTCGCCCAAGGTACCTAAATGCTTGCCCGTGCCCCTTTCCGTGCCAGAGACGGTAGCCTTGCTCGGCGCTCCTGACAAGAGCACGCCGCAGGGCCTGCGCGATTCTGCGATCCTCGACGTGCTCTACAGCGGCGGCCTGCGCGTCAGCGAGTTGGCTGGGCTGAACCTCAGCCACGTGGATGCGCGCCGCAGCGAACTTCGCGTCTGGGGCAAGGGCGCAAAGGAGCGCATCGCTCTTCTGGGCAAACCGGCACTGTTTGCCGTGCAGACATACATCGAGCACGGCCGGCCTCAGCTCCTACAGGGTAGAACGACCAGTGCTCTGTTCTTGAATCGTTCTGGCGGTAGGCTCAGCACGCGCAGCGTGATGAACACCGTTCGCAAGTACAGCCGAGCGGCTGGCTTGCAGAAGCGGGTCACGCCTCACACCTTGCGGCATAGCTTTGCTACCCATCTCTTGGATGGAGGCGCTGATCTGCGTTGTGTTCAGGAACTGCTTGGCCACGAGCGTCTGACCACGACACAAATCTACACGCACGTCAGCCAGAGCCGTGCTCGCGAAGTCTATCTGGGCTCACACCCGCTGGCGGAACGGAAGGCGACGACAGGAGGTGGGAGAGCTGCAGAGACGCGTGTGCGTTTCCCAAGCGCTGGAGAGATGGCTTGTCAGCTGGAGGGACTTCTTGGAGCCGTTTGCGACGGCGAGACCCATCCAGCGGCGGTGCTCTGCCATCCTGGAGCCCAGGGTCAAACGGGTATGGAATACCCGGTCATTGCGGCTTGCGCCGCTCGCTTGCGCGAGGTCGGATTCATCACTCTCCGTTTCAACTTCCGAGGAGTGCAAGCCAGCGAGGGAGATCGGAGTGGGGGACTGCACGAACCCTATGATGTTCAGGGCGCTGTGGCCTTTCTGCGGGAGAGGTCAGACGTGGATAGCTCGCGTCTCTATCTCGTGGGTGATTCCTTTGGCGCGCAGATGGTGTTGGATGCTGCCCGGGCCGACCAACAGGTGGCAGGGATCATTTGCATTGTGTTGCCTCTGGGTCTGTTGCCAGCGGAGCCACACCATCTGCAGTACGATCATCGTCCGAAGCTCTTTATCGTGGCCGAGCGAGATCAGTTCTGCGACGCGGAAGCGTTCATGGCTCTCTACCGGGGTTGGGCTGCTCTCAAGGACGTCGTAATGCTTGATAGGACTGACCATTTCCTGGGTGTCGGACCTTCCGATGACCCAGTGGACCGATCAGAGGAGATATCGGGAGTTGTGGTGTCCTGGCTTGCTCGGGTGTCCACAGCGACGCGCTGCGCATGCGGTGTCGGCTCAAATGGGACCGAGCAGACTGACGAGACGATCTGTCCCAAGGAGGAAGGACCATGCGGTTGAAGAAGCTGCGGCAGGCTCTCAAGGAACAGGAGCTCGATGCCATTCTGCTCACTCGCCCAGAGAGCGGGCGATATGTCAGCGACTTTACAGGCGGCGAAGCCGCGCTCCTGATTACTGAGCGAGAAGCCTTGCTGCTCACGGATTTCCGCTACTACGAACAAGTGGGGGAGGAAGCACCCCATTTCGAGCTCGTGAAGGTGGAAGGCAAGGTGTCACACGTACTGAAGCGAGTCTGCAAGGAGCGTGGCGTCAAGACACTGGGCTTTGAGAGCACGCATCTGCCGTTTGCTCAATACCAGGAATGGAAGAAGGCTACCAAGGGCGTCAGGTGGGTGCCGACCAAAGATGCTGTGGAAGACGTGCGGATGGTCAAAGATGAGGGCGAGCTGGCAAAGATAAGGAAGGCCGTTTCCATATCTGACCTGGCCTGCGACCATATTCGAAGCTATATCAAGCCCGGCATGTCTGAGAGACAGGTTGCGTGGGAACTGGAATCGTTTATGCGCACCCACGGAGCTGAGGCCATCGCTTTCGAGCTGATCGTTGCTTCTGGCGCGAATGGTGCCAAGCCTCATGCCGTTCCTCAGGACAAGCCAATCCCGGAGGGCGAGCTGATTGTTATGGACATGGGTGCCAGAGTGGATGGCTACCACTCTGACTTGACTCGTACCATCATCCTCGGGGAGCCGGATGAGAAGGCCCAGGAGGTATTCGATAGCGTTCTCCGCGCACAGCTGGCGTCTGAAGACCAGGCCAGGCCGGGAATGACAGGCCAGGAACTCGATGCCGTTGCGCGCGGTGTCATTGATGAAGCCGGTTACGGCGAGTATTTTGGACATGGCCTGGGGCACGGTGTCGGTCTTGCGGTTCACGAGAAGCCCAGGGTCGGCTCGAGTTCTGCTGACCTTCTGGAACCTGGAGTTGTCTGCACGATAGAGCCGGGTATCTACCTACCTGGATGGGGGGGAGTCCGGATTGAAGACATGGTCCTATTCACCGAGGATGCCGTGGAAGTCCTGAGCCAAGCTCGCAAAGAGCTCCGTGCACAGTAGTTGACCGCCCATTACGACTTGTGACTCCTGTCAAGTTATGCTAGAATATGCAGCGGAGGTGCAAGATGGCCGAGAATGAGGTAACCACACGCACGCCAGGGACCCGCCAGTATGGTTCTGCTGGCTGGATCTGGGCTGGCACTTGGATCAAGGAGAGGCTGACCACAGGGGTCGCGATTGCATTCGCTTCAGGTCTGGTTCTGGGCCTCGTCGTCTTGGGCTGGTGGTTGTGGCCCGTGCAGTGGACAGATGCTGATCCAGGTGATCTGAAAGTGGCCCACAAGAGGAGTTACTTGCAGATGATCGCCGACGCCTACAGCCTGACCGGCAATGTTGACTTGGCGCGGGCTCGGCTCGAGTCGCTCAAGGGACCTGGGGAAGACGATACTGATTTATCTGGGCTCTTGCACGGTACGATCGAGGACCAGATTGGAGCAGGCAGTGCAGATGCCGCGATGCGCCTGGAGGGGCTGTCGTCGGCCGTGATCCTGCCGCCGCCTCCGACGCCTGGGCCGACGAGCGCGGAACCAGGCGGCATCATGGGGAGCCCTTGGCTGCGCGGCATCGGGATTGCGTTTCTGGTGCTGCTCCTGGGAGCGGGCGTATTGCTTCTCTTGAGGCAGTTGCAGAAGCGCGTGCCGTTGCGCCGAAGACGCACTTTGCCGCCAGGGGAAGCGCCTGCGGAGCCGGAGGTCCGCATCACGATGCGGACTCCGCCAGAGACTACTCTGGGGAGCTTTGAGACAGCCTACAATCTTGGCGACGAGGGCTATGACGTCTCCTACAGCGTCGAGTCGCCGACGGGCGAGTTCCTCGGCGAGTGTGGCATC
>Ga0307380_10010608_pt1 | contig 11594 bp, 2 predicted proteins | sample UN3MG_FD_202239 | JGI IMG/M metagenome (GOLD analysis project Ga0307380, IMG submission 202239) | Soil microbial communities from Risofladan, Vaasa, Finland - UN-3 | ecosystem: Environmental > Terrestrial > Soil > Coastal area > Acid sulfate soil | place: Finland: Risofladan, Vaasa | collected... | reverse complement strand
GCAGTTTCAGGAGGAATTGCCATGAAGCACATGCCCAGCGATCCCGCCGTGTTGGCTTCTTGTGCTCGACCTGCTTCTCATCCGCAACAGGCTTGGCAAGCCTATCAACTCGGGCGATGCCTGGCGGGCCGATGTCTACTTCGACGGAGTGGTGGACGTGCTCGACCTGATCAGCACCCGCAACCGGCTGGGCACACGCTGCCCGTAGGCTCGGGGGAGTTGTTCAGTTGCCAGTCGTTCAGTTTGCCAGTTGATCAGTTGTTCGGTTCTCCGAGTCGATGAAATGGAACTTCAGGACGATGCGATTTGAGGGATAAGGAAGAAACTGTTATGAAGCGTCACCTGCCTTCTGCATTCTTCGCGTTCATTGCGATCTGCTCAGGGATCACGTCGGTGCAAGCCGCCACACTCTACATCGGCCCGAGCGAGACGCTGACCACCATCCAATCGGCGATCGATGCCGCCTCTGATGGCGATGTGATCATCGTCCGCGACGGCACTTACAGCGGGCCGGGCAACCGGGACATCGATTTCAGGGGCAAGGCGGTTCACTTGAAATCCGAGAACGGCCCGGCAGCATGCAGCATCATAGCGGGGGGCACGGATGTCGAGCCTCACCAAGGCGTGCTTTTGCGGAGCGGAGAAGGCAACGGCTCTATCTTGGAAGGGTTCACGATCACGGGTGGTGTGGCCCCCGGCCCATCGTCTACAGGCGGCGCAATCTGCATCCTGAATGCATCCCCAACCATCATCAACAACGACATTCGCGACAACACGGCTTCGCAGGGCGCCGCAGTGTACAACTATGGGGGATCGCCCATTATGCGCGGCAACACTTTCTCAGGCAACCAGGCAAGCACCTATGGCGGCGCCGTTTATTCGCTTTCAGGCTCCCCCACAATCTCCGGCAATACGTTCATCGGCAACAGAGCCCTCAGAGGGGGAGCCATTGCCATTTCGCGAGGTGGCGGCATGATCTCCGACAATACCATCTCGAGCAACACTGCGGAGACCGCCGGCGGCATCTTTCTCCAGCAATCCTTTCTAATCAAATGGGTGACAGTCAGCAACAACACGATCCTCGACAACACGGCAACGCACGGTTCAGCTCGTTCCGGTGGCGGGGGCATCTCAGTGGAACGGGAAATGGTTCAGATCATATCCAACGCCATCGTGGACAATACCATCGGTGGAGACGCCCGCGGCGGCGGTATTTTCGTCTACTGCGACGACACCATCATTACCGGGAATCTCATCAAGGGCAATTTTGCCGACGGCGACAGCGGCAACATGGGCGGCGGGATCTACCTTCGCGGCCGTGGGGTCTTCTCGCGCAACACTATCCTCGGAAACACTGCCGGATGCGGCGGCGGGCTTTCTGTTCCCGATTACCCATATACAACCTTCCTCGACAACGTCGTCGCCAGCAACCTTGCACTGCTTGACGGAGGCGGAATCTACGGTCCGTTCACCAGCAGCCGCAATGTCATCTTCGGCAACGTCGCCTTGCGAAACGGAGGCGGAGCATTCAACACGAACATGTCCTATGGCGACGTTGTGGCCGGCAACCGTGCCGGACAGTTCGGCGGGGGCATTTGCAGCCCCAACTTCTATGCATCGGAGTCGGGAAGCACTTTCTTCGGCAATTCCAGTGCCGCTGCCGGAGCCTTGTATTCCACGTCATGCACACGCACCATCGCAAACTGCATCTTCTGGGAGAACACGTCCGCCGACGGTCACCAGATTGTTTACGAAAACGGGTCGACCCAAGGCTCCATTCAGTTTTGCGATATCGAGGGTGGCATTGGCAGCGTCAGCGTTCTCTCCGGCGACATGCCAAGGTGGGGCCAAGGGAACATTGATGCCGACCCATTGTTCGCATCGCCTGGGTACTGGGACGATTCCGGCACGCCAGACGATCCCGACGACGATTCCTGGATCGCAGGTGACTACCACCTGAAGTCGCAAAGCGGACGCTGGGATCCCGGGGCCCCTGAAGGAGGAGCGTGGGTGCTCGACACGGTCACAAGCCCATGCATCGACACTGGCGCCCTTTGGGCCGACTTTTCCCAGGAACCTGCCCCCAATGGTGGACGTGTCAACATGGGCGCCTATGGCAACACCGTCGAGGCCTCGAAAACGTTCCGCACGTACGTCCTCACCGTCAAGTCCTCGCCCCCAGGCGTCCCTATCGAAGGCGATCTGCCAGGCGTAACGGATTATGCTGCAGTTCTCCTCGACGGCGCGGTCGTGAACCTTTCGGCTCCGGCTAGTGCCACTATCGACATGGCACACTACACCTTCTCCTACTGGAGGGTCGATAGCGGCAGCAGAGACTTTGGCCAAACCAATGTGCAGATCACCATGGACAAGGCCCACACCGCAACGGCCGTCTACAAGGTTCAGATGCATGTACTCTTTGTCTATTCCTCGCCCATCACAGGCGTCGAGATCGAAGGCTCTCATTCCGGCACCACCAACTACAGTTTCTATTTGGCTGATCAGACGAAAATCTCGTTGTCTGCAGCACCACTCGCGGTTTCGGGTGGCTGGCGATACACGTTTCTGCGTTGGATGCTCGATGGAAAGCCTCTGCCGGACGGTCAGCTCGAGATCGCATTTGTGATGGACGCTTTCCGTAACCCCATTGCCGTCTACGAAAAGATTCTGCCTGTACTCATCCTGCGCGGGCCCGCCGATCGCGGCGAACCGCCCCTCCCGCCCGGCGGCGGCTCGTTCACCGTCGATCTCCATATCTCGTACTGCTATGGCATTGCCGCCATTCAGGCTGCCCTCGATTTCCTTGATCAATCCGGCACCAGCGCCGGATTCCTGATCAGACCCGACCAGAGCAATCTCAACTTTAGTCTCAGTATCGAGTACAACGCAGCCTGCTGGCCCGTCATCTTCCCCCTCAGAATCGGTGACCGCAGGCTGTTCGGGTTCCTGTCATTGTTGCCCGACATCGACATCACGGAGGAGACATGGCTATTCACCGTCACGTACGATTACGGACCGGCGGCGTGCGGCAGGTACTCGATCATGCCTGATCCTGTTATCACTATGATCGCCGGCAGCACCGGCAGTCTCGATTTCCAGACCCTCGCCGGCAGCCTCATCATCGGCGAGCAGCGGACGCTCACGATCGATTCCACGCCCATCAGCCACATCGCAATCGGCGGTGACACGCCCGGCGTCACCCCCTACACCGCCGCCTGCGCCGACGGCGAGGAGATCGCGCTGTCGGCACCCGAACGCGTCACGCTCGCCGGCACCGAGTACCGCTTCCTCCGCTGGATCGTCGACGGCGCCGACCAGCCCGCCGGCCAGCGCGAGATCACGCTAACCATGTCCGCCGACCGCGCCGCTACCAGCGTCTGGGCGCTCAGCGGCGATATCGACGGCAACTGCGTCGTCGACCTCGCCGACCTGATCGCCGTGCGCGACCGCCTGCTCGTCGACCCCGGCAGCCCCGGTTACCTCGACGCCGACCTCAACGGCGACGGCCGCGTGAACGTGCTCGATCTCATTCTCGTGCGGAACCTGATGGGGACGCGGTGCCCTCAATGAATGGTGAACGCTGCAACATCAGCCATGCAACGACGTCCCGACGTCGAGATTGCGGTTGACTGCATGCTGCCGCTGTGCTACCCTTGCCGTTACGTGTTTTTCCCCATCATTCTCTTGGGGAATCATCCCGCCGTACAGGCCCGATTGCCTGACTGCTTCGATACCGCGCGGTGCACGTGAGGCACCGCTTCAGGACGACGCGATTTGAGGGATCAGGAGGAAACTGTCATGAAGTGTCACGGAATGCCGTGGTTGTCTGCGATCTTGGGGATCTCCATCGTGTGTGCAATGAGCGTTGCCGCTGCTCCGCTCGACCGCGATCAGGGTGACGCAGCGAAAGCGGGAGCACTCGAGCTCTTCTCCGCCACTCCCGCCGTATTCATCGAGAACACCGGCCAGATCGCCGACCCTGCCGTCCGCTATGCGTTCTACGGCGATGGGGCAAACGTTTTCCACACTACCAGCGGCCCGGTCTTTCAGGTCCTCCAGCGCGGGGGGCACGGGGTGCGCCCCGGAGCGGGCGCTCTCCGCCCTTACACGTTTTCCGCCACCTTCCCCGGTGCGCGCCAAATCGAGCCCATTGGACGGCAGTTGCTCGAGACGAAGGTGAACTACTGCCTCGGCTCAGATCACGGCAAGTGGCAAATGGGCGTGCCGACGTTTCGCGTAGTCGTCTACGAAGGCCTCTACGACGGCGTCGACCTCCATACCTTCGGCCGACGCTCCGGGATGAAATACGAGTTCCGGGTGCACCCGGGCGCCGACTGGACCCGGATCCGCGTTCGCTACGAGGGCATCGACAGCCTGCGGCTCGATGCGGACGGGGCGATGCACGTGATGACGCCGCTGGGGGAACTGACCGATGACGCTCCCTTTGTATACCAGATGATTAATGGGCGGCAGGTCCCTATTCCCGCCAGGTTCCGCCTGATCGATGCCGTCACCTGGGGCTTCGATCTCGCCGGCGAGCCGGATCCTGCCCACTGGCTGGTATTCGACCCCGACCTGGCGTGGGAGAGCGTCATCGACGGAAGCGGTGTCGATCGGTGCACTGCCATCGACGTCGACGCCGATGGCAACATCTACGTCGCCGGCACTACGGAATCGGCGGATTTCCCGGCTCACGACGGTTACGACACGACCTACAACTACTGGGGCGACGCCTTCGTGGTCAAGCTTTCTCCGGCCGGAGACGTGATCTGGGCCACCTTCCTGGGCGGTTCGAACTCCGACAGCGCGACAGGCATCGCCGTCAGCCCGAGCGGCAGCGTGGTGGTCTCCGGTACCACCAAGTCCCGTGATTTCCCCGTTCCCTTCGGATTCGATACCACGCACGGCGGGGGATTTCCGGCCGGAACGGACGCTTTCGTGGCGAGATTCGCCGCCTCGGGCGGCCTGGAATGGGCTACCTACCTGGGCGGCACGGGCGATGATAACGGCGGCGACGTCGCGTGCGATTGCTGGGGCAACGTGATCGTCGTCGGCGCCACGTCTTCCCCCAATTTCCCCGTGGCTGGCGGCTTCGATACCAGCTACAACGGCGATCTCGACGGTTTCATCCTCAGGATTTCCCCGTCAGGTCATCTCCTGTGGTCTTCGTACATCGGCGGCAGCGGCAACGACAATGCCATCGCCGTGGCAATCGGCCCTGCTTGCGAGATCGTGCTGGCTGGCTACACAGAGTCGTCCGACCTGCCTGTGCCCGGAGGATTCGACACCGAGCTGAGCTACGAGGACGTCTTCGTTGCGAAGGTGGCGCCGTCGGGCCAGTTGCTGTGGGCGAGCTACTTCGGCGGGCGCTCGACCGACTATCCTTTCGACATCGCCGTCGATGCCGAAGGAAATGCGTATATCACGGGATCCACGCACTCCCCCGACCTCCCGACTCCCGGGGGATACGATCAGACATACGGCGGCTCCAAGGACTGCTTTGTCGCGAAGATCACAAATGATGTCCGGCTTGAGTGGAGCAGCTACCTGGGCGGCATCTATGCAGATGAAGCCGCCGGCATCACGATCGGACCGGCGGGCGATATCTTCATTGCCGGATACACGGAGTCGCCGGGTTTCCCCGCCCCCGGCGGCTTCTACCCCGCCAGCGATTCCTGGCATCACGGATTCCTGACCAGGATCAGCCCCGCGTGCGAGGTGCTCTGGGGCACATTTCTTGAAGGATCCGGATGCGTGGGAGTACACGCTGACACTGATGGCAACGTCATCGTTTGTTCAAACACCGGCTACGTGGCTGTTATCCGCAAGATCCGATTTGCCCGCAGCCTCACCGTACAGTCCACGCCGTTCAGCGTCCCGATCACGGGGGACGTGCCCGGCACCGCCGGGTATACCGTGTCCCTCCCCGACGACGCGGTGGTGAACCTCACGGCGCCGCAGGCAACCGCTGCAGGGCTGGTGCGCTACAGATTAGTGCGGTGGGTGGTCGACGGCGTGAACAGGCCGGCGGGCGTGGCGACCGTACAGGTGACGATGGCAAGCGATCACACGCTGATGGCCGTCTACGAAATCCTCACGCATTTCCTTTCTGTGCAGTCGACCCCGGTAGCGGGAATCGCGATAACGGGCGACGCCCCCGGCACCACGGCTTACACGGCAATCTGCAATGACCAACAGGCGGTAACGATCGCCGCACCGGAGCGCGTCGTCGTGGGCAGCGTGCTGTACGACTTCCTGCGGTGGGCCGTCGACGGCCTGCCCGAACCGGAAGGCCAAACCGCACTTCAGCTTATCATGGTCGATGCCCGCTCCGCCGTCGCGATCTACAGGGAGCTCACGCCCGAGCTGATTATCCGCGGGCCGTGCGAGCGCGGCGAGCCCCCGCTCCCGTCCGGGGGCGGCACCTTCACGGTGGACGTCCTCCTCCGGAACGTGTACGAGCTGGCGGGATTGCAGGCCGCACTGCTGTTTCCCGACGAAGCCGGCACCGATGCCGGTTTCCCGATCAGCACGAACGGCGGCAACCCGCTGTTCGGCGGGCTCTGTATCCAGTTCAACACCATTCTGCTGCCCCACGCCTACCCCTTCTCGCTCGGCGACGGCCGCACGTTCGGGTTCATGCCGAAGTCGGGGGAGGTCGATATCATCGACGAAGCGCGGATATTCAGCGTCACCTTCGACTACGGCCAGTCATCGGCCGGCACCTATGCGATCGTGACGGACCCAATCATCACATCCCTCGGCGGCAGCACCGGCGGAATCCTCTTCCACGAGACTGCAGGCAGCCTCCAGATCGCCCGGCAATGGAATCTCTCGGTCGATTCCCTGCCGATCCCCTACGTGCCCATCGCAGGTACCATGTCGGGCGTCACGCCCTGTACCTTTGTGTGCGACGATGGGCAGGACATCACATTGCAGGTGCCCGAGCGCCTGACGATCGGCTCGCTCGAATACGGCTTCGCACGCTGGACGCTTGACGGCGTGGACCAACCCCGCCGGGAGGCAACCCTGCACGTGACCATGAATGAAGCTCATTCGGCGATCGCCGTGCTGGTACTGTTCGGCGACGTCAACGATGACTGCCGGGTCGACGTGCTGGACATGATCCTGATCAGGAACCGCCTGACCGGGGAATCCGCCACGCCCGGATGTCTCGACGCCGATCTGAACGGCGATGGAAGAATAAACGTGCTCGACCTGCTCCTCGTGCGCGCCCGGCTGGGAGCCAAATGCCCGTAGAAGCGTTTTGCCGGGCGGTGTGTGGAAACGGTGACTGCGGCAATTCCCGATTACGGAGGATCCGAGATGAAGAATCGCTGCCTGCGTGTTGTCGGCCTGTCATGCGTGCTGATTGTGGTCTCCGTTGGTTCTGTCTTTCCCGAGGCCATCCTGCCGGTCGAGGTTGAATCGTTCCCCTCGCCGTGCAAGGTGGACCAGATGGAATACGCGCACAGCCGCGGATTGCTGTTCCTGCGCAATTCTGAAGCCGCCATCTACGTGATCGACACGCGGACGCGCGCCCTTGTCGACGTGCATTACGCCACGATGCGTTTCGTCGATATGAGCCTCTCGCCCGACGAGAGCTGCCTGTACGCCTCGGACTACGGGCAGGTCTACAACGGCGGCTTTGCGAATCCCCTGCAGCACTGTGTGCATCGATACGACCTCGCCGCTCACACATGGGAAGTCGGCCGAATCGGTGTCGCCTACCGGATCGAAGCCATCGACGCCCAGCGGTTCCTCATCTACGGGCCGTACCAGGCAACCGACCTCACGCTCAACCGCTTCGGGCCGCAGGTAACGGAGCTGAGCCGGGTGAGATTGGGATCGGAGGGCAATGCCGAATACGATCCCGACGCCGGCCGCGTCTACTGCACCGGAGTCCCGACCAGCACCGTCGACGTGATCACGCTGGCGGGCGACACGCTCCAGCCCCTGATCAGCTTCAGGCCGGTGGAAGGCGGCGGAACCGCTGCCCTCGCTACCGACGGCCGCCACTTCTACAGCGGCAAGGTGCAGGTGCAGGCCGCAGAACCGATCTCGGCGGTCCGCACGTTTCCCGAGATGATCTACGCCGCAAGCGCCAGCACCGCCTTCGGACGCGCCTCCTGCTACGATGCGGCGTCCGGCGTGCCGCTCGGCTCCCTTGGGCTTGATACCACCGTCTACGCACTGGCATCCGATGGCTCGGAAGCGTGGGCGTACAAGCCGTCCGACGGCACGCTGCACCGCTATCTGCTGAACCAACCGGGCCTGTCGCTGGCGGTGCAATCCACGCCCATCCTCAACGTGAACATCGCCGGCGCCCGGCCCTGCGCCACCAACTGCACGGTGCCGTGCACCGCCGGCGAGACTGTCACCCTCACCGCGCCGCAGGAAGCAACGGCCGATGGAATCCGCTATGCATTCTCGCGCTGGGTGGTCGACGGCTCACCGCGCGAACCCGGGCAGGCAACGGTTTCCATCCAGGTGAACGCTCCTGCTGTGGCAGTGGCGGAATACGCGAGCCAGGGAAACGCCGTGACCCTGCCTCGCGAGATCGAGTCGATTCCTGCAACGGAAGACGTGGCCGAGCTGCAATATTCCCCGCGCCACGGCCTGCTCTTCCTGCGGAGCACCGGCGCCATTCGCGTTGTAGACGTCGCCACGCGGACCGAGAACAGTATGCTCGTGGCCGTCGACAAGTTCTCCTCCATCTCGCTGTCGCCCGACGGCGAGTGCCTGTTCGCGTCAGACTTTTCCGCCACAGTGCCGGGCGGGCGCGTCTGCCGGTTCGATCTCTCCCGGCGGGAATGGGAAATGCGCCCCGGCAGGTTCGATCGCTTGAAAGCGGTTGACGCTCAACGTTTCATCGCCGACGGGCTGTACCGCTTCGGCACGCGGCCAACCATGCTCAGCGGCGACAGCATGCTCATGGATGCCGCATACGACGCGGCGACCCGGCGCGTCTACCAGGGAAACGATCCGCCCTCCATGAACAACCAGGAAGTGCGGGCCGGCGGAATCCTCAACGACAGCATCTTCAGCTATTCGGAGGTGAAGATTCCGGATACCGTCGTCACCGGGCCGCTGGTGCTCTCGACCAACGGCAGGCTCCTCTACTACGGAAGCGCACAGTTCGATGCCCACGTCATTTCCGCGGGCTACCGGGTGCTCCCCGAGAAGATCCACGCCGCCACGGGCGACCTCGCATTTGGCGCCACCGCGATCTACAATTCCGCCACGGCGCAGCCCGTCGGCAGCCTGGAATTCGCCACGTCCGTCTATGCGCTCGCGACCGATGGATCCGAACTGTGGGCCTTCGAGCCTTATCGCAACATCCTGCACCGCTACGCACTCACGCAGGAGCCCGCCACGCTGTCGGTGCAGGCATCTGCCGCTGGCATCGACATCTCCGGCGACGTGCCCGGTATCACTCCCTACCCCGCCCGGTGCGAAGCAGGCAGGGCTGTCACGATTGTCGCGCCGCCAACGGCCATCGTCGGGGGCAGCCGGTTCAGCTTCGATCGATGGGAGATCGACGGCGCCTCCCAGCCCGCCGGCATCACCGCCGTCCGCGTGACGATGGACGCGGCCCACACCGCGAACGCCATCTACTCGCCACAGCCCGCCCCGTTCTTTCCTCGCGAGATTGATGCCTTCGCCGCCACCGGATCCGGCGTGCAGATGGAATATTCCGAGGCCTTCGGAATCCTGCTCGTGCGCAACTCCGGCACCGCGATCTTCGCCATGAACACCCAAACACGCCAGCCGCTCGACACCCGGCTTGCGTTCACGAAATTCACCGATATGAGCCTCTCGCCCGACGGACGCTGCCTCTATGCCGTCGACTACGCATCTTCGGGGCAGACGCTTGTCCACCGACTCGACCTCGCCACGCTTTCTTGGCAGACAGCCCCCGTTCCTGCTGCCCGGCGGATCGAAGCTGTCGATTCCGCCCGGTTCCTGCTGATGCACGACAGCCAATACGAGCTGGCGCTCTACCGCTTCGGATCCACTCCTGAGGTGCTGTCGAGTCTGCGTCTCAGCTACTATGGCGACATCGAGTACGATTCCGCCTCGGGCAGAATCTACTACGCGACGCTCGGTGTCAGTCCGAGCACGATAACCGTGCTCTCGCTGGTCGGCGACAACCTTTCCGGGCTGGTAAGCGGCAAATGCACCGCAATGAACAACCTCGCGCTCTCCACGGATGGGACGCGCATCTACTACGCCAGGATACAGATCGCCACCGGAAATGTCGCGGCCCCCGTCCAGTTGTTCTCCGAAACCATCTATGCAGCCACCGCGTCGTTGGCGTTCGGCAGGCACGGCGTCTACGACGCCCTCACCGGCGAGCTGCTCGGTGATCTGGGCGTATCCACGAGCGCCCTCGCGCTCAACAGCGACGGCTCCGAGCTGTGGGTGCTCGACCCGGTCACGCAGATCGCCCATCACTTCGCTCTCGCCCCCATCGAGTGCGCGCTCACGGTGCGCTCGACACCTGCGCTCGGCGCCCCGATCGAAGGCGACAAGCCTGGGGTTGCCACCTACACCGCCGCCTGTCAGCCCGGCGAATCCGTCGCCCTCACCTCGGCGCCAGCGTTCGTCGCCGATGGCACCCGCTACCGCTTCATTCGCTGGACGCTCGACGGTGCCTCGCAGCCCGCCGGCCAGGCGCAGCTTCAGCTCGTCGTGCAGTCGCACCGGGTCGCGGAAGCCGTTTACCAGCAGGATGCCCTCGTCACCCCGCTCCCGGTCGAGATCGAATCATTCCCCTATGCCGCCGACTGCCTCCAGCTCGCCTACTCGCCCTCGAACGGCCTGCTCTTCCTGCGCGAAACAAAAACTCTTCACGTGATCGACGCCGTCTCCCACGCGCAGATCAGCAGGGACACCACGTTCGGCGCCTTCTCCGATATGAGCCTCTCGAACGACGAGAGCTCGCTGTTCTACGTGATTTGCGATGCCGACGGCTCGGGCAGCGAGGTCGGCCACTACAAGATCCCCACTCGCACGTGGACCACGTATAGCAGCTGGCGCCCCTACTACATCGAAGCCATCAGCGGCACAGACTATGCCGTCACCGGCACACAGGACGTGAAGCCCGTCAGGGTCTCCCGGCTGCACCAGCTTATCGCCCAGTCGGTTTCATTGGTACGGAGCTACAGCGATATCGAATGCGATCCGGCCACCGGGCTGATCTTCGTGGGAACTCCGCCAAACAACGGGCAAATCCGCACCATGCATCTGGTCGGGAACTCCATCGGCGAGAGCGTTCGCACCGAATCCTACGGGCCCGCGCGGGACGGGCGCCCGCCCGTAGTGCTCGCCACGGACGCCCGCCGCCTCTACTACGGCGCAGTCGTGCTCGAAACACTCGACGTCCGCAACGACCTGATGCTTTTCCGCGAGCAGGTCTATGCCGCCACGCCCGATCTCGTGTTCTGCGAAAACGCTTTCTACCATGCCCGGTCTGGCGCAAAGCTCGGCAGCATCGGCTTCCCCTGCACCATCTACGCGTTCACCAACGACGCCTCCGAGTTCTGGGCGTTCAACTCCGCAGATAAGACGCTGCACCACTACCGGCTCAC
>Ga0307380_10010603_pt1 | contig 11598 bp, 10 predicted proteins | sample UN3MG_FD_202239 | JGI IMG/M metagenome (GOLD analysis project Ga0307380, IMG submission 202239) | Soil microbial communities from Risofladan, Vaasa, Finland - UN-3 | ecosystem: Environmental > Terrestrial > Soil > Coastal area > Acid sulfate soil | place: Finland: Risofladan, Vaasa | collected... | reverse complement strand
TCACTACGAGTTCGCGAAACCCATAGCTCAGGTAATTCTCGGCCGCGCCGTTGATGTACTCGAAAAGGGTGCCGGGCGAGAAGACACGAGGAGCCTCAGAGAGAGACCATCCGGGCAGTTTGGGCAGGAGGGCCGAGAGATGGGGGGTTGATATCTCCTGGCCGAATGCGGAGCATACCCAAAGAAACGACAGGCCCAGGGAAACAACACGTCTCGCTGTTTTTTTGCTCATGGTGCCCTCCGTTTTCTCCATTCATTGCAACTTTACTATAAGGCTGAGTCTTTGGCAAATCTCATCCGTCGGCATAAGCATCACTATCTCTGTGATGAATAACTTGGGAACGGCGTAAAAAACCTGAGCGGGAGCGTTAACATTCTCAAGTTGTCTATTATGTTCATCACATAGTATGGAGGTGCTTACCCGTCGCCAGGGTGTTACGGTTGACAGGTTATCAGGAGACATGTACTTTGATAAGAGGATGAACGAGTCCAAGGTCGTCGTGATCAAAGGGACGGGAGTCCTCGGCCGGGACGGCGAGATCGACGGGACAAAGATCGCCGCCATGCTGGCGCTCGGAATTCGACATCTGACCGGCGCTGGGGATGCGAAAGAAGGTCTGGCCCGGCACTTTTCGCGCCGGGACCGTGTGGGGATCAAGGTCAATACCATCGGCGGCCGCAGGATCTCGACTCGACCCGAGCTCTCCCTGGCCCTGGCGAACCTTCTCTCCGAGAGCGGCGTCCCCGAAAAAAACATCGTCATCTGGGACAGGACCAACCGGGAGCTGCGGGATGCGGGGTATCGTCTTGCGGATGGCTCGAACGGACTCAAGATTTTTGCGACAGACACGGCCGGTGCCGGATACGAGACCGAACCTGTCTCTCACCTCAGTATCGGCAGCCTCTTCTCGACCATCCAGACAAATTTCGTGACCGCTTCCATCAGTCTGGCCATCCTCAAGGATCACGGCCTGGCCGGGGTCACAGCCGGGATGAAAAACTATTTCGGCGCCATCCATAATCCCAATAAGTACCATGATACCCATTGCGATCCGTTCATCGCCGAGCTCTTCGATACCCCGATGGTCAAGGAGAAGCATCGGCTCTCTATCCTGGACGCTTTGCTCGTCCAATACCATCGCGGGCCGGCCTACCATTCCCGATGGGCGGAGCCTTCCGGCCGGCTCGTCTTCAGCCTGGACCCCGTGGCTGCGGATGCGGTGGGCTGGCGGCTGGTCGAACGGTTGCGTTCGAACAAAGGACTCCCTTCGCTCCAGGAGGAAGGCCGGCAGCCGCTCTATCTCAGGACGGCTGAAGAAATGGGGCTCGGCCGTTCCGGCGTCGAGGACATCCAAATCATCGAGGATGAGGTATAATCTTAGGGGAGAAGTGGCGAGCATGAAACGACGGCGGTTCTGCCAATCCCTGGTGGGAACAGGGTTGTTTTTGGGAACAGGCGCAGCCCGAGCTCTCGGGCGCCTTCTGGCCTTCCAGGACGTTGCCAATCTCTCCCACGTCGAAGCCCGTTATTACAAAAAACATCCGGACCGGGAGATCGAATGTCTCCTCTGCCCTCGCCTCTGTAAGCTGGGCGACAAGGAGCGCGGCTACTGCGGCGTCCGGCAGAACGACGGCGGAACCTACTACACGCTCGTCTACGGCAAAGCCTGCTCGGCCAACGTGGACCCGATCGAGAAGAAACCGTTCTTCCATTTTTTACCGGGCAGTGATGCTTTTTCGATCGCCACGGCCGGCTGCAATTTGAACTGCAAGTTCTGTCAGAACTGGCAAATTTCCCAGGCCCGTCCCGAGCAAGTACCGCATTTCGACCTGTCTCCTGAAGGGGTGGCCGCGGCCGCCTTGAAATACCAGTGCGCCTCCATCGCTTACACCTATACCGAGCCCATCGTCTTTTTCGAATACATGTACGATTCTTCAGTGGCGGCCCGCCGGAAAGGAATAAAGAACTGCGTGGTGACGGGCGGTCATATCCAGCCGGAGCCGCTGCAGGATCTCCTCCAGGTCGTCGATGCGGTCAAGATCGACCTCAAGGCCTTCCGCCAGGATTTTTACACCGCTTACGTCCGGGGGGAACTCCAGCCCGTGCTCGACGCCATCCGGGCAGTGCATAAGAGCAAGGTCTGGCTCGAGATCGTCTATCTCGTCATCCCGACGCTCAATGACAGCGTCGAGGATATCCGGAAGATGTGCCGCTGGATGGCCCAGGAGATCGGGCCGGATGTTCCCCTCCATTTCACCCGCTTCCATCCCATGTACCTGATCAAGAACCTGCCGCCCACTCCTCTTTCCACACTCGAGGCTCTGCGGAAGGTGGCCATCCGGGAAGGACTCCATTATGTCTACATAGGCAATGTCCCCGGACACAGCGCTGAAAATACCGATTGCCCTCGCTGCGGGAAAACGATCATCGAACGCTTCGGACTCCTGGTCAAAAACATCCACCTGGAAAAGGGAACCTGCAGGTTCTGCCGCAATCCCATTCCCGGAATCTGGGATTGAGAAAAGACCTCCCTGCTTTTTCCCTCGGCCTGCTGGCCACTTCTCTCCAGATCCTTCTGCTCCGGGAATTCTCCGCCTATTTCTATGGGAACGAGCTGACCTTGGGTATCGTCCTGGCCTCCTGGCTCCTCTGGGGCGGGCTGGGAAGCCTGGCGGCGGGAAAGATGAAGTCATTTCCCAACCTGACCTTGATCTATTTTTTCGTTATTTTCATCTTCCCATTCGCGCTCGTCGCGGTCAGATTCTCGCGTTTCCTGTTCCGATTGCTGCCCGGCGAAATCGTGGGCTGGCTCCCGGTCATCTTGATGTCCTTCGGGGTCTGTGCCCTGATCGGCTTTCCCCTCGGCGCCCTCTTCGTGGTCAACGTCTGCCGTCGGGGCGGCGATATCAAGCGGGTCTACATCTGGGAATCCTTGGGGGCCGTGGCGGCGGGCCCGACCGTCCTTTTTCTCCTGGCCCTTTTTGCTGCTTCTTGGATCGCGGCCGCAGCGATCGGCGGGGTGACCGCAGTCTTGGTCTATTGGTCGGATGAGCGCAGGCCTTCCCTGCCCTGGGCCATGGGTTTGCTGGCTGTCCTGGCCGGGTTCGCTCTGGCCGACAGGCCGACCCAAATAGCCTATTGGAAGCCTTTCCGTCTCGTCGCCGGCCGCGATTCCCGCTACGGCAAGCTGCAGATCGTCAAGACTCAAGAACAGTACACCCTGTATAGCAATAACTCGCCCGTCTATTCCTTCCCCGACACCGCCACGGCCGAGGAGTCCGTGCATTTCGCCCTGCTCCAGAATCCAGAGGCCCGCCGAGTCCTTCTCATTGGAGGGGGAGCCAGCCAAACTCTTGATGAGCTGCTGAAGTATCCAAATGTGCAGGTCGATTGCGTCGAACTCGACCCGGAGATCATCCGGATGTCCCGTCGCTTTCTGGAGGGAGAGAGAACCGATACCTTGGCTTCGGCGCGGGTCCGAATCATTTTCCAGGATGGAAGGGCCTTTCTTAGGAATTCCTCCGACGATTACGAGATCATCATCCTCAATCTGCCGGAGCCGGCCACCGCCCAGATCAACAGGTTCTACACCAAGGAATTTTTCCTTCTAGCCAAGAATCATCTTCGATCCGGCGGTATTTTTTCTTTCTTGGTTCCCTCATCGGAGAACGTCATCGGCCCCGACCTTCAGCAGTTTCTTTCCTCCCTATATTACACGCTGACAAGCGTTTTCACAGAGGTCAAGGTTGTTCCCGGCGGCCGCAACATCTTCCTGGCCTCCTCGAATCCTCTGACCATCGATCCCGCAGAGCTTGGCCGCCGAATCGCTGCCCTGAAGCTGCCCACCCGGCATCTCGAATCCCGGTCGCTCGAGTCCCGTCTTCACCCGCTGCGCGTCGAATACCTTGACAAAAAGCTCGCCTCCGGCCTCCATCGGACCAACTCGGACTTGGCTCCGGTCAGCTTCTTCTTGCAGGCTTCCCATTGGAGCACTCAATTCCGGGGGCCGGAAGCCCGGATCATGCGGTCCTTGTCCAGACTTTCCCTGTTCTGGCTTCTTGGATTTCCCCTCCTCCTTTTCTCCGTCTTCCTCATGGTCCTCTGGGCGAGGAAAAAAGAGACGAGTTTCAGCCTGATACCCCTGGCTGTCATGGGTCTGACCACGATCGTGGCCGAGATCGTCGTGCTCATCTGGTTCCAGGCACTCTATGGCTATCTCTATGGGCGCGTGGCTTTGTTGCTCTCCACGTTCATGTTCGGACTCTTTCTGGGCGCCTCCTTCCGTACCAAAGAAAAAGACATTGCCTTCGGCCGGCTGGCGGCCATCCAGGCTTCTTTCTTGGCCCTTTTGGGCTCATTTCGGTTTATCATCCCTGCTTACCCGCCCGAATTCCTCGCCTTCCTCATCCTACTTCTTTTCGGCCTCCTGGGAGGTCGTCTTTTCGTCGTCTCTAACCAGCTCTATCTTCGCGCCAGAGCCGACTACGGCCGCGGCTATGCTTTCGACCTCATCGGATCTTTCATCGGAGCCCTGTTGACGTCATCGCTGCTCATCCCTCTGGCGGGCCTGACCCGCGTCATCGAATCCGTGATCGTCCTCAATGCGCTCTGTTTTCTTTTTTTGCTCGCCCGGCCGAAAAAAGGTCCGCTCTTAGGTTGACTTCACCAGCCCGCTGTGGTAAATAAGTAGACTTTTTTATGAGTGCCAATCTATTTCCCCGTCAAAAAGAAAATCTCGTGCTGGTCAACGCCTTCCTGACGAACAGCTTGGTCCTGCGGGGGCTGATCGATTATCTGGGACGTTTCTTCCGCGTCCACTTCATCGACCTCCCCGGCTTCATCAGGGACGTCCCGCCCCTCAGCGAGGTCTCTCTAGAAAACTATGCTGACTACGTTCGGCGTCGGCTCGATGACCTCGGGCTCGACAGCTATCTCCTGGGCGGCATATCTTTCGGGTTTGCCGTGATCAGTCATCTGCGCCCCGACGAACGCTGCCGGGGTGTCGTGGCTATCACGCCCTATCTCAGCGCCCGCTGGCTGAACCTGGGCCTGGTCAAGAGATCCTCCTATGCTTTCCTGGTACGCATGGCCTTGGCCTTCGACCTGCCAACAAAGGTCTGGAACCACCGCTTCTTCCATCGTGTTTTTCACTGGTACAGTGACTATCCGGCCGAACGGATCGATACTCTTCTCAGCCAGATGGAGGGACGGACTTTCTTCGAGACCGCCCGGATCATCCTCAGCCATCGCCGGCCCTGCCGCTTCCATGAGCGGCCCTACGTCCTCATCCTCAGCCACGCGGACAGGACTGTCAAGAACGACCCTCTGTTGAAGTTTTTTGAGGAGAACGTCGAACGATTGAAGGTCGTCCGTGTCGGTTTCGATCACTACCCCCTCGAAGTCACCGAGGATTATTTCCAGAGCCGATTTCCCCAGGAAGACATCCGGCAAATCATCGGCTTTTTCGGCGGCGATCCCCCCTCTCATTTTCTTGACAGGTGAAGAAAATTGTGTTTTACTGGAGGGTCTTTTTCGGGCTCAGAAAGCCGTTTCCATCCCGTCTCGGTCCTCTCAAGTTTGAAAGAGATAAGGAACAATGAGAACGAACATCTCCAAGAAGAATATCGAAGATGATTTTGTTAAGAAGATCGAAGAGATCAGCGGCCAGAAGCTGTTGGCCTGCTATCAGTGCGGCAAGTGCTCGGCCGGCTGCCCGGCTGTCGGCGAGATGGACATCCTGCCCAACCAGGTCATCCGTTACGCCCAGCTCGGGCTCAAGGACGAACTCCTCGCGGCCAAGTCGATCTGGGTCTGCGCTTCTTGTTACACCTGCAACGTTCGCTGTCCCAAGGGGATCAAGATCGCTGAAGTGATGGAGGCGGTCCGCCAGGTCCTGCTCCGTAAAAGACGGGACCATGTCGAGGTGCCTAAGCTCAGCGCCGAGGAGAAGGCCTGTGTCCCGGCCATCGCCCTGATCAGCAACTTCCGGAAATTCTTATCTTAATAATTTCGATCAGAGATAATGCACCCATCATCCGACCTCATCCGAAGAAGGAATTCCCATGAAAGTCAGCTATTATCCAGGTTGCACTCTTAAGAGCAACGCCAAGAATTTCGAGGATTCCACTCTCTGTGCGCTGCGCGAGCTCGGAGTCGACGTTAAGGAGCTCCCGCGCTGGAATTGCTGCGGGACCGTCTACTCTCTGGCAACCGACGACCTGATGCACCACCTCGCTTCAATCCGCAACCTGATCCGCGTCAAGGAGGCCGAGGCAGATTCGGTCATGACCCTCTGCGCGATGTGCTACAACACGCTCAAGCGTGTCAACGAAAGGATCAAGGCCGATCCGGAGAGCTTGCAGAAGATCCATAAATTCATGGACGAGGAGAAGATCGCCTACCAGGGGGACGTCAAGGTCCGGCACCTGCTCGAATTGCTCCGGGAGGACGTCCGCTTCGAAACCATCGGCAAGAAGGTCAAAAAACCCCTCCACGACCTTAAAGTGGCCAGCTATTACGGCTGTCTCCTCGTTCGCCCCAAGGAGATCGGCCTCGACGACATGGAGAACCCGACCATCCTCGACGACCTGGCGGCCGTCCTCGGAGCAGAGGCCGTTGATTTTCCCTATAAAACGGAGTGTTGCGGGGCCTATCAGACGGTCGATAAACCGGAGATGGTCGCCGACCGGACATTCAGTATCCTGACCTCCGCCCAGAGCCGCGGGGCTGACCTTGTCTCCGTCAGCTGCCCGCTCTGCGCCTTCAACCTGGACCACCGGCAGAATGAAACCGCCAAGAAATACTCTGAATTCAAGAAAATTCCGATCCTTTATTTCACCCAGCTCCTGGCCATCGCCATGGGCTGCGGAGAAGAGGCTCTGCGCCTAGACCTCCACTATGTCAACCCCAAACCGCTCCTGCGGCAAAAGGGCTTGATCTGAGGGAACCATGACGATACCCTTCGGCAATCTCAAGCCAAAAAAGGGCGACATCCATATCAACAAGGAGATGTGCAAGGGCTGCGGCTTTTGCGTCGAGTACTGTCCACGCGACGTCCTCGAACTCTCCGAAGAATTCAACAAGAAGGGCTACCATCCGCCCCGGATCGTGAACGAAGACGAGTGTATCTACTGCCAGCTCTGCGAAGCCATCTGCCCGGAGTTCGCGATATTCGTCACTCTCAAGAAAGAGGAGGAAGAAGGTGAAAAAAGTGAAAGCAGACCCTAGGGGAGTCCTGACCGGGGCTCACTATCTCGACGGCGACTTCGCCATCGCCGAGGGCGGACTGGCAGCCGGCTGCCGCTTTTTCGCCGGATACCCGATCACCCCCTCCACCGAAACCGCCGAGCGCTTCTCTGAGCGGATCCCCTTCGTCGGAGGGATTTTCATCCAGATGGAGGACGAACTCGCCTCGATCACCGCTCTGATCGGCGCCTCCTGGGGCGGCCAGAAAGCCATGACGGTGACCTCAGGTCCGGGCTTCTCGCTGATGATGGAGAACATCGGCCTCGCCGCCATGATGGAAACGCCGCTGGTCATCGCCAACGTCCAGAGGGGCGGGCCCTCCACCGGGCTCCCCACGCTGACCGGCCAGGGCGACATGATGCAGGTGAAATTCGGCTCCCACGGCGACTACGAGATCATCGCCCTCTCCCCTGACTCGCCCCAAGAATGTTTCGACCTGACCATCAAGGCTTTCAACCTGTCGGAGACCTACCGGGTCCCGGTGTTTATCATGGCCGACGAATGCGTCGGCCATATGCACGAGAAAGTGGTCATTCCGCCGGCCGACCAGATCGAGCTGGTCGAGCGGAAGTGGTATCAGGGGCCGAAGGACAAGTACCTGCCCTACAAGCCGGACAAGGACCTGGTCCCCTTTATGGTCAAGACGGGTGACGGCTACCGGTTCCACACGACCGGTCTGACCCATGACGAACGCGGCTACCCGATGATCAACGCCGAAGTCCAGGACTGGTGCGTCCATCATCTCGTCGACAAGATCAAGAAGAACGCCCCTAAGATCATCGAGGTCCAGGAGGATCAGATCGATCATGCCGAGGTCGTGGTCATTTCCTACGGGATCACCTCCCGGGTCGCGGTCAGGGCCGTCCAGCTGGCCCGCAAGGCCGGCATCAAGGTGGGCACGATGCGGTTGATAACGGTCTGGCCGTTCCCCGAAGGCCGGATCAAAGAGCTGGCCGGGAAAGTCAAGGCTTTTGTCGTGCCCGAGCTCAACCTGGGGCAGATCAGCCGCGAAGTCGAACGCTGCTCTTTCGGTCAGGCACCGGTCATCGGTGTGCCCCATTGCGGAGGCAGGGTCCACGATCCCGAAGACATCCTGAAAGCCATCAAGGAGGCAGCCAGATGAACGCTCAGGAACTCGCCGAAGAGAAAAACCCGATGGAGGATTTCCTCCGGATGGACCGCATCCCGCACATCTGGTGCCCGGGCTGCGGGATCGGCACGGTGGTCACGTCGTTCGCCGAAGCCATGAAAAAAAGCGAGCTCGACCTCGACAAGGTCGCCGTCGTCTCCGGCATCGGTTGCACCGGCCGCGTCGCCGGCTATGTCAAGTTCGACTCCTTCCACAGCACCCACGGCCGGGCCATCCCCTTCGCCACCGGACTCAAGTTGGCCAACCCCGAGCTCAAGGTTGTGGTCTTCAGCGGCGACGGAGACATCGTCGGTATCGGCGGCAACCATCTCATTCATGCCGCCCGCCGGAACATGGACATCCTGGTCATCTGCGTGAACAACTTCAACTACGCCATGACGGGAGGACAGGTGGCCGCCACATCTCCTATCGGCGCCAATCTCTCTACGGCGCCCTACGGGAACTTCGAATACGCTTTCAACCTGCCCTATCTGGTCGAAACCTGCGGAGCCACCTACGTGGCCCGCTGGACGTCCCTCCATATCCGGAGGGTCACCAAGTCCATCCAGGAGGCGCTGGCCAAACGGGGCTTCTCCTTTATCGAGGTCATCACCCCGTGCGTCACTCTGTACGCCCGCCGGAACAGGCTGGGCGACGGCTTGAATCTGCTCAAGTACTATTATGACAAATCCGAAATCCAGCACGGCGCCGATACGCGCACGGTGGGCATCGATTATCAGGGCAAGCTCATCGTCGGCAAGTTCGTGGACAAGGAAAAGCCGACCTTTCTCGACTGCATGAACGCCCACCTCCAGAAGGCCTTGGGCGAAAAATATGTCCCCTACGGAGTGAAACCATGAACGAGATCCGTTTTTCGGGCTACGGCGGCCAAGGTATTATCCGCTGCGGTTTGATCACCGGCAAGGCCGTTTCGCTCTTTGACAATAAATTCGGGACCATGACCCAGAGCTTCGGACCGGAAGCGAGGGGAAGCGCCTGCAGTTCCCAGTTGGTGATCTCAGATGACCGCGTTCTCTATCCCTACATCACCTGCCCGAAAATCCTCGTTTCGATGTCTCAGGACGCCTATGAGAAATACGAGGCGGATCTCCGTGCCGACGGAATCCTCATCTACGACACCGACCTGGTGAAGCTCAAACCCGCGCGGCATCAGATCAGATACTATGGCGTTCCCTCGACCCGGTTCGCCGAGGAAATGGGCAACCGCATCTTTGCCAACCTGGTCATGCTCGGCTTCTTCACCGCCATCACCAAGGTCGTCACCCCGGAGGCCATGAAAAAAGCCATCCCCGGCCTGGTCCCCAAAAGGTTCCTGGAGCTCAACATCAGGGCTTTCGAAAAAGGCTACGACCATGGGACCGAGCTATCGGCCAAAGATAAGGAGGAACCTCCGCCAGAGATCAAGCCGAAGGAGAAACCGCCGCTCTCCAAGGCCAAGAAAAGTCCTTCCCGAAAGGCCAAATCATGAAACGGACCGGAGTCTTTGTCTGCCACTGCGGCATCAACATCGCCGGCACGGTGGATGTCAAGAAGGTCGCCGAGGAGCTGGCCAAACACCCGGGCGTCGCCCATGCCGAGGATTATGTCTACATGTGCTCGGACCCGGGCCAGAACTTGATCGAGCAGGCCATCAAGGAGAAAAAACTGGACAGCGTCGTCGTCGCCTGCTGTTCTCCCAACCTCCACGAAACGACTTTCCGCAACGCCGCCAGCCGCGCCGGCATCAACAGTTTCCGCTGCGAGATCGCCAACATCCGCGAGCAGTGCAGCTGGGTTCATAAGGACAAATCGCGGGCCACCCAAAAGGCCACCAAGATCACCCGCTCCGTGGTCGAAAAGGTCCGTCAGAACGAGGCCCTGGACGCTCTGAGCGTGCCGGTGACCCGACGGGCACTCGTCGTTGGAGGCGGGATATCCGGGCTCCAGGCCGCGCTCGATATGGCCAACACCGGGTTCGAGGTGATCCTGGTGGAGAGGAACCCCTCTATCGGCGGGCACATGATCCAGCTGAGTGAGACCTTTCCCACTCTGGATTGCTCCCAGTGCATCCTGACGCCGAAGATGGTCGAGGTTTCCAAGCACCCCAAGATCAAGCTGATGACCTACAGTGAAGTCCAGGACGTCAGCGGCTATGTCGGTAACTTCAAGGTCAAGATCCTGAAGAAGCCCACCTATGTCGACCCGGCAAAGTGCACCCTGTGCGATGAATGCACCAAGGTCTGTCCGATCGTGGTGCCCAACGAGTTCGACCTCGGTCTGACCGGAAGGCGGGCGATCTATATTCCCTTCCCCCAGGCCATCCCGGCCTCCTATACCCTCGACGACAAGAACTGTCCCGACCCGTTCACGACCATCGCCTGCGGCAAGTGCGCCGATGTCTGCAAGCCCAAAGCCATCGACTTCGATCAGAAGCCCGAGATCATCGAAGCGGAAGTGGGCGTCATCATCGTCGCCACCGGCTTTGACCTCTATGATAAAGAAAACATGGCCGAATACGGCTTCGGCAAGTACGCCGATGTCCTGGACGGCCTCCAGTTCGAACGCCTCTGCTCGGCCTCCGGTCCCACCGGGGGCAAGATCCTCCGGCCGTCCGATCACAAGGAGCCCAAAGAGGTCGTCTTCATCCAGTGCTCGGGGTCACGCGATCCGGAGAACCACTGCGCTTACTGCTCGAAGATCTGCTGCATGTACACGGCCAAGCACGCTATGCTCTACAAGCACCACGTTCATGATGGTCAGGCCTATATCTTTTATATCGACATCCGCTCGGGCGGCAAAGGATATGAAGAATTCGTCCAGCGGGCGGTCGAAGACGACGGTGTGGTCTATCTCCGCGGCAAGGTCTCCAAGGTCTTCGAGGATAAGGGCAAGATCATCGTCTGGGGAGTGGACACCCTGACCGGCAAGCCTATCGAGATCGCCGCCGACATGGTCGTCCTAGCTCAGGCCATGAGGCCTTCAAAAGGGGCCCAGGAACTGGCCAAGAAACTCAAGCTGGCCCTTGACAAGGACGGATTTCTAGCCGAGGCCCATCCCAAATTGAGGCCGGTGGAAAGCGTGACCTCCGGCATGTTTCTGGCCGGAGCCGCCCAGGCTCCCAAGGACATCCCCGAGGCCGTCGCCCAGGCCAGCGGGGCTGCCGCCAAAGCCGTGGTCATTCTCTCTCAGGAGAGATTGTTCCATGCGCCGACTGTGGCCAGGG
>Ga0307380_10010602_pt1 | contig 11600 bp, 9 predicted proteins | sample UN3MG_FD_202239 | JGI IMG/M metagenome (GOLD analysis project Ga0307380, IMG submission 202239) | Soil microbial communities from Risofladan, Vaasa, Finland - UN-3 | ecosystem: Environmental > Terrestrial > Soil > Coastal area > Acid sulfate soil | place: Finland: Risofladan, Vaasa | collected... | reverse complement strand
GCGGACGCGCGGGCGAAGATGGCGTAGAATGAGGGGATTGACACGGGATTTCGGATGACCGAAGAGCTGCCCATCCTGAACGACAACGCCCTGCGAGTTCTTCGCAGCCGGTACCTGGTCAAGGACGCCCGGGGCCGGACGGTGGAGACGCCCGCGGAGATGTTCGCGCGCGTCGCGTCGGCGGTGGCGTCGGCGGAGCGGGCCTGGGGCGCCTCCGACGAGCAGGTCGAGGCGCTGGCGGGGCGGTTCTACCGGCGGATGACGACGGGGACGTTCCTGCCCAACAGCCCGACGCTGATGAACGCCGGCAGGGAGCTGTCGATGCTCAGCGCGTGCTTCGTCCTGCCGGTCGACGACAGCGTCGAGGCGATCTTCGAGTCGGTCAAAACCACCGCGCTGATCCAGAAGGCCGGCGGGGGGACGGGCTTCGCCTTCGACCGCCTCCGCCCGACCGGCGACGCGATCTCCACCAGCGGGGGCACCACCTCCGGGCCGATCTCGTTCTGGCGGGTGTTCTCCGAGGCGACCAACGCCATCCAGCAGGGGGCGTTTCGGCGCGGGGCCAACATGGGGATGATGAACGCCACGCACCCGGACATCCTGAAGTTCATCACCGCCAAGCGCGCGCTGGGGGCGTTCGAGAACTTCAACATCTCCGTGAAGGTCACCGACGCGTTCATGACCGCGGTGTTCGAGACGCCCGACGCCCCGCACGTGGTGGTCAACCCGCGCAACGGGCGGCGGTACGTCATCGGCCGCACCGTCGACATCGAGCATTCCACCCTCGACGACCTCGACGACGCCGAGGACGTCTTCGGGCCCTGCTACACCGTCGGCGACGTCTGGGAGCTGATGGCCGAGTGCGCCCACGCCACCGGGGAGCCGGGGGTGTGCTTCATCGACCGCGTCAACGCCGACAACCCCACCCCCGCGCTGGGAGCGATCGAGGCGACCAACCCCTGCGGCGAGCAGCCGCTGCTGGACTACGAGGCCTGCAACCTCGGCTCGGTGAACCTGGCGCGGTTCATCCGCGGCGGGCGGTGGGACGAGGCGGGCTTCGCCGAGGCCGTGCGGGACGGGGTGCGCTTCCTCGACGACGTGATCGAGGCCAACAACTTCATCGTCGAGCCGATCCGTCACATGTCCCTGGGCAACCGCAAGATCGGTCTGGGGGTGATGGGCTTCGCGGACATGCTGACGCGGCTGGGCGTCAGCTACGACAGCGACCAGGCCGTCGCCTGGGGCGAGCGCGTGGGCAGGGTGCTGTCGGCGGAGGCGATCGCCGCCTCGGCGGCGCTGGCCGAAACGCGAGGCACGTTCCCCAACTACCCCTCCAGCCGGTGGGACCTGGCGGGCGGCCCGGCGGTCCGCAACGCCGCGGTCACCACCGTCGCGCCGACCGGCACGATCAGTGTCATCGCCGGCTGCTCCGGGGGCATCGAGCCCAACTTCGCCTACGTCTTCTGGCGGCGGGTGCTGGAGGGGCAGAAGCTGCTGGAGGTCAACCCGATCTTCCGCGAGGTCCTCCAGCAACGCGGCCTGTGGTCGGACCCGCTCGCCTCCCGCCTGGCCGAGGGGGCCCGGCTGACGGAGATGGAGGACATCCCCGCCGACATCCGCCGCGTGTTCGTGACCGCCCACGACGTGCCGCCCGCGCGCCACGTGCAGATGCAGGCCGCCTTCCAGAAGCACATCGACGGGGCGATCTCCAAGACCATCAACCTGCCCGCCGGCGCCACCGTCGAGGACGTGCTGGCCGTCTACGCCCAGGCCTACCGCAGCGGGTGCAAGGGCATCACCGTCTACCGCGACGGCTGCCGGCCCGTCCAGCCGATGGGCTGGGCCGACGAGCGGGGGCCGTCCGCCACCTGCCCCCGCTGCCGCGGCCCGCTGGACGCCCGCGTCGGCTGCAGCCGCTGCCCGCGCTGCGGGTACACCATCTGCTCCTGACCTGGCACAGGTTTTCAACCTGTGGCGGGACACACAGGTTGAAAACCTGTGCCCCCATCCTCCCTTGCCTTGCCCTCGGGCGTTTCGATATCATGGCAGTCCCCCAGTGGGCTCTGACGGAGAGTTGGACTGTGCCGCAAGCCGTGCGTAAGGAATTCTGGGTGGTCCTGCCGCTGGTCCTGTCGGCGGGCTGCGCGGTGACCCAGCCTCAGGACACGCGGACCGATCCGGAGCTGTTCGCCGAGGCCACCACCGGCCGGCAGTACTACCTGTTCATCCCGGACACCTACGATCCCGCCAGGCCGGCGCCGCTGGTCGTCTCCTGCCACGGCACGGCCCCGTTCGACGTGGCCGCCCACCATGCCCGCGAGTGGAAGAAGATGGCCGAGGCCCACGGGTGCATCCTGGTGTGCCCGAAGATGGTCAGCACCGACGGCATCCTGGGCGCCGGCGCGATCGGGGCTTTGCTGCGCGACGAGCAGTTGATCCTCTCGATCATCGGGCAGTTGACCTACCGCTACAACATCGACCGCAGGAACGTGCTGATCACGGGCTTCTCGGGCGGGGGATTCCCGGTCTACTTCGTGGGGCTGCGGCACCCGGACGTCTTCACCGCGATCGCGCCCCGCAACTGCAACTTCAACGCCAACTCCATCGACGGCTGGTATCCGCCCGAGGCGAAGAATACCCCCATCAAGGTCTACTACGGCCAGAACGATCCGGGCGCCATTCGCGCCCAGTCCCACAGGGCGATCGATTACCTTCGCCGGACCGGGTTCCGCGCCCTGGAGACGGAGGTGCTCACCGGGGCCGGGCACGAGCGGCACCCGGAGGTGGCGATGAAGTTCTGGCTGGCCCACTGGAACGGGGTGGCGCCGGAGTACTGCGACATCTACAAGACGTCGGAGTGAGGTTTTTTTTGCGCGGGCGTCTCGAGCGGGGCGCACCATCACGGGGGGCTGGTCCCACGGGGCGCAGCCCGTGGGCGTGGGCATGGGGGGGGATCAGACGAGGACGTTGAGGAAGAGGCTCGGGACGGTGTCGGGGGTGCAGGCGTTTACGGACAGGTACGTTCCGAGGAGGAAGGGGTCGGGCTGGACGCGGCGGCAGGTCACGCGGATCGGGGCGCGGGCGGGCGGCCTGACGGGGGCGTGTTCCGGTCCCGTCAGCAGCGGCGGCGTCGGGCGTTCGGCGTGGTGAGCCATTCGGGCGTCGGCCTCGGATGCGGCGTCCCGTGAACCTGGCGCGCGTCCGTGCCCGGTATGCCGAAGGGTTCCCTCGCCTTGGGCCTGAAACCATCCCCCCGATCCGTGGGGTCCCCCCTCGCTCCTTCCGACATGCCTATTATATCGCAACGGCGCCGTTGTGGGGACGGAATCTGAGGATTGGATTATCGTCTTGCTATGCCACGTGGGTTTTGCGTACTGTATCGCCTCGGCAGGGGAGCGGTCGGGACGGTTGGGAGGCACGACCCCGCTTCGGGTGTCAAGGTGCTCCCGCGCCCCGGCCGGGACAACGGAGCAAGGAATACGGAGACGCCAAGTGGCTGATTACAAGGATCTGGACCGCAAGGTCATCCAACTGAGCAAGCAGATCGTGCGGATGTGCACCGAGGCCGGCAGCGGCCATCCCTCCAGCGCCCTGTCGCTGGTCCACCTGACCACGGCGCTGATGTACCGGCAGATGCGATACGATCCGTCCAACCCTTGGAACCGCGCCGCCGACCGTCTGGTGCTGTCGGAGGGCCACGCCGTGCCGGTCATCTACGCCGCCTACTGCGACCTGGGCGGGGTGGTCGGCACGCCCAACCAGCCATCGGAGCTCCGCTTCAACGACTCCCTGACACTGCGGGCGGCCGATTCGGTCCTCGACGGGCACCCCAACCCCGCCATCGGCTTCCCCTTCTTCGACTCGGCGACGGGGTCGCTGGGGCAGGGGCTTTCCACGGCCGCGGGCCTGGCGGCGGGCGCCCGCCTGGACGGCATCAACAAGACCATCTACTGCCTCATCGGCGACGGCGAGTCCCGCGAGGGGCAGGTGTGGGAGGCGATCGACTTCCTCATCGACCAAAAGCTCACCGCCGTCCGGGCGATCTTCAACTGCAACGGGCAGGCCCAGAGCGATTACGTCTCGGCCCAGCAGTCCGCCGACACGCTGGCCCGCAAGCTGGCGGCGGCGGGGATGGAGCCGCGGATCGTCGACGGGCACAACTGGGACGAGATCTTCGACGCCCTCTCCGCTCCGGTCGACGAGAAGCCCATCGCGATCGTCGCCCGCACCGTCAAGGGCTGGGGCGTGCAGGAGCTCCAGAAGCCCACCTACCACGGCAAGCCGCTGACCGCCGACCAGATCGGCCAGGGGATGGCCGACCTGGACGCCAAGGCCGCCGAACTGGGCGTGGCGGACATGCCCGAGGCGAGGGTGGCCCAGTTGACCAGCCCGCCGCCGGCCCAGCGCCCGCCGCGTTCGCCCCTGTCGGCCGGGTCGTTCGCCCAGGCGGCCGAGGCGCTGGGTCTGACCAAGGAACTCGAGGCCCGCAAGCTCTCGACGCGCCGGGCCTACGGCGCCGCCCTCAACGCCCTCGGCGCCGACGACCGCGTGGTCGCCCTCGACGGCGACGTGAAGAACTCCACCTTCGCCATCTGGTTCGCCGAGCACTACCCCAACCGGTACTTCGAGGCCCGCATCGCCGAGCAGAACATGGTCTCGGCCGCGGTGGGCCTGGCGGCGGCGGGCAAGGTGCCGTTCGCCTCCAGCTTCGCCAAGTTCCTGACGCGGGCGTATGACCAGATCGAGATGGCCGCCAACACCAACGCCAACGTCAAGCTGTGCGGCTCGCACGCGGGGGTCTCGCTGGCCGCCGACGGGCCCAGCCAGATGGGCATGGTGGACCTGGCGTTCTTCCGCTCGCTCGCCCACGCCCGGCGGGTGGACGGCAACCCCGCCTGCCGGATGTTCCTGCCCTCCGACGCGGTCAGCGCCTTCAAGCTCACCGAGCTGATGGCCAACACCGAGGGGCTCTGCTACATGCGGACCCACCGCCCCGACGTGCCGTTCCTGTACGAGGAGAGCGAGCCCTTCGAGATCGGCGGCCACAAGCACCTCGTGGACGGCGAGGACCTGCTGATCGTCGCCAGCGGGTACATGGTCCACGTCGTCCGCCAGGCCCTGCCGGCGCTGGAGGAGGAGAACGGCCTGGCCGCCAGCCTCGTCGACGTCTACAGCCTGCCGCTGATGCGGGCGGGCGAGATCCTCCAGATCGGCGACGACTGCGGCGGGCAGATCCTGGTGGTCGAGGACAATTACGTCGGCGGGGTGTACGACGAGATCTGCGCCGCCGCCGCCGCCAGCGACTTCGGCGTGCGGGTGGACGGGCTGGTCCTGCGGAACATCCCCAAGAGCGCCCGGACGACCGAGGAGACCCTCGCGATGGTCCACCTCGGCGTCCACGATATCGTCGCCGCTGCCCAGAAGATGTTCGACCAGACTGATTAAGGGCCCCGGGGCCCGCTCGCCCCGCCGCACCCGCCGGCGCGGCGCGAGGAACTTGATTCCGCGGGCAAGCGTTACTGGTGCGGTTCCGGCCCGATGGCCGATGTAGTGATTGTGATGCCCGGAGACCGTTTCCGGGCACGCGGTGGTCCGATGACGCCCACGTATGTCTTCGTGAGCTTCACGGAAATGGGAGACAGACGCATGAGGATCTATGTGGGCAACCTGAGCTACGGTGTAACGAACGAGAGTCTTGAAGCCCTGTTTGCCGAGCACGGCGAGGTCGAGGAGGTTTTCATCCCCACCGACCGCGGCACCGGCCGACCGAGAGGGTTCGCCTTCGTCACCATGCCCAATGCCGAAGAAGGCAAGGCCGCCGTCGCGGCCCTGAACGGCAAGGACATGGAAGGCAGGGCCCTGACCGTCAGCGAAGCCCGTCCCAAGCCCGAGGGTGGCGGCGGCGGCGGTGGCGGCGGTGGCGGTGGCGGTGGCGGTGGCGGCGGCAGGGGGAGACGCTGGTAAGAGGTCTCGCGACGCCCATCCGGCCGCCGGGCGATGACGCCAAGCGTCCGGCGGCAGGGATCGGGGCTTGCCCGAGGGGGAGTCTCTGACCCGGCCGCGACCGGTGGAAGTATCGGTCTGCGCCGGGTGGGACCCCCAAGCCCGCCTCGAAAACGGGGTGCCCCGGACAAGGCGTCTTCTGCCTCCTCCGGCGACGTTCCGCCACGGGGACATGCCGGACAAGCCAAACGGCGGCTTGTCCGGGGCACCCGACGGAGCGGCGGTTTTCATCCCCTGTGGATGGGCCGAAGGCCCGTCATCAACTGCCTCGAAGATTGGGGGTGCCACGGGCTGCTTGCAGCCCGTGCTCGACTGACGAACACAGGCTGCAAGCAGCCTGTGGCACCCAGGCAGGGGCGGCTCGCCCGCTCCCTGGGCAGCCGCCTGCCACGAACACCCCTGCGCGGTGCCTCACCCGCCTTGCACGGATTTCCGCGCTGGCTATATCCCCGGGGCTGTGGTAAAGTATTCCCCGTACGCATCCCGCCTGTGCTGCCTCAGGGAGGACGGTGTTGAAACGGGTGTGGGCATTGGGGTTGGCGTCTGTGGTGGCGGCGGCTTCGGCCGCGTGGGCCAAGGAGGCCCCCGTCCGCCGTCCGGCGCCTTCGGTCTCGCCGGCCGTCCCTGCCGCGCCCGAGGGCGGACCGGCCGAGCAGGTCGGACTGCTCAACCGCAGGCTGTACGACCTGATCGACCGGCTGCGATACGACGAGGCGTTTCCGGTCGCCATCGAGGCGCTGCGGCTGCAGCCGGAAAGTGGAACGGGCTGGTATAACCTCGCTCGCATCCAGGCCCGAATGGGCCGGCCCGACGGGGCGCTGGACAGCCTGAACGCGGCCATCCGCTTCGGGTTCTGCGATCTCTGCCGCCTGCGCCGCGACCCCGCTCTGGAGGGCCTGCACGCCGCGGCCGGGTACGCGAAGATCCTCGATCGCAACGCCGAGATCCAGCGGGCGCGGGCCGAGCGGATCGGCCGGCAGCTTCAGGGGCAGTTCGGTGACGACTACGTGGTCCAAGTCGATCATACCGCCCGGCTGGTCCTGGTGACCAACGTCGATCCGGCCATGCTGTCGGAGCTGCGGGAATACCTCAGCTCCTATGCCCGGGCGATGTGGCGCGACCTGTTTGGCCACTCGTTCGAGCAGTACGTCACGGTCATCCTGCCGGCCGGGGCGGCCGGCGATCTGCCCGTCCCCGGCGGCGGTGTCGGCGGGTACTACGAGCACGCCCAGCGGCTTCTGGTGGCGCGGCAGGCGGGCAAGGTGATGACCCACGAGTTCACCCACGCCCTCCACGCCGCCGACCAGGACGAGCTGGGCCAGGCCCACCCGATCTGGGTGGCCGAGGGGCTGGCGACGATGTTCGAGAGCTCCGCCGTCGCCGACGGGCACCCCGTCCCCGAGGCCAACCACCGCCTGACGCTGCTGAAGTACATCCTCCGGCGGGACGGGGCGGTCCGGTGGCGGCGAATGGTGGCGTTCGACCACGACGAGTTCCTGGGCGTCTCGGCCGTCAGCTATCCCCAGTGCCGGTACATGATGATGTACCTGTACGAGAAGGGCCTGCTGAAAAAGTGGTACGACGCCTTCACGGCCGGATACGGCCGCGACCCGACGGGCCTGATCGCCCTGGAGGAGGTGTTCGGCAAGCCGCTGGAGGAGATCGAGGCCGACTGGAAGCGGTGGGTGAGCGGGCTGGAGTCCCCCCCGGTCCGGCTGCAGGAGGACGGGGCGTACATGGGGGTCGAGACGCTGGCGATGGCCGATGGGCTGCTGGTGGTCCGCGTGCTGGAAGGCAGCGGGGCGGCGGCGGCGGGAATCCGTCCCGGGGACCTGATCGTCGGCGTCGACGGCCAGCGCGTCGCCGACGGGCCCAAGCTGCTGCGGCTGGTGATGGCCAAGGGCGTGGGCAAGACCATCCAGGTCCGCTACCGCCGCGATGGGAAGTACCTCACCGCCCCGGTCGCACTGGGCCGGTGGAAAGGCGATTCCCCTCCGCCGGCGGCCAAGGCCGTGCGGGAAAAGAAGCCGGCGTAGGGGCGAGCGGCAGTTCGAAGTTCGAAGATCGGAGTTCGGGGACGGGGGGCGACGTCAAGCTTCCAACCCGGGTGCCACAGGCTGCTCGCAGCCTGTGCGGGCAGGGGGGCGGTGCCTGCTGGTGGTCCCTCCACTTGCCCGCACGGGCTGACAAGCAGCCCGTGGCACCCCGGTTATGGTGGTCCTATTTCGCCCCCGGCCCTCGTGGCCGGGGGCTCTGACCCCTCACGCCCCGATGGTCTCGAACGCCAGTCGATACCCCAGCGGTCGGATCATCCGCAGCGCCGCGATGTTCGAGCGGATCGTGCCGTAGATCGGCACGCGCCCCTGCGCGAGGATGTACTCCGTCGCGGCCGACACGGCGGCCCGTCCGTAGCCACGCCCGCGGAAGGGCTCCTTGGTGCCCGCGATGGCGATGTGGGCGGTCGCGCCTTCGTCCCATCGGATCACGGCGATGGAGACGCGCTCGTTGCCGCTGCACCCCACGAACGCCCACGCCAGGCCCTCCGGCGGATCGGCGTCCCGCTCGCCCATTCTCAGGGAGAACTCCTCCCGCACCGAAGGGATGTCCCTGCCTGTCAGCAGCACGGTTCGGTGGCCCGCGGCGGCGGGGCGGAATGCCTCGGGAGAGGCGATGGCGTAGTCGAGGCCGGGTTGCTCCAGGATGGCCCGCCCATCCTCCTCCGACAGGGCCCGCCGCAATTCCGCCACGCCCAGGGGGGAGAACAGCTCCGCACTGCTCATCTCCGTCAGCAGCGGCCTGACCGCCTCCGCGATGCGCGGGATGGCCGTCGCCAGGGCGCCGTCGCAGCCGGGAAGGCGATGGGCCAGCAGGAGGTTGCCCGGCCGGTCGGTCCGCGCGTGCGAGACCCGTAGATCGATTCCCGACCGGGGAAAGGAATCCAGCGGGAACCCGAGGCCCTCTTCCAGCGCGGCGCGGATGTGTGGGTTGATCTCAGTCAGCACGGCGTCCGATCCTACGCGGGCGCCGGGCGCCTGCCACCGGCAAGTCGTCGTGTCATTTCGCGTCCAGCGCCCGCATTCGGCGGAGCTCGTCCTGCTCGTAGCGATTCCGGGCCACGCGGTACAGCGAACCGTTGATCGCCACGCAGAGCAGCCCCAGCAGCAGCAGGGGGTAGTACAGCGCGTACGGGTGGGAGGCCAGCACCGCCGCGATGCCGGCGATCAGCAGTATCGCGCCCAGCGCGATCGCGACCTTCATGGCCGTCAGCACGAACCGCCGGCCCCGGCCGCAGCCGACAAGCGTCCCGATCAGCCCGCCGAACACGCCCAACAGGGAACCGCCTACACTGCCGATGAGGATCCCGGCCTTGACGGCCGGGGCCAGGCCGGCTCGGGAAACGGGCTCGCCGCCCCAGGTGGCGGCCGTGCAGATCAGGATGACGCTAAGCGTTGTCGCCACGGTTCGCACGGTCATTTTCCAGGTCCTTTCTGTGCGCTGCCAGCAGGGCCCGCAGCGTCTGGCCGTCGATCTTGCCGTCGGCCATCAGCATCCGCGCCTGCCGTTCCAGCTCGTCGGCGATCTCCATGTCGTCGATGATCCGGATCTTCTCGATCAGCCGGTCCAGCCGCAGGCGGATCGTCGGGTACGACACGCCATAGGCCTCCGCCAGCGCCTTCAAAGACCCCGACGCCAGCACGAACCGCTTGACGAACGCCAGGTCCTCGTCGCTGAGCCGACCAATCCACCCGCTGTCGCCCTTGCCCTCGGCCATCTGCAGTCCTCAATTTGATTGAACTCGTAATGGATTATAGCCTGAATAAAGCGAAAATCAATATAAAGAAAATGAAACCAAAGGGAGGTGTTCAGCGGGAGGGGGTGTTTACACGTCCAAATGGAAACAGGTCCTGGGACCGTGTAAGTGATTTTGAAAATGGTACTTGAGTGTCAAGTCGTGGTGTTTACATTCCCGCATCTTGTAAACACCCCCCGGGCGGTCCACTCCCTCACCCTCAAGCCCGCCCCGGTGACTGTCCTTATCCATAGGGGATGGCACCCCGGGGCATGGTCGCTGTATTTCGCCCCCGGCCCTCGTGGCCGGGGGCTACGCCATCCGAACCCCGTGCCCTCGCTCGACCCTCTGCTCCGCGACGCCTCCTTCACCTTCCGTCTTCTGTCCGTCCTTGACTTGAGCCGGTGCGGGAAGGCGGCTCGGACCGCCTGGCGCGGCGCAACTGCCATCGGACGGAGTCGACCGGGCGCCACAAGGTCCGGACGGCGTGGCGGACGGGGCGCGGACTCGGCCCCCCGCCGGGGACGGCGAGGGTCATGAGCTCGGGGTCGATGGCGGTGAGGTCGGGGCGGTCGCGTTCGATGCGCTTGAGCAGGTCATCGGCTGCGTCAAGCCGGCCTTCGTCGATCAACCGGCGGACGCCGTCGAGGCGGATGTCCCGCCACCCGGCCTGGGCGTTCAGGGCCGCCCAGTCCTGGAGGTCCGCCTTGGGGGCGGGGGCCTCCCGCTCCATCTCGTCCAGCTCCGCGGCGACGGCCTCGACGGGTTCGATCCGGATGCGGCATCGCAGGATGGCCACCGCGATGCGGGCACGGGTCCGTTCGAGCAGGTCCCCGTTGGCGGGATGGTGGTAGAACTCCGGCCAGTCCTTGTCCGGGATGGCCTGGATTCGCCGGTACAGCGCCAGGGCGTGCCCGTAGTCCCCGAAATGGAAGTGCTCATCGGCCTGGCGCAGCAGGAAGGAGTGGGCGGACACGTCCGGCCAGCTCATTTCTGGCAGGTTCTCGGCCAGCCACGCGCGCATGGTCTCGACCCGCTGGGCCGGGATGGGGGCGGTCAGGCGCCACGTGAAGCGGGTCGGAGCGGCGCCCTTGTTCTTGCTGGGAATCAGCCCGGGATGGAATTCCAGCGTCACTTCGGTCCCCCCGCCCGCCCACAGCAGGAAGTGGCGCGGGAACTTGCTATGGACCTTGATCGTTGCCATCCCGGCTACTCGGCCCCATCGGCCGTCTGTCCATAGGAGGGGGGCCTCGGTCGGCCCGCCCGTCTCGGGCAGGACGTACTCGACGAGCACGTACCCGTCCTTGCTCGCCACGACGCGCTGGACGGTGGGTTTGGGGCCCCTCTCGAACGCGGCCAGGGCGGCGGGGATCTCCATGGCGGACGGCAGGCCCATCCACAAGCCCTGTCGCGGGTCCGACTGGTGCTGGACCGTGTGGACGAGATTCCGGTCCTTGCTGTCCAGGGCGCGTCGCTTGCCCTCCTCGATCCCCTTGACCATTCCCGCCACCTCGCCCCCCCGGCCGGTGTCGACCAGGTGGAACAGGTAGTTGGCCAGGGTCCTGTCGCGGTCGTACGACCGGAAGGGCTCGGCGATGAGCGTGTCGCGGATCGTTCGCTCGAACAGCGCGTACGCCTCCGCCTTCTGCTCGTGCTCGATCATCATGTCCATCTTCCAGAGGATCGCCAGGTCCGACTGCGGGTCGTCCTTCAGCCATTTGTCGATGATGGCCAACTGCTCTTCCAGCCAGGCTTCGTAGCGGTAGTGGTTCCGGATCGCCACGCGCTTGCTCCCCGGCGTGCAGTA
>Ga0307380_10010595_pt1 | contig 11605 bp, 5 predicted proteins | sample UN3MG_FD_202239 | JGI IMG/M metagenome (GOLD analysis project Ga0307380, IMG submission 202239) | Soil microbial communities from Risofladan, Vaasa, Finland - UN-3 | ecosystem: Environmental > Terrestrial > Soil > Coastal area > Acid sulfate soil | place: Finland: Risofladan, Vaasa | collected... | reverse complement strand
ATTTCCATGGCACTGCCAGCTTGACGTACCTGGTCAACGACGGCCAATCGGATTCGAACGCGGCCACCGTGACGATCACCGTGAATCCCGTCAACGACGCCCCGGCAATCACCGGCCAAAGTGGGTTGATCACGCCGGAAGAAGTAGCGTTGACCGTCACGCTCAGCGACCTTACGGTGAGCGATCCGGATAATGCGTACCCGGCCGGCTTCACGTTGGCCGTTGGGGACGGGGCCAATTACACCCGCTCGGCCAACACAATCACTCCCGTGACCAACTTCAACGGCACACTCACCGTGCCGGTGACGGTCAACGATGGCGCGGCGGACAGCAGCGTGTTCAATCTCAGCGTGAGCGTAACGCCGGTCAACGACGCGCCCGCCGTGGCCCATCCGATCGACGACGTGATGGCCGATGAAGACGCCGTCGACTCGATCGTAGACCTGCTCGGCGTATTCGACGACGTCGACGTCCTGACCAACGCCGATTCCCTGACGTTCTCCATCGCGGGCAACGACAACCCGAGCCTGCTGTCGGCCGGCGTGGTCGACAATGTCTTGACACTCGATTATGCGGACAACCAGCACGGGACGGCCAACGTGCGCGTTCGCGCCACGGATTCGGCCGGCTTATGGGTCGAAGATGAATTCCTGGTGACCGTCAACGCGGTCAACGACCTCCCGCAAGTCGTCGATCCGATCGCCGACGTTACCGTCGACCAGGGAACCGCCCAGACGCTGATCGACCTGTCGGGCGTGTTCGACGACGTCGACGTCGCGACCGGCGGCGATTTTCTGGAGTTCTCCATCGCGGGCAACGACAATCCCGACCTGGTAGCCACCGCGCTCGAGGGCAACACGTTGACGCTCACCTACGCCGCGGGCCAAAACGGCACGGCCAACATTACCGTCCGAGCGACCGACCAGCAGGGCGAGTCGGTGGAGGACGCCTTCCTGGTCACCGTGAACGCCTCGATCAGCGACGACCGGGCCGTCGGCGAGTCAACCACCTACGGATCGGTGGTCTCCGGCGACTTGACGGCGACCCGCGCCAGCGACGACGGCTACGAGGTGCTCCGAGAGGAGCTGTACGCCGCGAACAAGCGGAGCCGGTTGGAGCACGCCTGGCAGTTCGACGTGACCGGCGGCAGCTCGGTGACGTTCTACGTCGAGGCCCACCATGACAGCAGCGTCGAGGATTTCGCGTTTGCGTATTCCACCGACGGCGGCATGATCTGGACGACGATGGTCACCATCACCGGCGCGTCGGACAGCTACCAGACGTATCCGTTGCCGGCTTCGACCAGCGGGACCGTGCTGATTCGCGCGACCGACACGGATCCAGCCAGCAAGGAAGCCGTGCAGGACTCGCTTTACGTCGATGACATGTTCATCCGTTGCGAGGGCCAAGGCGGCCTGCCCGTGGTGAGCATCGCGGCGACCGACGCCGCCGCGAGCGAAGCCGGCCTCGATCCGGGAACGTTCACCGTCAGTCGCACCGGCGATACCGGCGGCGATCTGGTCGTTTACTATGCCCTGAACGGAACCGCGACCGCGGGCGCCGATTACCAGCCGTTGGCCGGTTCGGTGACCATTCCCGATGGCAGTTCCTCGGCCACGATCACGATCACGCCGATCGACGACGACCTGGCGGAAGGCACCGAGACGGTGCATCTCATGCTCGCACCGGACGCCGCCTACACGATCGGCTCGCCGGCCGCCGATGCGGTGACGATCTTCGACGACGACCTCCAAGCCGACGATTATGCCGTCGGCGAACAGACTTCGCTGGGGACGGTAACCGTCGGAGACTTCAACGCCACCCATGGCAGCGATGACTCCTACGAGGCGATCCAAGAGGCGGCATCCGGGGGTCTGCGGAGTCGGCTGGAACACGTCTGGACGTTCGACGTGGCCGGCGGCAGCAACGTGACGTTCCACGTCGAGGCCTTTCACGACGCCGCGGTGGACAATTTCGATTTCGAGTATTCTCTCGACGGCGTCAATTGGACGCACATGCTGACGGTGACCAAGACGGCCGACGACGACCAGTACCAGACCTATCAGTTGTCGAACATGCCCGGCGGCACGGTCTTCGTCCGGGTGATCGACACGGACAGCTCCAAGAAGGAGAGCAGTCTGGACACGGTCTATGTCGACGACATGTTCTTCCGCATGGGGTAAGTTGCCAAGCCGGCGATCTGGAACTACAAGTGCGGCAACCCGAAAATAGGGACCGGCTCCGTCGAGGTACGGTTTTTCATTGCTTTTTCGGGCGGTGCTGCGGGAAGGCCGTGGAAAAAGGGGACAGGCACCGAGCCGGCAGCGCTCTTCCGCGACGTTCACACCGTTTTCGGCTCGGAGCCAGTCCCCATTTTCCACTCACCGATTACAGCGGGAGTAATGTATAATTACCGGATACCCACGCAAATCCTGGAGGATTCCGATGAAGAAACTTGCCGCTCTACCGACGTTGCTCTCGATCCTGCTACTACTCTGTCCAACCCTCGCACGGGCCCAGATGCGCGAGCGGGCGGATATGCCCGAGAAGTACACCTGGAACCTGACGGTCATCTACCCTTCCGACGAAGCCTGGGCCGAAGCCAAGAAGAAGGTCGCCGAGCGATTCGACGGGGTGGCCGCCTTCAAGGGCACCCTGGCGGATTCGCCCAAGAAGCTCCTGGAATGCCTGGAACTGAATGTCGGCATCGATAAGGAACTCGCCCGGCTCTATTGCTACGCCTCGATGAAGTCGGACGAGGACACCCGGGTTTCGCAGTACCAGGGCATGAAGCAGGTGATGGAGCAACTGGTGACCGACTACAACGCGAAGACCTCGTTCATCGCCCCCGAAGTGGCGGCCCTGGATCAGGCGACCGTCGACGACTTCATCCGGCGGGAACCGGGGTTGAAGGTCTACCGGATGTATCTCGACGACATCCTCCGCACCAAGGCCCATCGGCTTTCGACCGCCGAGGAGAAGATTCTGGCGGAAGCCGGGCTGATGGCCTCCGCGCCGGGGTCGATCTATTCGATCTTCGCCAACGCCGAACTGCCCTTCCCCGAAATCACCCTCTCCGACGGCACCGAGGTCAAGCTCAACCAGGCCGGATACGGCCGATACCGGGCGGTGCCCAACCGGGCCGATCGCGAGGCCGTCTTCCAGGCCTTCTTTGGCACTTTCGATAAGTTCAAACAGACCTGCGGGGTCCAGCTCTCCGCTCAGATCAACAAGGACATGTTCTTCAGCCGGACGCGAAACTACGACTCGTGTCTGCACCGGTCGCTCGACGCCAACAACGTTCCGGTCGAGGTCTACCACACGCTGATCGAGAACGTCCACAAGAACCTCGATTCCTTCCATCGCTACCTGCGTTTGAAGCAGCGCATGCTGGGCGTCGATCGGCTCGAGTACTCCGACGTCTACGCGCCGGTCGTTGAGGAAGTCGACCTGGAGTTCACCTACGACGAAGCGCAGGAACTGGTCCTCGACGCCGTGAAACCCCTGGGCGAGGACTACGTCCGCGTGACGAAGAAGGCGTTCGACGAGCGATGGACCGACGTCTATCCCAACCCGGGCAAGCGGTCCGGGGCCTACTGCAACGGAGGCTGCTACGACGTGCATCCTTACATGCTGCTGAACTACAACGGCCAGTACGACGACGTGAGCACCTTCGCCCACGAACTGGGCCACGCGATGCACAGCTACTACTCGAACACGACCCAGCCCTACGCCACGGCCGATTACGCCACGTTCGTGGCCGAAGTCGCCTCGACGCTCAACGAGGCCCTGCTGATCGACAAGATGCTCAAGACGATCGAGGACGACGACGTCAAGCTGTCGCTCTTGATGAACTACCTCGACGGCGTCAAGGGAACGGTATTCCGCCAGACCCAGTTCGCCGAATTCGAGCTGGCCATCCACCGCAAGGCCGAAGCCGGCGAGGCCCTGACGGGCGACTCGCTGACGGAAATCTACAGCGAGATCCTCAAGAAGTACTACGGCCACGACAAGGGCGTCTGCCACGTCGACGATCTGTATCGCGTCGAATGGGCGTACGTCCCGCACTTCTACCTGAATTTCTACGTCTACCAGTACGCCACGTCGTTCACGGCCTCGACGTCCCTCTCCGAGCGAATCCTTTCCGGCGAAGAAGGGGCCGTCGAGAAGACGATCGAGTTCCTCTCCGCCGGCGGATCCGACTACCCGGTCGCCATCCTCGAACGGGCCGGCGTCGACATGCTCTCCAGCGAGCCGTTCGACAAGACCATGGCGGCGATGAACCGTGCCATGGACCGGATCGAGGCGATCCTGGACCGGCGGGAGAAGGAAAAGAAGTAGGGTGCGTGGAGCAAGCCGTTGTTCTCTGGTGCGTTGCGCCGGCAGAAAGCCTTGCCGTTGGAAACCTATTGTCAGTTCCAGATGACGGCTTGCGGAACGCACCAGAGCAAGTCTTGCCGGCTCCACGCACCCTACAGTCTCTCCCACAGTTCCGGATTGCCGGCTGCCTGGAATTTCGGTCGCCGTCGGAGACGCCTCCCACAGGGAAACCCTTGTTTTGACCGGGGCCCGGCGTATAATTGGCGAAATCGGACCAGTCACCCCGGGTGGTCGAATCCATGAACGAACGCGTCGAACGATTGCGCCGGCAGAGCGTCGAAACGAAACCGTACATCTCCACGGAACGGGCCGAACTGATGACCCGGTTCTACAAGGGCGATACGGTGCGGAAGGTCTCCACGCCGGTCTGCCGCGCCCTGTCCTTCCTGTACCTTGTGGAGCACCGGACCCTCTGCATCAACGAAGGCGAGTTGATCGTGGGCGAACGCGGGCCGGCGCCGAAGGCCACGCCGACCTATCCGGAACTCTGCTGCCACAGCCTCGAAGACCTCGAAATCCTCAACCGCCGCGAGCGCACGCCCTTCGCCGTCAGCGACGAGGCCTATCGAACGTACCGGGACGAGATCATCCCCTTCTGGGAGGGCGGCACGTTGCGCGACCGGCTGTTCGGGATGATGAGCGAGCCTTGGAAGGATGCCTTCGAAGCCGGCGTGTTCACCGAATTCATGGAGCAGCGGGCGCCGGGACACGCCATCCTCGACGACAAGATCTACCGCCGCGGTTTCCTCGAGGTCAAGCAGGAGATCGCCCGGCGGCGGCGGGAACTCGACTACCTCGATGACCCTCGGGCGTATGAAAAGAACGAAGAGTACAAGGCCATGGAGATCTGCTGCGACGCCATCGTCGCGCTGGCCGAGCGGCACGCGGCCCCGGCACGCGAGTTGGCCGAGAAGCAATCCGATCCAAGCCGGAAGGCGGAACTGTTGAAGATCGCCGAGGTCTGCTCGCACGTCCCCGCCCATGCCCCGAGGAACTTCCACGAGGCCCTGCAAGGCTACTGGTTCGTCCACTTGGGCGTGATCACGGAATTGAACACCTGGGACTCGTTCAATCCCGGCCGGCTCGATCAGCACCTGCACCCCTTCTACGTCAAGGAGCTGGAAGAGGGCACGCTCACCCGCGAGCAGGCCGAAGAGCTGTTGCAGTGCTTCTGGATCAAGTTCAACAACCAGCCGGCGCCGCCGAAGGTGGGCGTGACCGAAGAGCAGAGCGGCACCTACACCGATTTCGCGCTGATCAACATCGGCGGCCTGAAGCCCGACGGCAGCGACGCGGTCAACGACGTCTCGTACCTGATGCTCGACGTCGTCGAAGAGATGCAGTTGATCCAGCCCAGCGCCTGCATCCAACTGAGCAAGAAGAACCCCGACCGGTTCCTCCGCCGGGCGTGCCGGGTCATCCGCACCGGGCTGGGACAGCCCTCGGTCTTCAATTCCGACGTGATCGTCGAGGAGATGCTGCACGACGGGAAGACCATGGCCGACGCCCGGGCCGGCGGACCCAGCGGATGCGTGACCGTCAGCGCGTTCGGCAAGGAAAGCTGCACGCTGACCGGCTACATGAACTGGCCGAAGGTCCTGGAACTGGCGCTGGGCGACGGCGTCGATCCGAAGACCGGCCGGCAGATCGGGCCGCCAACCGGCGACCCGCGAGAGTTCCAATCCTGCGAAGAACTCTTCGACGCCTACCGTCGGCAACTGAAGTATTTCGTGGACCTGAAGATCGCCGGCAACAACGCCATCGAGCGGCTCTTTGCCGACCACATGCCCGCCCCGTACATGTCGCTGTTGATCAACGATTGCGTGGCCAGGGGACGGGACTATCACGACGGCGGCTCGCGCTACAACCCGACGTACATCCAGGGCGTCGGCATGGGCACCACGGCCGACTCCCTGGCGGCGGTCCGCGCGCTGGTGTTCGAAGAGAAGGCCCTGACGATGGAGCAAATGCTCGACGCCCTGAAGACCGACTTCGCCGGCTGCGAAGAAATCCGGCAGACGCTGTTGAACAAGGCGCCCAAGTACGGCAACGACGACCCCCGGGCGGACGACGTGGCCGAGGGCATCTTCAACACGTATTTCGACGTGCTCAACGGGCGTCCGAACACCAAGGGCGGCAAGTATCGGGTGAATCTCCTGCCCACGACCGTCCACATCTATTTTGGTTCGGTCGTAGGCGCCTCGGCCAACGGGCGGAAGGCGGGCGAAGCACTTTCCGAAGGCATCTCGCCCAGCCAGGGCGCCGATGTGCGCGGGCCGACGGCCGTGCTGCGTTCGGCCGCCCGGATCGATCACGCCCGGACCGGCGGCACGCTGCTGAACATGAAGTTTTCACCCCAGATGCTCGACGGCGACGGCCTCGAGCGGCTGGCCGACCTGATCCGCAGCTACTTCAAGCTCGACGGCCACCACATCCAGTTCAACGTCGTCGACGCCGCCACGCTCCGCGAAGCCCAGCAGCAGCCCGACCGGCACCGCAATCTGATCGTCCGCGTGGCCGGCTACAGCGACTACTTCGTCGACGTGGGCCGGGATCTGCAGAACGAGATTATTTCGCGCACCGAGCAACGGTCGTTCTAGCCCGGATTATTCATAGGCTTGTAGCTACGTTCGCCAGAACGTGGAGCGTGCCCAAGGGTTACGACCACGTTCTGGCGAACGTGGCTACGACAGCGTGTCACGCTATTCCCGGGGTCAAGAATAATCCGGGCTAGCCGAAGTTCGCCGGTTTTCGTCGCGAAAGGGCGAATGAACATGCGTGAATTCCAGCGATTCAAGCAGGTCCGACCAACGGCAAGGTCTTCACTACAACGGCTTGCAGAACTTCACTCGCCACTCCCCACTCGCCGCGCGTCGCGGCCCGTCTAGCGACCCAGCGTCAAGATGAGCACGGCGCCCAGAATCGCCAAAACCAGCAGGGCTCCTCCGCCGACCAGCATCAGCGAGGAATCCCAGACGCCGGCTTTCTCGTTGCGCTTCTTTCGCTTGCGTTCGAAGAGTCCTTTGAGCCCCTTTTTCGAAGGGGCCAGCGGCGCAAGAGGGCTGCCGACGGCGGCGAACGAAGCGTAGGCCTGCAGTCCGTCCAGCGGATCGATGCCGCCAGGGTCCTCGTATTCTTCTGCCAAGGGCGGAAGCTCTTCGTCCACCAGCGAACCGGTCACAGCGGCTGCCGGCCGGTCTTCTTTCAAGGGCGGGAAGCCCAGCTTGACCTGTTCCTCCTCCAAGGGCGCCAGGCCCAGTTCTTCCTCTTCCCTCTCGGGCGGAGCCTGCTTTTCGGGCATCGCCGCGGCGGGCGCGAAGCCGGGAGGGTAATCCTCCTCTTCGGCGGCGGTCAACAGTCGTTCGGCCAACACCGGCGTGAGAAGCCCCTTCTCGATCAGGCCCTTGGCCAGGGTCGCGGCGGAAAGGACCTTCTTGGAGTCGGCCGTCTGTTTTCGGAGACTCTCGAACAGGCCGCCCGGCAAAAGGGCTTTCTGTTTGAGCACGGCAAGGAACCGCGTACAGAGTGCCCTCTGGACCGCGGCCCTTTCCGCTTCCACCGCGGCCGCCCTCTCGGCCTCTTCCGCCTTGATTCGCAGCACTCGCCGCACGCCCGCGTCGTAGCCGGCCTTGCGGTTCGGGTTCAGCAGGCAGACTTTCGCCTGGGCGACTTCATTGAGCAGCTTCACCGCCACCTTCGCATGCTCGCCCGTCTGGAAGACGTGAAGGATGCCCACCCGCTGCTCGGCCGCCCTTTCGATCACCGCGGGGTCGTCCTCGAACAGGCCGAGGTTCAACAGCCGGTAGTGATTCGGCGGTTGTTCCTCTGCGGGAATCCCCAACCACGTGCGATATGGATCGAAGGGCGCAGACACAACTCACCTGTTTGGTAAGCCCATCATAAAGATGGCGGTTTCGTTTGTCAAGGACGCTGCCCCTCCTGTAGCTGGACGCATACCACCAACTTTTCAGTCGCGGGTTGTGGAAACAACGCGGCGTTTGGACTTGTGTGGTAAAGTGAGAAGGATAGGCGGACGCGAAGCACAACGGTCTCGGTTTTCGCCGCTGGGGTTCTGGATACCGAATTGACAGTTTCCAGCCGAGGTCTATATTATGGAGGTTTCGGCCCGCCGCACGGGCACTGCGGACAGGTAGCTCAGTTGGTAGAGCACTGGACTGAAAATCCAGGTGTCGCCGGTTCAATCCCGGCCCTGTCCACTTCGGAAGTTGCTGCTATTGAATGGGTCCCGTCCATCACCGGCCGACAGATCGTCTTCTCTTGCGAAGAACGTACCCCAGAAGCCCCACGGTCCCCATGGCCAGCAGGGCCAGCGTGGACGGCTCGGGCAGCGGCTCGAACCTGATATCGTCGATTCCGGTTCCCGAGTCCACCGGACTGAACGTCACCGACGCCGCCCGAATCGGAGCGGAAGGGTTCTGAACCGACAGCGTGGCCACGGTAGCGTCTTCCCACTCGTCCGGTGGATTCCAGGATTCCCAGGTGTCCATCCCCGCCAGCAAGGTCATCTCCTCGTCGGCGAAGACCGACAAGGTCGCCAGGCCGCCGGCATAATCGTAGTAGTCGTAGATGTTCAAGCTCAAGTTCACCACTTCGTGGCTGAAAGTCATGAAATAGTCGGCTTTTCGCTCCGTAGGAATCTGCGAGTTGTCAGTCAGGAAGTAGCTCCCGCCGACGCCGCCGCGGGGAGTGTCCTGCGTGGCGCCGAACGCCGTTTGGGGCAAGCCCACCTTCGCAATGTAAGCGGGATACTCGATGCCGTTCTGCTTTACCCAGAACGTGACCTCGGTGCTGCCGGCGATCACGGTCGAGACGGCTTGTTGATCCACAAAGCCGCTCTCGAAATCGATGATTTCCGCAGACACGATGCCGACGATGCCCACCGCCGACAGCAGTCCGACCAAGATCACGGTCAACTCTCTCATCCGAACCTCTTTTACGGGGGTGGCCGGCGGGTTCATCCCGGAGTGCCGGGCACCGAAGCGGGGACCGCCCATCGCGGAACGCCGGTGAGCCGGCACCAGAAGAACAGCCTGACAGAATGCACCCCAAGAAAGAAACGCCTTTTCTTCTGAATGCGTTTCCGGTGCGCGTAACGCTGCCTCAATAAGAGCCTTAGGTGGGATGCCGCCCCAAACAGATAAGAACGACTAAACGAACTCTATTGATTATTCTACCGAGGGCGCCCCAACGATGTCAAATGATTTGACAGGATTTCGTGAGAATTCTTGCACGCCTCGCCTCCACAACGCCCCCGAATTTGCCGTCTTGCTTCGATTCGCCAAATTCGGCCCGAAAGGCCGCGTTTAGGATCCCTGGCCGTCCGACGAACGCGTGCGGAACAAGCGGCGTAAGTAGCTGTCTCATTGCTGTTTACGCCACTTCCGCCCGGCGAGGAAGGCGCAAAAACGCCTCTTTCGACTTCGGGCGTTCTTGAGGGGACTTCCCACCACCTTTTCTCCCAATCGCCCGATTTTCGCGGTCCGCACGTCTCCTTTGGTTGTTCCCCGCGGCGGCGCGGCGTACGAGTTGCCCAAAGTTTAGCGCCTGTAACGACAACGCGCGTTTGTAGTGACCCGATTCATCGGGTCCTGTTTTCCGGCTCCCCGCTGCTTCCTGCACTTCCACTCGTCAAACGCCCGAAGAAAGAAAGTCGGGGCGCTTTTTTCCCGGGGGTGCTCTGCGCGATGAGATGGTGCCATCATAGTAGCCGTCTCGCTCCGCGAGACGAAGCCCGACTCGCTTCGGCGAGGAGGCTAACGGTATGCGCCCGCCCCGCGCTCGTGCGAGCTAAGGGACCGTGCAGTAACAACTTGTTTAATGGGGTGGCACGCCCTGAGGAACGAAGGGCGTGGAAAACGCGCCAAACCACGCCCTTCGTTCCTCAGGGCGTGCCACCCTCGCCAAAAGAGCGTACAAGTTATTCTTTGGCAAACACTAAGACTCGAAACCACCTTCCGGCCGTGGTGGCGGCGCTCTGCGTCATTGTCGCATCGCCCTCATGTGTTCAAGCCGCACAGCAGCGTCCGCATCCGGCCGTGGTTCGGGTGATCGCCCCGGAACGCAGCGCCACGTCGGCCGGTTCGGGTGCCCTGGTCGCCGTGAACGAACGCCACGGGCTGGTCGTGACCAACTGGCACGTGGTCCGCGACGCCACCGCTCCGGTGATGGTCGTCTTTCCCGACGGGTTCAGCTCCTTCGCCCGCGTGTTGAAGACCGATCGCGATTGGGACCTCGCCGCCTTGCTGATCTGGCGTCCCAAGGTTGAACCGATCCCGCTGGCCGATGCGGCACCGCGCAGGGGCGACGCGTTGACGATCGCGGGTTACGGGTCGGGCTCGTATCGCGCGGTGGCGGGTCGGTGCGTCACGTACGTGGCTCCCGCGGCAATCGGCCGCAGTCTGCCGTCGGAGATGATCGAGCTTTCGGCTTCCGCCCGCAACGGCGACTCGGGCGGCCCGATCCTCAACCAGCGGGGCGAGTTAGCCGGCGTCCTGTTCGGTTCGGGCTTCGGCCGCACGATGGGCAGCTACTGCGGCCGGGTGCGATGGTTTCTCGGCTCGGTGACGGACGATTTCCAGCAATCGCCGCCGACGACGACGATGATTGCCCAGCAGCAGCCGGCCGCCCAGCCGCTGCCGGTCAACAGGGCGGCCGAGCCACAACCTCGATCCGACCCCCAACCGGTCCCGGCCCCGGTTGCCCACATTGTCGGCCGCCCGCACCCGGTGCCGAAACTCGAAGCGGTGCCGCGGCCCTTGCACGAAAGTCGACTAGCCCAGACACCGTCCGCTCTCCCATCCCAACCGCCGCCGGCGCAGGTCTCGATTTCCGCTTCCCCGGAGTCCTCCTCACCCAATCCGCAAGCCCCGTCCCTGGCGCCCGGCCCGACACGTTTCGACCAGTTCAAAAGCATCCTGGCCGTCGTCGGACTGATCGCCCTGCTCTTCCACGCCCTCCGTCTGGTCGCCGTGGCGGCGGAGTCGTGAAGCAAGAACGGGCGTTCGGTAAACTTCACCCGCCGAACAGGGCCGTTCCGTGATCTCCGCTCGACACAGTCCGCACCTGTAGTTCATACCACATAGCTATCTCGTGGGGGTCGGTTGACACTCCGATACCCGTGGGGTACAAGAATACGTTTCTGCCGCCGACGAACACCCCTGGCCCTCCAACACTGGCGGCCACACCGCTGGGCATGTCCTGGAGC
>Ga0307380_10010592_pt1 | contig 11606 bp, 9 predicted proteins | sample UN3MG_FD_202239 | JGI IMG/M metagenome (GOLD analysis project Ga0307380, IMG submission 202239) | Soil microbial communities from Risofladan, Vaasa, Finland - UN-3 | ecosystem: Environmental > Terrestrial > Soil > Coastal area > Acid sulfate soil | place: Finland: Risofladan, Vaasa | collected... | reverse complement strand
GTCCGCATCTGAGCGGCCAGTTCATCGCTAAAAAAACCTCGATTAGCAGGAATAAGTCCGAGTTTCATGCTTTCCTCCTTGGTCTCGATGAGTTAGTCTTTCGACGAAAAGACCGCGGATACCTCCAAGGAGTATGGGAGTGGTCCCTGGCCCTGACGTAGAACGGTTGCGGTTGCCCCGACGGATCGGGGTGCTCGTTCCGGCGGCACGCGACTCGTATCGGCTTGCGGCTATCGTCAGGCGGCAAAGACGCAACCGTATGACGTCTTGCGAAACGAGCAGCGCCACCGATGGACGTATGACGTATTCCCATTCATTCCTCACTCATCAAGAATACTGCGTATCCTTTTGCCCTCTTTCCCCGTTAATAGATTAAGAGGCGTTGGCGCTTCCAATTATCTTGTTCTGGGAGGCACGGGATGACCACTGTTACGAAAAAGCTTTTCTGCATCATAATCATTCTTTCTTTCTGCGGCATCAGCGCACAGGGATTGGCTGCTCAACCCGGAAGCATCTTCGGTTGGGGAGCTTCGGTCGTCGGCCCAATCGGCAAGCTCACAGCAATCTCGGCAGGCGGATGTCAAAGCCTGGGGCTAAAAGCCGACGGCTCGATCGTGGCCTGGGGAGACAATTACTACGGCGGGTGCAATGTGCCATCGCCAAACCTGGGATTCATCGCAGTCTCGGCAGGTGCATATCACTGTCTGGGACTAAAGGCAGACGGTTCAGTAGTAGCGTGGGGAAGGAACAACTATAACCAATGTGATGTACCCTCACCGAACTCCGAATTCGTCGCAATCTCGGCAGGCCATAGTCACAGTCTGGGCCTGAAATCGGACGGCTCGATTGTCGCGTGGGGACTAAATAACAATGACCAATGCAATGTGCCTGCGCCAAACAGTGGGTTTATCGCAATCGCGGGAGGCGGCTCTCACAGCCTGGGACTGAAAGCAGACGGTTCGATCATCGCGTGGGGAGACAACTGGGACGGCCAGTGTGATGTCCCCGATACTATTGAAAACCCGAACGACAACTATGTGGCGGTCACGGCGGGAGGGGGCCACAGCCTGGGACTGAAAGCAGATGGATCCATTATGGCATGGGGAGACAACTACAATGGCCAATGCGATATGCCCGATCCAAACACCGAGTTTATCGCGGTGGAGGCAGGCAGCTATCATAGCCTAGGACTGAAGGCTGACGGCTCAATTGTGGCATTTGGGTATGATCGCGCCGGCCAGTGTGATGTGCCGTCTTCGAGCAATAAGTTCACCGCAGTGACAGGGGGCGATTATCATAGTCTGGGGCTTACGGCGGATGGCTCCGTCATCGCTTGGGGAGATAACGGTGACGGCCAGTGCAATGTGCCCACTCCCAATTCAGGTTTTGTCTCAATCGCGGGAGGCGAGGAATATGGTCTGGGCCTGAAGGCCGACGGTTCGATATCGGCCTGGGGATACAACCGCTTTGCCCAGTGCAATGTACCTGATCCCAATACAGGATTTGTGGCAATCGCAGGGGGATCAAGTCACAGCCTTGGGCTGAAAGGAGATGGCTCGATTGTCGTTTGGGGAGATAACCATGCTGGCCAATGCAATGTACCCACGCCTAACAGTGAGTTTGTTGGGATCGTGGCAGGCGCTAACCATAGCCTCGGGCTCAAAGCGAACGGTTCAATCATTGCCTGGGGCAATAACCAGCATGGTGAGTGCAACGTGCGCCTTCCAAATGCTCGGTTCGTCGCAGTCGCTGCCGGCGAGTTTCATAGCCTGGGGCTAAGAGCGGATGGCTCAATCGCGGCATGGGGGTATGGCTACTATGGCCAGTGTAGTGTCCCGTCTCCGAATATCGGGTTCACCGCAGTTGCTGCGGGTACTTATCATAGCTTAGGGCTGAAGGCAGACGGATCGATCGTCGCCTGGGGATTCAACCAATATGGCCAGTGCAATGTGCCGTCGCCAAATACTGGGTTTGTCGCCGTCTCCGGGGGCTATGGCCATAGTCTGGGCCTGAAAGCCGATGGATCGGTCGTCGCGTGGGGATGGGACTCGCTTGGCCAATGCAGAATTCCCTCCCCAAACATTGGCTTTACTGCAATCGGAGCGGGATTCTACGGGTGTATCGCCATCAGGCCTTTCGCCATTCCGGACCTCAAGCAGGCGCGGGACAATTGGCCCGTAAGCACTTCTGAAAAAACTGTCTCCGCGGTGTGGGACAACGCCTTCTATTTGCAGGCGGACGACAGTAGTTTCGGCCTCCGAGTAGAGAAGGCGACCCACGGCCTGACCGGAGATAATCAGAGGGCTAGTGCCACCGGCGTGATAAGAACCAATGCCGATGGCGAGCGATACATAGAGGCCTCGGAGGCCAACCCAGCCGGCGCAGGGACCGTGACACCGTTCGACATGCCGGGCTGGGCATTGGGCGGAGAGGATTTCCTGTATAACGGCATAGGCCAGCGAGGGGTCGTTGATGGCGTGGGACTGAACAACATCGGCCTGCTGGTGAGAGTGAGCGGCCACATAGTCGAGGTGCCAAGGACCCGCCGAGCTGACCGCACGTGGTTCAAGATGGACGTTGGATCTGGAAGAATAGTCAAGTGCATAGCAGAAGAAGGCAGCCTGGTGGTCAGTCCCTCGTGGTACAGGCGGAATGCCATCGTCACCGGTATATCGTCCTGCGAGTTCGACGGCCCGAACCTGGTCTCGGTGATCAGGCTGAAAAAGGGTGAGACACCGGTGATCTACTAGGTGTGGGGGTATGGGAGTTTGGGAGAGGTTATGGGTTCTAGGTTTTGGGGTGCCCTATAACCTAAAACCAAAAACCTACGACCCTACGCGCTGGTGCGCCCGGCAATCCCGGAGGTACGTCCCAATCGCTCGAAGCTCATAAGGGGAATCTTCGGAATCATTCTTCCAAAGCCGGCGGGCAGTCTCCAGGTCCTCAATGGCCGGCCCCCATTCCTTGATCCGGTGATGGAGGATGCCCCGATCCAGATAAAGCCGATAGTCACCGGAATTGCGCTTGATTCCATCGGTGATGAACTCAATCCCGCGATGCCCATTGTCCGTTCGGTAGAACCAGTATGAGCCCACGCGCCATGCATCTATGTAGTGAGGGTTAAGACGGACGGCCGCGATGAACCACGGCAGTAGCTCCTTTTCTTCCTCTCCCACCAGGTGCTTATGAATCCTTGGGGCGGCCTCGCCCTGCAGATGCTCGATCGCTTTCAGGAACGGAAGCTGAACGGACTCACTCGCTTTGACCTCACGATGAACGTGGTGATCCGTCTGTTCATCGGGACATTCGGTGTCAAACCCGGCATGGAAGTAGACCTCTGCTTCGTGAAATGCTTCCTCGGCTGCGAAATCTGCCGTGCCTCCCAGCACCTGAATAAGTACATCGCGATCCTGGGGATTCGCCGATCTAAGCCGAGGAACGAGTATCGAGCTGAAGATCAGGATGGCAATCGCTCCGGCGATGACGATCTTCGGCAGCCACCGGTCCATCAGAGCCACCTTCTTCGGAAGATCACGGCCGCCATGGCGGTGACGACGAACGAGTACCCCAGGCCGTAGACGATCACTTGCCCCAGTATCGAAAGGGGTAGAGGCCCCCACCCATGGACCACTCGCTGGCTGATGTTGAAGAACTCGAGATGCGGCATCGTCAGATAAACCACCCAGCTCAGAATTCGGGCGAGGGGCGGCATCTTTGCGATGAGAGCCAGGATCGAAGGACCGCCATAGCGCATGATTGCAAGGATGAGCAATGAGAATGTGACCGCCGCCCCGGGTGTGCCAACCACAGAGAACAGCATCGCAATGGAACACACCATGAACAAAGCGGTTATCTGGAGTACGAACGCCTGCCAGAGACCCGGATCGGCGACGCTGGTGACCCCTTTAAACATCATCATCAGCACGAGGACCAGGAACATGCAGGCGAAGCATGCGACCGATGCAAATGCCGCGCCCAGCGTTCGGCCGGCAATATAGTGCCAGCGGCTGATCGGCCTCGACGCGAGCACGTAGACCGTCTTATGCTCCAGATCGGACGCCATCTGCCGCACTGCCAATGGGATTGCCAGCGCAAACGAGGCCAGCCACGTGACCTGCATGACCACGTCTTTCGCGAACCGTCCCGTCCCGGATGAGCCCATGTTTAGCATTGCCATCCAGACAGCGAGTCCCAGCACAAGCACGAGGACGACATAGAACTCCTTGCGCCGGAGGTTCTCGATGATGGCTAGTCGTGCGATGGCTAGGCTGCCCATGGAAGCTCCTCCCCAAGCAGCCGGAGAAACGCCTGCTCCAGGTTGCCCCCGGTATCAACTGCTTCCGCAACCGGTCCCTGATAGATCAACCGGCCTTTATCCAGCAGCAGGATTCGGTCGGCGACCATCTCGATCTCCCCAAGCTCGTGTGAGGAGAAAAGGATCGTCTTGCCTTCGGACCGCAGATCGGCCAGCAAGTGCCTCATTCGCATTCGAGCGATTGGGTCGAGGCCGGACATCGGCTCGTCGAGGATTAGGATGTCGGGATTATGAACCAGCGCCTGCGCGCATCCCGCCTGCTGCAGCATGCCCTTTGAGAAAGTGGAGAGCTTGCTCTTGAGATGCTCTGTCATGCCGACTCTCTCGGCCGCACTCATGACCGCTTTCTGCCGTGATCGTGCGGGAAGTCCCGATACTGCTGCGCATACGTGCAGGAACTCCTCCAGAGTGAGGTATTTCGGGTAGAAAGAGACCTCCGGCATGTACCCCAATCGCTGCCGTGATCGGGGGTCGCTGCTCGAGATGCCGTCTACGATGCAAGTCCCTCGGGGAAGGGGGATGAAATCCAGGATTGCCTTGATGGCCGAGGTCTTGCCCGCGCCGTTTGGGCCGATAAAGCCGACGATCTCGCCCTTTTTGACCTGAAAGGAAAGGTCCTTCACGGCCGGCTTCTTCTTCATCCGTCCTGTTCTGTATACTACCGAAAGATTCCTGACTTCAATTGCAGCATCCATGCGCATCACCCTATCCTTATATAATCGGGATTGGGTGGAGTGGACTTTAGACTTTAGACTTCAGACTTCAGAGATAGCGCCCTCCTCCCTAAAGTCTAAAGTCTGTGGTCTAAGGTCCTTTGCATGGTAGAAAACCGCACAACACTGGTATACTATGGTATCATTCAAGCAAGGAGTCCGATATGCCGGTAAGAAACGCAGAAGCCGAGTGGAAAGGCAATTTCAAGCAGGGTCAGGGACGGATGAAAGCTGCGAGCGGCGCATTCGACGTGAGTTATTCGACCGCGACTCGCTTTGGTGAAGAGCCTGGGACTAACCCTGATGAGCTGGTTGCCGCTGCGCACGCCGGCTGTTTTAGCATGGCGTTCTCTCTGCTGCTGGGCAATGAGGGCTTTGAACCTACCAGCATCCACACAACCGACAAAGTGACTATCGAGAAGGTCGGCGATGGGTTTCAAATCACCAAGGCCAATCTCCATACCGAGGCGGAGGTCCCCGGCATAGACGAAGATACCTTCCACAAGCTCGCCAACATGGCGAAGGAAGGCTGCCCCGTTTCAAAGGCGCTCGCCGGCATACCGGAGATCACGCTCGATGCAGTGCTGCTCATCCCTTCCACGAAATAGCTGCTTGAAGGAACTAGCGCAGACCAGGGCGAATTGGCAACCTGGAACAACGAGTTCCCACCGCTCGTCCTATACGATAAGGACTCGCTTGGAGGGGAAGCAATGGGCACAGCTCGTCTTATCTGCGTTTCAATCCTCGTAATCCTGATGGCAATTCTATTCGCCGGCTGCGGAGGCGGCGGTGGCAGCTCCAGTGTCCCGGAGGGACTAGGTATCATTAGAGGTACGGTTCAGGAATTCCCATCGGACCGCGCCGTAAGAGCAACCGCCGATGACATCACAGTCAGCATAGACGGCACTGACATTTCCACCCTCGCAAATGCTGACGGCAGCTTCGTGATCGAAGACGTTCCTGTCGGCCTGTACACCCTCGTAGCTCAGACTCAGGGCCGAGCCAGGGCGCTGGTCGTGAGCGTCGAAGCGCAAAAAGAAACGAATGTCGGCGACGTAGTCCTCGTGGATGCAGGTCAAATCAGCGGACTCGTGACTTCGACAGTCGCCCGTCAGCCGATTCCCGAGGCGCTGGTTTCAGTCATAGACAAGGCGTATGACGTAGACCGACAGATGCCTCGTCCGGTGCGGACTTGCCGTACCAATGGATTGGGTAGTTATACAATCTCCGGCCTTCCCGCCGGTGACTACGTGGCGATCATCTCCAAGGCAGGCTACCGGGTAGTATCGCGCAATCTCACTGTCAGCGCAGGCGCAACTACCCCAGGTGATGCCGCCCTCCAACCTATCACTGCCGTCGGCACAGGCGGGATCGAGGGAACGGCGTACCTGCAGAAGGATAGCGGCGAACCCGTCCCAATTGCCGGCGTCATGATCGGGCTCACCAAGAGCGACGTACCGGTTCCTGCCAGTGAAGGCAGTGGTTCGTCCGATCCCGATTCGCCCCCAAGTCCTCCTTTCTGGGGGCCGTTCTACATCTATACCGGCGAGGACGGCAAGTACCGACTCGAGGGAATCGAACCGGGCGAATACAAGATCTATGCGATCCGCCCGGGTTTGGAGTACCAGGAGCGCTCGGTCAAAATCGTCGCCAACGAGATGCAGCACGCAGACTTCATTATGAGCCTGGTCCCTCCAAGTATAGGTACTATTGAGGGAACTGTAACCAATTCAGAGACTGGGCGGCCCATGGCAGGAGCACTTGTCAGTGCTGTGTGGGATGGTGAGTCCGTGTCGGGCGATTACGGCGGTTCGATCGTGATGCCGGGGGATGACACGACACAAATGCGGTGCACCACCGACGAGCAGGGCCATTACAGGCTGGTGGTTCCGGATCAGGTGACCTCCATTCAAGCGCGTGCTGATGGTTTCGAAGATACACGCGTGCATGTTACCGTCATACCAGGGGCAGTTATCAGAGTTGATATGGAGCTTCATCGGTATTCGGGGGGCGATATGCCTCCACCCCCGCCGCCAGGGCTTTGAGAAGCAGATGCGTGCACGCATCACGCATTACGCATTTGTGTTTGACCTCCCAATTTTTTGTCAAAAAACATCTTGACAAACATATGTTCGATGCCTATAATCTAGGTAGGCGGTCGAAGGGCAAGCCGTCGTAACGAGTAATGCGTAACAGCCAAAACCGGTTCTCCCTTACGCATTACGAATTACTTATTAGGACCCGAACATGCGTTCTATACTACATTTTTACATCAGTTCGTTTTGCGCTCGGTTGGAGCAGCTTCGGAATCCGGAGACGGCGGGGAAGCCGGTCATCATCACCCATCGCTCGGGCAATGGGGAGTTCGTCGTCTCCGCATCACCCGAGGCCAAACTCCAGGGGGTTCGGGAAGGGATCACATCCCGGCGGGCAGGGCGATATTGCCCTGACGGCATCTTCCTCCCGGTGGACTGGAAAATGTATAAGGAGGCGTCCAGGAAGGTGATGGACATCCTCTCCTACTATTCGCCGCTCCTCGAGCCTCAAGGACTCGATCGGGCGTATATAGACGTCACCGGCTGCTTTGCCCTCTTCGAGTCTCCCAGATTCATCGCGAAGGAGGTCCAGCAAAAGGTCATGAGGGCGATCAAAGTTCCGACCTCGATCGGGATCGCCGAGAATAAGCTGGCGGCTTCGGCGGCGGCCTCGGTAGTGAAAGCCGGGGGATGCCTGGAGGTCAAACCCGGCGGCGAGAAAGAAGTCCTTGCCCCGCTTTCGGTATCGTTCTTGCCGGGGGTGGGGGAGAAGATCGAAAAGAGGCTGCTGGCCCTGGGCATACTCACCATCGGCGAGCTGGCGGCGATCCCTGAGAGGATGCTCGCGAGGCAGCTTGGCATCACCGGCAGCAGGCTTCACAGGCTCGCCCAGGGGATTGACCCCAGCCCGGTTATGGCGCTCTATCCGCCTGAAACTTTTTTAAGCGAACATGCGTTCGGAGATCATCCTGGTGAGCCGGAGGTCGTCCAAGTCTATCTCCTCCGAATGAGCGATGAGTTGTCCGGCAAATTGAGCGATCGAAATCAAAAGGCCGGGAAAATCTCGCTCAGGCTGGAGTTCGAGAATGAGGAGGTCTACAGTGGCTCCTACGTGCCCAAGATTTCTGTCTCCTCGATCAGGGAGATTTACGTCGCCTCTAAGCGGCTGATCGGATTTGAGACGGAGGAGAGGATCGTCTCGATCAAGCTGGCCTTAAGCGATTTGAGGGCGGCAGGTGAAATCCAACTAAGCTACCTGGATGACACCGAGCGCAGGGCAAGGCTGGAGGCGCTGCTTCGCAATGTCCGCAGCAAGTTCGGCGACCACGCCCTGGTCCTTGGCGAAGCCCTCGCAGCCTAAAAAGGAGGTTTTAGGTTGTAGGTTATGGTTATAGGGCACCCTAAAACCCAAAACCTACAACCTGTCACAATGTCTCCTAGAAAATACTCTGGTAATCAGTTAAAAGTTTCCCTAGACTCCGAGAGACAGGCCCCCAAAGCCTTCTCCTGGCGGGGGAAGGTCTATCACGTCTCGGAGGTCCAGGAATGCTGGCGGCTTGCCGGCGCATGGTGGGACGGAAAGGGGGAGAAGACCTTCTTCCGCCTCCTCACCGGCTCCGGCGCCATCTGCGAGCTGGCCTACAATCACGCCGACCGTTCCTGGAATCTGGAAAGGATCGAAGACTGACCCATAGGACCCATACGTCCCATATGACCCATTAACCATGTTTTGCCACTTGCACGTGCACTCTAACTTCTCTTTCCTCGATGCCGGCAGCTCGGTCGCCGCGCTCATTGACCGCGCAAAGGAGGTTGGCTGCGACTCTCTCGCGATCACGGACCATCACGGCCTCTACGGGGCGGTGAGGTTCTACAAATACGCGAAGGAGGCGGGCATCAAGCCCATCATCGGCGCCGAGATGACCACCGAAGAAGGGCATCACATCGTCCTGCTCGCGAAGAATCTGGATGGCTACTCCAACCTCTGCAAGATCGTCACTCGAGCCCAACTTTCCCATGAGAAAGGCGACGCGCGTATCAGCCTGGAGACCCTCGCCAATCACAAGGATCACCTTTTCTGCCTCTCGGGGTGCACCAACGGCGAAGTGCCCGCGAACGTCCTCCAGGGTAGGCTCGATGCTGCCGAAGCGGCCGCCATCAAGTATTGGGAGATCTTCGGCGACAGCTTCTTCATCGAAATGCAGAATCACCTGCTCCCGGGCACAGGCCTCCTGAACTCGGAGTTGAATTCCCTCGCCGCCAAGATGGGCATCCGAACGGTGGCGACGAATAATGTCCATTACGCCCGCAAGGAGGACTTCAAGGTCCAGGACGTCCTCGCCTGCGTCCAGACGATCACCACCCTGGACGAGCGCCATCCCATCCGCAAGCCGAATCATGAGTACTACCTGAAGTCCCCAAAGGCGATGGAGACCCTCTTCGCCGCCTACCCCGATGCGATCTCGGCCGCGGGTGAGATCGCCCGGGAGTGTAACCTCGATCTCGGCTTCGGAACCTACCGCTTCCCTGGGTTCCCGGTCCCTGAGGACGAGACGCCATACAGTTTCCTGTGCAAGCTCTGCTTCGACGGCCTCGCCCGCCTCTACAAGCCCATCACCCCGCGAGCCACCAAGCGCCTCCAGCACGAGCTTGCCATCATCTATCAGATGGGCCTCACGGAGTATTTCCTCGTGACCTGGGACATCGTCCGATTTGCCCGCGAGCAGAAGATCCGCTGCTCAGGCCGAGGCTCGGCTGCCGATTCGATGGTCGCCTACTGCCTGGGGATCACCATCGTTGACCCGCTGGAGCACAATCTCCTCTTCGAGCGATTCCTCAATCCCGAGCGCAAGGGCATGCCGGACATTGACATTGACTTCGACGCCGCCCGACGGGACGAGGTAATCAATTATATATATGAGCGCTACGGCGAAGACAAAGTCGCCATGGTCTGCACAGTGAGCACCCTCTGCGCGAAGTCGGCCATTCGTGACATCGGCAAGGCCATGGACTTCCCGCCCGAGGAGATTGACCTCCTGGCGTCGGCGATTCCCCACACCCACGCTGGCCGAATCCGCGAGGCAATGGCCAATCTCCCCGAGCTTCGGGACAGCAATATCCCCCTCTGGAAGATGGAAAACCTCCTGGAGGTCTGCGAGAAGGCGGACGGATTCCCCCGGCACTTGAGTGTCCATCTCGGCGGACTGGTGATCAGCGGCGGCCTGCTGACCGACCTCGTCCCGCTCGAATGGGCCACCAAGGGCGTGATCGTCTCCCAGTACGACAAGGATGACATCGAGGCCCTGGGGCTCGTGAAGTTCGACATCCTCGGCCTGAAGAACCTCTCGGCCATCGAGGACGCAATGGCGACCCTGAGGGAGGAGGGCGTCGAGTTCGATATTGACAACCTCCCCACCGACGACAAGGAAGTCTACAAGATGCTCCGCACCACGAATACCATCGGCCTCTTCCAGATCGAGTCGCCGGGAATGAGGGGCTTGCTCGGGCGACTTCAGCCGACCCGCTTCAGCGACATCGCCGCAAACATAGCCCTCTTTCGGCCCGGGCCGATGCAGGCGGATATGATAAACCCGTTCATCGCCCGCAGGCATGGCTATGAACCGGAGACCTACCTCCATCCATGCCTGAAGCCGGTCCTGAAGGAGACCTACGGCGTGATCCTCTATCAGGAGCAGGTGCTCAGAGTCTCGCATGCCATCGCCGGATTCACCCTGGGGCAGGCCGACTCGCTCCGCCGGGCCATGACCAAGAACCGCACCCAGGAGGAGATGGAGAAGATCAAGGACGAGTTCATCGGGTGTGCGGTGGCCCGTGGAGTGGAAAAGGAGATTGCGGAGAAGGTCTTCACCCAGCTCAGGGCTTTCGCGGCGTATGGGTTCTGCAAGGCTCATTCCGCCTCGTTCGCAAAGATCGCCTATCAGACCGCCTACCTCAAGGCCCATCACCCGGCGGAGTTCCTGGCCGGGATCCTCTCGAACGAGCCGATGGGGTTCTACCCGGCGAACGTCATCCTGGAGGAGGCTCGGCGGATGGGCATAGGCATACTCGGCGTGGATGTCAACTTCAGTTGCAAGAAGTTCACCGTCGAGGATGGGAGTATTCGCATCGGGCTGATGCAGGTCAAGGGCATCTCCGACGCCGAGATTGAGTCAATCGTGAATACCAGAGAGGAAGGCAAGTTCACCTCCCTCGCCGACTTCCATGCCCGCACCCGCGTCGGCCGCAATGTGATGGAAAACCTGATCAACTGCGGCGCATTCGGCTCCCTCGGCCATCCCCGCCGCAAACTCCTCTGGGCGCTGGGTGGAGTTTCCGGTCCCCGCGTCTCCGCGTCTCCGTGTCCCCGCGTCGCATCTCCCACGCTCCCTCTGGTTGGTGATCTCGACGATTGCTTGGCCAACCTCCCCGACGTCCCCGAACCCCCCATCCACGCCCTCGTCCGCATGGACTACGAGATCCTCGGCCTGTCGCCGCTCTGCCATCCGGTAACCTTCTACCGCGAAACGCTCGCCAAGAAGGGGA
>Ga0307380_10010590_pt1 | contig 11607 bp, 9 predicted proteins | sample UN3MG_FD_202239 | JGI IMG/M metagenome (GOLD analysis project Ga0307380, IMG submission 202239) | Soil microbial communities from Risofladan, Vaasa, Finland - UN-3 | ecosystem: Environmental > Terrestrial > Soil > Coastal area > Acid sulfate soil | place: Finland: Risofladan, Vaasa | collected... | reverse complement strand
CCGAGTAGCCCGTTAGCAGCACATGCGCTGTCCCGCCCTTCGCAATAGTGAGGGGGCCAGCAACAGAGAGGCCCGACATGTCGCTCAGGCTGACATCCGCGCTCGAGCCAGGGAGGTCCGCCAACACGCAGGAAGGACAATTGAGGTAGCCCTCGACTTCCAGACGCAGCGTGGCGCTGCCGGCCCTCCCGAGCGTCACCGGACCGGCCACACTGAGGTCCGAGGTCCAACCGAGATCCACCACCCCAACACCGGTCGCCTCGTCGCCCAGCGTGAGCTGACCAGCACTGGAGTGGCGCGCCATGGTCATGACCAGGTCGCCCCGCCCCCCCTTGCCCACGGTGAGGCCGCCAGTCACCTGGAGGGTCTGTCCGAGAGTCAGGCTGCCCCGCCCGCCGTCGTACTCCCCAAGTATGCACGTGCTGACGCCCTGGAGAGACACGCACTGCAGTGTGCCGGTTCCGCTGCTGCCAATCGTGAGGGGCGAGTTGTTCATGTACGTCTCGTCGCCGTCGTCGCGGACCCAGCCGCTGCTCCCCGTGGCCAGCCCGATGACGCACGATTGGCAATCGAGGCCGCCGGCGTGTACCGTGCCCACCCCACTCTCCCCCACGACCAGAGTGCCTCCCACGGTGATTGTGGGCTCGCCGTCAATCGTGCCCTCAGAGCCTGGACCGCGGCCGACGATGCACGACTCGACGTCGAGCGCACTACCGACTCCGAGGAGCCCAGTGCCCGAGCCGCCGACGGTCAGCAGACCGGCGACGGAAAGGTCCTGACCCGAGCCCAGGGTCCCACTGCTTCCTGCCTGCTCGCCCAACGTGCACTCGCCGCAATGCAGATGGCCGAAAGTCAGGTTGGCGGTCCCGCCATCGCCCACCATCAGGTCCGCTGTCACCGTACCTGGGCCGGAAGTCCCGTGATCGCCAAGATGGCCCGTGGCCTGCGACCCTGGTTCGGTTGCGGCCAAAAGCTCACCGCAGTCCACGGCACAGTTGAGGAGGCCCGAGCCCCATCCCCCCACGACGATCCGCTGCGCGGTCAGTGTTCCCCATCCTGACACGGAGCCCGTCCCAAGGCGTCCGAGCGTCACGACTTCGCCTACTGACAAGGTACTCCCGCTGTCAAGGGTTACAGTGCCGGTCGCTGTGTCGCCGACGAGCAGATTCAGGGCCACCCCGGCCTCGAACAGGAGAGGCCTACCCAGGACTGCCGGTCCGCCCTCCACGAACGCGTCGTGCGCCGCGGTCGGCACTCCCGCGTCCCAGTTGGGCCCATCCGTCCAGTAGCCGGTGGCCGGCGCGGTCCAGTTCGTGATCGGCAGCGCCCCCACGCTTGGCGCCGTCAACACCAGGAATGCAAGCCCGACCACAGGTGCAAGCTGCCGCATCACCGAACTCCCCCATAGGGTTCTCTGGTGCCGGCTCACGGCGATTCGCCGGTGAGCTCCATCACTCAACGAACTCCCGCCCGAGCCAGCCACAAGCCAGTTGGCTCGCCATCGCCCCACGTGCGGACAATGCCACCGTGGGCCAAACGCATTGGGTGGATGAGACGCACAAGCAGAAGGAGAGGCAACAGCCCGGCCGCGCGAGCCGCCAGAGCCGCGTGCGGACAACGAACCGAAAATGAAGGTGGGATTGGACGACTTCCGCCTGGATGGACCCGATGCCTTGCACCGTCCCCGGCGGGAGGGGGATGCAGGACGCCACTAACGGGCAACGGTGGAGGGTGTACACACCGTGCGGAGCACTGCGGCCTCACGGGCACTCCCCTAGCTGCCTGACAGACCCGTGGCACGCTCCCGGCCAGGCAGAGCCACCTTGACGAAGGTGAACTGCCGCGACGCCAGGATCGTTGCCATCGTTCTGGCACCTCTCCGCAGCGAAATCTAGCAAGTTGCACCACCTCTGTCAAGTTCTTTTCCACCCGACACGCCCCCAGTTTCCGCGTTCGGCTCTCTGTAGCCCTGCAAGGGCGTCATAGGATAGCCCAGGGCGAAGCGCTCATCTTTGCCCACATCTCGCTCCCAGCCCCGTCAGGGGCGTCAGAAGGTAGCCACGGGCGTAAGCCCGTGGACTGGGCGGCCTGCCTTCCCTGTGTTCTGTCCGTCCTGTCCACCCGGTTCCACGCCGGCTCCCACGCCGAGTCGCCTGGGAGAGGCAGAAGCAGGTCGTAACCGCCGATGAACGCCGATGAGCGCGGATGGGAGAGGACACGGTAGGGCGTGCAAACCTGCACGCGGGATCTTCTTGACCGCGGATTACGCGGATGGCCGCGGATGGGAGAAGCGGGCGGCAGTCGGCGGTCAGGAGGGAAAAGGCCGGGGCTGTTGCCCTATCTGCGTGTATCGGCGTGCATCGGCGGTTCCAGTGCCTGGACCCGCGGTCAAGAGGCGTTTGCCACAGAGCGCACAGAGCAGACCAATGAGAGGGTCGCCGAGCCAACACCGTGCGTTCTCTGTGCCCTCTGTGTCTCGGTGGCAGAATCCCCTTTGGCGCTGTCTCGCGCGTTCCGCGGGCAGCGGCGGCGGTCGGCGAAAATGGAGTTGCATTGCAGGGGGCGAGGCGCTATAGTGCGGGGAACGTGGGAGTCGGTTTCGGGCCTCCAATCTGTGAGGTGTTGCCATGAGGATGCGCGTGCGGATCGTCGGGGTCGTGGCCGCGTGGGTGCTGGCCGCAGGGGCCGTCGTGGCCCAGGACGCGGCGCCGCCCAGGCCAGGCGAGGACCAGCAGGTGCTCGCGCTGTCCGACACGATCATGCAGGAGGCCGAACGCCAGCACATGGTGAATCGGCGCATGGACACGACGATTGACGCGTTCCGCGCCATCGTGCTCGATCTGCGGTCGAACGAGCTGCTGAAGGAGGGGCGGGCGGAGGAGCTGTTGCGGATCGCCGAAATCCTGAAGAAGCTGGCGACGCAGCACGTGCCCGAGGCGGCGAAGCATCTGGAGGACGCGCGGCGGCAACTGGCGGCGATGAAGCCGTTCCTGAAAGCCGCGGGGGTGGAGATCGACATCACGATCAAGGAGCTGGAGCGGGTGCTGATCCAGGCGATGTCGAGCCAGGCCATCCAGGACCTGCGCCGCGAGCTTCAGGAGCTGATTCAGAAGCAGGAACAGGTCCAGCAGGAGACGAAGGAGCTTGGGAAGAAAATGCTCCAGGAGCCCGAGAAGGCCGAGGAGCAGAAGAAGGAGACGGCGGATAAGCAGGAGCGGTTGGCCCAGCGGGCCGAGCTGTTCCAGAAGCAGCTCCAGGAGGCCATCAAGGAAGAGGCCGACCCGATGAACCGCAAGCGCATGGAGCAGGCTCAGGAGGAGCTGAAGAAGGAGCAGCCCGTCGAGAAGCGCATGGAGGAGGCGGCGCGCGACATCGAGGAGAAGAAGCCGGTCGCGGCGGTGGAGGAGCAGGAGAAGGCGCTGGAGGCCCTCCGCAACGCCGACAAGCAGCTTCAGGCCAAGGAGGCCGAGAATGACCTCCAGGCCAAGAAGGAGCTGCGCGAGAAGCTCGAGGAAATCCGCAAGGAGCAGAAGGAGCTGCGCGAGAAGGGCGAACAGAAGACCGAGCCGCAGTTCGACCAGGCCAAGAAGGACATGCAGGTCGAGCAGCGGGACCTCGAGAACAAGCTCGAGGAGGCCGAGAAGGAGTACGCCGAGGCCCAGAAAAAGCAGGAACAGGACAGCGTCCAGCAGAACATGGACAAGGCCGAGCAGCACATGGAGCAGGCCGAGAAAGCCATGGAGAACGCTCAGAAACAGGAGACCTCGAACCAGCAGGAGAAGGCCGAGGAGGCCCTCACCCAGGCGATCAACGAACTCGACAAGCAGATCGCCGAGGCCGAGGCCCCCCAGACGCCCGAGCAGCAAGCCTCGAGCCAGATCCAGGAGATGCTCAAGGAGCAGCAGGCCCTCCGCCAGGAGACCGAGAATCGCCAGGAGCAGAAACAGAACGCCCAGGAACTGTCAAAGCCTCAGCAGAACCTCCAACAGCAAGCCCAGCAGATGGCCCAGAACGCCCCGCAACAGCAAGTCCAGCAGGCAATGAACCAGGCCCAAGAGGCCATGCGTGAAGCCGCCCAGGCCCTCGAGCAGAATCAGCCCCAGCAAGCGACCCCGCAGCAACAGAAGGCGGAACAGGCCCTCCAACAGGCCCAACAGGCCCTGCAGCAGGCCCAAGCCCAGCAACAGCAGCAGCAACAGCAGGCTCAGGCCCGCGCCGAGATGCAGCAGCGGATGCAGAACCTCCTTGAGCGCCAGCAGCAGCTTTCCGAGGCCACCGAACAGGCCCAGCCCCAGGGCCTCCCTGAGCAAGCTTCCGAGCAGCAGAACCTCCAGAACGACACACAGCAGGCTCAGGAGCAAGCTCAACAGCACGCCCCTGAATCCGCGCAACCACTCCAGCAGGCGGCTCAGGAAATGCAGCAGGCGGCTCAGGAAATGGCCCAGAGCCAGCAAGAACAGGCCCAGGAGCACCAGGCCGCCGCCGAAAATGCCCTCCAGCAAGCGATGGAGGCATTCGAGAAGGCCATGGCCCAAAGCGAACAGGGCCAGCCCGAACAAGGCCAACCCGAACAAGGCCAACCCGAACCGGGCCAGCCCGAACAAGGCCAGCCCACCCAACAACCCATGCCCCACGTCGGCCCCACCCTCGAAACCCAAGACCAGGAACGCGCCCTCGGCGACAAGACCGACCCCGCCGGCAAAGACGTCGCCCGCACCGACGCCAAGTGGACCTCCCTCGGCGACCGCAAACGCGACGACCTCTTCCAAATCTACGCCCGCGAGCTCCCCATCGAATACCGCGAGCTCCTCGAAGGCTACTACGAAGCCCTCTCCAAGGACGCCTCCGCCAAGCACCCCGCACCCAAGCGCTAGGACCCCCCACCATGCCCCACACACGCCCCCTCGCCCTCGCCCTCCTCCTGGCCCCCCTCCTCGCCGCGGCGCCCCTCCGCCCGGCCCGCGCCGCCACCACACGAGTCCAAATCGCCGAACTCTCCCCCCAGGCCGAAACCGCCATCGAAAAAGGCCTCCGCTACCTCGCCCGCACCCAGAACAAGGACGGCTCCTGGGGCACCCGCTTCCCCGCCGCCATGACCGGCCTCTCCATGATGGCCTTCATGCTCAAAGGCTACTTCCCCGAGAAAGGCCAATACGCCAAAACCCTCGACCCCGCCCTCGCCTGGCTCCTCAAGCGCGGCAAAGAAGGCGGAGGCTACCTCGGCGGCACCAACCAAGGCATGTACGAACACGCCCTCGCCACCCTCGCCCTCTCCGAAGTCTGGGGCATGACCAACAAAGAAGAAGTCCGCGACATCCTCAAGCGCGCCGTCACCATCATCCTCCGCTCCCAGAACGACGCCGGCGGCTGGCGCTACCAGCCCCAACCCATAGACGCCGACATCTCCGTCACCGTAATGCAAATCGTCGCCCTCGCCTCCGCCGCCGAAGCCGGCATCCTCGTCCCCGCCCAGACCATCAAGAAAGCCACCGAATACATCAAGAAATGCCAGCACCCCCTCCAAGGCGGCTTCGGCTACCAGCCCGGCGGCTCCAACCCCAGCCTCTCCAGCTCCGCCGCCGGACTCCTCAGCCTCCTCATGTGCGGCGAACGCGACTCCAAAGTCATCAAGAAAGGCATCGAATACCTCACCCGCCTCCCCAAGGAAGAATTCGACAAAACCAAATTCTACCACTACGGCCACTACTACGCCGTCCAAGCCATGTACCAGGCCGGCGAAAACCACTACCAGGACTGGTACCCCAAGATCCACGACGCCCTCCTCAAGAAACAACGCGACGACGGCTCCTGGCTCGGCGACGGCGGCGAATCCGACCCCGCCTACGGAACCTCCATGTCCATCCTCATCCTCGGCGTCCCCTACCGCTTCCTGCCCATCTACCAGCGCTGACCCGCCGAACGCGCAAGCACCTGCCCGCGAAACAACGCCAAAGGGGATTCTGCCACCGAGAACGCACGGTGCTGGCTCGGCGACCCTCTCATTGGTCTGCTCTGTGCGCTCAGTGGCTCTGTGGCGAACGCCTCTTGACCGCGACTCCGGGCGCTGGAACCGCCGATGCACGCCGATACACACAGATAGCGCAACAGGCCCGTGTTTCCTCTGCTGACTGCCGACTGCCGACTGCTGACTGCCGACTGCCGACTGCTGACTGCCGACTGCTGACTGCCCACTGCCGACTGATTCCCCTCGGCGTCCCCTATCGCTTCCTGCCCATCTACCAACGCTGACCCGCCGAACGCGCAAGCACCTGCCCGCGAAACACGCGAAACAACGCCAAAGGGGATTCTGCCACCGAGACACAGAGAGCACCGAGAGCACCCAGAACGCACGGTGTTGGCCCGGCAACCCTCTCGCCCGATCGCTCTGTGTGCTCTGTGCCTCTGTGGCTAACGCCCCCTCTTCCTCCGCTCCCGCGACCCGAATCGCCCGCCCGCGCCCCACGCTTGACGTGCCGGCGCCGCCGCGCTAGAATGCAGTCATGGCGGACGCATACACGGTTGTGCTCACCCGGCCAGCCTATCGCCACCTCGAAGCGCTCCGGCGCTACGACCGCAACCGCGTACTCGACGCCATTCGCAGCAACCTCACCGCCCGCCCCACCGAGGAGAGCCGGAACCAGAAACTACTCAGGGACAACCCCCTCGCCGACTGGGAACTCCGCGTCCAGCCCTTTCGCGTCTTCTACGACGTGGATCCCGCGGCCCGAACCGTCCGCATCGTCGCCGTAGGCGTGAAGGAACGCGACAGACTGATCATCGGCGGACAGGAGATCGAAATATGAAGACCCTCAAGCTCACCACCCCCGCTCCCACCCTCGACGACATCCTCCGCATGGCCCGACGGGAAACCGTGCTAGTCACCACACAGGAAGGCGACTCCTTCGTCGTCACCCCGGCCGACGACTTCGACACCGAGGTCCAGCTCCTTCGCCGCAACCATGCCTTCCTCACCCTCCTCGACGAGCTCAAGAGGGACCCCGAGGCCATCCCCCTGGCCGAGGCCGAAGCCAAGCTCCGCTGAAGGGGACGCGGACCACGGAGACACGGAGACCACCGACAGCGACCACGGATTCCACGGATGACACGGATGGGGGGAAGAATGCATAGAGCCGCCTTCGGCCCGCGGAATACGCGAAACACGCGGAACGGAACACCCACCACGGAGACACGGAGGGCACGGAGAATGCACGAGACCGCGTTCGCACCAGAACACCGAACGCCGACAACCGGAGCCCCTTCTCTTGCCCGCGAATCGCGCGAATCTCCGCGAATCCTGAGCCGTCTGGGCCCGAACACCGACAACCGAACACCCCTCTTCCGCCTTCCGCCCCGTCCACATCCAGCCCCTCGCCTGAGGAACAGCGTCCACCACGGAGACACGGAGACCACGGAGACACGGAGACCACGGAGAGCGTCCACGGATTCCACGGATTCCACGGATCACACGGATTGGGGGGAAGAATGCATAGAGCCGCCTTCGACCCGCGGAATACGCGAAACACGCGAAACGGAACGCCCACCACGGAGACACGGAGGGCACGGAGAATGGACGCACAGCCCCACTTGCCCCGACACCGATCACCGAACACCCAACACCATTCTTCGCCCCGTCGCTTCCGCAAGGAGCGCCCCGTCGAAGCCGAACTCGCCGCCGACCGCTGAGGGCAACCGCCGTGGCCGCCGCGAATCACGCGAATCTTGCCTATCTGAGCACGAACATCTGCAACCGGCGAAGCATACATGCAGATGCCAAGTCATCTAGTATTCGCTGATGAAAGCGGCACGGACGCTGACTGCCCGTGCTATACCATAGGCGCGCTCGCGGTTCCCGCCCGTGTTCAGGATGCCTTCCTGGGCGCCTTCGCCGCATTGCGCGACAAGCATCACGTGATGCACGAGGTCAAATGGAACCGTGTCGGGAAGACCTATGGAGTGCTCAACTTCGTCCTGGACTGGATGCATCTCATTCAGCGCACCGCTCTCACCTATAACGCCATTGTGGTCAAGAAGGCCCCCTACTGGAAGTGGAGCAAACCCGGTGCCGATAGGGATGAGGCATTCTATACGACCTATACGCAACTGATCAATCACGTTGCCTCCAGCCGACAGGGCAATTACGAAGTCTATATTGACCGGCGGCCGGATCGCTACCCCAAGCATGATGAGGCCATGGGGGCAATTGCCAATCACATGCTGGCAAAGGCAGCCTCCCGTTCAAAGATAGAACTCGTCGAGAAGTCGGATTCCAAGCTTGTTCCGGGGATACAGATCGCAGATGTGCTAACGGGTGCTATAAATGCAAGCCACAGGGAGTACCTGGACAGTTCTTTCCGTCTGTTCAAGGGGAAACGTCTTCTCGTTGACCGCCTCGCGCACATGCTTGGCTGGAATGCCCTGTATTACGATACGATGCCTAACGCGATTTTCAACATCTGGCATTTCCCCTGGCAGGAGTACCGAGCGAAACCGGCGACAAAGCCTGTCAGACTTGCCCGTGACGTGCCTTACGTCGAGCGAAGTGACCTTGGGGAGGACGACTGACGCCGAAGTGCAACCGCGCGTCGCGCTGCAAGAGCGTCACATGCGCACTGTCCAAACAGCAGCCGCTCGTGCATCAATTGCCACCAGTTGCCTCGGCGCCCAGGGTTGAAGTTCCATGCGAGATCCGCAAGAAAGGCTGCATTGGGGCGCTGCGCCTGTACCGTTCCTCAAGTGGGCGGGCGGCAAGAGACAATTGCTAGCTCAACTAGACGCTCTCCTGCCAAGTAGGTTCGATGGGTACATTGAGCCCTTTGTCGGTGGCGGAGCGATGTTCTTCCACCTCTGGAACCGAGCCAGGATTGCCCAAAGTGCCGTACTGAGCGATGTGAATGGCGAACTCATCAACTGCTACCGGGTCATCCAGGATCAGGCGCAACTGGATGACTTGCTCCGCTGCCTAAGGCGCCATACGACCAAGGCGATGGAGGCGCGGTACTACTACGCCGTGCGATCCTGGGACAGGGACCCGCGGTACATGCAGTTGCGGTCACCTGTTGAGCGGGCCGCCCGTACCATATTCCTGAATCACACATGCTTCAACGGGCTATTTCGGATGAACAGAAAGGGGCAATTCAACGTACCGTATGGCAGATGGGGAAAGCCGCCCATGGTATTCTCGGAACCGGTGTTGTGGGCATGTCACCACGCTCTCCGCGGAGTTGCCTTACATGATGCCAAGTATGAGTCATGCGCGCGATGGGCAAGAGCAGGTGACCTTGTGTACCTTGATCCCCCGTATGTTCCGCTATCGGTTACAGCCAGTTTCACATGCTACTCAGGCAGCCCCTTCGGTCAAGATGACCAGAGGCGCTTGGCAGCACTGGCTGCCGAGCTTGCGGACCGTGGCTGCATGGTCATGGCATCGAATAGTGATACGCCCCTGGTACGGGAGCTATATGGGAAGTGGCGACTGGTACAGGTACCGGCGAGGCGCAGCATCAACTCGAAGGCTTCGGGCAGGGGATTCATTGAGGAACTCGTGGCGCTGAGCTATTGATACCGGGTTGCATTGCCGTGCAATTCGGTGTAACCTCGGTGTTGTGGTTTGACAGCCGACTCTTACCGAGCATCCTGAGCGCGTTGCGCTATGGAGGGTCTGCAGATGGCCGATGACCACAACCAACGAATGGTTCACCGGTTCCTTTCAGAGCATTTCAAGAGTCAAGAGCCCTTCACCCCACAGCAAGTGAATGCTGTCACTGGGTGGAGCGACACTTCGTTCAGGACCTACTGGACGAAGCAACTCAGGGCACTGTTGGTTGAAGCCGGCGCGGGACTTTACCGCGTCAGTGAAGCTTTTAGGCGCTTCATCAGGTGGGAGGGGTTCCAGAAACATGTCACTCAAATGCGCTGTGGCACAGACGCTTATCGCCCCTTGATATATGACAACCTGCTGGTGTTCGAGTTTTTCATGCCCCTCACCAATGAGGGTCCGCTCAGGCAGTCGCTAGACGCGCTGTTCTACAAAGAGACCATACGCCGGCGGCTCTGTAGCTTGGGTGTCTCCCGGCTCCATGAACGTGTCGGGCCGAATGCAGGCGAGACGGATGACGCGTATCTGGACCGCGTCGGCCAGTGGATCTCTGAAAGGATCAGCGGCTACTCCATCAGCCATGTGAGTGGCCGATTCCGAGCATATGATCTCATGTCCATGGACGAGGCCGCGAAGGTTGCCGCTGATGGCGGACGGTATCTCATTGACGAGACGACGGCAATTGTTCGGTTCATCTTCCGGTGTGGGAGACCCAAGGAACGGTCCCTGTCCCCCAGAAGGGAGTTGTTCTCGGTCTTTGATGAAGAGAAGGCAGAGCCCGACAACGAAACTAGGAAGGAGGCTGCCATTCTGCGGTGGCTCTTCGGTGTGTTGTTCGTCCAGAGCATCCTCGAAGCCATCGGCGGCGAGGATGAAGTCTGGATGGTCGAAAGCGGAATGGTCAACCGCCTTCACATCTGGAGAGTCGAGTCTTAGTAGCGCCATCGATGGAGGTGATCGGTGATGTCCCATGAAACCGATGCGCGGGTGTGGCTAAGGGCAAACGGCTGGCAGGATGTCGCGGATATGATTGACCTGGTCATGGAGGGATGGAGCGCTCGGGGGAAGAAGACTAGACGGAACTGGTGGGAAGTCTTGGCAGGTGGTGCCCATGGCGAACCCCGCACCCAAGGCGGCATCCTGTTCCCCGTTCTGCGTGCGGCTCAGCGTCGCCAGGGAAAGCCTGTAACCAAGAACGCGATCTCGCGGCCAGGGGAGTCAGCCCCGCCACCGATTCAGTCGATGCCGCGCTGGAAAGGACACGCCAAGCATGTCAAGCGTCGTGCGCGGCCCTCTCGCGGTTCGATGCCAGTCACAGCGCGGGGCCGGAAGGGCTGAGGAGCGGGCGAAGCCGTAGGCCGTCGGCGGTCATCAGCACCCGAACACCGAAAACCGAAAACCCAATCCCCCACCCCCGAACACCGCTTTCCGCCCTCTTCTCCCATCCGCCTTCGCGGGCGACGAAGTGGTGCCGCTACCGCGGACGTAGGCGTCCGTGCCCATCGGCGTAATCTGTGGTGAAGACTCCTCCCGGCTGGGACCGGGTCGGTTTCGCGCTGTTTCGCGTGTTTCGCGGGCGGAAGGTTCCGCGTGCAGGTATGCACGCCCTACCCCTCCCATCCGCGTCTATCGGCGTTCATCGGCGGTTGGCGCGCTCTCCGTGCCTTCTCAGTGTCCTCCGTGCCCTCCGTGGTGAGGATCGTCTGGCCGTTCGCGCGGATGGGCTGGCATTCCCCGCCGCGGTTGTGTAGAATGCTTGCAGGGATGGGACGCAGCGGCGTCGAGGTGCCGAGGCAATGGGGTCGGTGCACAAGTGCGTGGCGTGGGTGTGCGTGGCGCTGGCGGGGCGCTGTCTCGCCGCGGCGTCGGCCGAGGCGCCGCGGGTGAATGGGCCAGCGGCGTCGCCCCTGGCGGTCGAGGAGGCGCTCGAGGGGGTGAAGTCGCCCGACTGGATTCTGAAGTGGGCGGCGATGTCGCAACTGGCCCACTGGAAGGTGAAGGAGGCCGAGGCG
>Ga0307380_10010588_pt1 | contig 11608 bp, 10 predicted proteins | sample UN3MG_FD_202239 | JGI IMG/M metagenome (GOLD analysis project Ga0307380, IMG submission 202239) | Soil microbial communities from Risofladan, Vaasa, Finland - UN-3 | ecosystem: Environmental > Terrestrial > Soil > Coastal area > Acid sulfate soil | place: Finland: Risofladan, Vaasa | collected... | reverse complement strand
AGTCTCAATCACACACAAGGAGATGATGATGAACTACCAAATCAAGAAGACGATCAAGTGTGGCAAGGGTAAGAGCGTGTTCACCGTAACGGCGGGCTTCGATCTTGACTTCGCCCGCCGGGCCAATCAACAACCACACTTCGCGGTGACGGCCGAAGAGACCAACGTGCGCGGACGGGTCGTGTGCTGTGGGATGAGGCACAGCGAGGTTCGGCGGCGGTTCCCCGAGCTGGCGCCGCTGCTCAAGTGGCATCTCGTGGGGACCGATCGGCCGATGCACTACGAGGCCAACGCCCGCTATCACCTGGAAGGGTTCTACGGGCTCCGCGCGCTGTACACGGGAGAGACTCGCGAGCAGTGCCTGGAGCACTTCAAAAGCACTGTGGTCTGGAACGAGGCCACGGACGGGGGGAAGCTCCCGACCTACGAGACCTCGTGGTCACGCAGCCAGATCGAGACGGATCGAACGCGGGCGTCGATTCGAGCGGCGCTGACCGAGAAGGCGCTCGCGGAGGACGGCGGGGTCGATGAGGACGAGATCAACCGCCTGCTAGTGGAGGCGATCAACCGCTGGGATCTGGCGAACCTGCGGAAGGCCACGGAGAAGTTCTGCGCGGATCGGAAGGTCGCAATGTACGAGAGGATGAAGGCCGATCTGGTCGCGGCCGGGATCGACTGGCCCGAAGGCTGAGGACTGAGGAGGGATGAGCCACGCTTCAGCCCCCGAGCGAATCTGCTCGGGGGCTGGCTGGGTAGCTTCTACCTAAACCAACAACGGATGAAGGAGAACGACGATGACGAACTACGAAGAGATGAAGATGGCCGACCTGATCCCACTCGCGATCGAGCGCTCGATCGCGAAGACGAAGACGGCAGCCAAGAAGATGAAGCACCGCGGGCTGGTCAACGCCCTGATCGATCTCGACGTGCAGCAGAACGCTCTGCCGACCTTGGCCCCGGAGGAGCGAACGGCGCTCGGCCTGACCGACGCGGACGAGGTGACCTACCTCGGGACCGCTACCCCCGAGCCCAAGCCCGACCTGCGCGAGGAGCCCATCACGGCGGCCCCGACGGTCGCCCCTGCCCCGAAGGTCAAGCGGTTCGGGTTCAGCTCGCAGACGACCAACCGACGCGAGGAGCTGCAGGCCATGGCGAGGCGCAAGGAGAAGAACCGGCGGAAGCATGCCGCACGGCGCCGCAGAGGCAACACGGTTCGCGCGTACGCCTGAGCAAGATGCACGCTCTGGCCCCCGACAAAACGGTCGGGGGCCGCCTGGGTGGATCTTGCAAAGGTTTTTTCGGGGGCCTTTTCTATCTAAACGAGGGGGAGGGATGTTCTCTCCCCACTAAGCAGTCAAAGGAGACTGACGATGACGATGATTCCTGAGTACCGCTACGGCGGATGGTTCGTAGTAGAGACCAGCGAAGGCGGGGAGGTCATTCCCGACGATGTGATTCTGGGCAAGGGCGAGAAGCCCGAGGATGTGCTCGCCATGTTCTTCAATCCGAAGACGGCGCGCGGCACGCAAGAGCGGTTCGAGGAGTTTCTGCAGGGCAAGCCAGAGGGCGAACCTGAGTGGCACCACGGGTGGGGGTGCCGCCTCTCGATGCCGGGTTACATGGACTGCACCGACTGGGTGCTGGGCGAGAATCAAGAGGAGGTGCGCGACTACATTGTCGACACGTTCGAGTGCGACCCCGACACGGGCAAGGCGCTCGATGAGGACGGCAAGGTTGTGCAGCTGCCGCCAGCGTAGCGACCGGGGCGGGCGAGAAATACTCGCCCGCCGCCGTCAGTCCTCAGGCGCCTCGTGCGTCTGAAGCCTGACGGGGGCGAAGCCTCAGAAGGAGACGACATGGCAAGCGGAGACAACCTACTCCACAGGGGCAAGCTGACCAAGGAGATCGTGCAAGGACTGAGGTCGACGGACGATGACGTTCCGATCGATTCGGTGTTCGTGCGGTTCGCGGCGCGTGACGAGTCTGAGATGGTAATTCTCGGGCTCACGACTGCGCTGGAGTCGGTCACGTTCGATGTGGCTGAGTACGAGGCTTTCGAGTGGGCCGACGCCTACGCCGTGACCGTGTTCGTGGTCGGCGGCGGCCCCCCACCCACGGGCGCGCTCACGGTAGCGCTCTAACCAACAACACGATGAACGAAGACGACGAAAAGGAGACGACGATGACGACACTACACATGATGAAGCACGACGACACCGAGGACCTGCGGCAAGCCGGCTACCGCCGACTGCGCGCTACTTCGGTCCTCGCGGCTGCCAGCAAGGCGGTCTCGGGGCTCCAAGAGGAGGAGTTCGTCGCCGCCCTGGCCCGGTTGCGGGAGGCCAACTTCCACCTTGACCGCCTCGATGATCTCGACGTCGAGATCATTTACGGGACGATGGATGAGGCCTTGACCAAGCGGGTCGTGGATGAGTTCACGTTCCGTCCCCTCATGGGGAACATTCGAGACCTCGGCGCATGCGTCGGAGTCTGCGACCTGTGCGGCAAGGGAGGCAGCCGCGACGACGATGCGAACGAGGACAGGATCCGATTTCAGTACCTGCTGACCAACACCGCGGGGGGCTCCAACGTGTGGACGGGCTCCACGTGCATTGTGCAACACGGCTTGCACGTGGACGGAGCGCGCACGATCGAGGAGGCCGAGCGGATTCTCAAGAAGGTGATGAATCAGCACAAGGCGCAGTGGAAGGTCGAGGCGTGGCGAGCACAGCACGCAGACCACAGCGACATTCCCGCGCAGTGGGAGGCTCTTCGCTGGGCGCGCGTTCGCAACTACAGCCCCGCGATGTGGGCAGCCCTCGGGCTGCCCAGCGATGAACTCGCCAAGCTCGAACGGAGGATCTACCACCACGTCCGCGGACGTGGAAAGCAGACCTTCAGGACGGCGAGCACGTTCTACGCGCGCAAGGCGCACCTGACCGAGAGCAAGACCGTTCTCTGGCAGGAGGTCAAGACCATCCTGCGCTATGTGGACTGGGCGCACCCGCTGCTGAGGGAGGCCCGCAACCGCTGGGGCTACTGCTACGGCAACACGAGGCGGGAAGTGGAGATGCTCGACTGGCTGTCGAGCAAGCTGGATGAGAAGAAGGCGATCGAGAAGAGGAGCAAGGCGCGGCGTAGCCCGCGCAAGCTATAGGAAAGGAGACGACAGATGGAAACGACGAAGACCAAGCGTAAGCCGCGGCGGGTTGCAGCACCTCCCAAGATGATCGAGATCCCGGGAACGGGCGTCTCGATGCCCTTCAACCACGAGGGTAACGGCAACCCTCGGGTGCCGTTGCTCAAGCCCTACGTGTTCGACAAAGAGCAGGTGGAGGAAATCGCGGTCGGGCTCCTGCTCGACGCGAACATCGCACTGACCGGCCCGACGGGGTGTGGCAAGACCTCGATCGTGGCCGCCCTCGCCGCGGTCACTAACAATCCGCTTGTCCGGTTCAACATGAACGGGGAGACGCGGGTCTCGCATATCGTCGGGATGAACAAGCCCACCACGGAGGCGGGCTCCCTGGCACTCAAGTTCGTGCTGGGTCCGTTCGCGGAGGCGATGGAAAAGGGCTGGTGGGTCATGCTCGACGAGATCGACGCCGCGCTACAGAGCGTCGTGATGGTCCTGCAGTCGGTCCTAGAGGAGGATCGGATCCTGTTCATTCCGGAGACAGGCCGCGCCATCCGGGCTCATCCTAACTTCCGGCTTTTCGCCACGGGGAACACGATCGGTTATCGAGCCGTCGCCCGCATGAGGCACGCAGGCACCAACCCGATGAACGACGCCTTCCTAGACCGCTTCGGTCTGGTGATCGCGGTCGACTACCCTAACCGTCTGGATGAGATCAAGCGCGTCAGGGCGAACTGCCCTGGTGTGGACGACGCCATCATAGACGGGATCTGCCGCGTGGCTGAGGACCTGAGGGCGGATGACAAGTTCCGATCCGACTTCTCGACTCGCCGCTGTATCCAGTGGGCCGCCCTGTTCAATCACCTACCCGGCGAAGACTTCATCGCCAGGGTCCTCCGCGCAGCCGAGATGGCCGTCATTCGCAAGATGACTTCTCCCACCGACGTCGCTGTCTCCCGCGAGGTTGCCCGCCGTATCTTCGGGTGGGAAGGAGACGACGATGAGTGAGCGGAAGAAGGTAACCAAGATCCACGGGGTGTATGGGAGGGCGATCCAGCCGGTCCCGGGTGCACCATTCGCGGATCTCTTCGCCGTGGTGCAGTACCAAGGGGATGAGACCCCTAGCGCTCGAAAGATGGTGCTAGGGAGATGGTGTGCGATTGCAGACCTGACCCCGGGCGCGGTTTGGCAGCTTGAGGCAGAGGGGCGGGTTAGGCAGATCTCGTCTGATGTGGCGCACCTCAAGCACCACGCGATCCGAGACTTTTGCTACGTGGCGGAGGGGACTAGCGCGGAGGGGGCGATGCACAAAGTAGTTGCCTCTGACGGGCCGCTTCACTGTATCGCGAAGGTTTACCACGAGCTAAGCGGGCCGAAGTTCCCCAAGCCGATCAAGTGGTGGACGGTGGACACGGCTTTGATCGGAGAGGATGGGGGTCTGTTGGAACACAGCAGCTTCCTGGTCCGCGTCCCGATTGCGGCTACCAAGAAGTACAGGGACCTGCAACAAGCCTGGTTCAAGACAGGCGTTTACCTCACGGAGCTTCCGAACGCGTGCGAGGCCAAGCGGACCTCGGGCCTCCTTGGTCTTGCCAAGAAGGATGCAGCGGGAGTGATCGAGGTCGAGCGTGTCGAGAGGAAGAAGGCGCTCACCCGACCCACACTCGAACTGGATAATGAGGCATTCGCCAAAATGATGAGGAAGCGAGTTCTTGCAAACAAGGATTCGGGGGCCTCTTCTAACTAGACGAAGGAGACGACGATGAGCCTACAACACGAGATGGAGCGTGTGGGCCAGATCATTGCGGCTGACCGCAATCTGACCCTCACGCTCCGGGGGGTGGAGGCGTACTCCACCCCTGGGAAGATCAACCTACCTAACGTCGAGACGTTCAGCTGGCTGGGTTCTCAATCCCGGCGGATGCTACACGCGCTGCTCGACCACGAGACCGGCCACGCCGTGTTCTCGGACCACGAGATTGCGGCTGCCGCCGCTGGAGACAGCAAGGCGATCCGCCACATGGCTGCCACCTACGAGAGATGGTCTGACCCCGAAAAGCTCGCCGCCCTCAAGCGGTGCGCCTCCCCCGCGTTCAAGATGCTCGCGAACGCCGTAGAGGACGGCTGGATCGAGCAGCGACAGATGGAGCGATACAGCGGCACCCGCTACAACCTGACCAAGAAAAATCTCTGGTTCCTGTCCAAGATGGACAAGCTCGCATCTCGCGACCGCTGGGCCCAGTACATGCTCGCCTTTACCATGCTCGCGCGTGGTACCGGGGTTGAGCGTGGCGACCTGCAGACCTCCTCGGAGGTCAGCAAGATGCTCGACGACTCGCGCGACTTGCTCGCGGAGGTCGATCGAGTCCGTGACTCCGGTCATGCGTTGGATGTGTCCCTGCGGATCTTCCTCCGGTTCGAAGAGACGGAGGAAGAGCCCGAGCCGGAACCTGAGGACCCCGAGTCGGACGACGAGTCCGAAGAGTCCGATGAGTCCGAGGGGGAAGGCGAGTCGGACGACGAGCCCGAAGAGGGCGAGGGCGAGTCGGACGACGAGCCCGAAGAGGGCGAGGGCGAGGAGTCAGGCGAGTCCGAAGAGGGCGAGGGCGAGGAGTCAGGCGAGTCCGAAGAGGGCGAGGGCTCTGGCGGCCCTTCTGAGGGCGACGAGTCCGAAGACGAGGAATCGCCCGGAGGCGAGGGCGGAGCTGGAGAGGAGGGCGGCCAGGAGGCCGACGGGGCGGAATCGGAGCCCGCCGAAGGCGCGGGTGCTGGCGAGGAAGATCCCGAACGGAGCCCCATGAAGGGCCACGCAGAGATGGACCTCAAGCGGTGGAGCACAGCGGGCGGCGGCTCGATGAATCCTGAGGATGAGATCTCGAAGGAGATTCGCTCGGTGTTCGAGATGCCGGAGAGCGTCCAGCCGTATGTGCTTTTCTCGCGGGAGTTCGATTTCGAGCGGGACATGTCCAACGTACTCCATCCGAAGTCGGAGAGATGGAAGACACTGCTGGACGAGAGCGCGCTCGCGACCGAGGCCCTGACCTCGGCGTTTGAGGTAGCGCTCAAGGCGAAGCGGGAGAGACGCCCTATGGCGGGAGCAGATGAAGGCTCGATCGACGTGGAGGCGTTGGTTGAGTTCGCAGTCGGAGCCCGTTTGCCGGACACGATGTATACGCAGTGGGTAGCCGAGGACGACACGACGATCGCTGTGTCGATTTTGGTCGACTGCTCAGGCTCGATGGGATCCTTCGACGGCAGCCACTACAGCAAAGGCCAGTCGAAGGCGCGGCTCGCCGCGATCACCGCAACGGCGATGCACCGTGCTTTGAGCACGGTGGGGATCGACCACGAGATCGGCGGGTTCACCTGCCTCGAATCTGGCGATCGGAGCCACCCCTGGGTGACTGCTCACGAGTCCCAGCAGCCCCGAGTGGATCAGAGCTTTCAAGAGATGAGAGCGGCCCTCCGCGAAGCGGAGAAGCGAGGTACCGACGTGCACCGTTTCGCGCGGGCTCTCTACCGTAGAGGCCCCAGAGGAGGGGGGGTCGGGGGGGCGCTGCTTGTGCCCGCACATGCGGTGTTCAAGCCCTTCGGATCTCCAGACGGACGCGGCCTGTGCTGGGTCGACGGAGTGCATGAGAACCTCGACGGGGAGGCTGTCCTATGGCAGGCTCGCCGCCTTGCCAAGCGACCAGAGCAAAGGAGGGTGATGTTCGTCCTCTCGGACGGAGCCCCCGCAGGAGCCCGCGACAATGCGCAGGGCCGGCGGTACCTCAAGGAATCCGTGCAGCGGATCACGGAGGGGGGAATCGAGATCTACGGGATCGGGCTCGCCTCGGCCGCGGTCCTCGAATACTACCCGCGAGCGTGGGTAGCCAACACGACCGAGGAGCTGATCGATGTGGCGCTCGGCTCGATGACGCAGGTGATCCTTGAGGGTCGCCAGGAGAATCGATGGGTCGACGTAGCCTAGCTCTGGCAGAGTACGAGGACATCATATCGTTCGAGACCAAGCGGGCCGGGCCTGTGCCCGGCATGGACTCGGACGATGTGAGTCAGGAGCTGCGTGTGGCGGCGGCCCGCTGCCTCGACAGAATCAAAGAGAACACAGGGCGCACGTACGTACGAAAGTCTGTACGACACGCGCTCGCCAACTTGAAGCGCGCCGCGACCACGAAGGGGCGGATGCCCACGGATGCGCGCGGCAAGTCGCAGGCGCTAGCTAGTTTCGATGATCCCAAGTTCGCTTGGGTTGCCGACCCTGCGCTGACAGACCCAGAGCGACGCGCCTTGATCCTTGATCAGGCGCGAGTGCTCGACGCCCGACTGACCAAGCAAGAGCGAGCGATCTTGGTAGCCGTCTTCGTGTCTGGAGACGTAGCCCGAGCCGATACGCGGAAGCTAGCGAAGGCGCGCTCTAGAGCGCGCCGGATACTCGACGCGATGGTGCTGTCCGACCGACGTAGACTCGCCCGCCGCCGAGTGATGTGTCTTGACCAACTAACCCGACAAACCCTATTGACTCCCATCTCACATCGTGTACAGAGTGATGGGCTAACCGATAACCGAAAAGTGGAGACGACAATGACGAAAATCCCGCAGGCACCCAAGGACCAGCTCCCCGAGTGCCACACCGAAGGCGCCGACCCGGTCGGCTACGAGACGAACCTCGCTGAGGCACAGGACTGTCAGGACTGCCCCGACAAGGCGTCTTGCCTCAGCAAGGGCATCAACACCGGGTTGATCGACGCCGAGCTGGGGCTCGATCCGGAGGTCGCTGCTGTCGCCGACGGCAGCCTTGACCACAAGGTCTTGATGGACAGGATCAAGCGACGCCAGCGGTTGCGAGACAGCGGCGGCGTGATCCCGGATGACCTGCTCTACTCGAACCCGTCCGGGGCCGAGGAGGAGGACGAGCCCGAGGAGGAGGACGAGCCCGAAGAGACCGAAGACGAAGAGACCGAAGACGAAGAGACCGAAGACGAAGAGATGAGCGAAGACGAAGAGGCGCCCCCGCCGCCCAAGAAGACGCGGGCCAAGAAGGCGAAGGCGAAGACCCCCGCCAAGCCCAAGGCGAAGAAGACCCCCACCAAGCCCAAGGCGGCGCCCGCCAAGAAGGCGCCCGATCCCGAGCCCAAGGTGGCGCCCGATCCCGAGCCCAAGGTGGCGGTCTCCAAGACCGGCATCGTGAAGGTCGACGGCAAGCCGCTCGGCAAGGTCGCTGCGGAGGAAGGCGTCTGGGGCTGGTGGGCCGACGACGGGGATGAGAGCCCCGACTGGCTCGACACCAAGGACGCGGCCGTCGCGGGGCTGGTGAAGGCCAAGGGGCCCAAGGCGAAGAAGACCAAGGCGAAGACCTCTCGCAAGCGCGGCCCCAAGGTCGACCTCACCGAGTTCGAGGTCGGGCACGTGTTCGAGGACGGGCGGATGCTCTGCGCCAGCGGGCGGGTGGCCCCTGCCCCGCGGTCGCTGACGAAGGAGCGGATGGCGGTCGCTCTGGAGCGCACCAAGCTGGGCCTGTCCTTCGACCTCGCGACTGGGATGAAGCTCGTGCAGGAGAAGCGCGACGGCACCAAGGTCGAGGTGACCATCACGAAAGATGGCTTCCGCTACGACGGCGCCGTGTACCCGTCGCTCTCGGCCGCGTGCATGCACGCGACCAGGCGCAGCGTGTCCGGAAACGACATGTACAACTTCGAAAAGCACGACAACATCCACGTCACGGGGAAGGCGGTACCCGGCGGGAGCTTCCGCCGCGGCGACGCCGAGTGACCTAGATCCAGAGACTGCGAACGCCCCCCGACTCTTCGTGAGTCGGGGGGTTTTTGCGTTCCGTCCGATCTAATGGTTCCGGAGAGAGGTATATATACCCTCTCTCGGAACCATTACGTTTTTAGGCTCATCGTGTACAGTCCCCCTATGCGCATGACTCTCCCCGGTGTGGAGGTGGATCGGTTCGACTGGCCAGATGAGCGGGTCTTTCGATTCAAGGGCGGGAGGTACGTCACGCTCAAGTACACGTTGGTGCACACCGTTGACCAGCTAGAAGAGATGCGCTCGGTAGCCAAGCGAGCCCGGCGTCTGTTCTACGACACAGAGACCAGCGGGCTGAACCCGCACAAGGGCGCCCGAATCGTAGGGCACGCGCTAGGCGTCCCCGTGGCGCCCGATGTGTTCCGGGCCTGGTATGTACCCGTCCGCCATTGGAACCCCTACAGAGAGCAGCTCGCGCCCGAGCTGGTGGCCCCTTACGTGGCGGATGCGTTGGACAACGAGCAGCACACCGTGACTGGTCACCACCTGAAGTTCGACGAGTCGATGGCGAAGGCGGATGAAATCCTGATCCGGCGCGTCCGCCACGACACCGCGGTGCAGGCCACGATCTACGATGAGAACGCTCCTAGATTTGGTCTCAAACCGCTTGCGGATTACCATCTGTTCAAGGGGGCTAGCGCGGAGGAGGAAGACCTTACCGAGTGGCTGCGCAGAGATGCGCGCAGCCTAAAGATGAACTACAAGAAACCAACCAAGGGCGATCCACTTCGTCCGACCTACCTCCAGCGCTTCGGCTACGCACGCTCGCCGATCAAGCTGTGTGGGTCGTACGCCTGCCACGATGTGTTTTACACGTGGGGGCTAGAGGAGACGTTCCTTCCGCACGTGCTGGAGAAGTACCGACAGGTTTACGAGCGGGACATGGCGATCAGTCAGTTCTGCCACTGGATGGAGTGGCGAGGGCTTGACGTCAATCCGGATGAGATTCAGCGCGCCTACGAAGCAACTACCGCAGAGGTGGAGCACTGGCTCGGTGAGATCCGCAGGCTGACGAAAGACCCCGCATTCGAGATCAAGGCGTCGTCCCTCTCAGCGCTCTTCTATGACCAGCTGAAGATGGAGCCCCCCAAGTTCACGAAGAAGGACAACAAGCCGAGCACGGACCTAGAGGCCCGCCAGCTGCTCGAAAAGAAGTATCCCGAGCACGGCGAGCTGATGAAATCAATCAGCCGCCACGCGAAAGCGGAGAAGCTCCGCAGCACCTACACGATCGCGTTCCTGCGACACGTCACACCCGAGCGGAAGATCCACGGGAGCTACAACCAGATCGAGCGCAAGGAAGAAGGCGGAGTCCCTGTCACCGGGCGGATGAACTCCTCTGATCCGAACCTGCAGAACATAACGAAGAAGCCCATCCACCTGTACAACTGTCTGTGTGAGAAGTGCATCGCAAGCGCGCTCAAGGAAGGCCGCAAGCTCACACTAGGGCAGGAGTGCATCCTCAGCGTCCGCCGCTACTTCATCATACGCAAGGGGTGGCTGCGAGCGTACATCGATCTTAGTCAGATCGAGCTGCGCGTGCTCGCGTGGCTGTCCCAAGATCCCAAGCTCCTGTGGTGCTACGCGAACGACTTGGACGTGCACCAAATCACAGCTGATGAGGTCACAGGGGGAGACCGCGACATCGCAAAGCAAGTCAACTTCGGGAACAACTACGGGATGACCGAGATCGGCTTGGCGAAGCGGCTCACGTACTACGCGGAGGATCCCGATCGCGCGCTAGTGGATGCAGCCGTGTACCTCAAGCAGTTCTTCGTGACCTACGCAGGAATCCCTCCGTACAAGCGCAAGCTTGCCAACCACATGAGGCGCAATGACGACATGTTCGTCAGCCCCCTCGGCCGCCCTCGCCGTATCCCGCTCATCTCTTCAACGGAGATCTGGGAGCGAGAGCGGGCAGAGAGGATGATGATGTCCGCCGCCGTGTCCGGTCTAGCAGCCGACCTGATCAAAGAGATCATGATCCGCTGCGGAGCCATGCTAAAGCGCGATCACCCTCAGGTAGAAATCGCCCAAGCTATACACGATGAAATAGCCTTCGACATGCCGATCAAGGGGTGTGCTACGGTGCTGCCAAAGCTGATGCACTGTTTCACCGATTGGCCTATGTTCGAGGGAGGCGGAGTCCCAATCAAGGCTTCATGCGAGATAGCGACGACCTCCTGGGAGGACAAGCGAGAGCTTGCGTTCCTGTCGGATGGAACCTTCAAACTCTCCGCCTAAAATCGACATCGTGTAGAGTCCTGCTGACCTTCAAAGGAGAGACGACCTTGCCCGCATTCACCCGCAGTGCGCAGATCCTCGAACGACTGCGCCTCCACTTCCCGATCACCGTCACGGTCCCAGACCCGATCACAGGAGAAGAGTTCACGTTTTCGCAGGCGAACATTCATCGCCTCTTGGTCATTGACGCCCCCGAGATGGGAGTGGATCAGCAGTCCGTCGCCGCTCTCTACGCGCGCATGGCTCGGGGGCAGCGTGCGTGCGAGAAGGCCGCCGCCGTTAGCGAACGGCACTATGTCGCTTGGAAGAGCCAAGTGATGCAGGAGTGCTGCCGCCTGGCCGATGACAACGCCGAGAAACGACCGGGGGTAGCCGCGCAGGAGAACGCTTATCGCTCCCACCCAGACTACGCAG
>Ga0307380_10010586_pt1 | contig 11610 bp, 11 predicted proteins | sample UN3MG_FD_202239 | JGI IMG/M metagenome (GOLD analysis project Ga0307380, IMG submission 202239) | Soil microbial communities from Risofladan, Vaasa, Finland - UN-3 | ecosystem: Environmental > Terrestrial > Soil > Coastal area > Acid sulfate soil | place: Finland: Risofladan, Vaasa | collected... | reverse complement strand
TCGGTGCGGCGCCTGCTCGAGAAATACATCCTCCAGCTCGGCCTGCAGAAGAAAGCCAGCCCGCACACGCTGCGTCATTCATTCGCCACGCACCTGCTCAATCGCGGGGCCGACCTGCGCTCGGTGCAGGAGTTGCTCGGCCACAAGAATCTTTCCACGACGCAAATCTACACGCACCTGACGACCGATCGCCTGCGGGCGGTCTATGAGCAGGCACATCCGAGAGCGGGCCGAGGAGGGGTGGGGTGATGGGGTGGTGGGGTGGTGGGGGATGGCCGGGCGAAGGAGTGTCCGTGATCGTCCGTGTCTGTCCGTGCCGGAAAGCCCCAAGCCCCCGATCCTACCGCCAGATGAACCAGAGGACCAGCGTAGCGGGGATGGTGGCGGCGAGGGTGAAGGGAAGGCCCATCTTGATGAACTGCTTGAAGCTCACGGAGAAGCCTTCCCGCCGCAGCAGCCCAACCGTGACCACATTCGCCGATGCTCCGATGGGGGTGATGTTGCCGCCGAGGCAAGCGCCGATCAGCAGGCCGAACGCCAGCAGCGGGTCGTCGGGGTTGCCGAACGCGGCGCTCAGGCTCTTTGCCACGGGCAGCATCGCAGTCACGTAGGGCACGTTGTCCACAAATGCCGAGAACGCCAGCGAGAACCCGACAATGACGATCAAGGCGACGGCACGGCTGTCGCCTACCAGGCCGCCGAGCAGCGCGGTGATGTCGTCGACCAGCCCCACCTGGGGCAGGCTGAGTGCGCCGACCACGGCGAAGACGCCCGCCAGGAACGCGACCGTGCGGTAATCGTAGTTGCGCACCACGTGCCACGTCTGCCGGGGATCATTGAACAACGACCAGATGACGGCACCGGCTCCGAAGATCATGCACACGAGGCCGGAAGGCAGATGGAGGCCGAGATTCCCGAGCCAGGGATCGACCGCGAGGGCGGCCAGCATCGCCGCGAGCAGGATGGTCGGCACCCAACTCGTCACCTTCTCCTTCGGAACACGCATCGCGGGCTGCTTGTGCTTGCGGTAGAACAGCCACAGCACAGCCAGGGACGAGATCGCTCCCAACTGCACCGCGAAGAATATCCCGAGCTTTCCGTGATAGACGAAGAAGTCGTTGAAGTTCATCCCCATGCCGGCGGCAAGGATCATGCTGGGCGGGTCGCCCACGAGCGTGCTGGTGCCCTGGAGGTTGGAGCTGATCGCGATGCCGATGAGGAACGGCGCGGGCGAGATGTCGAGCCGGCGCGCTATCTGGAGCGCCAGGGGAGCAACGATCAGCACCGCCGCCACGTTCTCCACGAAAATCGAGACGACCCCCGCCAACGCGCAGACCATCAGCATCGCCTGGCCGGCGGTGCGCGATTTGTCCACCAGGATGTCCGCCAGCAACACCGGCACCTTGGTGATGACGAAGAACTCCGCCACCAGCAGCACGCCTGCGAAGATTCCCATCACATTCCAGTTGATCAGCCCCAGAACTTGCGGCACACCCTTGATCAGGTTCCAGTCGATCCGCCCGGGTGCATCAACGTAGACGCCCAGAAGCGACATGACGCCGACGCCCAGCCACAGCGACCTCGCCCGATACTTGCTGCTGGCGGCAAGAAACACGTAAACGATGGTGAAAACGGCGACCGCGATGATCTTTGGGGACATGATACCCTCAAGCCACGGCCATCACGCCGCCGGCCTCTGATCCGGGATTCCCACTAGTATGAGCAAACAGGCGGAGTACGCTGCCCCGCTCAACATAGACGAATGGACACATGATACCATAGCCTCCCCTGCCAGTTCAAGCTGAATCGAGAACCGACGCATGCCTGCGGATGCCGTCCGAACTCGACTGCTGCTGGCTGTAATGAAATGTAAGTGATTGCTGTTCCAGCGACTTTCCAGCGGCTTTGTGGATTGCAATGGCTCGCCGGGTTTGGTATGAATTTCTGATGGGCTTGTCCGCCGCGGGGGTGAATGACGATCCCAGTTTCCGGTTCACCGGTCGATCGACCACTTATCAGTTCAGGAAATGGTATGCCAGACACGAAAGCATCCGAGAAGGAAACGCTGCAGGCTGTAGAAACGCTGAAGACCGCCCGCGAGCGGATTCTGAAGGAGGTCCGCAAGGTGATCATCGGGCAGCAGGACGTGATCGACGAGGTGCTGAGCTGCCTGTTCGGCCGGGGCCACGCGCTGCTGGTGGGCGTGCCGGGCCTGGCCAAGACGCTGCTGATCTCGACGCTCGCCCGCATCCTCGACCTGAAGTTCAAGCGCATCCAGTTCACCCCCGACCTGATGCCGTCGGACATCACGGGCACGGACATAATCGAGGAGGACCCGGATACGCGGCGGCGCGAGCTGAAATTCTTCCCGGGGCCGGTCTTCGCGAACGTGATTCTGGCCGACGAGATCAACCCCACTCCCCCCAAGACGCAGGCGGCCATGCTGCAGGCAATGCAGGAGAAGGAGGTGACCGTCGGCATCAAGACCTACAAGCTCGACGAGCCGTTCCTCGTGCTGGCCACGCAGAACCCGATCGAGCAGGAAGGCACATATCCGCTGCCGGAAGCCCAGCAGGACCGGTTTGTTCAACATCTTCGTGGGCTATCCGGACGAGAAGGAAGAGACGGAGATCGGCACGTCTACCACGCGGGATGAAGTGCCCGAGCTGGACGTGGTGATGACGGGCGCCGACATCGTGCGGTACCAGTCGCTGGTGCGCAAGGTGCCGGTCGCGGAGCACGTTGCGAACTACGCGACGGCGCTGGTGCGCGCCACGAGGCCATTCGAGAATTACGGGCACGACATCGCCCGCAAGTGGCTGCAGTGGGGCGCCGGCCCGCGAGCAGTGCAATACCTCATCATCGGCGGCAAGGCGCGGGCCATCCTCCACGGCCGGTATTACGTTTCCGCCGACGACATCCGCGCCTGCGCCACGAGCGTGCTCCGCCACCGCATCGTCCCCAACTTCACCGCCGAAGCCGAAGGCGTCAGCAGCGTCAAGATCGTCGAGGAATTCGTCAAGGCCGTCCCGGAACCCAAGGAGTGAAGAGAATGATGAATGATGAATGATGAATGATGAATGAGGGAAGGCAACAGGCTTCAGGCTGCAGGCCACAGGTACGGCGAAACCAACGGTCTGCGGCGTCTTCCGCATTCATCATTCATCATTCATCATTCATCATTCCCGCGTCATGCCCATCCAAGGCTCGCAATTCCTCGACCCCGAGATTCTGCGCCAGTTGCCGAACATGGAGCTGATCGCCAAGCGGCTGGTGGAGAGCGTGTTCGTCGGCTACCGTCGCAGCCCGTATTTCGGGTTCAGCGTGGAGTTTGCCGATCACCGGGAGTACGTGCACGGGGACGACCTCCGCACGGTTGACTGGAAGGTGTGGGCGCGCAAGAACCGGTGTTTTCGGATTTGCAGGCGAGCGATTGGGAGACCGAGGCGGGCGGTTCAGCCGCCCCGGCGGAAGGGCAGGCAACACCCGTCCGCGTAAACGCGGACGTGCGGCCTGCCCCTACGGAGGAGGCAATTGATCTTGACGGAATTGCGGTGCGGGTGGTCGAGGTGGGCGCGCCCGACAACAGCGTGAACCTTGCGATCGACGATTGCATCGTGCCGGCCCGCAAGGTGCGGTTCGGCCAGCGCGTGCTGTGTGCGGCGAGGGTCTGCAACCTCGGCTCGGCGGCGTCGGCCCCAGGCACGGCGCTTGCAGTGAAGGTCGGCGGGCAGAAGACCATCACCAAGGTGCCGGTGCCCTCGCTGGCGCCGGGCGCACGCGAGCTGGTGTCGTTCGAGGTGCCCGCGGTGGCACGCGGCGAGGTTGTGTTCGGCACCATCGACCTGCAATGCCCGGGCGATCCGTTCACCTACGACAACACGTGGCACTTCCAGGTGCCGCTGCGTCCGCCGATGCGGGTGCTGTGCGTGAACGCGGAGGCAGGCGAGGGCGCGGGCCGGTCGGCGTTCTTCGTGGTGAACGCCCTGATCCCGCGCACGCAGGCGGCCCAGGCCGCGCCGTTCGCAGACGTCGACGAATGCGCCGTGCCAGACCTGCTCAAGAAGGATCTGTTCCCCTACAACGTGATCATCCTGACCGGTGCGGGCAAGCTCGAGGCGAAGGCTCGCGAGCGCCTGCGGGCGTTCGTGGAGGACGGGGGCGGGCTGATCGTGTTCCCCGATTGCGGCGCCGAGAGCGGCATCGCCGAGGAATACAACGGCTGGGGATTCCTGCCGGCCCGGGTGCAGGGGCTGAAGGCCCGCGAATTCGTGTACGTGAAGATGATATCCAACCGCGCCCCGGCCATGGCGGCGTTGGCCGAGCTTCGCGATTCGGCCGTGCAGGGCTTGAGCACGAGCGCGTGGCTGGACGTCGCGGCCGACGGCCAGGCTGCCGTTCTCGCGCAGTTTTCGAATCAAGCGCCCTGCATCGTCGAAGGATCGCTGGGCAAGGGCCGCGTGGTGCTTGCCGACGCGGGGGCGCACGCATCGTGCAGCGATTGGCCGCTCGCGCCCGCGTTCGTCGTGCTGGTCCGCGAGCTGGCGTGGTACCTGTCGGATTCCGACCAGGGCCGGCTGGCGTCGTCGGAGCGGCAGGTGGGCGAGGGCCTGGCGATGACGATTCCCCCCGAGATGCGGGCCGGGGCCGCCGGGGCGTTTCGGATGGAGATCACCGGCGTGGCGATGGAATATGAGCCGCTGCCGTACTGCCGTCGGGAGCAGTCATTGCTGCTGCCGTGGGCGGATCGGCCCGGGCACTACGTGCTGTCGATTCAGCCGACGGGCGCCGTGCCGCTGGAGCAGCCGGGTCTGGGCGCCGCGATCGCCGCCGCAGCGGTCAATCACAGCGTCGACGAAAGCCGCCTGGCCGCGCTGCCGGCGGATTCGGTGAAGGCGATGTTGAAGTCGGGGAGCGTCGGGATTTCCCCGGCCGGCGGCAAGAACGAGCTGGCCATCGCGTCGCTGCGCACCGGCCGCGACCTGTGGCGCTGGCTGGCGGTGCTGGCTGTGGGCATCCCGTTCGCCGAAGGCCTGATTGCGTGGAAGAAGCCGACGGACGCGGCAAGTTGAAAAAGAAGAGAAGAGCAGGACTCAGTAGTATAAGGACACAAAGCGCACGAAGAAGAAAAGACGACTTGGCAGGGATGAAAGGGATGATCACCCCCAGGCGCCCGTCCACTGCGGTCGCCGCGACCGCCCGTCCACTTCACACATGCCAAGGGGCGGGCACTGTTGCCCGCCCCCGCGTGATATATTCCCAGATTGTGCGATCGTTCTCAGCAATCGTAGTACAGATGAAATTCGTACGGATGCGGCCGGAACGCCAGCTCGACGATTTCCTTCTCGCGCTTCCAGTTGATCCAGGTGTCGATCACGTCCTGCGTGAAGACTCCGCCCTGGAGGAGGAACTCATGGTCGGCCTCGAGCGCCTTCAGCGATTCATCGAGCGAGCCGGGGGTCTTGCGGGTGCCCTTCAGCTCCTCGGCGGTCATCTCGTAGATGTCGCGGTCCAGCGGCTGGCCCGGATCGATCTTGTTCTGGATGCCATCGACAGCGGCCATCAGGATCGCAGACCATGTGATGTAGCCGTTGCAGGTGCAGTCGGGGCAGCGGAACTCCAGCCGCTTGGCCTTCGGGCTGGCGGAGTACATCGGGATGCGGATGGACGCCGAGCGGTTGCGCGCGGAGATGCAGAGGTTGACCGGCGCCTCGAAGCCGGGGACGAGCCGGCGATAGGAGTTTGTGGTGGGCGCGGCAAACGCCAGCAGCGCCGACGCGTGCTTGAGGATTCCGCCCGCCGAGTACAGGGCCATGTCGCTCAACCCGGCGTACTTGTTGCCGGCGAACAGCGGCTTGCCCTTCTTCCACAGCGAGAAATGCGTGTGCATCCCCGAGCCGTTGTCCTGGAAGATCGGCTTCGCCATGAACGTGACGGTCTTGTTGTGCCGCTTCGCAACGTTCTTGATGATGTACTTGAACCACATGAACTGGTCGCCCATCTTCGCCAGCGGCTGGTACTTCATGTCGATTTCGCTCTGGCCGGCGGTGGCGACCTCGTGGTGGTGGGCTTCGACGATGATGCCGACCTTGCGCATCTCGTAGGCCATCTCGGCGCGAAGGTCGTGGAAGGTGTCGGTGGGGCTGACCGGGAAGTATCCGCCCTTGAAGCTTGGCTTGTATCCGAGGTTCGGCTCTTCGAAGCGGGCGGTGTTCCACGCACCCTCGACCGAATCGATCTCGTAGGTGCCGCGGTGCTGGTTCTGCTCGTAGCGCACCTCGTCGAAGATGAAGAACTCAGGCTCAGGCCCGATGAAGCAGGTGTCGGCGAGGCCGGTTTCCTTCAGGAATGCTTCGCCCTTCTTGGCGATGTGGCGCGGGTCCCGCGTGTACCGCTCCTTCGTGATCGGGTCGATGATGTCCGCCAGCACGCTCACGGTCGGCCGGGCGTAGAATGGATCGAGGCACGCGGTGTCGGGGTCCGGCACGGCGAGCATGTCCGACTGGTGGATGCCCTGCCAGCCGCGGATCGACGATCCGTCGAAGCCCAATCCGTCCACGAACGTGTCGTCATCCAGAACGTCGATCGGGTAGCTGCAGTGCTGCCAGGTACCCAGCAGGTCGCAGAACTTCAGGTCGACCATCTCGGCGTTGTTCTTCTTCGCAAACTCGAAAAACTCTTTCGGTGTCATGCAGGATCTCCTAACGAAGCCGTTTGTCAGTTGGCCAGTTGGCCAGTTTGTCAGTTCAGCTTATCAGTCTGCCAGTTGGACGGTTGATCAGTTGGCCGGTCAACCGCTGAACTGGCAAACTGAACAACTGATTAACTGATCAACTGAGTAACTCTCACAGCACCGGCAGATACTCACGCAGCTCGTATTCCGTGACCTGCGAGCGGTACTTTGCCCACTCGAGCTTCTTGTTCTCGATGAAGTTTGTGAACACGTGCTCGCCGAGCGCCCGGCGGACAAGCTCGCTCTGCTCGGTGATCTTGATCGCTTCCCAGAGGTTCTCTGGAAGCATGCCGATTCCGTGGTCGGCGCGCTCGCGTTCGGTCATCTCGTAGACGTTTCGCTCGATCGGGGGCGGCAGCTCGTACTTGTTGCGGATGCCCTCCAGCCCGGCCGCGAGCATCACCGAGAACGCGAGATACGGGTTGCACGCCGGGTCGGGCGAGCGGAACTCCACCCGCGTCGACGTCTCCTTGCCCGGCTGATACATCGGCACGCGCACGAGGTCCGAGCGGTTGCGCGTCGCCCACGAGATGTACACCGGCGCCTCGTAGCCCGGGATCAGCCGCTTGTAGCTGTTCACCCACTGGCTGAGCACCAGGCAGATTTCGGACGCGTGCCTCAGCAGGCCGGCGATGTAGTGCTTCCCGGTCACCGACAGGTGGCGCGGATCGGCCGCGTCGAAGAACGCGTTTCGATCGCCGTTGAACAGCGACTGGTGCACGTGCATGCCGCTGCCGTTCTCGCCGAACATCGGCTTGGGCATGAACGTGGCGTGGACCCCGTGCTGCATCGCCACTTCCTTCACCACCAGCCGATAGGTCATTGCGTTGTCGGCCATGGCGAGCGCATCGCAGTACTTCAGGTCGATCTCGTGCTGGCTGGGCGCCACCTCGTGGTGGCTGTATTCGACGGCGATGCCGAGTTTCTCGAGCGTGATCACGGTCTCGCGGCGGAGGTCGCTCGCAACGTCAAGCGGCGTCAGGTCGAAGTACCCGCCCTTGTCAAGCGGCTCGGTGGACTGGGCGTTCTTGAAGTAGAAGTATTCCAGTTCCGGCCCGACGTAATACGTGTAGCCGAGGTCGGTGGCCTCCTTGATGTTGCGCTTCAGCACGAACCGCGGGTCGCCCACGAACGGCGAGCCGTCGGGCATGCGGATATCGCAGAACATCCTCGCCACGCCATAGCCTTCGTTGCTCCCCCGCCACGGGAGCACCACGAAGGTCGAAGGATCGGGATACGCGATCATGTCGCTCTCGTCGATCCGGGCGAAGCCTTCGATGGACGAGCCGTCGAAGCCCATCCCCTCCTCGAGCGCGCCCTCGAGTTCACCCACCGTAATCGCGAAGCTCTTCAGAAAGCCCAGGATGTCGGTGAACCACAGCCGCACGAACTTGATCCCGTGCTCCTTGGCCACACGCATCACGTACTGCTTGTCTTTCTCCCCGGATGTCATTGTCTTCGCCTTTCGTGATATTATAGCTGCCTTATGTTACGAGCATGTTTCCGGCAGGAAAACTCGCCGAAGAGGGATCCGCAGATTTCGCAGATTGCACAGATTCGGAAAGAGAATGAAGAGGAGGATTGTGAGTGTAGCCTTCGGGTAACTCCTCTTACCTCAGAATCCGCCTCTGTCACCCGTTGATCACGTTTTCCTTGAAAAAACGAAACGATCCCATTTGAGGGACAGCTCGCCGAAATTGATCAGAAGCCCTACCTCGAGCCCCGTGGCCTTCAGATAGTTGAGCACTTGAGCGTGCTCAATCCCGGTGATCTTCTCCAGCGCTTTAAGCTCCACAATCACGGAATCAAAACAAATGAAATCGGCCTTGTAGGACGTATTGAGGACTTGGCCTCTGTAGGAGATGGGCAGGGGTACTTCGCGTCGGAAAGGAATGCCCCGCGCTGCCAACTCGACGGCAAGCGCCTCCTGATAGACCGCCTCAAGGAATCCGCAACCAAGCGTGTTGTACACCTCCATCGCCGCCCCGATGATCGAATAGGTCCTTGGATCTCTCTCGTCCTTACCCATCTCTGATTCCTTTCATCAAATGCCTCTTCTCAGAATCTGCGCAATCTGCGAAATCTGCGGATTCGATTCTTCACGTCTTGAACCTGTATCCCACGTTCCGCACAGTCTCCACGTGTTCGGCGGCTTCGAGGCCAAGCTTCTCGCGCAGGCGCCGGACGTGTACGTCCACCGTTCGCGTGCCGCCGTAGTAATCGTAGCCCCACACGTGGCTCAGCAACGCATCACGAGTGTGCACGCGCCCCGGGTGCGACATCAGGAACTTCAGCAGCTCGAATTCCTTGAATGTCATCTCGATCGGCTCCCCGCCGACCGTCACCTCGTAGCTCGCGAGGTTCAGCTTGATCGTTCCTGTGGCGAGCACGTCTTCGGCTGAGGGCAGGCCGTTGCGCCACATCACCAGCTTCATCCGCAGCGCGATCTCGGCCCCATTGTAGGGCGGCAGGATCACGTCGCTGATTCCCCAGCCGGCCTCCACCGACGCGGCAGCCTGCTCGTCGGCAACCAGGATCACGCGGATTTCGCTGAGGCCCTCGTGGTCCTTCAGCCTCGCCGCGAACTCCTGCACGCTGGCCGACTGGTAGTCCGGGCTGATGAACGCAAACTGCGGCCTGCTCGAGCAGACGAACTCCAGCCAGTCATCGCTGCGTTTCGGAATGGAGAGCGAGCAGCCCGCCCCCGCCAGTGCGCTCACGATCTTCTGACGCAACGCCAAATCATCAATGAAGACTGCAACTCGGTACATTCAGGCTCCCAAAACGATCATTCTAACACGGTGACGCGCGTGACGCAAGAACAAACGATGAACTGCGACGATGAACGATGAACGATGAACGGGCATTGGGCTTTCGGCTTTAGGCTTTAGGCTTTCGGCTTTCGGCTTTGGGCTTAGGGCTTTCGGCTTTGGGCTTAGGGCTTTGGGCTTTCGGCCGGAGGGCAATCGCCGATTGCCTTTCTTCTGTTGAACGTTGCCTGTTAGTTGTTGAACGCTATCGTTCTTCCCCATTCAACGTTCAGTGTTCGATGTTTCGATGTTTCGATGTTTGTTCCTCTTCTTCTTCCTCTTCTTCTTCCTCTTCTTCGTGTTCCTTCGTGCCTTCGTGCCTTCGTGTCAAAACCACCCGTGCGTTCGTGTCAAACCCACCCTCGCGAATCAGTACGCGTACAATCTCCCGTATGGCCGGTGCGACAGCGCCATCAGCTTGATGAACTCCTCGCGGCGGTACTGCAGGGCGGATTCCGGGAAGTACTTCGAAAAATCGCCGATGAGCTTGCCCAGCAACTCGTCATCCTGGGTGTCGAGCGGCAGCACCAGTGCCTCGCGGCCAAGCCAGCGCTCGTCGGGCTTGCTTCGCATGTAGATGGTCCCGCCGTGCATGCCCGTGGCGGCCAGGTTGCCCACCGGCAGTGCGTTCGGCTCGTGCAGGTTCAGGATGACGATCACCCCGCCGGCCATGTACTCGCCGGTGAAGTCGCCGGCGCGGCCGCCGACAACGATCACGGGGAACTGCTGCTCGTACGATTTCATGTGAATGCCGGCCCGATAGCCGACGTCCCCGCGGACGAATATCCGCCCGCCGCGCATCGAATGCCCGGTCAGGTCGCGCGAATCGCCGCGGATCACGATCGACCCCGCGTTCATCGTGTTGCCCACGCCGTCCTGGCCGTTGCCTTCAACGGTGATTATGGGGCCGTCCATGAACGCGCCGAGATCATTGCCCGGCACGCCCTCGATCGTGATGGCGATTGGCGACGTGATGCCGGCTGCAATGTAGCGCTGCCCGGTCACGTTCGCCAGCCAGAATTTCCGCTCGCCGCCGTCCATGCTCGTTCGGATGAGCTGGTTCAGCGCGCGGTGGTCAAGTCCTTTCGCGTCTATCCTCATTGCTTTGCTCCCAGCGTCTCAAGGCGCGATTTCCGCAGGTCGCGCGGAAGGCTGATGTACCCGAAGTCGTTGCGGCTCAGCGCGTCCTTGAAGTTCTTCACATTGATCCGGTCCTTGATCAGCCCGGTCACGATCCCCGCGCGATCGATCGCGTTCACGAAGACCGCCCCCACGATCAGGTCGTCCTTGATCACGATCTTGCGATACTCGTTTTTCTGCGGGTCATGCGCCGCCAGGATTTCGTAATCGCCCTGCTCCACGGTGCTCAGGCCGACGGAGATCACGCAGGTGCCGTTGATCTCGACGGAGTTCATCGCGAACTGCCCGGGGAAGACGGACTCGACCCCGGCCATGTTGCACCCGGCGGTGCGGCCCTGGTGGTACGCGCTCGGCCAGATCGGGATGACCCGCGCGGAGCCGAGCAGCATGTCGTGCCCTTCGGCCACGTCGCCCGCCGCATAGATGCCGTCGACGCTCGTCCGCATGTGGTCGTCGATGATGATCCCGCGATTAATCGCGACGCCGGTTCCGGCGACGAGTGCTGCGTTGGGCACCACGCCGATCGCCACGACCAGCAGGTCGCACGGCAGCGATTTCCCGCTGCGCAAGTCCACCCGCTGAACCTGCTCGCCGTGTCCGTCGACCGACGCCACCGTCTCCTGCGTGAACACGTCGATCCCCGCGTTCTCCATCGCCGCCCGCATCATTGCCGACGCCCTCGTGTCGAGCGCCGGGCTCAGGATCCGATCCGCAAGCTCGATCACCGTCGTCTTCACGTGCAGCAGGCTCAGTGCCTCGGCCACCTTGATGCCGATCAGGCCGCCCCCGAGCACCACCGCGTGCCGCACGTTGGGGATCAGCTCCTTCACCCGCTTCGCATCGTCCCACGTGGTGAACGTGTGATACTGCTTGCTCGCCAGGTTGTCGATCTTCGGCACGAACGGCACACCGCCCGTCGCGATCAGC
>Ga0307380_10010582_pt1 | contig 11610 bp, 10 predicted proteins | sample UN3MG_FD_202239 | JGI IMG/M metagenome (GOLD analysis project Ga0307380, IMG submission 202239) | Soil microbial communities from Risofladan, Vaasa, Finland - UN-3 | ecosystem: Environmental > Terrestrial > Soil > Coastal area > Acid sulfate soil | place: Finland: Risofladan, Vaasa | collected... | reverse complement strand
TTTTTCGCATATTGAGTGCTAGGTCTAGTCTTCCGCCTGCATCCTTATCCTCTAGTACATGCTTAATCGTAACTGTGTTTTGTGTTTCGTGTAGGTATTGGGCTTTCTTTTCTTCGATTATTTCTTCTGTATCTGCGAACGGCGTTGGGTTGAATGTTTGAACGTCCCTATTATCGTTTGTGAGAATGTATTTTGTGGATATGTCTCTATATTCTAATGATGTTGATAATTCGCTTATAGTTATGTTCTCATCAATAACATCGCCAGCACTAGGCGCAGCAGTTAGTTGATATTCAATCTCGCCAATGTCGTTCTGGTATATAACTCCGACAGTCGAGTTCACGATATCTTGAGCATAATCTACCAATCCTATCGGGCTAGTTTCCCCAGCTTTAGGTATTTGCATACATAGATTCGCGCTAAGTGCATTTTTAGCTGATGTAAATGTTGAAGCGTCTGTATCTATATTCTCGCCATCAAACAATTGTTTCAACACATCGCTATGATTCAGACCTAGACCGTCCGTAGTTACCCTATATCTATAGATCATATCAGACGTATAGCGAGCATTCGATTGTGTGCTTACAGTTGCGTCCAAAGCCTGCCGGACATCTAACATGGTAGAGATGTTTGATACACTAACTTCTACAAGTTTGGTTTGTGATTGGGTTGTGACTGATGTTGTAAAGTGAACATTTGGGCAAGCAATATATTTCGCCCCATTTACCTCTACAATTAGCCCAGGATTTTGGCTGATTCCTGATACAGAGGTAGGTATAGGGAAACCAGCACCATTGAAAGTAGCGTTAGGGAGCCACATATCACCACCACCAGTTAGCGATATAGCATCGTATGGCGTTCCCGATATCGTGACTGTAAAATGATCTCCTGGCTGTAGTAACTTATTTAGTGGGGCAGTCAATCTACCAACAGATATGGCTCCGATAGTGGCTCCGAATTCATCATATACCCTTCGCCAAGTATAGGTAACTGCGCCAACATTCCACGCTGGAGTATATGTTTTTAAAGATGCTACTTTAGGTATCCGACATAGAACAACTTCATCATAGTTAACATCATCAGTTATGATCCCCTCATTTTTGGTTGTAAAACATGACTGATATGCCTTCTCATGTTGTCCCGTCTGTGACAACTGCAACGGTATAAATCTGTTTAGACTTTGTGCTGGCGCGTTTGGGTATGATGCTGGTGTTACATATGTTTCATCGACAGAATCGCCATAGCTAGGTGGCTCAGAAAGAATCAAAGCAAACTTATCATTCAATGAGAACGTAACTGAATCTTGCTGTATGGATATAGACGTAATTACAGCGCTAAAACTTCTCATAATTTCGCCATTGACGATAACCCAATAGACGCAAGCCTTGTTATAAAAACTATCATTTGCAGTTAGATATCTCTGCATATCAAAATCAGCGTTAGCTATAGATAGCGGGCTTTGCGAGCTTGTCAATTGGCCCTGTTTAATGACATTAGCTATGCTCTGATTTGCTGTAGGGCTAGATGTAATTCTACCGCACCAATTCCTAGTAACTCCACTTGTCACATCTTGCGGGTATACCCTATCGTAGTCTGTTGCATAGAACAGATAATAGAACACGACAAAAACATTGTTAGTGGTGTCAGGAGCGCTAGTGCTATAGATGGTTAGTAGGCCGGTTGTCTCGTCGAAATTCCACTCGCCGTTAGAATTTGGCGTATCAGTTACTTTAGTAAGATCCGTTCCGGAGCGTTGGACTTTGCTGACGGTGAATCCGTCGAGAGTAACAGTGTATATATTGGAACTAGGATTAGATAAATCATCATTGATAAACCTAGCAGGCTCAAGACGAGCCAATACAAAGCGCTGGCTAGATACCTTTTGAATTTCGTCATTGAATGCCATACCTAATAACCATACATTTCTATCCAGGCGCCACGCTTGGCAGGCTCTGCCGATTGATTTACATACAAAGGCCAGTCCATTAGAACAGACATATAGAAAGGATCATTTCGCGTATAATTGGTAGCAACCATCCCTGCGTATAGATGATTGGACCCGATGTTAGGCAATTCAGAAAAGCTGAAACCGATAAAACCGATCCAATTGGAAGATCCGCTTACGAAATCTGCTACGTTTAATATGTTGCTGCTCGAATATAGTTTTGTATGTTGGTCATCGCTGTATAGGTTTACCTGGATCGTCTCAGTCCCACCAAGCGATGGTACATCTTGGCAGTAGAATGCCACTCGTATTGTGTCTAGATTGAAATTTGTAGAAGATGTTATCTTGCCAAGGCCATTGATAGACGATGAATCTTGAACCTTTACATATAGAACATCAGAGAAGTTTTTGAACGACATCAGACCACCTCCCTAACTGTGAAAGGTTGGATATCGTAGTAATCTATAAACCGATGCCCAAAATTCGGCAATGATTCAAAATTTACAAAGTATGTTAGCTCATGCAATTCATCCGAGATTCTACTACCAGGATCTAACGAGATAAAAAATGGATCTGTAACACCATGGTCATACGAAAATTGCTCAAATGCAAGGCGTTCTGCTCTGTTTGGGAGTTGGATTTGTAGCCCTGATAGTTGGTTGTATGGTGAGCGCTTATTGAAATATCTTCTGCCTGACGGCGTTGCTTGAACCGTTGACGGATCAACTATGTTTTTAGAAAATCCGCGGGCTATATTAGTGCTAGTGAACGACAGGTAATCACCGAGATACAGGTATCCCATGGCGATGCTTTGCGGTCCATTACCATTGGTCTTATCTTGAATCAATACGCGCCAATATCTATAGGCTGTGTCAGATATTGCATCGAAAAATTCTAAATACCCTCTGTCATTATGAGTCAGTGTTAAATCAAATAGTGGTGTAGAATCTAATGCTATTGGTACATTGTCAGCTTGCACCTTAACCACAGCATTGCTAGATATACTTATCTCTTGACTCAATGGCCCAATAAATCCAATAAACTCAGCAGACGCAACGCTGCTGCCAAGGTCGATATCTATAAACTCATAATTATGAATTCTGATCTCATCAGAGTTGATTGCGGAGCCTGTTAAAGCGATGTCTACAGCGCCGGTAAAACCAATGTCATCCCAAATAGCATTAGTTTGATTTGAAAATATAATAAATCCAGCAACTCTGTTTATAGAAAAAAGATATGTAGACGTTGAATAGGAAACAGTCCAACCAGATGATGTCGCGTTAAGCTGGCTCTGAATCTCTGTCGCTAGTGAGCTACCGCTATATGAACCAGATGTAATAGTTACATCAAACGGCGCACCATCATCAGCATATAGTTTGTTATTTCCTGTGTGAATTTGGAAGTTGCCTATCGCTTTCCAAAGTTTAGTTCTCGATACGTTTAGCAAGTTAGATACTTCAAACCCTGTTAGTTGACTAGACGCCGATAGCGTTGCTGTAGTTGCATCAATGAAATTATTGTGCATGAATCTGACTTTTTTGCATTCGCCTGTAAGAGCCATTATGCTAATAGCCTCGCGTTATTTCTTCTCATTTCTAGGAATATGTCAGCAAATGCTTGGCCGTTTACTTCGGCAGTCGTCTTAACACTCATCGGCTGATCCAATAAAGATGCTATTTCGACTAACAGTTGTTCCGTTCTGCCGCCGCCTTGTTCTTCTCTATTTAGGAAATTCTGCAATTGATTATTTGTGTCAGATGGGACAACTCGCTCGCCTGATGATAGTCGCGCTGATAGCGTATCGTTAGGAAATCCAGGAGGTACCTCGCCAATACCCTTAGCGAAACCTAAGCCAGTACCGCCGCCTAAACCTAAACCACCGCCGCCTTGACCAAACAAACCGCCGCCGCCACCGAATACACCCGCAAAACCGCCGCCGCCAGTAGGGTCTAGGTCTTCAAATACCTTGCTGATGCCATCTTTTAAACCGTCGATTAGGCTTGTGAGAAACTTCCCTGGTATTTCGAGAAATTTGTTTATGAATGTTGTAGCGCCGTTAGTTATGTTGCTTCCGAAATTCTTTACAGCATCGCTGATTCCACTGACAAGATTGCCACCAGCCTGACTAAACACATTCGTTATAATAGAACCAAGAGATTGGAATATACCGAATATGCCTTTAGCCAAAGCCACGATGATTTGTGGTATGAGTTTGACGAAAGCCACGATAATCAACGGCAATGCTTCGATAGCGCCGTTAATAAGTTCTGGAAACAACTCAGGCAATGCCTCAATCAAACCTTGGATGATGATCGGAATCGCTTCGACCAGAGATAAAATGATATCAGGTATGGCTAAAATAATCGCGTTGATGATTTCTGGTATGGCTCTGACAATTGCGACGATGATGCCTGGTAATTCCTTCGCAATCGCCTTGATGATAACAGGTATGGCTTTCACAATTGATGTGATGATTCGAGGTAATGCGTTTATAATCGCCGTTATAAATTTCGCAACTGCTGCTATCAAACTATCAATGAATGTCGGCGATGTGATTGCATCGACTAAACCGATTAGAAGCTCAGGAACTATGTCTGCAAGCTGGCTAATCAATTTCGGAACTGCATCGACTAAAGTTGAAATCAAACCCTTAGCCAATGATGATATCAATGTCGGCAGATTCTCTGCTATACGAGAAATAAATGCTGGGATGGCATCGACGAAACCCTCTAGCTGCGCCGCTAGTGCGTCTGGTGGTAGTGATAGAACATCTAACAGGCCGCCAACCAAACCACCGAGACCAGGGACTAGACTAGCAAAACCCTCTGCAACACCACTTATAGCATTGCCAGTGTTTTGTAAATTTGATTCGCTTATCTTAGCTAACTGCTCTTGGGCATTTCTCTCAGCTTCAAAACGTTTCTCAGATGCTTGTGCTGCTGTTAGTTCGCCAGCCAAAACAGCTTCGTTAATCGCTTTTAGTTGGTCTTGCAAACCAGTGTTAGCCTCGACAGGACTTGCCGCGCCACCTATTCCGCCTAATACAGATGACGCCAACCCAGATATGGCAGTTTGCAACGCAACGCCAGCATTGATAGCAAATTGTTTTAGACTATCTAAACGCTTCTGGCTTTCTTGCTGTTCTATAAGTGCGCGTTGCTGTGCACCAGACGCGACAATCTGATTGATTACGCCTTGACCCTCGGTTGCGGAAATCTTCTGCTCATCTATCAACTTCTGGACGCCAAGAACCTGATCCCTGATTTTCTTATCGAGGTCTATCTTGGCTATTTCTTCTGTAGATTTTCCTATCTTTAGAAGCTCTATCTGTATATCTGCGAGTTGCAAAGTCTCTTGCAAACTAATGCTGATATCCTTAGCTGCATCCTTCACCTGCTTCTGGTCAACTACAACTTCTGGAGCAACTTTGAATTTCTTATCAAATGTCTTGTCGATAACATCTTGTGCGGTTTTGCCTAATCCGCGAATGCTATTTGATGCGTCAACAGACCCTTTCGTTAGGTCTGTAAAGAATTGGCTAGTTGTATCATCAACGCCACCTGTGAACAGGTCTTCAAAACCTGCCTTGGTAGCGTCTAAATTTAATTTTGTATCAGCTAATGCAGCGTTGAATGTATTGTCAAACGTCTGCGCTACTTCATCAGAAACCGCACCTAGTTTATTTAATCCTTGGATGGCTAGATTGATGGGAGCTAGCACAGCGGTTTGAATTGCGCTAGCTATAGTGAAGAAATTTTGGACTATTAGAGCAATGCCGGTGCCGACTTTCTGAACTAGAAAATTTACTGCTGTGACAACGGGAGATATTCCGAGAACTATCAGGCCAAATGTATCTACAAGGTCAGCGACTATGTTAATAACTTTAGGAATTCCATTTAACATGCCCTCAATGAATCCGCCTAGTAATTCTTGGCCAACACCCTCATTCCCGTCTATGGCTTTTCCTAACTCATTAAACAATGCGTTAAGGGTATTGATGGCAGAAACAACGGCTGGGTTTTGCGTTATAAAGCTACCTATAACTTCTTGCAAATCCACAAAAGTATTTTGAAGCTGCGTTATTGATCCGCTGAATGTTTGTGTTTGAGCTAATGCTGATCCGCCAAATCTAGATAGAACTAAGTCTATAGCACCACCAGCTTGCAATGCTTCTTTCGATAGATTCCGAATAGCTGGCAAGGATTCGCTTAACTCACCACCTAGCCCGCTGAATGTTTTTCCTAGTTGAGCAACAGCGCTATCTAGAGATTTCCCTGTTGCAGCAGATAATTCTACAGCAGCAGAAACTAGATCTTTGGCTTGTTCATTAGTTGCGCCAAAACTTTTAGCTATCGCAACCTGATTTAATATAACCTCGTCGCCAACAGTTGATGTTTGTTGCAATGATGATGCAAAGCGCTGAATATCAAGAGAAGCCTCTTCTGAGAAATCTCCAGAAGTTTTTAAGGCAGTATTTAAAGAATTTATTGCATCTTCTTGAATAGAAGCAGCTTTTGTTACTGTGTCGATTGCTCCTGCAAGCTCTCTGAATGCTAAGAAACCTGCAACGCCAGCTATAGCGCCTTTGATGCTAAATATGCTATCAGCTAGACCGCTGAATCCTTTATTGATGCTGTCAACGGATTTAAGTGCAGATTTTCGCAGAGATTTAAATGATGACCCTAGATTCTTATCAACAGCTTTTCCAGCTTCCTTAGCTTCTTTCTCAACAGACCCAAGCGATTTATCTAATGCTTTGGTGAGATCCTTTAAAGCGCTTAGGGTATCCCCTAATGCTACTTTTATATCTAAATCTACCTGAGCCATCTATCACCTTCTAGATTTAGCCTTGATTTTAGCTTGGGATTTTTTCATGTCTTCATCTCTCATTTCGCCTAATCTATTAGATATGATAGCAAAACATTGAGCTTTAAACACATCTAGGTCACCAAGGAATGAGCCGCACCCCATCATAGCTAATTCTTTTCGTTCGAGGTATTCGCTAACTATGTGGCTAGCCTCACCTCTAAAAGTTTTGTGGCCACGCCAAAGCGCTGCAATCTCTTGCCTTAGCGCGGCCTTTAGTTTCCCGATGGTCTAAACCCACCAATCAAAGCAGTTGCTACTTCATTGGCGACCGGAGCGCATTCGGGGTCGTGGATTAAATCATCCCAAGTAGTCACAGAAGCACCGTTAGATTTCTTCTTTAAATCAATCTTTACATAGTGATCTTCTGACAACTCAATCAGAGTTTTGATAAACCTGATCGTGTTAAGACTCGCCATGTTTACCTCGCCCTCAGCAGAAACATTCAAACCACACTTGTCAATGTAGTCATATTTCTGGATGACAGATGGCAACTTAATGGTAACGCTACCGCTAAGTGTGGCATCATCTCCCTGGCAAGCCTTTGGCGTGTACTCTAGTTCCATACTTGGAAGCTCCTAATAGATGGTTTTAAACAAAGGATAAGAATACCTCAGCTTCCCCATCTTTTACGAAACTTGTCAACTCGAAACTTACGGCAACTAACCCGTCGAGATCATCAATAGAGTATGAGCTAACCGTTGCAGTCTTCATATAGAGCATCCAGTTATACCCTGGAATCCAGTTGCCAGAACCATCCTTAAGACCAGCATTGTATACTGCTCTGGTGTCTGTGTTATCTAGGAGCCTACAAATCTTGTCAGCATCGTATGTATCTAGGAATGCCGTCACAGATAGAGTTGCAGTTCTCTCTGAAATCACTGAGCCTGAGATTCCGCTTTCTGCACAAATGTCTTCCTTGTTCGCCTTTGGCGTACCTAAAGAGAAACTTACAGAGTTTGCCTTGATACAAATGTTGTCGGCCTGGTCGCCAATAAATAACTCATGGTTTTTAGCTACTAGAGGGTCTGCAAATGCAGAGAAATCTGGTTCATATGGTGAGTCAATATCAAGCGCGTTGTCACTGACATAGCTCAATGAACCAGTGTCATCAGATGCAACAACAAAACCCATCGTTCCACCGATAGTTGTGCCGGTGTTTGCTCCTGAGAACCAGAGCAAGCTAAGAACTGCGCCGGTAGTATTGGCGATTGTGAATTTCCCAGTGCTGTTTGAGTATGTAACTGTAATGGTATCAGTAGAAACTGCATTCATCGCAGCAGCAACAGCCTCTGCAAATGCTGATGGTTTCTTGTAAATCTTAGCAGGTATGGTCGCCGCAACAGTGCCACCATCATCGGTAAAATCTAGGTCGTCATTTACACCAGCAACAACCTCAACAGGATTGAAATAGTATGAGATGCCTTCTAGGTCGAATGATGAATTGATCAACTCGCCAGCAGTTACATCAATTGTGGTGTTGGTGACGCGAGAACCAGCCATCATTTGTACAGCAGTCCCGTTGCCTCGATAATCCCAGATTGATAGTGTCTTGTGACCGCAATCAATTGGGCGAAATGTTACTGCATCGCCAAGGTTTACAGCAGCAGCAGGAGCCGTTCCAATGGCAACTCCCAAAGTGAGAGCATCGCCAGTGATAGACTCGATAGGTCTGATGCTATAGCCGTTTGTTGCGTCCTTGATTAGCAACGCCTGGCCAACAACAAAATCAACACCCTCGCCGGTGTCTACGTTTACAACAGTTGTTGTAGACCCGCCAACAGTGTCACGCTCAGTTCCATGCACAACCTTCTGGCCGAAAGCTGCCTCCAAGAATGGGGATAGACCTGGTTCTGTTCCCTCAACGCCTGAATGCCTCATGTATAGACTGACGCTACCAGCCGGTGCCTCTGGTCCACTAATTGATTTAGCAGGTCCAAGGCTACCGGTTGACTCGTCATTGGTTAGGGTTTCAATTTCAGGAGTTAGGGAAAATGCTCCGGTTTGAATCGGTTGAAAATCAGTACCTGCTGATGGCGAAACCGGAACCCCTTCGGTTGTTTCGCACACCGCAGCTAGTCGCGTGTTTCTGGTTTGATTGCAAGCCACCATCTAAGTATTCCTTTCTAAAAATTGTCAAAAAATAAAGTAGAGATAGTACCTTCCACTAGGTAGTATTTCCCTTTATCTGCATCTATAAAGTTTATGCCTGAGTCAGTTGTCAGAACTGCCTTAGTGCAAAGCGTCCCCAAATGAGCATCTGTATCCAAGCATTTTTTTATTTTGTCGATATCTTCTATTATAGCTTTCTGCTGATCATTTCGTCTATCTGCCTGAGCCTTGGTAGTAGTAACCTTGTGAATAAGGACGATTTGGAAATCTCTGGCGCATGATGTGATAGATTTCGTCAGTAGCTCAGGATTCCCACCAGGGCCAATAGCTAGCCCGTATGACTTATTGTAGATTTGCTTGGCGTTGTCTTCTGGTATGATAGGATTTTCGAGCATCTTATAGCCCACCAAACAACCTTCTACCAAGGTTTCTAATGCGTCAAAAACTTCTGTGGTAGTAGTCATCTGCTCATGAATCCCGTTGATATACCCTTTTCAACATTTTCCAAGGCACCAGTGCAGTTCTCGTCAGTATTGAATTTCTTCATATTGATGGCTCTGCCAAAGCGCTCGCCTGCTCGCTTATAATCCTCTGCGTATGCTTCGGTATCTAAACCTGCGTAGATGATTCGTGCGGTTTCATGGATCGCAGCTTGTCTGAAAATTTCGTAATCCAATAGTTGGGCAGGGCTTAGGATGATGTCCTTGCCTCGCAAATAATTGCACACGTTCACGGATGCTGATAGCCGCTGCTCTTTCCATGTAGTCTTGGTGCCAGATGGTAAGTGAGGAACGAAGCAATCTAGAAATGATTGGTTGTTTAAGTCTGGGTAATAAGCAAATAATGATTGGTCTGTGCCTGCGAAATCGTAGCCAATATGAGTAATTGTAGTCCCATTAGAAAAGCTATTATCCCAAGAAATACGCAACCAATACATGCAAAATATACGAAGCGCAGAAAGCTCCGGTATATCCTTGGTGTCATTTTCTTTATGCCAACTAGAAAAATCATCATCAGGTTTCCAAGATATGACGCCATCTCTAGATAAGCTCTTACCATCATAACCAGCATCCGAATCATCTAAAACATCAACAGCGTTTACCCAAGTATTGCCTTGCCATATTTGGATTGATGGTTTCGCCGATGATGTGTTTGGTGTTTCTAAACAGAAATATTTATTTGAAAATGGTAGGTCGCTACCGATATAGATATAATCCTCACCAGGAACATACCCACCGATATCGAAATCACCCTTAAAGTAATCGTTAACCCTAAGAGTTATATCTTCTAGACTTCCGTTGTCTGAAAATATCACGCGCTGATTGTGCTGAGTTATCATAGTTCTTCCTTGAACTTTGAAAACATTTATATCTAGGTTACGATAGAACCTATTATATACTAGTCATTGCCTAATGTAGAGTCATAGTCCACATCAGAAACGCCTGCATCACTATCTAATTTAGCTAGCAACAAATCTACCTTGCCGATCCAATCTCCTAGCGGGAAATTGTATCCATGTGCTCGGCAAAGATTGTTCAAATCTCGCTTTGTTTTTTCATCTAATACGGATGATTTTGGCATCGTGTTAGTCCTTAGTTATATTTTAAAAATAAGTTTATGTGGCGGCAGCCCGCAAACCTCACCACTAATCAGGTGACTATGATGCATTAGAAGGTCCTGTTTGCTGATGTAATTTCACCAGTTACGTGACCACTACCAGAGACAGTCATTTCAGTCGAAGAACCAAATCTTACAAAACCACCTCCAGTATTCCCTGAGTAAACGTACTCAAGAGAATATAATCCGTTGTCGTGGTCTGTTTGATTTAAGATATAATTAATCTTAGAAGTTGTGCTGCCGTTGTCTCCCTCAGTTCCCGCGCTAAACACACCAAGCTGATACCCATCCAGGGGTATATTTTTGGCCAATATTCTAGCAGACGCGAGAGGTGTTCCGCTTTTCTTAAGAGTTAATTCTGCTACGCCTTTTGCGCTCGTTGCTTGAACCTCGCCTGGGTCTGTATCGGCGATTATATCAAGACTGTTTGTTGCGATTGTCACGTTACCTGTGACTGACATTGGCCCGTTGCTTTGAAATGAAGCTGTCATTTTTAAAACTCCTTAAAAATAAAAATTATTTAATTAACGCGTCCACAGTGGCACGGTAATCAGTATCCAAATTAGTAACATCTTCTGCATCTAGTTTATCTGTTAAAGCTCTAATAGCAGCGTTTGCTGCATCTAACTTCTCTGCCAGTGCAGTAATGCAAGCTATATAATCCTTATGGCATATTCCTGATGATAATTTCATATCAACAAAATTAACAAATTGGTAAAACTCTGACTTGTCTGCCTTAGACTCTATTACTTGGTCTACTACATTAGCGTGGCTTTTCCATTCATGTAAAACATACCCGACTTCCTCTGACATATTCTCGTAGCCAGTATCCGCCATCTCACTTAATGGTTTTTGTGCCATTGGTTAATCCTTCCTCTGTTTAATTTTAACTATAGTTTCCATGATTTCCTTTGGTCCCGCAATATCTAAATCTAAGTCCAAGTCATGGCCAAGGATATCAGTCAAAAACATACCTATTACCTCAGAACAAACCTGAGATTTTCTACCATCAGCAAACGGGTTTTTCTTGAGCCTGAATGTCTTCACTAGACCGATACCTATTAGCTGCT
>Ga0307380_10010580_pt1 | contig 11610 bp, 9 predicted proteins | sample UN3MG_FD_202239 | JGI IMG/M metagenome (GOLD analysis project Ga0307380, IMG submission 202239) | Soil microbial communities from Risofladan, Vaasa, Finland - UN-3 | ecosystem: Environmental > Terrestrial > Soil > Coastal area > Acid sulfate soil | place: Finland: Risofladan, Vaasa | collected... | reverse complement strand
TCAGATGGAGCTCTTCCAAGTAATGTTGGAGGCGGGTACAACCTAAGGATGATTTTGCGTAGAGTCATTGCTACAATAAACAGAATGAATTTGAAATTAGATTTAGATGAGCTGATTGATTTACATATTGATTATCTAAAAGATACATACCCTGAACTAAATTCTAGTAGGGAAGATGTAAAATCAATTCTCAGGATAGAATCTGGAAGATACGAGGACTCAAAAACAAGAATGGGAAAAATTGCAGCAAGACTCAAAGGAAAAGAAAAGCCCCCTACTGTCGATGAATTAATTACCATGTACGAGTCTGACGGAATCACACCAGACTATCTTAAAGAATTTAATGTAATTTCAGAAATTCCTTCTACATTTTATTCAAAACTTTCTGATTTACACCAATCAGAGAAGAAAAAAGACATTGAACAACTTCCCTTAGAAAATATTCCTGAAACTGAGATGTTATTTTATGCAAATGATCCAATGGAGTTCCAAGCAAAAATTCTCAAGGTTTTTAAAAATTCTGTAGTTCTTGATAAAACTTCATTTTATGCTAGAGGGGGCGGACAAGAACCAGACCACGGAGTAATTGCAGGTTCCAAAGTAATTGATGTTAATAAACACGGAGGTGTTGTAGTTCATCAATTGGAAGGACCACTTCCAAAAGAAGGAGACATTGTGAACTGTAAAGTAGATTCAGAAAGAAGACAAAATATAACCAAAAATCACACCAGCACTCATATCTTAAACTCATCATCAAGAAAAATTTTAGGCTCATGGATTTGGCAACATTCAGCGTTTAAGGAGTCTGACCATGCAAGACTTGACATTACACATCATTCACCACTCTCAGAAAAAGAGATTTCCCGAATTGAGGATACAGCAAACTCTATTGTCCAAAAAAATATGGCAGTTACAATTGAGAATTTTGATAGAGGAACTGCAGAACAACGATATGGATTCAAAATTTACCAGGGAGGAGTGGTTCCTGTGAAATCAGTAAGAATTGTGTCGATTGAAGATTTTGATATAGAAGCGTGTGGTGGAACTCATGTCAAAAAAACAAGAGAAATTGATTTAATTAAAATAACAAAGACAAAGAGAATCCAAGATGGGGTAGTTCGAATTGAATTTGTTTCAGGTCCTATTGCACATCAATATGTAAACCAACAAAAAGAAAACGAAGTAAAAATGGCTACTGAGTTATTACAAAAACAACATAAAGAAAAACAAAGAGAAGAGAAAAACCAAAAAACTAGAGAAAAGATTCCGGTTTTGCTTGAACAAATTTCCAAGGTTAATAGTGGTAAACACACCTTAGAAGAAATCGAAATAAGCATAGTTGATTCGATGAAGTTTTGCTTTACCTCGAGTGAGCAATTTGATGAATTTTTTCATATTAATTTTGGGAAGAAATTGGTAAAAAAAGAGCCAAATTCCGTTTACGTAGGTATTTTTGAGTTGGACCAAACAATTAGAGTAATAGTGTATGCAGGGGATGAGATTTCCAAGACAAAAAATGCGGGTCTGATTGCAAAATCAGCCTCAGAAATCCTTGGCGGTGCAGGTGGAGGTGATGCTAAATTTGCTCAAGGGGGCGGAAAAAACATATCAAAAAAAGACGAAGCAATCAACAAAGCAAAATCAATGGTTTTAGGATGAGTTTTTAAAATGACGGTAAACTGGAGAGAAATTGAATCAAAGTGGAGAGAAATATGGAAAATAAACAAGGATTTTGAGACAGATCCTAATGAAAAGAAAAAAAAATTTATTACAGTTGCATATCCTTATCCCAACTCACCTCAACACATTGGCCATGGTAGAACTTACACCCTGGCTGATGTTCATGCAAGATTCTATAGAATGTGTGGATACAATGTTTTATTCCCAATGGGGTTTCACTACACGGGAACCCCAATACTCGGGATGGCAAAACGAGTTGAAGCAAACGATACTGAACTAATTAATAACTTGAAAAACTTGTACGGTGTTCCCGAAGGTATAATTAAGGAATTTATAGAGCCTGTAAAAATTGCAGATTATTTCCACGAAGAGATAAAATCTGGAATGATTGAGATGGGATATTCAATTGATTGGAGACGTGAATTTACTACAATTGATCCTGTGTATAGTAAATTTATAGAATGGCAGATAAACATACTACGAGAAAAGAATCTAATAATTCAAGGATCTCATCCAGTTGGTTGGTGTCCCAAGGATCAAAATCCTGTTTCTCAACATGATACATTGGGTGATGTGGAACCAGATTTTACTGAATATATTTTGATTAAATTTCAATTTGATGATTACATTATTCCAACAGCCACGCTTCGACCTGAAACAATCTTCGGAGTTGTTAATCTTTGGGTTAATCCTAAAATTGTTTACAAAAAGATTACAGTAGATAATGAGAAATGGATTGTAAGTCCTGAATGTGCATACAAGCTAGAATTTCTAGATAAGAAAATTTCTTATGAAGGGGAGATAAAAGGTTCAGAATTAATTGGAAAAGAAGTTACAGTTCCCCACAGAAATGAATCAATTGTAATCCTTCCGGCAAGTTTTGTTGAAAGTGACACAGGAACCGGTATGGTCATGTCTGTTCCTGCTCATGCACCTTTTGATTATCAGGCACTTTTAGACCTCAAAAAGTCAGAATTTGAGCCCATATTAGCGGCAAAAATCAAGGAAATCAAGCCCATATCCATAATTAACACTAAAGAGTTTGGAGAAATTCCTGCAAAAGAGGTAGTTGAAAGATTTGAGATATCAGATCAAAATGATCCTAAACTTGTAGACGCCACCAAAGAAGTCTATGGAAAGGAATTCTATGGCGGTAAACTAAAAGAAAACACCGAGCAGTTTTCAGGAATTAAAGTTGCATATGCAAAAGACACCATAAAAGAATGGTTAACTGAAAACAAACATGCAGACATTTTGTTAGAACTTACAAACACTCCTGTAAAATGTAGATGCGGTGAAGAATGCGTAGTCAAAATTCTAAACAATCAGTGGTTCCTAAACTACAAGGATCAAGATTGGAAGGATAAAGCTACGCAATGTTTTGATTCAATGAATATTTTACCACAGGAAATAAAATCAGAATTTAACTATGTGATTGGATGGCTACGAGAACGAGCATGTGCAAGACAACATGGTCTTGGAACAAAACTACCATGGGATAAAGACTGGATTGTTGAGAGCTTATCTGATTCTGTAATTTACATGGCATATTACACAATTTCAAAATTTGTAAATGATAAAAGATTAACTGATGAATTTTTAACTGATGAATTTTTTGACTATATATTTTTAGGAAAAGGGGATGTAACTAAAATTTCTGAACTAACAAAAATGTCACGGGATTTAATTGATGAAATTAAAAACGAGTTTGAATATTTTTATCCCGTTGATTCAAGACATTCAGGTCGTGACCTTGTTCCCAACCATCTAACCTTTTTTGTCCTGAATCATGTTGCCATTTTTCCTGAGAATAACTGGCCGCGTGAAATTGTAGTTAATGGTTCTGTATTAATGAATGGTTCTAAAATGTCCAAGAGTATGGGAAACATTATCCCACTTAGAAAGGCAATTGCTGATTATGGGGCAGACCCAATCAGACTTGCAATAATAATTTCAGCCGAGTTATTGCAAGATGCTGATTTTAACATGGAGTCTGTTTCAGGCATACAAGGAAAGCTCGAAGGGTTACTTGAGGAATGTTCTAGGCTCAAAGTAGAGAAATTAGAGAAATTAGAACCTGAAGATAGATGGATTAAATCCAAGACTCAAAGTTTGATTTTGCAGGTAACAGAAGCAATAAAGAAGATGAGACTTCGTGAGGCGTTGCATGATATCCTCTACTCCTTTGAGACTGATTTGAATTGGTATATCAAAAGAGTAAATGCAAAAAACAGAAAAAACGTTGTTGGAATATTACATGAAATAAATTCAGCTAGAGTTGCTATGCTATCTCCATTTGCACCACATATTGCAGAAGAAATGTGGCAAAGATTAGGGAATACACAAATGATATCAACATCAGAATGGCCAGAAATTTCTCAAAATATTGATGCTACTGCTATTTTATCTGAAGAGCTTTTAAAATTAATAATTGAGGATATTACAAATATTCTCAAAGTTACAAAAATTACTCCACAAAAAATTACCATTTATACTACAGATTCATTCAAATTGAAAGTATATCGTGCTGTTTTGGAAAAAGTGATTGCAGGTCAGACAAACATGGGAATGGTAATGAAAGATCTGATATTAAATCCAGAAACTCAAGAGGTCAAAAAAAATCCTGATTTTGTACAAAAAACAATCAAAGATATCCTATCAGATCCACCTGAAATGCGAAATATCAAACTAAAGTCCAAAGAATTTAATGAAAAAGAATTTTTTATCCATGAGCTTTTAGAGATTGGAAAGAAAGAATTCGGAGCTATGATTTCAATATTTTCAGAAACAGATTCAGACATTTATGATCCTAAAGGAAAAGCAAGACATGCAAGACCTTTCAAACCTGCAATATTAATAGAATAAATTGGTTTTAGAAAAATATCTATTATCTAAATTGCGAGAATATTTGCTCGTTGCAATTTTAGTTACTAATGTGAGATATTTTCTTATTATCACATATTCTGTCTTCTAAATTCAAAGTTCTCAAATGGGAGTTTTTGCCAAATTGGTACACAAAAAATACAAAGAAATCTCAAGGTGTAGATAGGTACTTTTTACAATAGTACAAAATTAGAACCAAGTATACCTTCCAATATCTTATGTTACGAAAATCACCTAATTATAGTAAAAAAAAAGAAACATCAAGTCCTTTTCAGAATCGGGCGATAGAGAGTTGGACCTGAGTTTCATATTTAGTATATTGAAAGATGACTTAACCTTGTGTATGTGAAAAAAAATACATACATTGTCAAAAAAAACTTTTTTCTTCCGAATTTTATTCCTAATTTTATCAACCAGATTGAGGCTATCAGATAGTGTATTTATTAGGTTAAAATAGATTCTAGCCAATTGAAGATTGCAGTTTGTGGAATTGGAGTTTCAGGTAGTTATCTAATATCTAGACTTAAGGATTCTCATGAGGTCGTAGGATTTGAGAGGATGCCAGAGGAAAAACACGACTCTATTTGTGCATGGGGAACTTGTAAATCCAAGATGATAGAATTATGTAAAAAATCAGGCGTAGACTTTGAGGACTATGTTATCCACAATGGAAAAAATATGCACGTTGAGATGAATAGTGGTGAAAAATTTGATATCGGATTACAAGGATTATGTACGTATGACAAGATTCAACTTATCAGAGATTTTGTAAAAGGATGTATGGTAAATTATGGAATTGCACCAAAACTTGAAGAACTCGAAAAAGAGTTTGATCTAATTGTTGATTGTACCGGATTTCACAGAGTTTATCTTCCAAAATTAGAAGAAGACTTCTTTTTGCCGACGTTTGAATACAAGGTACAATATGAAGATAAGGTTCCATATGATGATTTTCTAGTTAGACCCTTTGCGAAAATGACAGGATATTTTTGGTATTTTCCACTTGGGAAAAATCTAGCACATATTGGGGCAGGCGATTATAAAAAAAATCATGTTAAAGCTACTGATGAATTTTTAGAAAAACATGGAGGTAAAGTCATAAAGACAGTTGGACGACCAATTAGATTAGCAACTCCCAACATGTGTAAACCATTTTACAAGGGAAAGGTGGTAGGAGTGGGAGAATCAATAGGAACCGTATATCCCCTACTAGGAGAAGGAATAATTCCCAGTATGGAGTGTGTCGATATTTTTGTAAAAAATCTAGGAGATAATGAAGCTTATGAAAAAGAGGTGTTAGAGCACTTTAAGATTTATGGTAAAGTATTCAATTTTGTAAGAAACAAAATGAAAAACAAATTCAGCATGGTGAAACAAATTTTAGAACTCTTGTCAATTTTTAGATATATGAAAAAAAATCAAGCTCGTTTTGGAATGGAAATTCACATGAAAGATTTGATGAAGGTTGCCAAAGCCTAACTAAAACTAACAGAGCCAAAATTCTCTCGATTTGTCCTATTTGAGGACATGTTGTATTGGTAAATTATTTTTGAATATTCATCAAACTCCTGTTTCATTTCCCCTAGATTTTCTGAGAGATAGAATCCTGGGCAATCGCCTGTAAATTGATATGATGCATGAACTCTTGCCATTCCTTTTTCATTTTCAAGCCAGGTTGAAAATGGATACAAATAACAAACTCCTGGGCGATCCGGATGCATATTACATCCGCCTTTTTCATCCAGGAACCTACATGAGATGTGGGTTCCATCATCTTGCAGAGTCTCATCTGTTTTTCGTTTTAGATTAATTGTAGTCATTGTTGTGGACTGTCCAGATGGTCCTGGTTCCCCATAGGTAACAGTGAGGGTTTCATTTTTAATAAAATCAGAAGTATTTTTGTATTTTAGACCCTTACCAATTATGATAAGATCATCAGAGGTTAATGGTAGTCTTCCTTGCCTATCACAGCAGTTATGACAATCAGGCCAATAGCATTTCCATAAAATGTATTTTTTTTCTGATTGAAGATATGGAATATGAAAAATTACATCTTTAACTTTAACTGGAAAATCTGAGACATCAGTAATTTTACCTAGCATAAATTGTCGTAAAATGGGGTCGATGTTCCAATTTTTTTGTAACAGATTTAGTGATTCTTCAATTTCTTTTTGAGACAAGTATTAAGTTATAACATCTTTTGAAGATGTTATTAATGTTGAGCGAAAAAGGAAAATATGCATCAGCCACTGAAAATAGAAGATTTGTTTGGGCAAAGGTTGTTTGGCCTTTAATTTTAGAATTAAATGATGTAACCTTTACCTTAAAACAATATCAAAAGAAACGTGATGAAGTGTGTATGAAAGGGGAAATTGATGTTTCAGCTACATCGCGTGGTTTAGTTTCTCTAATGCAAAAAGAAATTTTGTTAAAAGAAAATCTACTTTATTCTATTCACTATCGATTAATTCCGTACCTGCGATTAAGAGCAGAATGTGATTATGGTACGGCAATTCATGAAGTTAGAATAAAGTAGCAAATAATTATATTCTAAACCAATAGTAATTGTTTTGGTAGCCCGATAGTCTAGCGGTCAAATAATTTTAGATCAAGGATTCTGCCCTCTGGATCTCAAGAGTGGATAGGCAGAGACGGCAGTTCGAATCTGCCTCGGGCTACTTGAAATATTCTATCTAGATGCTTGTGCTATTCTTTCTAGCTCATTTTTCTTCTTGACAGATGGAGCATTAGAATCGTTTTTTGATGCCAAGATAAGTTGTTCGGCCATGTGTTCTTCAATGGGTTTTGGGTTTGAAAAAGTAGATTCCTTGATGGCATCTGAAATAAATCTTAAAGCCAAATCAACTCTTCGGATTGGAGCAACATCAACTGAAACATGGTAAACTGTTCCACCATAAACAATTCTTGTTGTATCTTCGTTTGGGGCAGAAAATTCTATCGCTCGAACTAAAACCCCAACTGGATTTTCTCCAGTTTTAAGGGAAATAATATCAAAGGCAATTTTAATCGTGTTTAAGACTCGAATTTTTTTTCCAGCCATCCTTCCTGTATTTTTAGAATACTTTTTCCCAAAATGCATAAGTTTGTTGCAAAATCTTTCAACAATGTTAACGTCAGCTTTATTGAATCGTTTAAGGGCTGATCGTCCATATGTATATGGTAATATTTGCTTTCTCAAAGATATGGCGGTTTTAAGTCCTGGATCCTTTACCTCTATTTCTGACAAATCCCATTTTCTAAATAATAATAGATTCTTTGTTGGTTCCAAATTTATCTCCTAGGTTTCTCTTTTTTACCAATTACAAGTTCATGAAGTGAGGTGCCATTTACTTTGAATACTTTGAATCTTACTCCAGGAATATCACCCATAGCACCACCTTGTGTGGCACCCATTCCTTGTATATGCACCTCATCGTGTTCGTCAATAAAGTTCATAGCACCGTCTCGTGGTAAAAACGCAGTAACTGTTTTACCATTTTTAATTAATTGAACTCTAACACATTTCCTAATAGCAGAGTTTGGTTGTTTTGCAGCTATCCCTACTTTTTCTAAAACAATTCCTCGTCCTTGTGGAGCACCACCAAGTGGATCTGCCTTTTTATCAATTCCCAACTTACGTCTCTTGTAACTGGAAATTGCCCATCTTTGTTTCTTTTTTTTCTCTTTTAGGACACGTCCCGCAAATAATCCAAGTGGTGATTTTCTCATATCTTACATCTCCAATGTTGCTCTTTGAGGACTGTTGATTAATACACTGCTAATGTTAAAATATCGTTTTGCAAGTAACCTTGCCTTCTCTGCGTTTCTTCCTTCACGGCCAACTACAATCCCTTTCTTTCTTGGATCAACCATAATTATTGCTTGTTTTGTCCCATCTGCACGAGTACTTATCTTAACTTCAGAAATCAATTTTGAATTTAACAGATTTGTCAAAAATTTTGCCGGATCTTCATCGAACTCAACGAGTTCTACATTTCTTTTTACAATATTTTGTAATGATTTAATGTGGCATCCACCCTTTCCAATCGCTAATCCCATTTTGCCCGTATTAACCACAAAAATTACACGGTCTTGTTTTTCGTCGTCAATACAATCACGAGCTGTTGCACCTGTAACATTTTGGAAAAGAGACATCATACGCATTTGTTCAGTTGTAAGTTTGATTGATAGTGTCATAATAAATCTTAATTATCTCCAAATAAAATTTGTCTCATTTAAATCTACATTTGATGACTTATAATTTTTCATTTGGTTTCCTCAGTTTCTGTATCTTTAAGAATTGATTGGATGTTTGTATCCGTTAGAGATGTAAATGATAGAGTTGAAATTCTAAATTGTAAGCCGCACAATCTACCTAGTGCAACTGAGGTTCCTTGAAAGTTAACAAAGGGGATTTTTTCTTTTTTCGCATCCAATTGAATTTTCTCAAATATTTCTTTTTCTACAGATTGAGACAATATAATGAGTTTAGAATTTTTTACGGAGTTCAACACTTGCTTAGCACCCATTGTAATCTTGTCCTCTTTTAAGGCATCTTTTAGTGCTTTTTCTAGTATCTTACTCATTCCTTACTGACGATCGGTCATATGGGGCTTTATAGGTTTATTGAAACTTTACACGCGGAGAGAAAATTCTAATTTGAAATGCCAAAAATAGACCCAAGTGAAGAAAACATAGACCCCATCTGTTCAAAAAAGTCTGGAGATTTTTCTTTTTGTAATCGTACTTGTTCATAAGTTTGTCCTGATTCTGAAATAACAAAATCATTTTTTTCTTGTACATTTATTTGATTTTGAGGAATCACGTTATTTTTTTGAGGCATTTCTGATAAAGCTGTTTCAAGATTCTTTTGGGCAAGGCTATAATTTGGATTTTTTCCTAACACCTTAGCATATAGAGAAACTGCCTCCTCATAGTTACCCATAATTGCAAGCACATTTGCTTTATTGTTTAAAGCCGGAAGAAAATTGGAATTAATTTTTATGGCTTTATCATAGTGAAGTATTGCGTCATTATAATACCCTAATTTTCCAAGAGAAGATCCTTTATTTGTCAACACTTCAACATTGTTTGGGTCTTTGGATAATGATTCATTAAAGAATTGAAGAGAGTTTTCAAATTTACAAAGTCGGTATAAAGCTGGCCCCATTCCATCGTAGTATGAGATAGTATCAGAATATTTGTTCGTATCACATTCTAAATTAATTTGGTTTAGTAATTTACCTAGTTCAAGATCTTCTACAGAAAGATTATCTGTTTTAGGAGGCGGATTTGTTTCAGGCGGGTTTGAGTTCGATGGTTTTTCTTCTTTAGATTCTGTCGATTTAATTGTAGAATTATTATTTGATTTAGAATCCTTTGTTTGTTCGTTGTCATTAATTTGAATTATTGAACTTTCATCGTCAATTATATTTTTATCGTGATTGTCATTTGAATTATAATAATCATTTGATGTATTGGAATTGTCATCTGATGTATTGGAATTGTCATCTGATGTATTGGAATTGTCATCTGATGTATTGGAATTGTCATCTGATGTATTGGAATTGTCATCTGATGTACTTGGCATATCTTCATAAAATTCGAAATTTGTTACATACTCCGTTTCAGCATAATGAGCTTTAATGGAATACAAACCATCAACTTTAAAATTTACTCCCGCCTTTACAAGAAAACTTGTTGAAAATTCTAAATTTTTATCTATTGTTCCAAAATAAAATCCTGCAGGTGTTCCAAAAGGATCATAAATCCCTATTAACACAGTAGGTGATTCAAGTGATGAAACGATTCCAGTAATTTCTACATTCTCCCCATTAGTGTATACCTCCTTTTGGGTAAATAATAAAATAATTTCAGGTTTAATTTGTTCTTCTAGTATAGGATCTGGTTGAGAAACATTCCCAATAATTGTAAAAAACTCGTCTTGACTAATGCTCCTATAATCTATTTGTACTTTGTAGTTTCCAGACTCTTCATAAAAGGGAGAGTCCAATGAAATTATTTTATAAAAATTTCCATCCCCATCAAGTTCCAAATTATTTGCAGATAGAATTTTCCCATCTGGATCATAAATGCTAACTGCCACTATTGGCATTGAAAATTCCTGAATGGTACCAGACAGGAATAATGTATCCCCCGTACTATATTCAGATTTGTCAAATTCCACAAAAATCGAATCTGCAAAGATTTCAGAGGTCATTGTAAAGGCTAATACGGTTATCACTAGCAGTATACCTAATTTGTTTCCTAGCACATGTGTAAAAACGTAATTTTGTATTTAATAATCACGTAGGAATTATACTTTTGATTATTCAATAATGATAGAAGTAGCTATGGATGGAGCCAAAGCTATCTGTTCTACTATCGAATCCCACACAAACGATTCAATGAAAAAAGATCCCGAATTTTCTGGTAGCCATGATTGAGAAACTTCTAGATTCTGGTTTTCGGATAATTTACCGGTCATCCAAGAAAGTGATACTACTGAATCATTGCTATCTTTAATCTGAATCAAATAAACAAATTTTTGGTCAAATATTTGCTCGTTTTTAATTGAACCGACAATCTGAATTCGATTTTTTTCCTGAAAAGAGTTCATGGGTTTACCCGAACCATCAGTCAAGGTAATAGGAGAATTTGTTAATTTTTCCAAGGATGGAATAGAGGAACCAACTTTTGCCAAAGTAATGATTTCAAGATTATCTGATGTAGAATATGGCTTTGGTAATGTGTAGTCATTGTATTTGGCAAAAATTTCATCCTCAGGCAAGGCAAGTAATCTATTTCCGCTAGATGATAGATTTTGGGTCAAGATAATTGTTGCAACAAAAACCCCTGATCGTTCTGATGTTTCTATTCCAGTAACTTCAATTCCAGCAACATCAGAATCTGAAAATATGTGAATAGGAATTTGATCCAGTGCTTCAGGATTAAGATTTAGGTCCGGATCAATTACTCTGATCAACGCAGATGCGTCTGAAAGAAAGTTAGTTTCAGAAAACTGTATATCCCCTATATTCCAATTAG
>Ga0307380_10010577_pt1 | contig 11612 bp, 10 predicted proteins | sample UN3MG_FD_202239 | JGI IMG/M metagenome (GOLD analysis project Ga0307380, IMG submission 202239) | Soil microbial communities from Risofladan, Vaasa, Finland - UN-3 | ecosystem: Environmental > Terrestrial > Soil > Coastal area > Acid sulfate soil | place: Finland: Risofladan, Vaasa | collected... | reverse complement strand
TGACCTTTTGCAGTTTGGCTTCTGCGGCAAGATATGCCTTGCTCCCGCTCAAGCGGTCGATAATCTTCTCGGCTTCATCAAAACGGCCTATATCGATCATGATCTTGCTGCGCAGCAGATCCAGATCGTCGCTGGCGGCGCTGTTTTCGTTATTCTTAAGCAGCGCTTCCAGTTCCTTTCTTTTCTCGGTCATGATACGGTTGTATTCATTGATGAATTGGTCAGGCAAGCGGTTGCTGGCGGTGTTTTTCACTTTGCTGTTCAAGCGGTCATTGAGGCGGTCGTATCTGCTCGTCAGTTCGTCATAAGCGTCCGCCATTTTTTTCGCTTGTTCCACGGCAGATTTCCCATTGCATGCGCCGAGGGCTGCCAGCAAAAAGATACCCAGCCAGATTCTTTTCCCCATGGTGCCTCCTTGGACATTTTGAAAGGTTGCCTTGACTAAAAAATTCTATCATAGGCCCGCCCCCTTTTCAAATTCAGTCCGCCACCAATAAAAATCATAAAATCGATCCAGCCTATTGAATTATTTTAATTTATTTTATATATTGCATTTTTAATAACAAAGCGAGGCAAAAATGAAAGAATACAAAATGATGAACGATTATCTGTATTACCGGGATTTGTTTTCCGACACCATGGGCATCAATTACCGGGTAGCCCCGATCCAGAACCGCAAGCCTGTTGGCCATAAGCTGCTTTGCGAGGTGAACCCTTCCATTTCCAGCAATGCCGACATGTGGAAAAGGGTTAAAATTCTCCTGGAAGGGATAAAAAAATCGAACATTCCCTTTTTGTATTCGCCGGAAAAGATCATCGTCAATGAAAAGCAGAACCAACTGGTATTTGACTACTTTAAAGGGAAAAATTTCGAACAGATCCTGGCCGACACGGAAAAGAGGGGCATGTCCTTCAATTTTGATCTGGCCATGTCGACCTGCATCGCCATCGCCGATATCATCGAAGTGGGATCCTCTATTATTGTCAGCGGTGAGAAATCCTTCCACGGTTTTCTGACTCCTGACAACATTCTGGTCCATTATGACGGCAAGGTATTCTTGAAGAACTACGGTATTTTTCCATACTTGGAAAAGAATGAGCAGTTCTACTCGGAAATGGAAAAGCGTTACGGCTCCTGGCTGACACCGGAATTCATCAGAAAGGAAAAAATTGTTACCCAATCAGACATCTACCACCTTGGATATCTGATGTACCGGATATTGACGGGGAAATATTTCTCCTATGCCGCTGGCGAAGATTTTGATGCCAAGTTCGCCAACCTGACTTTCAAACAATACATGCCATCCACGGACAAGAGTTTTCTGACCAATGTTATCACTTTTTTCAAAAAAACCCTGAATCCCGATCCGTTGAAACGATTCCTGTCCATCAAGGATTTCAAGGATTTTATCGCCAATTACTTTCATATCGAAGAGTTGTCTTCCATCACTTTCAACCTGGCATATTTCATGAATTCTCTTTATGGAGAGAGCGTCGAGGAGGAGGACAAGATTCTCAAGCAGGAGCTGGAGTACGTGGTGCCCGAGCCCAAAAAAGAACCGACCCAAATCAAACAGGCAAAAGATGATTTGGTCAGCGGCATACTGGACGGGTTGGATGAACGCAAGAAATTACCGGGGTGGTTTTGGCCGGTGCTGGGCGTGGTTTTGCTCGCCAGCGCCATCGGGATCTTCTTTGTTGTAAGTTCCGGAAAAAAGTCAAGTGAGGTCGCCGCCCAGGAAAGGGTAATGGCAGAACAGCGGCTCATGGCTCAAAAGGAGCAGTCCGACCAGATCAAGACTATGGCCGACAAGATCCGCGAGTTGGAGTTGTCCAAAGCCACGGCCGATGAAGCTCAAAAAAAGATCATCGAACTCGAAAAACAGCGCCTGGAAGAACAGAAGAGGAAGAAGGAAGATGAACAGTTCCGGATGAAGGCCGAGGATGAAAAACTGAAACAGCAGGAAGAAGCCGCCCGGCTGAAAAAGGAAGAAACAGACAAAAAAAACCAGGATGAATTGGAAAATAAAAAGAAAGAAGAGGAAAAACTGAAGCAGCAAGAAATTGAAAAGAAGCGCATCGAGGCGGCCAAGATCAAGGAAGGGGATCAGGTCTCTCTAAACCAAGTTTCAGCCAAACCGGAAAAAATATCCGGTAACGCGCCGTCAATAAACTCTTCCCTGAAGAATAAATACCAAGGCAAGGTTATCACCGTCCCGGCCATGATCCTTGTCGATGAAAACGGCGATGTCACGAAAATAAAAATATTGACAGGCAATGTTCCAGCCGATATTAAAGCGGAGTTGGAAGATACTCTTTACAAATGGAAATATACGCCAGCCCTGAAAGACAATGTCAAGGTCAAGGTCTGGCTCACCGTTTCGATCCAGTTCCGTTTCTAGAGGGATCCGGCAATCGCATAGAAGACCGGAAAAACCACCAGGCGCTCCTGGCGGCGGGTGGCGGTTATTTCCAGTCGCCGGATTTTTTTCAGGATCTGCTCGTTCAGGCCGGCAAGTTGCTGCCAGAAATTCCACTCTCGGCCCCAGACGTCCAACTGGTAGCTTTCGGGGTAATTCAAACAACTGGACAGGCCGACCTCGGATCGAAATCCCGTTTTTTGCAGCAGGGATTTGAGTTTCCGGCCCAAATACGGATCGCCTCCCGATTGCAGAATATGGCGGCTGAAGATCTCTTTTAAAAAATCGAGCTTTGGCGGGTAATCTATCCTGCCCCCGTAATCTGGTTCGGCCAGGATCAGAAGCGTTCCTCCGCGGTCGAGCAGTTTTTTTATTTTTTCAAGAAAGTGGAGCGGCCGGTGCTGCCACATCAGAACGAAGGAAAGCACGATCAGGTCGAAGCGTTGCTTTTCCCTCAGCAAGTCGTTTTCGTTTCCAATGCGATAATTGTTTTTTGGGAATTTGCCGCGGGCGAATTCCAGTATCTCCGGGTCTTTGTCGACAGCCGCGACCGGCCGGCCGCAGATTTGCCGGATCTCTTCAGTAAGCACGCCGCTGCCGCAGCCGAAGTCAAGGATGCGTTCATGGCCGGCCAGGCCGATCTTGCGGTAGAGCCAGTGCCGGCCCGGGGCCAGCCATTTGGCCTGCAGGAGGTAATGATCGTGGAATTTTTCGGCATCCATGCCTGAACTATAGATACGGCAGCAAAAAAAGTCAAACCGGGCCCTCGCGTCATTGTTGTAGGCTTGAACTTAGAAAAATTGTGAAAAATAAAAAAAAGTGATATGATTCATTTTAATTTATAATTTCGATGCGCCCTTTGTGATGAGGCGGAGGCAGCGAAAAAATGATCAGATTGTTTCGCCGGGACGGACTTGAATTCATGTTGAATGTTGACTTGATAAAAGACATTGCGGCCGATCCCGACACGATCATCACCCTGCTCAGTGGCGAAAAAATCCAGATCAAGAACTCGCTGTCCGATGTACTGACCAAGATCAAAGCCTGCCGGATCGGCATAGAAGAGGAAAACCGGAACATTGATGACCAGGAGTTCAACGAAAGGGACAAAAAAAATCGGCCGCAATGAGTTCCGCTTCATTCCGGTTTGATCATGGCAACCTTGAAAAAAGGAGTTTTCATGACAGCAAATTCTGACAAAAGTGTATTGAAACCCTATTTCCGCTGGCTGGTTCTTGCCATTATGAGTCTTATCTGTTTCGCCCAATACTTCATTTATGATTCGGTGACGCCGCTGGGCAGCTTGATCAAAGCGCCGCCAGCTCAAGGCGGGCTCGGTTTTTCCGGATCGCAGTATGGGCTGCTCTTCTCCGCCTATGCCGTGGCCAACGTCTTTTTACTCATGCTGCTGATCGCCGGCGTACTGGTCGACAAGCTCGGCCTGAAAAAGTCGGGTATCCTATACGGCTTTCTGTGTTTCCTGGGGGCCGCATTGACAGCTCTGGGCGCCATGGAGGGGCTGCCGCGACTCCTGGGGCCTGCCTATGAATGGCTGCGTACAGCTTTTCTCCCTGAATGGAGCCCGGAACTGAAGGTTATGCTGCTGGGGAGGGCCATTTATGGAGTGGGTGCCGAAGCCATTTTGGTGGTGAACAACAAGGTGCTGGCCCGCTGGTTCAAGGGCAAGGAACTGGCCTTCGCCTATGGCTTGAACTTGACCATCATGCGTCTGGGAACTTTCCTGGCTCTTAATATCCAGGCACCGGTGGCCAAGCATTGGGGATTGCGCAACGCTTTGTGGTTCGCCGCCTTTCTCATGCTGATTGGTTTTTCGACTTATTTCATGTATCTTTGGCTGGAACGGAAGGCGCGCGGCCGCGAAGGCGCCCCGATCGCCGAAGGCGGATTGGCCCCGGCAGGAGTCGCTAACCCTCCTGAAGAAAAGTTCCGCCTGAAAGAAATTTTCTCCTTTAGTCCTTCCTTTTGGTACATTTCCCTTTTGTGTGTCACCTTTTATTCAGCCGTGTTTCCTTTCCAGGCCTACGCGCCTGATATCCTGGTGCAGAAATTCAAATACAGTGAGATCCTGGCCGGTACCATCGCCTCGGCCCTGATCTTCGGCACCATGATCTTCACACCGATCTTCGGCTGGCTGGTGGACCGCTTCGGCAAGCGGGCCAAATTGATGATGCTCGGATCACTACTGCTCATTCCCTGCCACCTGCTGCTCGGCTACACCTATATCCCGCCCATCATCCCCATCTTCGTCGTGGGCATTGCCCTGTCGCTGGTTCCTGCCGCCCTTTGGGCCGCCATCCCGATGATGGTTCCGGAAAACAGGCTGGGCACGGCTTTCGGCGTAATCGGCTACATTCAGAATGTCGGTTTGATGCTTTTTCCCTACATCGCCGGCCGCATTTCCGATGCCCATACTACGCAGAAGGTGATCAACGGCCAAAACGTCCCTATAGTCGATTACACCTCGACCATGCTCATGTTCGCCTTGCTGGGCGTGGTGGGCTTTGTTTTCGCCTTGCTGCTCAAGCGCGCCGATTCCCGACGCAAGGAAGGCCAGAGCATCGAGTCGGTGATGCGGGGGTAGGGTTGGGCGCAGGCCGAAAAGAAACGGGGACGGTTCATTTTCTGGAAGACAACCTCTTTAATTCCAAAGCCTTTTCCAGATTTTCTTTGGCTTTTTGGAAATTGGGGGCCAATTTCAAAGCCTGAATATAATGAGGGATTGCCTCTTCGAGTTTTCCCTGGCGTTCCAATGCATAACCAAGATTGTTCTCGGCGGCGGCATAATTCGGCTTAATCTGAAGTGCAGTCCGAAAATGATCAATTGCAGATTCAAATTGGAACTGCTTCAGCAATGCGGTTCCCAGATTGCAGTGGGCCTCGGCATAGCCAGGATCGATCTCAATGGCCTTGGAATAATGAGTGATTGCATCGGTTATTTTGCCTTGCTCCAAAAAAATATTTCCCACTTGAGAATATCCAAAAGAAAAATCAGGTTTCAATCCAAAAGCGATTGCCAGATTTTGTTGGGCTTCCTGCTGTCGCCCTTGCCTCAATAGGCTTACTCCATAATAATAGTAAGCCATGGTAAAATCCGGTCGAATCCGAATGGCCTCGCGGTAATGCTTTTCCGCTTCCTTAAACTCATTGCTTCTGCTCCAGACATTGGCCAGATTGTAATGGGCCATAACATATTCCGGATCTATTTTTAAAGTTTGCTGATAATGAATGATTGCTTCTGAAAAATTTTGCTCTCTGCCCAAGGCAACACCCAAATTGTTATAAGCCTCAGCATAAAGGGAATCCCTTGCGATCGCCTTTGAAAAATTCTCTTTTGCATACACGAGATTCCCCTCACGCATCCAGGTCATGCCCAGATTATTAAACGCTATGGCAAAACCTGGTTTTCTTTTTAGAACTTCACTGAAATACGTCCTGGCTTCAGCATATTTTTTTTGTTTGATTTTTAGAGTGCCGAGGTTATTGTAGGCCATCCAGCAATCATTATTTTTTGTGATCGTATCATTCCAGAGCATTTCCAGATTATAATATTTTTTTCCTTCCTGCCGTCCCACAAAAATCAAGCTTAAAATCAATATCATCATTAAAACATATTGAAATTTATTCAGTTTCAGTTTACTTAATGTGGTTTTAAAAAAAATGATTGCCAGCGCGATGATCCCAATGCTGGCCAAATATTGAAAATGATCCGCTACATAGGAAAATTGCATGGGATAAACATTAAAAAAACCCAAGGCAGGGAATAATGAGCAAAGGAAAAAGAAAACAGCAACCAAGGGTCCTTTTCCTATCTTTTTTCTAAAAAACCATAGCCCCAGACCAAAAATCAGCAGGGAGAGGGGATAGATAAACTGGCGGATGTCGCTTGGATCAATGAACCATCTGGGATAGATGAACGACAGCGCCTGCGGCCAGATCAGTTTGCCTATGTAAAACCAGATGGCACGACCTGCTATCAGAAAGCGACTAATGATTGAAAGGTTCCACTCTTCTCCCAAGGCGCCCACATGATGCATTTCCAGCCAAACCGTGCTTAATCCAAAGACCATGCCAAAAATAAACATCGGAAATATTGCCAGCCAATCCCATTTCTTAAGTTTCTCCTTCTTCCACCAGAGAATAGACAACAGGATCATCGGCAATGTGGCCGTCACCGTCTTGCTCAGTAAAGCGCAAACAAATAAAAACACTCCAGTCCAGTATAAAGCAATGGAGCGCCAACGAGTTCTGGCAGCAATGGTTATTGGTGGCAGTGAATAATATAGATATGCCAGCATTGATAAAAGATAAAAGAATGCAGAAAGAACATTTTTTCTTTCGGTAATCCAGGCAACGGATTCCAAATGGACGGGGTGAATCGCAAATACCAGCGCAATAAAGAAAGCGGCCCCCACCCCCAGGAAGCGAAGTACGCCCCATAACAATAACGCGTTCAAGATATGCAGACAGACATTGAGTAAATGACTAATGTGGGGATTGGGTCCGAAGAGTTGCCGTTCGATCCAGAAAGAAGAAAATACGAGCGGATAATATTGCGGTGAAGTTTTGGGTTCAAGCCAAATCCGTTTTAATCCCTGCGTATCCTGCAGATTTATGTTGTTCACAACATAGGCGTCATCATCCCAAATGTAATCGGCTTTTAATACCGGGAAGTACATTACAACAACCAAAAGGGCCAGCAAAAGACCCTGGTAAAGGTTTTTTTTCCTAAAAAAAGAAATTCTATGTTTCATAAAAGTATGATTTTCTCTAAAATATTTTTATAACTTTTGAAGTACTTGCATCTTTTATCTAAACATTCATACATTTTCAAGAAAGCCACTTAAATTCGAGCGCGCGGTCCTTAAAAAAATCAGCGGTTCAGAAAATATATTGAGATGTTCAGAACCGTCGCCAAACTGACCCAGAGGAGATAGGGGACCAGAAGCCAGGCCGCGGGCGGAGATATTTTCGCGAAAGCGATAATGGTGGCCAGAATAGCCAGCCAGAGCACGACAATGACGACAGCTCCGGCCAGCGGCGAGCGCAGGCCGAAAAAAACCGGCGACCACAACGCGTTCAGCAGCAGTTGGACAAGAAATACCGTCAGGGCCGTACCCACTCCCTTGAAACCGAGCCCTTTATGCCAGACCAGGTAGGCGGCCACGGCCATCATCAGGTAGAGGCTGATCCACATGGGGGCGAAAAGCCAGTTGGGAGGGGCGAAGGACGGCTTTTGCAACTGGGCGTACCATGAAGGGATCGCCGACCGGGTGAATTGGGAGCCCAAAAATCCGGCCAACTGGCAGGCCGCGATGCTGGCCAGGAGTTTTGTCCAATTCATTTTTTCGCTTCCGCCGCCGCCTTTTCAATGCCGATCAGTTCCACGTCGAAGATCAGGGTGGCGTTGGGGCCGATGATTTGGCCGGCGCCTTGTTCGCCATAAGCCAGATTACTGGGCAGATAGATCTGGTACTTGGAACCCACTTTCATCAGTTGCAGGGCTTCGGTCCAACCCTTGATCACGCCTTTGAGCGGGAAAACGGCCGGTTCGTTACGCTTATAGGAACTGTCAAATTCGGTGCCGTCCAGCAGGGTGCCGCGGTAGTGGACCTTCACCGTATCACTCTCTTTGGGAAGAGGGCCGCTCCCTTCCGTGATCACTTTATACTGCAGACCGCTTGCCGTGACCTTGATCCCGGGTTTCTGGGCGTTTTCCTTGAGGAAGGCATCCTCCTTGGTTTTGTTGCCCTGGCCCTGGGCCGTACGCTTTTCCTGCTCGACTTTCATCATATCCTGCTGGAATTGGGTCATGACCTTTTGGATCTCTTCGCTGCTGAGCAGGGGCTTTTCCGTTTTTTGCGAATCACGCAGTCCCTGGAACAATATATCCATGTCGATATCCATGGCCCTGGTCTTGAAATTCTGGCCGATATCCAGGCCGATCGCATAACTGACTTTCTTTTTCTGGTTGTCCAGATCCTCGGTTTTCAGGGGCTTGGCGGTGGCTTCATTGCCGGCTTTTTGACAGGCCCCCAGGCCGGCCAGCAGCAGGATCAGTGCCAATACATGAAATTTTTTCATCTGTGACTCCTTGGTTTTCATTTGCCGCCAATATACCAGAATCACAGCCGAAAAACAACCGGGCTTTTCGCTGCGGCTCCTAATATTTTAGTTTTTGCAGCAGGTATTCCAAATAGCGCGACTTCATCTGCCGACTGGCCATGGCCTGCTTGAGCGGCGGCAGTTTCAGGATGACCCCGAGTATGGCGGCCATGGCCCGGTGGTTCCAATGGGCCTGGACGTCGAATATGAGGTTCTGCAGCTTGCCCCTTTCGATGGCCATGACCACGGCCCGGTGGGTGGAATTCAGGGGGGTGATCACCCTTTGCGGACGCGAGTCGAGACTGATGTATTCTTGCGGGCAGGCCGCCACGCAGACGGCGCAGCCGAGGCACAGATCCTTGTTCAAGCGAGCGACCTTTTTTTTCGGGTGCTTGGAGTCGTTGGCCATGACCAGGCCCAGGGCCTCGACCGGGCAGGCTTCCACGCACTTGCCGCAGCCATTGCAGGCCGTTTCATTGATCATCGCGATGAAGTTGCTGGTGTGGACCGGGTGCAGGAAACCGAAGCGGCGGGCGGCGATCATGGCTTCGCAGCAGCAGCCGCAGCAGTTGCAGATGAAGTTGACCGATTGGCGCACATTCTCGCCGAATTGCACCAGGCGCTGGGACTGGGATTTTTGCAGCAGGTCGAGCCCCTCAACCACATCGATGCGCCTGGCGATGCCGTGGCGGGTGAGGGAGGCGGCCGTGTTGTTGAAGGTCAGGCAGATGTCCTGTTCGGCGGTGCAGGCACGGCCGACGTGTTCCATTTTGTGCCGGCAGTAACAGATGCCTACCCCGATATGGCGGGCCGTTCTGATGATCTCCGCCGCCCGCTCGTAATCAAGAACATGGAGCGAATTGTCAGCGCTTAGGGCGGATTCGTGCACAAAGACGCGGCCCAATTGGGTTTCACCTTGGCAGAATAACTGCTTGATGAACTCTTCCTCCACGTTGAGATATTGGTAGAAAAGTTCAGCCAATAATTTCTGGTCGATGTCGCTTCTCAGCCGCATCAGGGAAAATTCGAAAAAACCGGCCATGGGCGGCGGCAGGCAGTAGACGGCCGGTCCGTTTTCTGGCAGTACATCCACCAAAACTCCTCGTCCGGCCAGCGTATCCAGGACCTTTTGGGCTTCACTTTCCGGTTTCCTCCACAAGCGGGCTGCTTTTTTTGCCGTGAAGGGTTTGATGGGGAGCTGGGCGACCAGGGCGGCCTCTACTTCGGAAAACAGCAATTGCAGGATCTTGAAAAGGGCCGCTGTCGGCGGTGCCCCCTGCGGGTAAAGGTTGATGCGGTCTGTCAGTTTTTTATACGCCGAACGAACGGTTAGATGCGCCATGTGATTCCCAGGTGCTTCATATTAAATTTCGTCCAACTTTATCATGATCGCCGGCATTTGGCAATCATGTCCCTCTACTTGGCGTTTGTTGCCTTCAGGTTGACAGGCCGAAAAAACTATGTTACCATAAAAAACATTTAAATTTACAAGGAATAAACAACAATGTTAAAAGGAAAAGTGAAATGGTTTGATGCCAAGAAAGGCTATGGTTTTATCCACGGGGAAGACGGCAAGGACATCTTTGTCCATCATACGGCCATCGTCTCTCAGGAAGGATTCAAGACCCTGGAAGAGGGTCAGGATGTTACTTTTGAAGTCATCCAGGAAGACAAAGGTCCTAAAGCCGCCAATGTAAAAGTGGCGGAATAAGCAGAAAAATAAAAGTGTAACTGATTTTTTAAATATCGGACCGGAAGCAATATACAAGCAGCTGATAATCCAATTCAGGGGAATTTTTTTAACGAATCTTGTTCAGGCTGGCGGCCAGTTCGCGCAGTTTTTTCTGAATGCGCGCCGTATTGCCTGGGCCCATGCGCAGCAACTGTTTCTGGGCCGGGTTGAGATTTTCCAAGTTGACATCAGCGAAAGCGAAACTCAGGACTTTTTTCTCCAATTCAATGTCTTTTTCAATACACGGCACCTGGATCAATTGCTCAATGGCTTGCTGCAATCTTTGTGAAAAAGTGATGCCGGGATAACCCAGTTCCTTGAATGCCTTCTCCAGGGTGGGGCGCAGTGTTTTATACCAGGTGATCCAGATCTTGACCGAGACGGACACAAAAGCGTTTGCCATATGGTCGTAGCGCCGGAAACTGCGGGGGTCCAGAATGAAGGTCCCGTTTTTTTCAATGGCTGAAAATTTTTCCACCGGGGCCAGGAACGGCAGCTGCGCAGCCGGACTGAGACCATTGGCGATATTGTCCACTGCCGTCACCACCATGCGAACCAGGTCTTTCTGCCGGCTCCATTCGCGCCAGGCGGCAGGAACATCAGCGGCAGCGACCAGTTCCCTGACCGATCCGTCGCTTTGCTCCAGATCCAGATCCAGGGGGGTGATATTGGGGTCATCCGCTTCCACATCGGCCGGAGCAGAGGCTTCCTGTGGTTTGAGCAATGTGGACGGTTCCGGCAGGACCGGCGTTTTCTGCGGGGATGCCGGAGCCAAAAACATAAAATACCCAAGGGCGAGAATGGCAATCACGGTCACGCCCAAGCCGATCCAGATGATTTTTTGATAGGAAGGCATTTTTACCTCTTTTCGGGAAATCACTCCTTTAATTTTAAAACAATAACCGCCGGATGTCAAAAAATGTCTGGAGCCAGAGCCGCAAAGATCAATTCGCTATTGGCAGGGTCACGGCGGACACAGCATAGCGCCTGGCGGATCAAAGGATGCCGGCGTCTGATATGCAGCACTCTGCCCCGGCCTGCCTGCAGCCAAAATGCAGGAGCCAGGCCGCGGCCGCCTACCATGACCACGGTCAGGGGGATCGGCTGATGCCCCGGCGTATCGTGAAGCTGCTGGTGTTGCCAATGGCTCACCAGTTCACGGCATAAATATTTTTCTTCACTGTCCATCTGGTCGGTTGGCAGAATTTTGACCATGCGGCGTGGGAGTGCGGCAGTGAGCCGGATTAGTTTTCGTATGCCGAAGAAAAATCTCACCTTCAGCTTGCCGACCGTTTCCATATGGACGGCCGGCATGACCAGAGGCAGGTGCAAGTGGT
>Ga0307380_10010576_pt1 | contig 11613 bp, 17 predicted proteins | sample UN3MG_FD_202239 | JGI IMG/M metagenome (GOLD analysis project Ga0307380, IMG submission 202239) | Soil microbial communities from Risofladan, Vaasa, Finland - UN-3 | ecosystem: Environmental > Terrestrial > Soil > Coastal area > Acid sulfate soil | place: Finland: Risofladan, Vaasa | collected... | reverse complement strand
AAAACAGATTGTGCTTGTTTCTACAGTTGTTGTTGCGACGATTGGTTTCTTTGTACTTCTGTTTACAATTATTTTGTAGATATGGATGAGATATGGCAGTACGAAAGACTAAAAAGGGAGCGGCCCTCAAGAGGTGGTTCAAAGAAGAGTGGAAGGATGTTCGCACCGGGAAGGCGTGTGGGCGTAGCAAAGGAGAAAAACGGGGTACTCCATATTGCCGCCCCTCCAAGCGTGTATCTTCTAAGACCCCTAAAACATCCAAAGAAATGACAGCCGCTGAAAAACGTAGTAGAATATCCCAGAAGAAAAGACTAGGTCAGCCAGCAGGTAAGCCGCGTCGTGTTAAGTCATTGAAAAGGAAAAAGTAATGTCAAATTGTTCTCCTAGAAAAGCTATGGGTGGTGCGATGTCTATGCCTACTCGTAATAGCAAAGGCCCTATGCGGAATCGTTTTAAAATGGGCGGCGGTAACTTCCCTGATTTGAGCGGTGACGGTAAGGTTACGCAAAAAGATATTTTGATGGGCAAGGGCGTAGTAAAAAAAGGCTACGGCGGCATGCATAAGAAAGGCAAGTAGATGGCAACCTCGGGTTCAAGAGACTTTGACCTAGATGTAGCAGACATCATCGAAGAGGCGTATGAGCGGTGCGGCATAGAAGTTCGCACGGGTTACGACTCTAAAACTGCTCGTCGTTCTCTAAACCTGATGTTCGCTGACTGGGCTAACCGAGGTCTTAACTTATGGACAGTTAAGCAGGGTACACAGGCACTAACGCAAGGCACAGCTACATATACTTTTACAGCAGACTATGCCGACCTTCTCGAAGTAGTGGTCCGTAGAAGCGGTATAGACTATGAGCTAGATCGTATGTCTCGTGGTGACTATTTAACTCTGCCCAACAAGACTACCGAGGGTAGACCAAGCCAGTATTATTTCAATCGGCAAGTTAGTCCTGAAATCACACTATGGGCAACGCCGGATAATTCAACTGACACTTTGGTGTATTATTATGTGCAGCGCATGGATGATGCAGACACTATGATTAATACAACAGATGCCCCCTTCCGTTTCCTGCCTTGTATGGTTGCTGGGTTGGCATACTATCTTGCAGTTAAAAGAGCCCCAGATCGCATTCAACTTCTGAAGGCATTGTATGAAGAAGAGTTCCAACGCGCAGCGGACGAAGATTCTGATCGTGTACCTTTAAAACTACAGCCTAGTATTTCTTATCTTAGGGTTAACTAATGGCACGATATGCATCAGGTAAAAAAGCTTGGGGATATTCAGATCGTTCTGGATTTCGCTATCGCTTGGCTGAAATGATGACTGAATGGTCTGGTGCAAAAGTAGGCCCTGATGAGTATGAGGCAAAACATCCACAGCTTGAGCCAGTAAGACCCGGCCCAGATCCGCAGGCTTTGTACAAACCTCGCCCCGACCAGCGCACTGAGGTTCCTGTAGAAAACCTTTTGTCCTTAAATCCGTTTCAGTCTGGGGCGCAGGGATCTTCTGTGGTTACTGTCATAGAAATGGATCATGGCAGAACAACAGGAGATATCGTTCGGTTTAGGGAAACCGCTAGCTTTGACGGTATTACTCAAGCTGTACTTGAGCTTTCGACCGGGTATACAATAACTGTAATAGATGCTAATACATATTCAATCACAGTGGCGGCTACAGCCACAAACGGAAATCAACGTGGTGGCGGTGGCTCGGCTACAGCAGGCCCAGTAACGTTGGGGGTTTAAATGGCTTATACATACGCTACGCTAACACAGGCAATTCAGGATTATACGCAGAATAACGAAACCACTTTCGTTGCGAATATAGACAACTTCATTCAGAACGCAGAAGAGCGGATTCTAAAGGAAGTAGATCTAGACTACTTTAGATCTAATGCTGGTGGCACTATGACCTCTGGCAACAAATATCTACAGATGCCCGTAGATTATCTCGCTTCTTTTTCTGTTGCCTTTACAAATTCATCAGGTGAACAGGTCTTTTTACTACAGAAAGACGTAAACTTTGTTCAGGATTTTAACCCTGATCCTACTGTAGTTGGTGAGCCGCGATACTACGCCCCCTTTGATTATCAGAACTTTATTCTGGGGCCAACTCCGGATGATAATTATCAGACTGAAATACATTATTATTATAGGCCGCAGTCAATAGTCTCTGCTGGTACGACTTGGCTTGGAGACAACGCTCCGAACGCGCTACTGTTTGGATCTCTTATAGAGGCTTATATTTTTATGAAGGGTGAGCAGGACGTAATTCAGTTCTATAATACTCGATACCGAGAGTCTTTAGCTAGGCTAAAGAACTATGGCGAAGCCAGAGAGAATTCGGATGCATATCGGCAGGGGCTGGTAAATATTCCGCAGACATAAGGAGGAACTATGTCTAAGAAGGAGGAGGCTCTAAGTCCTTTTTTAGGGCTTGAGGGGAAGAACATTGCTATTGTCGGGCTGGGATCTACATATGCTGACTATGTGGCAGCCCGTGTTAATTCTACGCAGTTTGACGAAGTATGGGGAATCAACAGCATCGGCGGCATAATTCATGTTGACCGCACTTTTATGATGGATCCTGCCTCTAGGTTTTTAGATGATGTTAAAGCAGGCACTCAAACAGGAATTGGACAAGAGTTTTTACTAGAGACTCCTTTAAAAGGGCCGATTTATTCGTGCTGTTTAGATGATAGAGTCCCGGAGCTAGTTGAGTATCCTCTTACCGAGGTTGTTCGAGATTTGGGTTACGCTTATTTTAACAACACTGTCGCGTATGCTTTAGCCTTTGCTATTGTATCTAAAGTCGCAAAGATAAACTTGTTTGGAATAGACTTTAGTTACAGGCAGAATGTGAGCTTTGCAGAAGCTGGAAGAGCCTGTTGTGAGTTTTGGTGTGCTATTGCGTTAACCAAGGGTATTGTAGTAGAGACCGCAAAGCGCTCTGGGTTTTTAGACACAAATGTGCCAGCTAACGAAAAGTTGTACGGCTACCACAGGCTAGAAGATCCTTTAGTTCAGTTGATTAACGGTGACCAACTAATGATTGTTAGGCAGTCTGAGTATCAGGCCAAAGAAGAAAGCACTCAGCTTTTATCCCCAGAACCTTTGGATGGGAAAGACGGGATTGTTTTTGGAAGACACGACATACCGGGGGTAACATACAATGATTAGTGTTAGCGGTGCTTTTGAAGTAGGTAGTATTAGTGTGACGACCTCTGACGACGGGGGTCTGTCTAGCGAACAAATAGCGGAGCTTGCTAGGCGAAAAATCTTGTACATATCTGAGAACGCCCCTCCTGCAATAAAAGAGCAAGCAGAGGCTTTTTCTGATAAAGTAGAGCAGATTGTGCTTCACTATCTTAACTTGGCGAAGCGGGAAGAACGTGCTACTATATGTCAGACTTTGCGTAAGGCAGGTCATACAGACATTGCTGAATATATCAGGAGATTATAATGGCGATTACCCAAGCAATGTGTACTTCTTTTAAGTCGCAACTTCTGACAGGTACACATGACTTTACAAATGGTACAGGCAATGCTTTTAAGCTTGCTCTTTTTGCTGTCGGCGGCGGCGGTAAAGCTTCAACTACAGCGACACTTGGTGCTACCACTACTGCTTTTGCCACGACCGGGGAAATTGCCTCAAGTGGGTCTTATACTACCGGCGGCGGTGCGCTAACAAATGTTACCCCATCTGTTGACGGTACAACTGCAATCACAGACTTTGCTGATCTAAGCTTTACGACAGCTACAATCACTGCCCGTGGGGCACTGATTTATAATTCATCGGCCACAAACGCTGCTGTTGCTGTTCTAGACTTCGGTTCCGATAAGACATCTACAACTGGAACCTTTACGATTCAGTTTCCTACTGCGGACGCTTCTAACGCTATTATCCGTATTGCCTAAATAACGGAGCGTACCTATGGCCCTTGTGCTTGCTGACAGAATAAAAGAGACCACTGCCACTACAGGCACTGGAACCCTTACGCTTACAGGGGCGCAAGCTGGTTTTCAGTCGTTTGCGTCTGTGGGCGACGGTAATACGACGTACTATGCAATACAGCATACCGTTCTAAACGAGTTTGAAGTCGGGATCGGGACGTATACATCCTCTGGAACAACACTTTCTAGAGACACTGTTTTAGCTTCTTCAAATGCTGGTAGCTTAGTAAACTTTTCTTCTGGTGTGAAAGTTGCTTTTGTAACTATCCCAGAATCTGCTTCCGTTTATGAAGATGAATCAGACAATGTAACTGTAGCTGGTAAGATTACAGTTGGTACAGGCCCCACTGCTCAACTTGATGTAGCTACAAAAGCATATGTCGATGCGGCCACAGCAGCCTCTATTCACATTCACGATGCTGTTCGGGTTGAAAAAGAGGGTAATCTCACCGCAACTTATAACAACGGCACTGCCGGTGTAGGCGCGACGCTTACCAACTCTGGTACACAAGCTGCGCTTGTTATTGACGGTATAACACTTAACACAAGTGATCGTGTCTTAGTATATGAACAGACAGATCAAACGCAAAACGGTGTTTATGTAGTTACAGACACTGGTTCTGTTTCCACCAATTGGGTTCTTACTCGCTCTTCAGATGCAAATACTTCTGGTGATAATGACGCTAACTCTTTAGACGAAGGTTCTTATTTCTACGTCCAAGAGGGTACGGCTGGCGCGGGTGAGTCTTATGTTTGTAACGTATCAGGTGCTATTACCTTCGGTACTACAAATATTACGTTTGCACAGTTTGCGGCAACGCCGGAGTTTACTGGCGGTACAAACATCGATGTAACTGGTCAGACGATTTCTCTTACAGGGACCGTTGACGAGACTAATGGCGGCACTGGTAACAATTCGTACACCCTTGGCGATACGCTTTATTCTTCTGCCTCAAACACCCTTGCTAAACTTGCGGGCAATACAACCACAACCAAACAGTATCTTAGTCAAACAGGAGACGGTGCAAACTCTGCTGCTCCATCTTGGGATGAGATAAATCTTGGAACGGACACGGCTGGTGACTTTATCGCGACAGGCGCTGTTAGCGGCGTGGGTCTTTCTGGCTCTGCTTCTGGCGAAGGTTCTACCTTTACTGTTACCTCAAACGCTACAAACGCAAACACAGCAAACACTATTGTTTCCCGTGACGCCTCCGGGAACTTCTCTGCGGGTACAATAACAGCGGGTATTAGTGGTAACGCAAGCACTGCAACAACTTGGCAAACAGCCCGAAGCTTAACGCTTTCTGGCGACGTTACTGGAACGGCTACTGGAATCAATGGATCTGGAAACATTGCTGTTACCACTACTATTGCGGCGAACTCCGTTGCTCTTGGTACGGACACCACTGGCAACTACGTTGGCACATTAGCCGAAGGCACCGCGATTGATATTAGCGGTGGCACTGGTGAAGGCGTTACGAACACAATTAGCATTGATCTCAATGAACTTGCTACGTCAACAACTAACACTGACGGTGATTATTTTGTTGTGGTTGATAGCGCAGATGGCTCTCAGCATAAGCTGACAAAAGGAAATATCGCTCTCTCTGGGATGAATAATGATTCTGGGTGGACATCTAATGTTGGAGATATTACGGGTGTTACCGCTGGAAGCGGTCTTACAGGTGGCGGCTCGTCAGGTTCTGTAACACTGAATGTTGGCGCAGGTACAGGTGTTACCGTTGCTGCTGACACAGTGTCTATCGGACAGGCAGTTGCTACATCCTCAAATGTACGGTTCAACAGCATCGGCGTAAATACTGCTGGCTCTGGCACCGCCGGGCAAATTCGTGCCACAGGCGACATAGTTTCCAACTATTCAGATGGCAGGCTAAAAACCATTGAAGGAAATATTCCCGATGCTTTAGCAAAAGTTAAATCTATTGGTGGATATTACTTTACGGAGAACCAGACAGCAAAAGATCTGGGATATGACAACGACGACCAGCAAGTAGGTGTTATTGCTCAAGAGGTTCAAGCAGTTCTTCCGCAGGTTGTAAAACAAGCACCGATTGATGATAAGTATCTAACAGTACAGTACGAAAAGTTAGTACCACTTTTAATTGAAGCTATAAAAGAGCTAGAGGCCCGCGTAGCAGAACTGGAGGCATAACATGTCTTTAGCTAGCTCTTCTATTGCAGAAGGCGCCATTGCAGGAGATTCCGGCGGTGGAATTGCGGTAGCCAGCGTATCTGGTCTTTCCTCTACGGCATCTTTAGGTGGCGTAGTTGCTTCAGCGGGCGCTATAGTTCAGGCTACGGGTGTTTCTGCTACAACAAATCTAGGGCAGGTTACTGCGGCAGCGCAGTTTATTGCTTTGATTACTGGTGCTGAAGCGATTGCAAGCCTTGGATTAGTCGCAGTTGACGCTGGATCAATTGTGACCACTACAGGTCAGGGGGCAACAACAAGTCTTGGATCAGTAACAGTTGACGCTGGTGTTGTAGCGATACCACTAGGTCTTGACGCTGACGCTGATCTCGGTAGTCTATCTATTACAGGTAGTGCGTCGGTTAGCCTAACCGGTGAATCATCTGTAGCAAGTGTCGGCACTGTAGAGGCTATTCCGAGCATTGAGGTTCTTGTAACGGGTGTACAAGGCACCTCTGCAATAGGAACGGTTGCCATCGACGCGGGTGCTGTAGTATTATGTGCTGGTGTTAATGCGTCTACCACGCTTGGAAACTCTAATGTTTGGGGCAGAATTGTTCCTAATCAGGTAGCTAACTGGACTACCCTATAGCTGCATAAGGTGAATTAAATGGCTTCTACATATACTAGCAACAGTGGCATAGAAAAGCCCGGCTCTGGAGAACAGGCCGGAACTTGGGGGGCAACTGCTAACAAAAACTTTGATATCATCGACAGAGCAATTAACGGAATTGGCTCCATTACACTTTTTGGCACAACTCATACTCTGGCTACAACAGATGGTGCCTTGTCCGACGGTCAGTATAAAGTTTTAATTGTAGGCGGTACTCCCTCCGGCACCAACACAATCACGATTTCTCCTAACGATCAGGACAAGCTTTACTTTGTAAAAAATGCTTCTGGTGAATCAATTATTTTCACACAAGGTAGTGGTTCAACTGTAACTGTACCTAACGGTTTCTCTTCAATTATCTATGCTGACGGTGCTGGTGCTGCGGCAGCCGTATCAGATTTCAGCACTATATTGAATTTACCGACTTTCCTTAATAATATTGTAGAGGATCTGACTCCGCAATTAGGTGGAAATTTGGACGTTAATGGGCAGGAAATAGTCTCTGCAAGCAGCGGTAATGTTGTTGTTAATCCAGATGGAACAGGCCATATTCTGCTTCAGGCTGCGACGCAAATAACAGGTAATACAACGCTAGAAGGTGACGCAATTCCCGACACGGATGGAACTCGAGACCTAGGGGCTGATACTACCAGATTTGCAAATGTGTATGCGGACAACTTTGTCTCTGGCGATATGGTTCTAAATAACGTAGGAAGACCCTATACAAATAATATTGATGGAACACAGGGGTGTTGGAGAATTCAGGAGGGTGATGAAAACCTGTTTATTATTAATGAAGTAAATGGTAAGAAGTATAAGTTTTTAATTCAGGAGGTGTAACAAAAATGAGTAAGGGGCCAGACATGGATCACTATATTGGTGTGTTCGATAATGTGATTACTGAAGACGACTGCACTAGACTAATCAATAGGTTTGAGAACATAAACAACAATGCTTCTTTCTTAACCTCTGATGGCTCTCATCAATTCGGGAGTAGCTTGGGTAGAAAAGATCAATCTCTGTTCTTTGAAAGAGTAACTCCACAAGACGCTGGATTTATTCAGGGAGCTGTTGGAAATTGTATGGAAGCCTACACTAAGACCTACATAGGTCTTCAGGGGGAAAAATTAATTTCTGAAACATGTAAGGTGCAAAGGACCCCGCCTAGTGGTGGATATCATGTTTGGCATTCGGAACACAGCGGTGATCATGGGTCCATGCGACGGGCTGCGGTATGGATTTTATATCTATCCACTCATCACGGCTCCGGAGAGACAGAGTTTTTACAGCAAGGCATAAGGGTTGCGCCACAGGCTGGAAGAGTGGTAATATGGCCTGCAAGCTACACACATCCGCATCGCGGAAATCCTGTGTATGGCGACGCAGATAAGTATATTGCTACGGGTTGGTACGAACATTACTACGATGTTCTGGATAAGGCTAAAGGGTAAAAAAATGAGATCTTATGCTCTTATAGAAAATGGGGTATGCACGAATACAGTTGTTGCCGAGGCGGCCTTTGTTGAAAGTGTCGATGATGATTATGTTTTGTTGTCAGAAAACAGCCTTGTTGCAATAGACTGGACGTACGATGCTGCTACAAGAACTTTTACGGAACCCGACGCGGAATTACTGGCACCTGAAGACATCGTGACCGAACTGGCTGCCACAGAGATATAAAACAGAAGAATAGGAGATCATTTAGTGGCATATTTAATTGGTAATACTACGGTTATCACTAACAACGCTGCGTTAGGTGCTGTTGACGGTAACAGTCTAAATCTAGCTAACAACAATAACCTTAGTGCTGGTGGCGCGTCGTTTTCAACTATTACGAGTAGCCAGAACACCAGTGTTGCTGGTTCAACCTTTGCGTATCTTTTTGTTGTTGGTGGTGGCGGTGGTGGCGCTCGCGGCCCCAACTCTCCTAGCCCCCCTTATGCATTTACTGGCTATGCTGGTGTGACAACTATGTCTATTGTTGACGTTTCTGGTGGTGGAAATGCTACATACACTATCGGTAGTGGCGGAAACGGGGGGGCGGTAAGCCCGGGTCCTGTGACGGGTGGTAACCCCGGAGGTTCAAGTAATTTTACCTATCCCGGTACGAATTTAGTGGCCAACCAACATAACACTGCGGCTGGTGGTTCACGAGCGGGCGCTGACACTGACCCGAAAGCGCCAACAGTGCCGAGCATGAACCCGTTACAGGCTTTCTTTAATGTTAGAATGAATTCAGGATACGGCGAGAGCTCAACTAACTTGGCTTCAGTTAATGCTAGAACCTCCTATTTTGATCCGTTTGGCAGCGGCGGTAACGATCAAGCCGCGGGTACAGCCGGGTGTATAAAACTTTTAGGCTTTTAAGCTATGCTACCCTTTCAAGCAGCGCCTTTATTACCTAAGTTTTCATATAGGGAACAAGGTAAGACATACGAAACGTACCACCCAGCGGTTGGTGACATTCAAACACATTTGGAAGCCGCTGGTCCTGAAGTTCTTTTTGCATTAAGAACAGATCAGATGATTAAAGATGGTGTAGAGGAAGCCGCTTCTCAGCCCCACGACATTAATTATCAAGGAACATGGGAAGACGCATTTCTGTATAACGGCTATGAAAACGGTAAATATCGTTTTATGACTGGTTTTTTTTTACAGAATATTCAGGAACGTGGCTTTAAATATAGCAGCAGTTATCACAACAAGTCTGTCAGAAACCCTAAACTAGGGAACAATTGGATTGTGTTTGCGATGTGGTACAATGATCAAAACTGTATCCCTGATAAAGACATAATGGGAGAAAAAGTGATCATGGGGGTGACTAACCCTAGATTGTATTTACCAGATGTGGTAATAAAAATGTTGGATATGGAGTTTGGTTACGACATGGAAAGAACGAGGCACAGATGATTAACCAAGTGGAGGAGCTAATAGGTGGTGACCTTGCTGATCACCTATTTTCATATGCTGTTTTAACAAAAACAAAAAAGCCTGATACTCAAATAGAGGGGACTATGTCTGGGTATGCACACCCTCCTTTTGAAATTCTTTTAATGCAGTTACAGCCTAAAATAGAACAGATGTACGGTAAGCCGCTAGTTCCGACTTATTCTTTGTTCCGCGTGTATAAGCCGGGGGATGAATTAAAGAGGCATATAGATAGGCAGTCTTGTCAGGTCAGCGCTACATTGTGCTTGGGTTGGCATAATATAGACTATATGTGGCCTATTTTTGTTGCAGGTGTACCATTAGGAATGAACAAAGGTCAAGGGGTCGTCTACAAGGGGTGTGACCAAGTACATTGGAGAGATCCTTTAGTTGGCCCAGAAGATGCAGTATTTGCACAAGTGTTCTTGCATTACATTGAAAAAGGTGGTGAGTTTGACCCCGAGTTTGCGTTTGATAAACGGGACGGGTTAAATTTTGATGATTTTGAGGGGGGAAACCGTGAACGAGAACATACTGATCGTTAGGGGCGCGTTTGATGCTGAGTGGTGCAACGCTTGTTTTGATGCAGTTAAGAAGACAGAGACTGCGGCTGTGGGACAGGGCACTAAATCAAATAGTATTAGAAGAAGTAACATTTCTTTTTTAAGTGGCGCTGTACGTCATGCGAAATTGTATGTTCCTTTGATTAAGTTTATTAGTGACGTAAACGAGAACCATTACAAGTGGGATTTATCAGATCCCGAGGTTATCCAATTCACAGAATATAACGAGTCTAATCAGGGTATGTATAGACCCCACAAGGACACATCTATTCATTCTGTAGATCAACAAATAGTTAGAAAGCTTTCTATTTCAATTCAGCTAACAGATGGATCTGGATACGAAGGTGGGGATTTAATTTTCCCTGATCAAGATGAGCCCCTACCCCAAGAAGACTTAAAAACGATAGGAACAGCTATTGTTTTTCCTTCTTATTTAAGTCACGGGGTTAATCCTGTCACAAAAGGAACTAGGCATAGCGCCGTTAGTTGGGTGTTGGGTCCTCCGTTTAAGTAAACACCTTTGATTATTTAGCGTGTTTGAGCTACTATAGCTGGGAATATGTTCTGCACCTGAGTCGGAAAAAACATGCCGCTAACAAAGCTACAATTCACGCCCGGTATTAACCGAGAGTCAACCTCCTATGCTAACGAAGGTGGTTGGTTTGATTGTGATAAGGTGAGATTTCACCTTGGCTATCCAGAAAAGATAGGTGGGTGGGAGAAATACTCCACTTCATCTTATCTAGGTACTGCTAGGCGCTTACACAACTGGGTAGCTAACGACGGTTCAAACTATCTCGGTGTCGGTACAAACTTAAAATACTATATTGAAGAAGGCGGCAGCTTTAACGACATTACTCCGATTCGGCTTACGACTTCTGCGGGGGATGTAACCTTTTCTGCAACAGACGGATCGTCTACTATCACAGTCACAGATACAGGACATGGATCTGTGGCCGGGTCTTTTGTAACTTATTCTGGTGCAACTTCTTTGGGTGGTAACATAGGGGCGGGTGTACTAAACCAAGAGTTTCAAATTAGCCGAGTAGTTGATGCAAATACTTATGAGATAGATGCCTCTCCCTTTGTTGCTAATTCCTCTGATACAGCAAACGGAGGTGCGAGTACCGTCGGCGCATATCAGGTAAACGCTGGTCTAAACTCTCAGGTCGGTGGTGTTGGTTACGGCGCTGGAAGCTATGGTGGTGTGACGGGTCTTGCGGCTACAACTCAGTTAAATGGTAGCATCACTGATTCAGACACAACTATTACGTTGCTGTCTGTTACAGGTTTTAATGCTGGCGGTGGAACAATCTTAGTAGATAACGAGCTTATTA
>Ga0307380_10010570_pt1 | contig 11617 bp, 7 predicted proteins | sample UN3MG_FD_202239 | JGI IMG/M metagenome (GOLD analysis project Ga0307380, IMG submission 202239) | Soil microbial communities from Risofladan, Vaasa, Finland - UN-3 | ecosystem: Environmental > Terrestrial > Soil > Coastal area > Acid sulfate soil | place: Finland: Risofladan, Vaasa | collected... | reverse complement strand
TCATATTTAGAATTCGGGTATGGGATCTACAGTGCATACAGGAAAGAATTGGGGAAAGAGGTGAATCTTCAGGTCATTTTAGAGAAAAAGGGGAAAGAGGAAGTCCTTTTTTCAAAAAACATGCTTTCGCATACAAGGAAATTCTACGGAGATGCGGCTGAGGAAAGAATCGATCTTTTCCCTTATGCAAACACAGAGGTTCGGATTAAATTCATCACAACGTTTGCCTCTTCACCCCCGAAGAGATAGAGTTTGCTTACTGGGAAAATCCTGTGATCTATCGCTCCCCAGTGCCTCGCACCCAAACAACGTCTCCACCCAACGTCATCCTGATCTCTCTGGACACCCTGAGGGCTGACCACCTGAAATGTTACGGGTATGACAGAGAAACGAGTTCACACATGGACAGACTAGCCGCGGATGGAGCCCTGTTCAGGAATGCCTACAGCAGCACATCCTGGACACTCCCTTCCCACATGTCGCTGTTAACGTCACTGGACAACAGAAATCACCGGGTGAACAAGGCAAATCCCCACCTTGATATTTCCATCGCGACCCTTGCCGATCTGCTAAGAAAAAACGGCTATCTCACACACGCCATCACAGGAGGCGCATTAGTCAGCCACAGGTTTGGGTTTTCCAAGGGATTTGATGGTTACCGGGAATTCAAGCGCTCCCAACATCACCCGCGCTCGGCGGAGACCCTGTTCCGCCATTTCAATCAATGGGTGAGCAAAAATAAAGACAAGCGGTTCTTTCTCTTCCTTCACACATATCAAACGCATGATCCTTATACCTGTCCCTCTCCCTATAATTCCGCCTTTTTCGACGGCAAGCCCATGCCATGGAATGAGGGAGATATGGAAAAAATCCTTTTCGGAGACAAGCGGGAAAACCATGTCCCTTTCAGAAACTTATCGTCTCTAGAGCAAGAAAATATTATCGCTCTTTATGATGGTGAGATCCATTATACAGATGAAGTGTTGATCCAGCCATTGATCGAAGAACTGAAAAAACTCGGTCTTTACCAGAATACAATGATCATTCTCACCTCAGACCATGGTGAAGAATTTTTCGACCATGGAGCCTGGTATCATGGCCACACCCTGTATAAAGAACTCATTCAAATCCCATTAATCATCAAATTCCCCCACTCCGAATACAGAGACCAACAGATCGGTGACACCGTAAGGATCGTGGATATCATGCCCACAATACTCGAGCAACTGGGCATCGATTATTCTCCGTATAGTCTAGACGGCATAAGCCTCATCCCTTATCTCAGAGGCAAAACACAACCGGAACAGATGGCCGTTGCGGATTTAGACTCTCCAGAAAACACGTTCACACTGCCCGTGAAAATCACCCTAATCCGGAACGGATACAAATTGATACTGAACAATGATTTTGGCCAACCTCCGGAGAGTTATCTGCCGGTGCCCGCTCCCATTGCCCTCGTGGAGCTCTATGATATCAAGAACGATCCCCTCGAGAGAAACAACATCGCCCCGCAGAATGAGGACATCGTCAGGGATCTTATCGATAAAATATCTGCCATCTACGAATCCCACGCAAAAGAGAAGGTGAAAAAACGAAAAGGGTTGGATAAGGAGCTGGAGGAGACTATGAGGGCCCTCGGCTATATCCGATAGCTGGATTATTTGATATAACCCAGGGCTCGGAGCTCTTCCAATGTTTTTTTGTCCAGCTCCCTATCCTTTTGGCCTCTTTCTAAACGCGTCTCCCCTTCGTAACTTTCGATATACCGGACAGGTCGTTCTTCCAGAATTTTCTTCTCAAAGACTTCTGTTAAAACCTTCCCATCCATGTCTTTGGCCACCGGGAGGTCAAAAATATAAAGGATCGTGGGGAGGATATCAAAAATATGCGCCCCCTGGATGTGGTAATCCTTCTTGATATTGGGGCCTTTGATCAGGATTATGCCATGAGGGATATCGGGTAGATTTGTGTGGCCGTACCCGCCTCTGTTGAACCCGAAGCTGTGGTCGGAAACAACGATCACCGTGCTTTGAGAGCTCAGCTGTTCAAGAAATCCTCCCAGGATTCTATCAGAATAGGAATAGACAGGTTCCATCACTCGACTGAAATCCTTATCGATTTCTGCCAAAGTCTCTGCTGTCACCTTTCCGTTCTTTTCCTCCTCGACTCCCTTGGCCAGAAGTTCAGGAGCGATGTACGCGCAGGCAAAATGGCTGACGACATCGACCAAGCGGAAATAAGTGGCATATAAATCCACTGAAAATCGTTTAAAGAGATAAAAACTCACCTGTTCGATCGTCTTCTCCTGGAGGATAAAATTGTTGTAGTTCGCGACAAGTTTGGATTCGCCTTCGTAGATAGATGATCGTTCCTGGTAGTTCGGCAGGCGCTCTTCTTCCAGGATCTTTGGGAAATCCTGCTTATCCAATCGGGCAAATTCAAGCCTCCTCAAAAGCGCTTTAGGGTAGGTCACGGAGACCTTTGAAAAATCCCTCCGGCCGAAGTGCCTGAACTCTTCAGACACCATGTATCCGTTGACAGCTTCGGGAGGAAAGGTGATGAACCAGTTGATCACGCCCACTTTCCACCCCAGATCTCCAAGAATATTCCAGAAGGTTTTCGCTCTTCTCTCACTCTGACGAAAGGGGACCTCGATATTGTTGTTATTGATGTAGGTCCAGTCCACGACACCGTGTTTCACCATCGACTTTCCCGTTGCGATCGAAGTCCAAATGACAGAAGACTTCACCGGCCGTGTCGTCGTCAAAGTGCCGTAGCCTCCCTTATTCTTCAAGTGTTTAATGTTGGGCAAAAAACCTTCCTCGAGGAGCGGATCTATAAGGTTCCAGCCGGCTCCATCCACGCCGATGAGAACAACACGTGGAGAGTCGGGTGTGGGCTCTTCTTCCTTCCTGAGAGTGAAGTAGACGACAAGGCTCAAACAGACAAGGATTGTGAATATGAGGAGAAAAAAAGCTTTCTTTGACATTATCTTACTATAGAAAATCTCCAAAATTATGTCAATTCTTCCCTCGAATAAGTAAGCATCCTTGTTTCCATGATAAGCGCATTAGACGGAAAAAAGAGCGAGTCACTGTCCTTATGAGTCGGATGGTGGTGGGTGGGGGGGTCTTCGACGAATATGGACTGTGACGAGCTCCTGCTATTGTCATTTGACTTGAGAGCATCACGGAAATAAGGATACTTCCCTCGAATAAGAGGCATCCCCCCCAAACCTTGATGACATGAATACATATCGCGTTATTACGTACTCCAATTGTATTTTGGAGAAAACCATGTTTTCGTTGTTTGGTAAAAAGTCCCAACATTTAAAAATGTGTTAAGTCCCACGGCGCTGGGATAATTTTCTCAAGGAGGGTTAACGTTGAATTAATTTTCTTATATTGTATAATAAGACCTTATTCAGTCATTAAACGAGGAGTGAATATGAAAAAAAGAAGCGCGCTTAAACTGCTAATTCTTCCCGCTGTTGTTTTTCTTCTGCTTGGATTGGCAAGTCCTGCAGATGAGGAAGTCCAGACGAATCAAACTCAAAAAATTGCTAATGGTGATGATTGGTCAGAAGCCGTTTATGTATCCAGGACAGGCCAGGACTGTGCTTTTCCGAAAGTTACGGCAGACGATGCCGGATATGCCTACATCATATGGAATCAGGAGAGCGGGCAACAGGGGGTGTATTTCACTTCCAATGAAGACGATTCGTGGTCGACCCCTGAGAATATCACTAAATCTTTCGTCAGAGTCAAAGAAGGGCCCTGGCCCGAGCTCACGCTCGACGTTTATGGGAATGTTTTTGTCGTCTACACGGCAGTGACAGATGGAAACTACGAAGTCGTTTACGTCCGTCGAAAGGGAAAAAATTGGGGTCCGCATGAGAACGTTGCTAGAACACAAGAAGCGGGCTCCGTGTCTGCCACTCCTCTGGTGGATGTGAGGACTAATGACTACTTTGTCCACTGGCAGGACGACATCGACCGCCCATCTCCAGAGGCGTCCTACTGGAGAACATATGTCCGTTTCAAGGAAAAAGGAGAGGGGAATTGGATTGGAGCAGGAGCTATTGGTGACGATTCAGGAAGAGATTACGGACCAGAAGCAGTCATGGACGTCATGGGGAAAATGTATGCCGTTTGGGGAAATCGAAGAGGCGGGCTCTCTAGCGTTTATTTTGTTGAAAGCGCGACTCCGAAAGTCAATGATAGCTGGAAGCCCCCGATAGATATCTCTGGTTTAACGGGTGTGCAGTTTGCAGAACCGCAAATAGGGGTTGATCTTGAAGCAAACATATACGTTTGCTGGATGCAGACAGCGGAGGGAAATCTAGAGGTCTTTTTCAGGAAAAGGATCAACGGTGTCTGGCAGGAGGCTGAGAATATCTCGAAAACGACAGGTACTTCCGAATGGCCGTCGATCGCCGTTGACAGAGTCACGGGAAAAGTCTATGTCGTCTGGCATGACAACACTTCGGGAAACTGGGAGATATTGTTCAGGGAATACGATGGGACAAAATGGCTGGATGTCCAGAATGTCTCTAAATCTGGCTCCAAATCAGCCAGACCCGATATTTATTGTGACAGCGGTGGGGGCATTCACCTCGTTTATCTGGAGCTCGAGGGCAACTGGAAGGTCTATTACCAGGAAAGAGAGGGTGTTTATGATTTTCCCATCTATCCTCCTCTGAATCTTGGATTAACAAAAACGGCCTACAATGATCAGACCGGAAACAAAATCAACTCTTTGGAATGGGACGAGAATCCGGATAATGAAAGACACACCGAATTTCAGTACCTGATCTATCGTAAGGAACATGGACAGGGGGACAATCAGTATGCAATGATTGCAACTGTCCCAAACACGACACTCAGCTATAAAGACAAAGGACTGCCAACCGACACCAAATACTGGTATCGCTTGAAATCTTACTCTGAATTTGAGGAAGAAAGCGAAGATCCATCGAATGCCGTGACGGAAAACTGGATCTGGCCTGCGCTCGATCCACTCCTCAATACCCAATTCAACAGATTTCTGTTCTACCAGGAAAAGATCAACACGCTCTCCTGGGCGGAGAATCCTTTGAATGACGCCATAACCGTGGACAGATACGACATCTACCGCAAATTGACCACACAGACAAACGCAGAGTATACCTTGCTCACCTCTGTGGGACCGGACATCCATATGTATAAAGACAGAGGCCTCCCAATGAATGAAAGCTACACTTACCGCATCGTTGTTGTCGATGCGGAAGGCGTCGAAAGTGCGCCGAGTGAAGCTGTCAGCGAGGAATAAACGAGTCTTCTCGACTGAGGGATGAAGCGCAACGCATAATCCACAGAGAAAAGCACTTATTCATTTTCTGTGGAGGGGGGCGTTACGATCTCAATGAGCTCCGGTCCGCCAGCATCCCCGGGATACTGGTCGTCATAATAGGAATCGTAGCCCACAAATACTCTATATTTCTCTGGAAGAGCACCCAGAATAATCGATCGTTCGGCAAAACCCCTTTTTTTCGCATTGGTGGAGCCGACTCTGCCATCAAAAAGCGTCATAGTCTTCACTTCTTCTCCCCCGGCATCTGTGATCCTCACGAAAGGATTGAGGACGTAATCATCGCCGATGCGGAGCTCTCCCCCGAACACAGTGCTGGAAAGGGTCCAGACGGCAGAGTCTTTCGAAAGAGTGACCTTTTGGAAATAATCATCCCCTCGGGTGTTGGGAAAGGCAGTGTAGAGAAAAATGAAACTCAATTCCTTCCGCTTTGCCAGGGAACTTCCCTCTATCTTTTGGACAAGAAGATACTCTTTGGTCAACGGATACTGCAAATCGAAATCGGATGTGTCAGACAACACATCATACTCATAGCCGATAAAGACCTGGTCCCCATCAGAGAGAGGGACATCGGCATTGTCACGGGATGATGATGTCTTGAGACAATCCACGTCTCCCTCATAAACGACCCACTTGACGACCTCCTCTCCATTGGAATCGACAATCCTCACATAAGGATTTTTTATTTTTTCATTCCCTTCCAACAAACCACTGGTGGAGATCGCACTCTGAATCTTCCATTTTTCTTCATCCCCATCGTTTTTGATGAGCGTGATGCTCTGGGCGTACTGGGAAAAATTGCCGGGAAAAACGTAATTCGGATACGGGCTCAGCCGATAAATTTTAATGGTGGGATTGTGAAGGTCGATCAAATATTCATCCCATTTGGGACGGAACGTCTTTATCAAAAGGGTCTGTTCCTCCAAAGACCTGTAAAAACTGGCTTGTTTGGGGAATTCCTCGGGGAATCTTGAGAATCTCGCATACATGATATCGCTGACGATCACATACTCAACGTTCCGCTGGGCCAGCCAATCCAAATGGATATTTCCCAGAGTGTGACGGCGGAGCAAGCTGTAATCATCTTGTGATAATGGCGGCCCATAACTTTCCAAAGCAAGAGTTGAACCCTTTGGGAGATTTCTGTTTATCCATTCTTTAGCTAGAGTTCGCGTATCTTTTTGAGTGAGGAGGTAGTCGAACCTCACGACCTTGGCGACAGAGGGGAGGAGGATAAAAACGACCACAACCCAATTCAAATATCGACTCTGCAGAACTCGAAACGGGAATCGGGAATTTCCCTTCCTTAAAAGAGCTGAGATCTTGGTAAAAAGAGCATCCAGAAAAACCGCAGCGATCAGGACCAGGAAGGGCGCTAACGGAAGTAGATACCTTGCCGCCATTGACTTCCAGCTCCCGACGAGCACAAAGAGCACAAGAGGAAAAACGATCAAAATCAGGTCTTTTCTCTTGCGGCGCACCAGGCTCAAAAGAACTCCCCCATAAACCAAATATTGCGAGAATTTGCCGATATTCTCTGCCATCCCATACCGGAGATAGAACAGCCATGCGGGTTGAGCTGTGGACGAGCCATAGTGCCCGACCTGCAACAAATGTTGTGACTGCCATTTAAAATCACTCCAGAATTTTGCAAAATCGAGCACAGAATAAGGGCAGCCAGCCAGGAATCCCCCTAAAAAAAAGGCCACCGACAGCAAAAGTTTGTGGCTGAAGAAAATCTCCTTGATGGACCGTTTGTTATCCAAGACATAAAAAAGATGAGCTAAGAATAGGGGCAGAAAGAGCATCTGGCCGCCGTACTTCGTGGCTGTCGCTAAACCCGCAAAGAGCCCGGCCAGTATGTAAAACTTAGTGTCTCCCTTTACATAAATGAACCATATGCACAAAAATGAGAGCATCAGGAAAAAAACCATGGGGACATCGGGAACCATATAGTGAGAGATCTTGTTGTGGACAGGGGAGAACACCAAGAACAAAGAGGCCAGGACCCCGACCCTGGGATTATACATCCTCTTCCCCAAATAGAAGACAATGAGGATGGTTCCCACACTCAACAGGACACTCAACAACCGTGCCAAGATCACGTGGGGCGTGGCGTCTTCTTCGAATGCCTGCACAAAATGAGGAACGGATGTGAATTTTCCCGTTATTTCTCCCCCAATATAGTACACACTCCAGAGGCCTGCCACGACATATGTGTGTAGTGAGGGGACATGAAAAAAATGAGGATTCAGGTCCCCGGTAAAATAGGTGATAGAGATTTTGGCGAAGCGGGCTTCATCGACATGGTAGAGATTCGGCAGGCCAAAGGAGATTCCCGCTACGCGCGTCGCAATGGATAAGACGATAATGAGCGCAAGGATGACTTTCGCTTGAGAGCTATCACCAGGTCCTGTGGACATATTAGTACTTATAAATAAGACTCCAGTCTCCGTCAAGTCCTTTATCTGTCTGTCCTCTTCAGTGCTGCTGTCCAATCAAGGGCGAGATGAAACTCCAAATCCGCAATCGTATGAACACAAGATGCGTTATTGAGTGTCAATCTTAGTCATACAATCACGGATTTATGGATGTGTATTTGAGCGAACAACATTTTGACAAAGAGGGGGCTCAATGGTATTATTCTGTGGATTCAAATGACCGTCACTGTGATTATCCCCACCAAAGACGAAGAGCGGAGTATAGAAAAAATCATATACCGCTGCAAAAAGCATGCGGATGAGCTGCTCATCGTTGACGGACATTCGAAAGACAATACGAGAAAAATTGCGGAAGGATTGGGTTTGAAGGTCGTTCTCGATAATGGCAAGGGAAAGGGCGACGGCCTCCGGGTTGGGATTCAGGAAGCGAAGGGAGATATTATCGTATTCATAGACGCTGACGGATCCCATGATCCTGAGGATATCCCTAAACTGGTCAAACCCATACAAGACGGCAAAGCGGACTTGGTCGTAGGCTCCCGGGGGAAGGGCGGGAGCGATGAACTTCACGGGGATGTCGAAAAATTATTACGGATGATCGGCAGCGATATCATTCTCATAGGGATCAACAAAAGATGGAAAGTCCATTTGACAGATAGTCAAAATGGATTCAGAGCCATAAGAACAGAAGTCGCTCGAAAATTGGACTTGAAAGAGAACATCACCACCATTGAACAGGAAATGACCATGAAATGTCTGAAGAAGGGCTTCCAGGTCGATGAGGTTCCTACACACGAATACAAGCGGGAATACGGAGATTCTGTCATAAAATTAAAAAAAGTCTGGTTCAGGTACATATGGAGTTTCCTGAAAAACCTGATATAAAATTGAATATCATCCTTCTCAATCCCCCCTATCACTCTAAGGTCGTGAGAGAGGGACGCTGCCAGCATGAAGCAGCCATTTGGGATTCTGTCTATCCCCCTCTTTCTCTCGCGACTATCGCATCTTATTTGAGAGACGACCACAATATCCAGATCTTTGATGCCATCGCTGAGGAGACGGATTTGTCCGCGCTCGTCAAGAAAATCAAAAATTTTGGCGCGGATCTGATCATTGCTTCGGTCTCCACACCCACGATCACAGAAGACCTTCAGGCTCTCAAACACATCAAGAGCTCGTCACAGGCAAAAATCGCCGTATTCGGAGTCCATGCCACATATTTCGCGAAGGCACTCATAGAGGAAAACTATATCGACTATGTCATCCTGAATGACCCAGAACTCCCGTCTGTTCAGATCGCATCGGGGAGAATGGATAACCTGGAAGGTGTTGTCCACAAAGAAGACGGTAACATTGTGGTCAGACCGCCGAGCCCTGGGATGATATCTCAGTTCAAAATTCCTGCATGGGATTTGGTCGACCTCAAAAAGTACAAAATCCCGATAAAGGGCAAAAACTATGTGCTTGTGTCCACAGCACGGGGCTGTCCGTACGATTGTTCATTCTGTGTTGTCCCCTATTATTATGGAAAAAAAATAAGATACCGGGAGGTGGATGAAGTCATCAAAGAGCTTAAGGCGGTCTCCGAATATGTGGATGAAGTCTTTTTTCACACAGACCTCTTCACATTCAGGAAAGATTATGTCCTCGAATTGTGTGACCAAATCCGCAAAGAACAGATCAACCTTCAGTGGATCTGCAACAGCCGCGTGGATACGTTCGACAAAGAAATGGCCAAAGCCATGAAAGCCGCAGGTTGCTGGATGATCTCCTTCGGCGTTGAGAGCGGGAACCAAGACATACTGGACCTGTGCGGGAAAAAGATCACCCTTGAACAGTCACGGAGAGCCGTCCTAATTTGTCATGAAGAGGGCCTTATTTCCATCGGGCATTTTGTGCTGGGATTTCCCGGAGAAACTCACGAAACTCTCAAGCAAACGATCCGGTTTTCTAGAGAAATCGACCCCGACTTTGCGGAGTTTTATATCGCCACACCCTTTCCGGGCAGCCGGCTCTTCGAAACCGTTCGTCAAGACATTTCATTGGTCTGGGAAAACATTCGATACGACCACGATCCCTACAACTATGGATTTGATTTAGAGAAAAGCCGGACACGCGCCTATTTCCGCTTTTATCTCAGGCCTAAAAAGATTTTGAGGTTCATAAGGTTGTTTGGGATCAAAAAGATCTTTGCGATGAGTTCTTCAGCCATAAGATTTTTGACTTCTTTTATGCGGAATCCAGGTTAAATTTGATGACTCCTTTGGCCGAGCAGAGGGAAAAGTCAGCGGTCACCTCTTTTCCTTATTGAGCCTGATGGAACCATCTGTGACCATCAATCCCTTTCCCGAAATAAGAGCTCTTTGGACAGCTTCTTCCTCCCGTTTCAAATCAATCTCTATGGAAAGAAACGGATGAGATTCCAGAAAGAAAACATCCAGCCCACGGACACTGTTCGGAACTCTCGAAACAAAGCTGATGCGATCCCCCGAGAACACAACATCTAACGCCGTGGCCTTTCGGGGAAAAGCTTCGATCTTTGCGATCGCTCCTCTGGATCCCATGGGATCAGCGAAACGAATCGTTCCAGAAGCCACCGGTGACGGTTTGTTTCCCCACCGCAACCTCCACACTTTACTGGTTTTTTGCACATAAACACCATCAAAAGCATTCAAAGCTCTCTGTGAAGTTGTCTCATTTGTGAACAATCTGTTCAAGATCCTGAGGACATCCGGATTTTTGTTCTGTGTATCCAGAGATCTGAGATATTCCGCAACCGCTTCTTCTATCTGTCCCTTCCAGTAGTGTTCATTCGCTCTTCTAACCTCGCTGTTCACATTGTCCATGGAAGAAAAAATATAAAAATTACGGATCTTTTTGTCGAGGAAATACTCGGCCGTTATGTGGTCCAAGACCTCGGGCATTTTGTCGTACCAAAACCCATATTCCCATTGCCTGAGAACGATGATCTTAGGTTTGTTTGTCTTGATCTGCGCTAAAAACGTCTTTCGCCTTTGCGGAAAATAGCCGGGGATCCTTCCATTATCGAATTCTGTGGCATTTTTTCGGTCTGATAAAAAGTAGAGCGGGCTCTCGCCAAAGCAAAGGATCCGGTCCTCCGGAGAGGTGTGTGTTGAGATATGTTTTAAAATCTTGTTGTACGTCACAGCCTGACGGCTAGGGGGCAGGATCCTGGCCCGTTCGGTCTCTTTGATCTCTCTGTGGATACCGGACCTCAAAGAGATCCCCCCTCCATCGTACTGGACCATGGCATGACCGAAGAGGCCGTAGGTGACTAAAAAAACCTGGGCAGCTAGAGCCGCGACGAACACAACAAGCAAAACAGTAGCCCGCAAAGAGAAGACTGTTTTCTTCTCATTTCGAATCTTCTTCATTTGAACAAAAACAATAAACATCAAATAAGCCCACAGGATATGGATCAAGGCTCCGCTCTGAGGGATCCTGAACTCATGAGTCCAATGCCATATATGGGTGAAGGACAAAACCGCCAGCATCCAAACAGCCAAAAGAGAGAAGTCCAGAGTCCTGTTTTCCGTACGTCTTTTCAAAAACCGCTCAAAGAGAATACATCCGATAACGATAAAGAGAAAAATGGCCAAATAGGAAAACAACAAGCCCAGTCCTCTATCCTTGAAATCGATGGGCCATCTTAAAAAGAGAAGTGGAGATTTAAAACCATAGGACTCGATGTGCCCCAGTTGAACAGTCTGGAGGATTCCTTCGACAAGATCCTTCAGGCCATCCCTCAGCCAGTAGAGAAGGATCATGGGGAGAACTCCCACAAGAACAGAGAGGCCGAAGGT
>Ga0307380_10010569_pt1 | contig 11617 bp, 14 predicted proteins | sample UN3MG_FD_202239 | JGI IMG/M metagenome (GOLD analysis project Ga0307380, IMG submission 202239) | Soil microbial communities from Risofladan, Vaasa, Finland - UN-3 | ecosystem: Environmental > Terrestrial > Soil > Coastal area > Acid sulfate soil | place: Finland: Risofladan, Vaasa | collected... | reverse complement strand
AAGTCCGGAATATCTTGATTTGCTCGTTCGATATTTCGTCGGGGGACATTTAAAGGTGGCTCCGGAACATAACTGTCCGCATGTGCTGAGTCTCATGGGAAAGCCCCGATTTGAGGTGTTCGAGCAATTCGAACAGCGGTTTAACGAAGCACGTCGCCGGACCGGCAAAGAGGCGTATCTCGTGCCGTACCTGATCAGTGCTCATCCCGGCTGCCGTCCGGACGACGCCCTCGAGCTCACCGAGTACCTCGTGTCACGATCCTGGCGACCGCGACAGGTGCAGGACTTTGTCCCTATCCCGCTGACGCTCTCGACGGCCATGTATGTCGCCGGCACAGACACCGGGGGAAAACAAATTCACATCCCGCGATCGAGAAAGGAAAAACGCATCCAGGCAGCTCTTCTGCAATACTACCAGCCGCGAAGCAGGAAGCTCATAAGCCAGTTTCTGCAACAGGAAGGTCATACCGATCTGTTATCCAGGATTAACCGCATGAGCAGGCCGAAGCGCCGACGTACGAGGTGACTCAGCATACCGGTCTTTAAGCGGCCGCATGCCGGCAAATACCTGGTCCGGTTCAGATTGCAGGCAATTTCCATTTGACACAACCGGAAGCGAGGCCTAAACTTTGCAGTGAAAGGTCAACATAATGATCGACAGTAAACGAGACTATAGTGAAGAAATAGCCAATCTCTGCCGGCAATATAATGTGAAATACCTCGGACTTCACGGCTCATCTTACAACCAGGAGAACATCGGCACTGAAGATCGCGAGATAAATTTTCTTGTGGAGTTTTTTCCAATGGAGCTGAAGGAGTACGCCAAGTGCTATTTTGCATTGGAGAAGGAGCTTCAGGACTTGTTCGGTCCCCATGCCGGCATACTTGATATTGGAAGTATCACTCTTCCGGAAATGTTGCGGCAACTAACTAAGCGCAAGACCGACATCTATAAAGCCTGAGGCGTGCAATAAACCACGCGGTTGTGCTGAACTAACGGTAATTCTTTAATCAAGATTTATTAGGGCCTCGAGTTTGCCAATCAAATTCTTTACAGCTTTCTGCCCTTTGCGGGTAATTTTACAAAACGTTTTAGGCTTACGGTCAACAAATATTTTCTCTACTTTTATATAACCTGCCTCCTCCAGTTTGCGGATTTGAATACTAAGATTGCCGTCGGACAGATTCAGGGCATTTCGCAGATAAGTGAAATCCAGCTTATCGCCGCCCATCAAGGCGGCTATTATACCCAAGCGGGTTTTCGACAATATCAGCTCATCGAACTTCGGCTTCTCAGACTTGCTCATTTTCTTTTTCCTGTCTCCGAAAATTTCTCTGGACGATTATCGCAGGTATAATCAATCCCGCCCCGATTGCCAAACCAAGAACCAGATAGCCGGAATTTCCCAAAAAATACGTCAACATCATTACGGCGAAAATTCCGATTCCGCCGAAAAGCCATTCTTTCGAATGAAAAATACCAAGTACAACCAGCCCGATACTGAATAACATCGCCCAGAGAAACGCCGGGTCTCCCCCACAGAAATTGTTGAACACCATAGGTGATATGGTCCAGGCAAGGCCGTGCAGCATTATGAAAATCCACACCCATGTGACTTGTCTTTTTAGATGTGAGATAAAACCTGCCTTTCTTTCACTTTTGGCAATTCGGACAAGACTGATTAAAGCATAAATGAATAAAACTATCGTCAGAGTCAACCCAACAGGCCAAATCCACTTGTCCAACTGATGTGTCTTCAAAAAATACAGTACGGCATAAGCAATCATGCATATCAACCCGCACGCTATCATAATGTGAACATCCGGCTTGACCTGCCGGCTCATTCTCTCCACCACCGTCCGCATAAATTTGATGTCGTCAGCAACAGGATCCCAGCCTTTTATTTCTACCTGATTTAAGTCTTCTTTCTTCATGATTATCTCCTAAAAATAAAGTACTTTATATTATAAAGTATAATATATCAGTTGAAACTATCTTCTGCAAGATATTTTTTGTTATTTTTTTAAATTTTAAGCCTCTTTATAATCTGCTTTTTCAGCTCTAACATGCATATTCCTATTTCAAACAAAAATATATGGAATTTGCTACCGATGGTAATCTCTTTCTCCTTAGTTCAGGACATATGGGAATTATAAAAGCCGGCTTTTGAGGTTATTTTTCTTTTGACACAACAGGAAGATAAATTATCATCAACCCGGCAATATAAATATATGGAGTATTTGATATGCACCAGGGCGGCACAGTTTTTACACGACGCGAGTTTATGGCAGCCACTTCGGCAACACTTCTTGGCGCGGCGGCGGCAAGCTCTGCGCCCGAAAGGAAGGACGATATTACAATGAAAATCAGCTTTCATACCGACGCATTCAATTCATCTTACTGGAACTTCGAAAAATGCCTCCAGTGGGCCGAGAAAAACGATGTCCACCACATCGAGTGTGGGGTGATCGACGGCGTGAGCTGGATTCACGGCCTCGGATACCAGCCGCACATCGCGTTATATGAAGATCCGCTGCTGCTGCGGCGGAAGATGGAGAAGTACGGCGTGAGATTCTCGCAGGTGGACGCGGCGTTTCCGCTTTCGGGCAGGGAAGGGCCACTCTACGGCGTGCCTTACGTCCTGAAAACAATCCCCTGGGCAAAGCATGCCGGCTGTGAACGAATCGCCACCACCGACGGCCTGCACAAACCCGAAGGATTGTCCGACAACGAAGCCATGGAATCGATGAAACGCAGCTACGGCCAAATCATCGAGGTCGCCGAGGCTTACGAGATGATCATTAGTATCGAGGTGCACGGCTACTTCACAACTAAGCCCGAGATGATGGAGAAAATGCTGGCATTCTGCGATTCGCCGTACTTGCGCATGAATATGGATACCGGCAACACGTTCATCGCCGGGCAGGACCCGGTGGCTTTTTGCGAGCGGTTTAAAAAGAAGGTCACCCACGTACACGTCAAGGACGTCAGCGAATCGCTTGCCGCCGCGGTCCGCGGTGCGCAGACCGGCATCGCCGTAAGCCAATGCGCTATCGGCGACGGCGTCAACGCCGAGAACATAAAGAAGGTCCTGACAATATTACGGGATAACGGTTATGACGGTGTGCTCAGCATGGAATGCGAAGGCGCCGGCGGGCCAATGATCGAAAAATCACTCGCCTGGCTGCGCAGGAGTCTGCGGGAATTGAATATCGGAGCCGAATAACGGAAGGGGGGCGAGCTGCCCCCGCTGGTTAAGGTTTTATTGAAAGAGTTGCAACGAATCATTTCTATTGCGTAAGGAGCGGATGTGTTTTAAGGCTTCTCTTGCCGCTTTTGATTTCAAGAGATTAATATAAGGGGATGTATATGCGTACAATCTTAACTACAGTTGTTCTTTTGTGTTTCAGTAACATATTTATGACATTTGCATGGTATGGCCATTTGAAGAATCTTTCGCACAAGCCATGGTTCATCGCCGCCATCATAAGCTGGGGTATCGCGTTTTTCGAATACATGCTCCAGGTGCCGGCCAACAGGATCGGCCATCAGGTATTGAACGTTGGTCAGCTCAAGATTATCCAGGAGATTGTAACGTTAAGCGTTTTTGTTCCTTTCTCGATTCTGTATCTGAAGGAGCAGATGCGGCTGGACTATTTATGGGCCGGCCTGTGCATCTTGGGGGCGGTGTTCTTTGTATTTCGCCACAAGCTCGCAGGTGCATGAAGCCTGCCGGATATGTGGCGAAAACCGAAAATCCTCGTTTTCACGGGTGGCAAAGGGAAAATTATGAAGGTCGCTAAGCTATGCGTTATCCTGTTCGTTATGGTTAATGTTCTTCCCGCATCACTTTCGGCATACGATATCGAGCTGCGCCAGGCACCGCGTATGCAGTTTTCCGGCGTGGTTCACGGAAACATGGACCCAAACACGCCGGGAGATATCGATTGCAGCAGTCCGGCCCACTGGGACGGGCAGACGCTGTATATGTTCTATTCCACGGGGCACCCGTTTCGCTCCTCCGGGCCCGATATATTTCATCTGAGCCGGCCTTCACAGCGAGTCAAATTCGACAACGAAGCCGGCTGGACTATGGGCGGCCGATGGATCGAGTCAAGCCACAAAGCCGGCGACGGCAGGCTGTACATGTGGTATCACAATGAGCCGCCGCTGGCTACCGGCAGGACGGCGCCTCGCATAGGAACAATGGTCTCGACAGATAACGGCCTTAACTGGCGCGACCTGGGAATCGTGCTCGAAGCGCCGCAGGGCTCCAACAACCTTCAGTCAGCCAATACGTATTTCGTCGGCGGCAACGGAGACTTCGCCGTAATAGCAGACAGAAACAGGGAATATCTTTACTTTTTCATAAGCACATATAATAAGGACATGGCCGAACAGGGCGTCGCAGTCGCACGAATGCGTTACGAGGACCGCGACGGTCCCTCCGGCAAGGTTTTCAAATGGCATAAAGGGGAATGGAGCGAACCCGGCCTCGGCGGTCATGTCACGGTTATATTCCCCGGCCGAATCGACTGGCACAGGCCCGATTGCGATGCCTTCTGGGGGCCTTCGATCCACTGGAACACTCATCTTAATGCATGGGTTATGCTGCTGAACCGCGCAAAAGACAAGGACTGGGCGCAGGAGGGAATTTATATCAGCTTCAATCCCGAACTTTCGGATGCGACCGGCTGGACGAAACCTGAAAAAATCCTGGATGCGAAGGACCTCGAAAAGTCCAAATGGTACCCGCAGGTTGTGGGAATCGATTCGGCAGGGCGTCAAACCGATAAGCTCGCGGGCAAAACCGCCCGACTTTTCGTGGCCGGAGTTTCCATGTGGGAAATTGTTTTTTCCGCCGGCAAGTAAAAGCTTTCTTGTTACACCGAATGTATCCGCCCCCTTTGAAAGCCAGGACCGGCATGGTTAGTTTTGGATTTTGAGGGTTGCCCCTTCGTCTACGCTCTGGGTGAAGTTTTGAGCAGAGGGGGGGAAATCGGGGACGAAGTTTGCACGGCAGGCTTATGTCACCGAATCTTGCTGCCGATATAGTAATTACGAGAGTATAAACCAATAAAATCGACGATAATTAAGGATTTTTCGATATGAATAAGTCCTTGAAAACAATTGTGTTGATTATGCAGATTGGCGGCGGCATGCTTGGGTTGGGCCTTATCGGACGCTCCTTCCTGACAGGGCAACTCACGCATACCGCAGTGATAATCCACATTGCCTTCATCTTTGTATTTTTGTTCGGGATTGTTGCGGGCGTGGCCCTTGTCAAGAAACCAAAGCTGGGCTTGTGGTTGAGCGCGATATTCCAGGCCATGCAAATACCTATTCTAATAGGGCCGACGGCGGCTTATGCCCTGTTTTCGGGGGCATGCCTCAACTTGTACCGGCATGCGACAGGATTCGGATTTAAATTTCTTTTCGGAAGCCGCTATTACTTTTCAATTCACAACACCGAATCCTGGATGGCAGGGATCAACGTTCTCGCTTTGGTTTTGTTCATCCTGCTGGTCAGAGAAATCCGGCTCCAGGCAACGTTTGCGAAAATCTGTGAATCCCAGCCGAGTATGGAGCACCCTTCACAACAGTTTGTGCAAACACAGGAGCATCCGACCTGCGGCAGTCCCATCTGGCACATTTTACGTTGAACGTTCGGCAGTCCCGGCACGGATTTGTTCGAGAGCTTTATCGTATCGGTGTGCGAGGTTCTGCCATCTTAAATGGTCGGTAAGTGTCGCCGGGCTGATTGTCGCGGGCCAGAGAGCATCTTTTTCAACGCGTGCCGCAAGCCGGCTTAGCTTATCGGCAAGGTCCCGGGCCGTGCCGTCGTAGAAGAACTGCCCGGCATCTTCGAGTCGCCCGAGGCCGAGAATCTCGGGATACGAAAGGCGGTTCGGTACGAGGGGATAAGCTCCGGCGGCGACGGCTTCAAGAATCCCGATGCCGAAAAATTCGTGATTTGCGGTCGAGACTATGACATCCGCGTGCAGCAGTGCCCGCTCGTAGCCGTCCCGGCTCTGCTGATAACCCCACAGGTCGATTTGGTCCCGGAAGCCACTATGTGCCTTCTCGAAAATCGCCGGCTTGTCTCGAAAGCTCTGGCCGATGACGCTGATTCGGAACGGCACGTTCTTGGCCTTGAGAATTTCGAGAGCTTCGAAAAAATCTTCCGGATTTTTATCGTGCTCCCATCTCGCAGCCCAAAGTATTCGCAGAGGCCCCGGCTCTCGCGGCCTCCGGGTGGGAAAATCCGCTATGCCGGGCGGATAGACCGATGATTTGGCCCGAATTTTTTCAATCGCTTCGAAAGGCTGATGGTCCGGCATGGATTTGAGAAACCTCGCGAGTGCATCGAGGAACGAGTCCAAGTGGAATTGTGAATTGAACCAGACGGCGTCGGCTGCGAGGGCGCCGGTCAGGTTGGTCATAGCGAACTGATAGTCTCGCTCGTCTTCGGCGCGTACCGGATAGGTCAACTGGTTCTCGTGGAAGTAAATGACTTTTGGCAGCCCGGCGATCCCGTCAGGGGCCAGAGCGGCGAATTCGGCAAGATTCAGCATGTCGCTGCAAAACAACAAATCCCAGCTCTGGCGTTTGTCTGTTAACTCCGCCGCCTGAGAAGCAAAAGTTATTGCCGAGTGGCGCATGCGCCATTTCCACTTATGTGCCGGCAGCGTAAGCAGCGTCCATGTGTGTCCGCTCGCCTTTGATAGCCCGTCAATAAAGGCCCTGTGACTGCCGCCGTAATATGGTTCGAGTGCCAGAATATTCATACGACCATCTTACGCATCCCGCCCGGCAAATCAAGCGAACTTTAAGGACCAGGAAGCGGTATTTTTCGTTTTCATTTTGACAGCCGGAATATTTTAGAATAGATTGCCGTGCTTAATTGATAATCTCAGAATATCTTTGCATAGATTATGAAAGGCGGCAATTCGAATGCATCGGTTCCATGTCAAATTCCACGCAGTAAATATCCTCAAGATAACCGTGATGTTGATAATGTGCTCTATTCTCGCCGGCTGCTCGGTTCTGACCGGCCCGCGGGTATGGCGCCAGGCAGGGCCCGAAGTTCCCGAGCTGTCGGTATTCGACCAGGCCATGAAGGACTTCATGATATCGCATAAGGTCTCGGCGGGTTCATTGGCAATAACGTATCAGGGCCGGCTCGTTTTCGCGAGAGGTTACACATGGTCAAAAGCTGACTCGCCGGCGATAGAACCAACATCGCTCTTCCGGATAGCGAGCCTTTCCAAGCCGATTACGTCGGCCGGCATATTAAAATTAGTCGAGTACAACCAACTGAGCCTGAATGATAAAGTTATAGATATCCTGCCGTTCGGAACACCTGGGGGACAAATCCCCGATCCAAACCTGGGGAAAGTGACAATTCTGCATCTGCTTGAGCATCTCGGCGGGTGGGACCGCGACAAGGCGTTCGACCCGATGTTCGCGGACAAGAAAATAAGCAAAGCCCTCGGCACGCCGCTGCCGGTGACTCAGGCCGATATAATCACATTCATGAACGGCCGGCCGCTCCAGTACAGGCCCGGCACAAAATACGCTTACAGCAATTACGGCTATTGCCTGCTGGGCCGCGTAATAGAACAGAAAACGGGCCTGGGCTACGAGGACTATATAAAAAGGATTATCTTGTCGCCGCTTGGAATAACCAGGATGCAAATCGGGCACTCAAACCTTGAGGACCGCGCGCCGGGAGAAGTGACGTATGAGTCAAAAAGCGAGTCTGTTTACGGCGCATTCAACCTGGAGAAGATGGATTCGCACGGTGGATGGATTGCTTCGGCGCCGGACCTGGCGCGATTTGCCGCATCTTTCGACAAGCCGGGTGACAGCCCTATCCTTTCGGCGGCGTCTATCGAAACGACGTTCTCGCTTCCGGCGACGATTGACCGCGAGAAGTATAAGCCCGGGGACTACTATTATGCTTGCGGCTGGGCTGTCAGGGATTACGGCAACGGACGCCGGAACACATGGCATACCGGCAGCCTGCCCGGATGCTACACCTTCATGGCAAGATGGTCGAACGGCGTCAACTGCGTCGCACTGTTCAATAAAAGGGGCCCAGGTTTCGATAAAATCGATCCGATACTTGCGAATACCGCCAGGTCCATATCCAACTGGCCTGAACATGACCTGCTCGAAGAGATGTTACAACGAAAGCTGTAAGGCCTTGTTCCAAAATCCATTTGACACGAATGCGCACAAGATATACACTTTCTAATATGGATAAGCAGGAAATAAAAGGTAAGCTTTTAGAAGGTATCAGGAGCAATAGATATATCAATGCCATCAAATCTGTAGCTGTTTTCGGCTCTTACGTAAACGGCCAGCCGGAAGAAGACAGCGATGTCGATGTGTTGGTTCGATTCGCCGAGGATGCAGAGATAGGCTTCTTCGAGTACGCGCGCATCCAACGTCACTTATCGGCGGCTGTGGGATTAAAGGTTGATATGGTCACGCCGGAAGCTCTCAGCAAATATATCAAACATCAGGTTCTTAAGGAGGCGGAAGTTATCTATGAAAGATAACACGCTGTATCTTGGTCATATTAGAGATGCCATTGACAAGATCGAACACTATATCTCCAGCGTAACATTTAAGTATTTTGCATCAAATGATATGATGATTGATGCTGTCGTTCGGGAACTGGCTATCATTGGTGATAGCTACGAATAATTTAAGTGAAGCCTTTCGCAGAAATCATCCGGACATACCATTCAGGGATATTATCGATATGAGAAATATCCTTATTCACGACTACTCAGGCGTTAACACCAAAGTTGTGTGGGACACGTGCAAAAAGAACCTGCCGGAACTTAAACAGTTCATCACAGATATCCTGGACTAATCTTTCCTCCTGTGTATAACATGACAAGGATTCTTAGGTCATGTTGCAAAAGCGACTGGTTATTTTTTTATGAAGGTTCCTCATTTAATGCCAGTGAAGTTTAGATATGCAAATTCTTTGAATAATTGTCTTGCCTTTTCGTCGTAGGCTTTTGCGGCGTCGATTTCTTTTGAGAATGAGCCGAGGTATATTTTTTTGCCGTTGCATTGAATTCTCACTTTCCATTTTCTTTGGGTTTTGTCCCATTCGAGGCCTTTGTATTTCGAGCGGGTTTTCGCTTTTGTCTTGGGCCGGTTGCAGAGGTTTTGCGAGACGGTGGCGGGGCGGAGATTCGCCGCCCGATTATCGAGGCCGTTGCCGTTTATATGGTCGCAGAGCATGTGTTTCGGGATATCGATAACCTCGCGGTGCATCCATATTTTCTTTCTCAGGCCGCCTGGTCGGGAATGCTGCCAGCGGGCGGCGTATGAACTGGTCGGACTCTCGCTGAGGAACCATTTATAATTTGCGAGGCGCTCATAATCTTCCGGATCGACTATAGCGAATTTGCCCTGCGTCAGCGGGATTTTCCTGAAGGCGCAGCCGTAGCGCAGCCTGCGATACAAAAGCAGCAATAAAACCAAAGGCTTTTCCAGCCATTTTGGTATGTCCACGACAACCTTGATGATAACTTCCCCCTACTTCTGAAGGATCAGGAGCAAATCCGAAATTTTAAGCACGAAATCCGAAACAATATCAAAATTCTAATTTCAAATGTCCAAAACAGACCTGCCTCGAACTTGAGCTTGCCGTTTTGAATTTTGAATTTCGGTCATTCGGTTTTGTTTAGAATTTAGGATTTAGTATTTGACTTTTTTTCCGGAGGCCAAAAAGCAGCGCCTCTATAATTGGAGCTACCTGCGCGTTTGATGCGAAAATCTACAAAATTGTAGGCGGGATTTTTGCCGTAAGTGCTTGTGGGAGAGGGAATAAAAAAAATATTAAAAATTCCGATTTTTGTTTTCAACTACCATCGCTTTTGGTCGAAATTCGTGCCCGGAAAGAGGCGGCCTGGACACGCTTGGACATGATAAAAGAGGCAGAAAAAAGGGGCTTGCCCGGCAGGTGTCCTTTGGGTACGATATCAACTTAAATCAAATTAGTCATGTGCCGATTCGTCGTAAAGCGACGGTGGCTCGAAATTGCATGAAGGAGTATGAACATGAATAGAGAAAGAATCACACGGCGTGAGTTCCTCAAGGGCACGGCTGCTCTGGCCGGCACCGTTTTGTTGTCATCCTGCAGCACCGGCCCGTTCGCCAAACGCACGCCGACGGCTGTGGACCAGGTCACGTTAGGCAAGACGGGATTGAAGCTGAGCCGGCTCGGCTTCGGGGCCGGTAGCAAGGGCGGCAGCATCCAGCGAGCGCTGGGAGCCGACGGCTTCAACCGGCTGATACACTACGCGTACGACCAGGGCATTACGTATATCGACACGGCCGAAAGCTACAGGACCCACACGATGGTTCGTGAGGCGATCAAGGGCCTGCCGCGAGAGAAGCTGTTCATCCAGTCAAAGATGTCCGGCGTGCCCGAAAAGCCGCTGGAAGTGCTCGACCGTTTTCGCAAGGAGCTGGGTGTCGATTATATCGACAGCCTTCTGACCCACTGCGGCACCACGGCTAACTGGGACGATGAACGCCGGAGAGTGCTTGATGCCCTCGAAGAGGCCAAGGACAAGAAGATCATCCTCGCCCACGGTATTTCGTGTCACTCGCTGCCGGCCCTGACCAGGGCGGCCGAGCTCGACTGGGTGGACGTCAACCTCGTGCGGATCAATCCACAGGGCGCACATATGGACACGCCGGCCGAGACATGGAACGCCACGAGCGACAAATCTCATCTGCCCCCCGTACTTAAGCAAATAAAGATAATGCGGCAAAACAACCACGGCGTCATCGGTATGAAAATCATCGGCAACGGCGACTTCACCAACCCCGAGGACCGCGAGAAGTCCATTCGATTCACCATACAGTCCGGCCTGACCGACGCGGTCGTTATCGGCTTCAAGAGTCCCGCGGAAATCGACGAAGCCATCATGCGCATCAATAGCGCCCTCGCCGAGACTGCGTGACAGCAGCATAAAAAGTTCGCTCCCCCTCCTTCACCCTGAGCGGAGACGAAGGGTGAGCGGAGAAGTTTAATTTTGCGTTTTGAAACTTTTCGAATAGAATCCGCTCATGCTGTACGTTTGGCTGATTTTACTGATTTTGCTTAACGTTGCCTGGCTTATGCTGGTCATCTTCGGTCTGCCGGGCAACTGGCTTATTGTAACCTCGACGTGCCTGTTCGCCTGGTGGCGATGGGAAGACGGCGTCTTTTCCATTTACACGTTAATCGCCATTGCGGTTCTGGCCGTCCTGGGCGAAATGTTCGAGTTCCTCGGAGGCATGCACGGAGCCAAACGGGCCGGAGCAAGCCGGCGAGGCTCGATTGCCGCCCTGGCAGGCGCGATCGTGGGCGCCATAATCGGTACATTTATGATTCCCGTGCTGTTCTTTGGAACTGTGCTGGGCGCCTGCATCGGGGCGGGATTGGGCGCGTGGGCGATTGAAGTATCCCGCGGCAGGAAAATGGAAGAATCGGTTCGCTGCGCCGTCGGCGCCGGGCTCGGCGAGCTGCTCGGTATTACAGCGAAAATCACTGCCGGCATCATTATCTGGCTCACAGTTGCCATAGCTGCTTTCTGG
>Ga0307380_10010563_pt1 | contig 11622 bp, 7 predicted proteins | sample UN3MG_FD_202239 | JGI IMG/M metagenome (GOLD analysis project Ga0307380, IMG submission 202239) | Soil microbial communities from Risofladan, Vaasa, Finland - UN-3 | ecosystem: Environmental > Terrestrial > Soil > Coastal area > Acid sulfate soil | place: Finland: Risofladan, Vaasa | collected... | reverse complement strand
CGCCGCCTGTCTGCATTGACACGATTATGAACACGCAACAGAACCTGCTCGAGATATTCAGCCGGCTGGATGCCGGTGACCAGGCCAGCCTGCTGGCGTTCGCGGAATTTCTCGCCGCGCGGGCACCAGACACGACGCGCGTCACGCCTCAGGCGCCGCGTGTCCCGCGCGTGATATCGGATCCCGAACCGATCGAACGCCCGGCGAAGGAATCGATCGTGGCCGGACTCAAACGCCTTGCGCGCACATACCCGATGCTCGACAAGAGCGAGATGCTGAGTGCCACCTCCGATATTGTGGCGACCCATATCATGCGCGGGACCGATGCCGCGCCGGTCATCGATGAACTGGAAGAAATATTCGCGCAGCATTACCGGCAACTGAAAACCGCAAGCGGAGGCTAGTGCGTGAATATCGTGTACGAATGGTACCAGCGTACCATGTCCGATCCCCATGCCGTGATCCTCGCCGTATTGCTGGCGCTCGGGTTCATCGTCATGCTGACCCTTGGCCAGATGCTGGCGCCGGTACTGGCCGGCGTGGTGATTGCCTACCTGCTGGATGGCGTGGTCGAGAAAATGCACCGGCTAGGTGCGCCGCGTTTATCGGCGGTCGTGCTGGTTTTTCTGCTGTTCATGTCCTTTCTGGCCTTTGCCCTGTTCTGGCTGGTGCCGCGGCTGTCCGTCCAGGTCACGCAGCTGCTCCGGCAGTTGCCGGACATCATCGCGCTGGTCCAGGGGCTGATGTTGCAGCTGCCGGAAAAATACCCGGCCGTGTTTACGGTCCAGCAGGTCAATGACCTGGGTGCGACCATCCGTATGGAAATCACCGAGCTGAGCCAGCGCGTGCTGTCGCTTTCGTTGCCGGCCGTGTTCGGTCTGATCACGATCCTGGTGTATATCGTACTGGTGCCGGTGCTGGCGTTTTTCTTCCTCAAGGACAAGGATCGCATCATGGGCTGGTTCAGCCACCGGCTGCCGCAGCAACGCCGGCTGGTCGACGTGGTCGCCAGGGACGTCAACATCCAGGTATCCAATTATGTGCGCGGCAAGGTGTGGGAAATCTTCATCGTCGGTGGCGCGGCCTTCGTAACCTTCACACTGATGGGCCTGGACTATGCGCTGCTGCTCGCGACCATGACCGGGCTGTCTGTCATCATTCCCTATATCGGAGCGGTGGTGGTCACACTGCCGGTGGCCATGATCGCCTGGTTCAAGTGGGGCTGGAGCCCGGACTTTGGCTGGGTGCTGATGGCGTACGTCGTGCTGCAGATGCTGGACGGCTATCTGCTCGTGCCACTGCTCTTTTCCGAGGTCGTCAACCTGCATCCGGTGGCGATCATCATCGCCATCCTCGTGTTCGGCGGGCTGTGGGGTTTCTGGGGCGTGTTTTTCGCCATCCCGCTCGCCACCCTGGTGCAGGCCGTGATGCAGGCCTGGCCGCGCAAGGCCAGGGAAGAGGGCGAGGCGGAGCAAGGCACCGGACAGGCAGCTGCGGGCGCGCAAAACTCGTAAGACGTCCGTAGCGCCGGGAGCCGGCGCATGCGGAGCCGGTGCTAATCCCGGGTTCGTCGATCTCCGCGAGCAGACCCATGACGCGGCCACGCAACACCTCCATGGCGGTTTTGCCAGCGGTCTCAGTATCCTGCACGCGGCATGGGCGGTGCGCGGCAGCAGCGCGGTGATCCCCAACGGTGCCGGCTGGCCGGTCGGGGCTATAGCCCGAATACCGACGGCTGGGGTGCGCTCGGTGCGGGACGATCTGTGTCTCTGTCTATTAGCCTGACAACACGCCGTACCGAATCATCACCTACAACACGGTTAACGGTATTACCGATTTCCTGATTATCTGAGTGCCTTGCACCCGGCCTGACCGGCCGGGTGTATCACGTGCACGCCGTTGCTAGCCCGCATTTCGCAACGGGATCCCGGATGCTGGCGCACGACTGCAGGGAGAAGGTGAGGCCGGATACCGGTGAGAAATGCGGGCTAGAGTTCCTTGATCGCGTCCAGCACTTCCGCGACATGCCCCTTGACCGACACCTTGCGCCATTCCCGGCGCAGCATGCCCTGCTCGTCGATCAGGAAGGTGCTGCGCTCCACGCCCATCACCTTTTTGCCGTACATGTTCTTTTCGCGGATGACGTCGAACAGCTTGCAGGCCTTTTCGTCGACGTCCGACAACAGTTCGAACGGGAATTGCTGTTTCGCCTTGAAATTTTCATGGGACTTGATGCTGTCGCGGGAGATGCCGAGGATCACGGTGTTGCGGCGCCTGAAGGTAGGGATGCTGTCGCGAAAATCCTGGCCCTCGGTTGTGCAACCCGGGGTACTGTCCTTGGGGTAGAAATAGACCACCACGCGTTTGCCCACGTAGTCGGAGAGCGCGATCTCCTTGTCGCCGGTCGCGGGTAGCCGGAAATCAGGCACCTTCTTGCCGATCTTCACCTTGCTCATGAGTCTGTACCTCCTTGCGGTAAGAATGTGATGGGCGGTGTGTGGGGAGTTTCCGTGATTGCGCATCGCGGATGAGATCCGCTCCTACCCAAATCAGATATTTCTGCAGGAGCGGACCGCGTCCGCGATCTTTCACCTTCCGAAAGAAGCGCTCCTGCACCTATTGCATCTCTGGCGGTTGATGCGGTTCGCAAGCTCACCGCATCCTATGGACCTGACCCCTTGATTCCCTGGTTCACTATTTCAGAAATTTAAACGGCCACGGAAACACACAGAATGTTTTGTGATTTTTCCGTGTTCTTCCGTGGATTCCGTGGCCATTAGCCCTGTAAAAATAGCCACGGAACCCACGGAATCCACGGAACAATAGGGCATAGACTGGTTTTACTTTCTGTGTTTATTTCCAGAAATTTAAACGGCCACGGAAACACACGGAATGTTTAGTCATTTTTCCGTGTTCTTCCGTGGATTCCGTGGCCAATCGAATATTGTTTAAAAATGCTAGCCCTTGACCGGCTCAATCACGGCATCGAGATTGAGCTGGTCACAAAACTCCATGAATTCCTCGCGCAGCGCGGAGATCTGCTGGCTCGCCGGTATTTCGACGGTCAGGTGCACCGAGAACATCGGCGTGCCGCTATGCGCGGCCGAGTAACTGGTCGTCAGCATTTCCTGGATGTTGATATTGCGCCGGGAGAAGAACCTGGCCAGGTTGTGCACGATACCGGGCTGGTCCAGCGCCACCACGTCGACGCCGTAGGGCAGCAGGTCCCGGCTGCCGGCGCGTTCGGAGGTGCGGTGCGCGGTGATGGTGAGACTCAGCCGCTGTTCCAGTCCCGGCAGCTGGTCCTCCAGTTTGGCGATATTGTTCCAGTTGCCGGCTACTTGCAGCAGCAGGGCGAAGTCGCCGCCCAGCACGGCCATGCGGCTGTCGCTGATGGTGCAGCCGCTTTGCAGGATGCAGCGGGAAAACTCGTCCACCAGGCCGGTTTTATCCTCGCCCAGCGCGGCGATGACCAGATGATGGTTGTTGGATGCGGATTTTTCGTTCATTCATCGGTTTCCGGAGACGCCAGGGACATACCTGCAGTCAGGGCCAGTTTACCATCTTTGCCATGCCCCGCGTGTCGATCCTGCCCTGCCGCAGGATTGCCTTGTCAGTCGCAGGTGCCGCCAGTACCATGTCGGTTTTCTTCCGTGCGCGGAGAATTCATTAATGTTTCAAGGCAGTATTGTGGCGCTGGTGACCCCGATGCACGTGGACGGCGCCATCGACGAGGAAAGCCTGCAGCGTCTGGTCGATTTCCACGTGGACCAGCGCTCCGATGCCCTGGTTGCCGTCGGCACGACCGGCGAATCCGCCACCCTTGACGAGGACGAACATTGTCACCTCATCCGGCGCATCGTGGACATGGCCGCGGGACGGATACCGGTCATCGCCGGTACCGGTGCGAATTCCACCCGCGAGGCCATCGAGCTGACCCGCTGTGCGCACACGGCGGGGGCCGACGCCTGCCTGCTGGTGACGCCTTACTACAACAAGCCCACCCAGGAGGGGCTGTACCGGCATCACCTGGCTATCGCCGAGGCCGTACCGGTGCCGCAGATTCTGTACAATGTGCCCGGACGGACCGCCGTCGACATGTTGCCGGAAACGGTGGCGCGGCTCGCGCCGGTCGAGAACATCATCGGCATCAAGGAGGCGACCGGAAACCTTGAGCGTGCGCGCGATATCATGCAGCGTTGCGGCGCGGATTTCGCGGTTTACAGCGGTGATGATGCCACGGCCATGGAGCTGATGCTGATGGGTGGCAAGGGCAACATTTCCGTCACGGCCAACATCGCGCCGGCGGCGATGCATGAACTCTGTGCGGCGGCCATGCGTGGCGACCGGCAGGCGGCGGAAGCCATCAACAGCCGGCTGGACATTCTGCACCGCACGCTGTTCGTGGAGTCCAACCCGATTCCGGTCAAGTGGGCGTTGTACGAAATGGGTATGATTCCTCCCGGCATCCGGCTGCCGCTGACGCCGCTGGCGGAGAGGCACCATGAAACAATCAGGCAGGCGCTCCGGCAGGCCGGCGTGCCGCTAACCGCAGGGTAAATCTATGCAGTGCAAATCCACATCCGGAGCTTTCGGGATCATGCTGGCCAGTCTGTTACTGGCCTCGTGCGGCGTCATGGACAAGGTAGCGCCGGGACGCGACAAGATCGACTACAAGAAGAGCAAGGCGATCGACACCCTCGAGGTGCCGCCGGAGCTGTCTTCCTCCACCATCAATGAGGCGCCCGAGCAACTGAGCGCGGCGCAGGCCACGCTGTCGGATTTCGGCGCGACCCAGCCGGCACGCGAGTCCACGGGGGTGATGCCGGTCAGTTCCGACGTGCGTGTGGAACGCGATGGTGACCAGCAATGGCTGGTCGTGAAGGGCAGCCCGGAACAGCTCTGGCCACGGGTCAGGGAATTCTGGCTGCAGGAGGGTTTCCTGCTCAGGCTCGAGGACCCGCAACTCGGCATTCTCGAAACCGACTGGAGCGAGAACCGTGCCGACATCCCGCAGGGTGCGATACGCAAGCTGATCGGCAAGGCGATCGATGCGGTTTACTCGGCCGCCACGCGTGACAAGTACCGGGTGCGCCTGGAACGGGGCAGCGATGCCGGTACTACCGAGATCTACCTGACCCATCGCGGTGTCGAGGAAGTCATCAAGGGCGGCGCCACCGATGTCGCGTCCACCTGGCAACCGCGTCCTTCCGATCCCGAGCTGGAGGCGGAAATGATCAAGCGCATGCTGGTCTTCCTCGGCGTCGAGCAACAGAAGGCGCAGACCATGCTGGCGCAGCGCACGGAGCCACAGGTACGCGCGGAACTGCTTACTGACGGTAGCGGGTCCATGCTGATCATCAAGGAGGACTACTCGCGCGCCTGGCGCCGTACCGGCGTGGCGCTCGACCGGGTTGGCTTCACCGTGCAGGATCGCGACCGTTCCAGCGGAACCTACTATGTCAAGTACAACGATCCGCTCGGCGAGCAGGACAAGAAGGGCATTCTCAACAAGCTCGCGTTCTGGTCGTCGGACGATGACAAGGACGGCGACGAGTACCGCATCGAGCTGCAGGCCAGCGGTGCGGACACGCATGCCATCGTCAAAAACAGCAAGGGCGAGCGCGATACCAGCCCCACGGCGAAACGTATTCTGACCCTGCTGGAAGAGCAGCTCCGCTAGGCGCCTGTCCGGGTAATGGCGACCGTCGCGAGACAGTGGCATGGCGAGAACAGACGGACGCACATCCTGGGAGAATGGTGGATGCTGTTTGACGAGGACAGGTATGCATGTGGGCCGTCGTGGCGCTTTCGTAGCAGGTTCGGCACTGCCCGGACCGGCTGCTAGGCATGCGCTTCGCCTCGCTGGGCAGCGGCAGTCGCGGCAATGCCACCCTGATCGAGGCGGGCACCACGCTGGTGATGGTCGATTGCGGCTTTTCCTGCCGCGAGACCGAGCGCCGCCTGGCGCGGCTCGATCGATCCGCGCAGCAACTCAGTGCACTGCTGGTGACGCATGAACACGGCGATCACGTGCGCGGCGTGGCCGCGCTGGCACGCAAGTACGACCTCCCGGTGTGGCTGACGCGCGGTACGTGGCGCATGCTGCGCGACAACGATCTGCCCGACGTCCGCTATTGCGACGGCCACCAGGCATTTGCCATCGATGCCCTGCAGGTCACGCCCTTCACCGTGCCGCATGACGCCCGCGAGCCGTGCCAGTATGTGTTTGGCGATGGCGCGCACCGGCTGGGCGTGATCACCGATACCGGGCGCATGACGCCGCACATCGTCGAATGCCTCGATCACTGCGATGCGCTGTTGCTGGAATGCAACCACGATGCGGAGATGCTGGCGTGCGGACCCTATCCCGCCACGCTGAAACAGCGCGTCGGCGGACCGCTCGGCCACCTGAGCAATGCCCAGGCCGGTGAACTGCTCGCGCGAGTCGACACCTCGCGCCTGCAGCACCTGGTCGCCGCCCACCTGAGCGACCGGAACAATAGCCCGGAACTGGCGCGCGCGGCGCTGTCGGCCGCGCTCGACTGCGAACCGCACTGGATCGGCGTCGCCGATCAGGATGATGGTCTCGAATGGCGGGCCGTCTGCTAGGGCATCCTGCAGGCCTCGCCTGCGCCATGCCGCCCACCATGCTCCATGGAGTGAGGCGTGAAATGAGAACACCGGCTGCGGCTCTGGATGGCCACGGAATCCACGGAAGAACACGGAAATACAAATGTAGGGTGCGTTTTACGCACCGGGAACGGTGCATGAAGTGCACTCCACATCCGATGTGACGCGAGACGTGAAACGTAAAAAGAAAATGGCCACGGAAGCACACGGGATGACACGGAAATAAACGCTGCATCCCGATTACTTGCGCCGGGTGTCGCAAAAGGTGTTCGTATGCTCGCAGGGTGCGCTGTGCGCACTATTGCCCGTGCGTGAAGTGCAACCTGCAGGCCATTCCCGCTCATCGGGACCCCCTCGGGAGGCAGGTTAAATCGGCCGCATGGCCGATCGATCCGGCTTTTAGCCGTAACCTGAAGCCACCGGGTTTGGCTGGTGGAGTATTCAGGACCGTTGGCCACGGACTGCAGCGGCCCTTCGCGCTGACTTTGCCGGGGTGATCCAGTATCATTCCCCGCTTCACGGGGGTCCTGTCCTGGAGTCGTAATGCTCTACCTGCGCGGTTGTCCCGCCCATTCTCAATTCCGTCTCGACAAGCTGCTCGTGCAGTGCCGCGAACTGTTGCCGGACCTGGCGGGGCTCGCTGCCGATTACCTGCACATCGCCGAGCTCGATGAGCCGCTTTCCGCGCACGAGCAAGATATCCTGGAAAAACTGCTGCATTACGGGCCGCACCAGACGGCCGCGCCGGCCGAGGGCCCGACGCTTATCGTGGTGCCGCGTCCGGGCACCATCTCACCCTGGTCGAGCAAGGCCACCGACATCGTGCACAACTGTGGCCTGGACAAGGTGCGCCGCGTGGAGCGCGGCATCGTCTACCGGTTCACGCTGGCACCCGGCAGCCTGCCGGACCGGCAGCGGTTCAATGTCCTGCTGCCGCTATTGCACGACCGTATGACCGAGACCGTGTTGTCCAGCGTCGAAGACACGCGCGCGCTGTTCCGTCACGCGGTGCCGGCACCCTGTGAACGCATCGACGTGCTGGGCGGTGGCCGCGCCGCGCTGGAGACTGCCAACCGCGAGCTGGGCCTGGCGCTATCGGCGGACGAGATCGACTACCTGGTGGAGAATTTCACCGCCCTCGGGCGCAACCCGGTGGACATCGAGCTGATGATGTTCGCGCAGGCCAACTCGGAACACTGCCGGCACAAGATCTTCAACGCCGACTGGCTGATCGACGGACAGGCGCAGGACAGCAGCCTGTTCGACATGATCCGCGCCTCCTACCGGGCCAGCCCGGCCGGTATCCTGTCCGCCTACAGCGACAACGCGGCCGTGGTGGAAGGCTACCCCGTGCAGCGCTTCTTTGCCCACCCGCACGACCATGGTTATGCGGAACACGCCGAGCCGGCACACCTCGTCATCAAGGTCGAGACCCACAACCATCCCACGGCCATTTCGCCGTTTCCGGGTGCGGCCACCGGTTCCGGCGGCGAGATCCGCGACGAGGGCGCGACCGGCCGCGGTGCCAGGCCCAAGGCCGGACTGTGCGGCTTTTCCGTGTCGAACCTGCGCATCCCGGGATTCGAGCAGCCCTGGGAAACCGACCACGGCAAGCCGGCACGTATTGCCTCCGCGCTGGAGATCATGCTCGAGGCTCCGCTCGGCGCAGCCGCCTTCAACAACGAATTCGGCCGCCCCAACCTGTGCGGCTACTTTCGCACCTTCGAGGAACAGGTGCCCGGTGCCAGCGGCCCCGAGCTGCGCGGCTACCACAAGCCGATCATGCTGGCCGGCGGCTGCGGCATGATCCGCGCCGGACACGTGGACAAGGGCACCATCCCGCCCGGGACACCGATCGTGGTGCTGGGCGGCCCGGCCATGCTGATCGGCCTGGGCGGCGGCGCCGCCTCGTCCATGTCCAGCGGCACCAGCGCCGAGGAACTCGATTTTGCCTCCGTGCAGCGCGGCAATCCCGAGATGGAACGGCGCGCGCAGGAGGTGATCGATGCCTGCTGGGCGCTGGGCGACGCCAACCCGATCGTGTCCATCCACGATGTCGGTGCCGGCGGCCTGTCCAATGCCGTGCCGGAACTGGTCAACGACAGCGGCCGTGGCGGCAGCTTCGAGCTGCGCAGCATTCCCAACGACGATCCCGGCATGACGCCGCTGCAGGTTTGGTGCAACGAGTCGCAGGAACGTTACGTGCTGGCCATCGACAAGGCGCACCTGGAGGACTTCGAGCGCATGTGCCGGCGCGAGCGCTGCCCGTACGCGGTGCTGGGCACGGCCACCGAGCGGCAACGGCTGCTGCTGAGTGACAGTCATTTCGACAATTCACCCATCGACCTGCCGATGAGCCTGCTGCTGGGCAAGCCGCCGAAGATGCAGCGTGACGTGCAGCGCCTGGCGGCTACGCATAACGAATTTGCCTGCGCCGACCTCGACGTGCGCGAGGCGGCATATCGCGTACTGCGCCTGCCCGCGGTGGCGGACAAGACCTTCCTGATTACCATTGGCGACCGCTCGGTGACCGGCATGGTGGTGCGCGACCAGATGGTGGGGCCGTGGCAGGTGCCGGTCGCCGATGTCGCGGTGACGGTCTCCGACTACCGGTCCGTTACCGGCGAAGCCATGGCCATGGGCGAACGCACGCCGCTGGCCCTGCTGCACGGCCCGGCTGCCGGGCGCATGGCCGTGGGCGAGGCGGTGACCAATATCGCGGCCAGCGCGATCGACGCCATCGGCCACATCGTGCTGTCGGCCAACTGGATGGCGCCGGCCGGGCACCCCGGCGAGGACGCCATCCTGTACGACACGGTGCAGGCGGTCGGTGCCGGGCTGTGTCCCGCGCTCGGCATCGCCATCCCGGTCGGCAAGGATTCCATGTCCATGAAATCGGTCTGGCGTGAAGACGATGACGACCGGGCGGTCACGGCGCCGCTGTCGCTGATCGTGTCCGCATTCGCGAAGGTCAGTGACGTGCGCCGCACGCTGACTCCGCAGTTGCGCGCCGATGCCGGGCCGACCGAGCTGCTGCTGATCGACCTGGGGCAGGGGCGCAACCGCCTCGGCGGTTCGGCGCTGGCGCAGGTATACAAGCAGGTCGGTGTGACGCCGCCGGATGTCGATGCCCCGGCGCTGCTCAAGGCCTTTTTCACCGCCATTCAGCAGCTCAACCGGCAAGGCCTGCTGCTGGCCTACCACGACCGCTCCGACGGCGGCCTGCTGGCCTGCCTGTGCGAGATGGTGTTCGCCGGCCGTACCGGCGTGTCGGTCTATATCGACGGTCTCGGCAGCGATGCCGTCGCCGCGCTGTTTGCCGAAGAACTCGGCGCGCTGGTGCAGGTTCGCAATGCCGACATGCAAGATGTCATGCGTATTCTCAAGCAGCATGGACTGGAAGCCGACACGCACGCGATCGGCCGCCTGAACGACAGCGACAGTGTGGAAATCAGCGCCGGCGAGAACACCCTGTTCCGCGAGTCGCGCATCGACCTGCAGCGCGCATGGTCGGAAACCAGTTACCGCATGCAGGCGCTGCGCGACAATCCGGCCTGCGCCCGGCAGGAATTCGATGCCTTGCTGGATGCCGGTGATCCGGGTATTCGGCCGGTGCTGGGCTTCGATGCGCAGGAGGATGTGGCTGCGGCGCTGATCATGACCGGCGAGCGGCCGCGTGTCGCCATCCTGCGCGAGCAGGGCGTCAACGGCCAGGTCGAGATGGCGGCGGCGTTTCACCGCGCCGGATTCGATGCTGTCGATGTGCACATGAGCGACCTGCTGGCGGGCCGCGCGTCACTCGATACCTTCAAGGGGCTGGTGGCCTGTGGCGGCTTCTCCTACGGTGACGTGCTCGGCGCGGGCCAGGGCTGGGCCAAGTCGGTGCTGTTCCATGCCGAGCTGCGCGACAGGTTCGCGGCGTTCTTCGAACGCAGCGACAGCTTCGCACTCGGGGTGTGCAACGGCTGCCAGATGCTGTCGAGCCTGAAGGAACTGATTCCGGGGGCCGTGCACTGGCCGCGCTTCGTGCGCAACGAGTCCGAACAGTTTGAGGCGCGCTTTGCACAGCTGGAGATCCTCGACTCGCCCTCGCTGCTGCTGGAAGGCATGGCCGGCTCGATCCTTCCGGTCGCGGTGGCGCATGGCGAAGGGCGTGCCGAGTTCGGCGCCGTCGGTGCGGCGGATGTGCTGGCCAACGGTCTGGTCGCGGCACGTTATGTCGACGGACGTGGCGCGGCGACCGAACGTTACCCGGTCAATCCGAACGGCTCGCCGCTTGGCATTACAGCGCTGAGCAGCACCGACGGCCGCGTCACCATCATGATGCCGCACCCCGAGCGCGTGTTCCGCACGGTCACCAATTCCTGGCATCCGGCGGAGTGGGGCGAGGACGGGCCCTGGCTGCGCATGTTCCGCAACGCGCGGGTATGGGTGAACTAGCGATAGCCGACAGTTTTCAGCTACCTGTTTGCCAACTCGCAGGCTGACCAGCCACTGCTTCAGGAATTCGCTCCAGCTCGTGAATCCAGGTTGATGTGTTCACTCCCTGCCTGCATGCGACATATCAAATTTCTGTAACCGCTTTCTGAGTGTCCGTTAAACTGGGGTAACTACAAGACTACCCTTCAGGAAGTTCAGCGTTTCAGATTGAATGTCTGAAAAGCAGTATGAAGCAGGCGTTCACTTTCAGCTGATGAATTGGTAATAGAGGCCAAAAAGAGTTATTGGTAATTTATGATTTCCTTGCATGCGCGACCCGGCTTAATGAGCAAGAACGGGAGGAGCCAGAAAGCCCATCTGCAATTGCTCTGTATGTGTGGTGGTGGGCTAAATGGACCGTAGCCGGGTTAAAGGACTATATAAGCAAAAACCCCGCTAGAGCGGAAAGTTTCTCGGACCATTTGGATCAATCGATTCTGACACCATCGGTCTCTCTCTGATACGATGTACGCTTTTGTAAACATCAAGGGTCCTGATGATGGCTGATGT
>Ga0307380_10010562_pt1 | contig 11622 bp, 8 predicted proteins | sample UN3MG_FD_202239 | JGI IMG/M metagenome (GOLD analysis project Ga0307380, IMG submission 202239) | Soil microbial communities from Risofladan, Vaasa, Finland - UN-3 | ecosystem: Environmental > Terrestrial > Soil > Coastal area > Acid sulfate soil | place: Finland: Risofladan, Vaasa | collected... | reverse complement strand
ATGGAGATCCCCGACACGATGAGCGGGAAGTTCGCTGCCGCCACGCTCAATCCAACGATCAACAGGCATCCCAGGATAAGTAATAAGCTACGTCTCATCTTTCCTCCTTATGGGTAATGGCTAACAAGACCAGTCTATACGAGAGCCACACATTTCGTAACTATACAAACACAATGTGTATTTTCTGTGAATCCTCCCGCCCCCGCGTGGACACTTATCACAGGGCATCGTCGCTTGCGCGATACTGAATCGCCTCCGCCAGGTGAGCGCTTGTGATGTTGCCTGAATTGTCCAGATCGGCGATTGTTCGCGCTACCTTCAGTGTACGCGTGTAAGCACGGGCGCTCAAGCCAAGGCGCCTGATGGCAAGCTCGATGAGCCCCCGCCCCTCCTTATCGAGCACGCAGTACGTTTCGATCTCTTTCGTCGTCAACTGCGCATTCGTGAAGCGACCGGGAGTCTTTCGAAATCGATCCAGCTGTATTCTCCTTGCCTCTCTTACCCTCTCACGGACCGAAGACGAGCTCTCTCCTCGCGGGCGGGCGAGGAGCTCATCCGTGGTAAGGCGAGGGACCTCGACGAAGAGGTCGATCCGATCGAGGAATGGTCCGGAGAGTCTCTTACGGTAACGCTTGATGTCACTCAACGTGCACGTACAGGGATGGGTGTGATCGCCAAGGTGCCCGCAGGGGCAGGGGTTCATCGCTCCGATGAGGGTGAAACTCGCCGGATAGCGTACCGACACGCCTGCACGCGACAGGAGGATCGATCGATCCTCGAGCGGCTGGCGCAGTGTCTCCAGCACATGCCGGTCGAACTCCGGAGTCTCATCCAGGAAGAGCACCCCATGGTGAGCAAGCGTAATCTCCCCGGGCCCGGGAAGGCCATGTCCGCCTCCGACCATCCCCGCGTATGAAATGGTCTGGTGCGGCGCACGAAACGGGGGAAGGGTGATGAGAGGGGTCTCCGCTTCGAGCAGGCCGGCGATGCTGTAGACGCGCGTCACCTCCAGCGCTTCCTCGAACGAGAGGGGTGGGAGTATCCCGGGCAGACAGTGAGCAAGCATGCTCTTCCCCGCGCCCGGAGGACCGCTCATCATCAAGTTGTGGCCACCGGCCGCGGCGATCTCCAGCGCCCGTTTTGCCATCTCCTGTCCCTTCACATCGGATAGGTCAACATCCGGCGGAGCGTACGCATGCTCGAGAAGCGCCTGACGATCGACCGTGAACGGCTCGATGGGCACGAGTCCCGCAATGAACGCCGCCGCTTGCGCGAGGCTCGAGACGGGATAGACGGGAACGCTATCGACGAGGGCGGCCTCAGTGGCGTTCTGCGCGGGCACTATCAGGCCAGCATAGTCTCCCAAAGCATTCAGCATGGCGATCGGGAGAACTCCCGGCACGTGGCGGACTTCGCCGTCCAAAGACAGCTCTCCGACGATGACGTACCTTCGATTTATCGATGTAATCTGCTCCGAAGCGAGAAGGATCGCTAGGGCGATCGGAAGGTCGAACCCCACTCCCTCCTTGCGCAGATCGGCCGGGGCAAGATTGGCGGTGATGCGCTTTGCCGGGAAGGAAAAACCGGAGTTCTTGATCGCCGAGCGCACCCGTTCCCTGCTCTCGCTGACCTCCTTCTCCGGCAGTCCCACGACCTGAAACGCGGGCAGACCGCCGGTAACGTCGGACTGGATCTCCACGAGGCGTGCCTCGATCCCCACAACGACGCTACTTATAAGGCGGGCGTACACCGTTCCTCCAGTTGAAACGCATTCTTGAGCAAAGTCATCCTTCCTTCCTCCATCGCGACAAGGTCGAACCGCACAGGAAGGTCACTCTGCGTCTGCGAAAGGTACATCCTTGCGGCAGTCACTATCCGCCGCTGCTTGCGCAGGGTGAGCGCCCCTTCCGCCCCACCGTATCCAGAACCGGAGCGCCGCTTCACCTCGACAAAGGCAAGCGTGCCCCCGTCGCGGGCGATGATGTCGATCTCCCCGAATCGGCACCGCCAATTGCGTTCGACAAGCGCATACCCGTGTTGTCGTAGGTACAGACAGGCGACACGCTCTCCTTCTTTTCCGATCCGTTCTCTTCTGTTCATCATCTGCTCTCCATTATATCAAGAGAGACCCTCCGTGGCCGAGGAGGTGCCGGCAAGTTGCTGGACGAAGGAGAAAATGCGATTAGAATGTCTCATATCACCGTTCTTCAGGTTCATTGGCAAGAATTGCGGGCGGATCGCCTATCTGTGATAGAATGCATCGCGCGGTGGAGGTGACTATGGAACGCCAAGAAGTTGGCATTGATAGAGACAAGGCCCTGCATGATGCTGTCGTCAACAATGGCGTTGGCAGTCGGCGGCTCAGAGGGCGGCTCAGAATTTTCTTCGGGTACTCCCCTGGGGTTGGCAAGACCTATGCAATGATCGAAGCGGCTGTCGCCGCAAAAGGATCGGGCAAGCGCTTACTTGTCGGCCACACCGAACTTCACGGCAGCACGGGCTTGGCATCCCTGCTTCGGGAGCACAACATGCTCCAAGAGGAAGCTCAACCGTTGGGCGACGGGCACTCCCGAGTCTTCGATCTTGACGCAGCATTGGCTCGGCACCCTGACTTGATACTGCTTGATGATCTAGCCCACACAAACAGCGCGGATGGCCGCAATCGGAAACGCTGGCAGGATGTCGAGGAACTTCTAAGTGCGGGCATTGATGTCTGGACGACGTTGAATGTCCAGGACATCGAAAGCCTGAATGAATCAGTGGCGCAGATCACCGGCGTCCTGACCCGCGAGACTGTTCCTGACCGGTTTCTTGATGAGGCTAGTGAGATCACGCTTGTGGACCTCTCGCCTGACGAGTTGCTTGAGCGTTTTCGGGAAGGCAAAGTGCATGTGCCAGAGCGGATGGTTCATGATGCGGATGAAATCTTTCGTAAGCCAAATCTAGTTGCGCTTCGAGAGCTTGCCATGCGTTGCTTGGCAGATCGTGTGGGGCGAGACATACGGACAATGCACCCACAGCAACCGCGCTCCCACACATTGGCGACGACCGAGCGTCTTCTTGTCTATCTCGAAGCAGGCTCGGATTCCGCCAAGCTCATCCGCGCTGCCCAGCGAATGGCGAATGCGCTGCATGCGGAATGGGTGGTCGTGTACCCGGAAGTTCCTCTTCGGAAACAGGATGTGAGGAGCAAAGAGCTGCTGAACCGAAACCTGCGGCTTAGTGAACAACTCGGCGCCGAGACGGTTAAGCTAACCGGAGAGGACATTGTCGAGGAGATCTTGAAGTACGCCGCCTCTCGCAATGTCACAAGAATCGTGGTTGGGAAGGGGGCACGTGGCCGGGGCTTGCGGTTCTGGCGACGATCACCGGCGGACCGGCTGACCTCCCGGAGTGGCGACATCGATGTCTATGTGATCAGGAGCGCTGAAGAAAGCACACCGTCGGCAGCTGGAGCGCCTCAGCGCTATCGGTTAGTAGTTGTCTACGGCTGGGCGGTTGGCTTCGTGATCCTGGCCACTGGGGTTGCTGGTCTGTTCAACTGGGTTGGACTGACGGATGCCACTTTCGTCATGACTTATCTTCTTGCAGTCGTTGTTTCCGCTGTACGGCTTGGCCGTGGACCTGCGATCTTGTCGTCGATTGCAGGCGTGCTACTCTTCAACTTTTTCTTCACATCACCTCGATTCACGTTTGTTGTTGACAATCCCGAGTACTTATACACGTTCTCAGTAATGCTCGTTATCACACTTGTTATTAGTGCGCTAACCGCAAGGATTCGCGAACAGATCGATCTATCGCGAGAGAAGGAACGTCGCACCGAAGTCCTCTATCGAGTGAGTCATCGGCTAGCAGGGATTCCTGGCGAACTGCAGCTGGTGCAGGCAGCACAAGAGGAGCTCGTTTCTATTTTCAGCGGCGAGATCGCCTTCTTCCTGGTCCGGGATGGTGACCTAAGCATTGTATCGAGACATGCCGCGGGGAAAACGGACTGGGTAGACGCGCGTGAGGCTGCGAAGTGGGTTTTCGAGCATAACCAGATGGCAGGATGGGGAACGGATGCCATGCCGGATGCACAGGCCCTGTACATCCCACTTACGACGCCCAATGCAACCGTCGGAGTGCTGGCCTGGAACCCTGAGAATTCGGAGCAGTTGCTTAGTTTCGAGCAACGCCAGCTTCTCAAGGTCATCGCCACGCAGATCGCCCTGGCTCTGGAACGGGACCAACTGGCACAGGAGACGCAGGCTGTCCTCGCGCAAGCCGAGGTGGAGAAGCTGCGCAGCTCTCTCCTCAGCGCCGTCTCACACGATCTGCGAACTCCCTTGACCTCCATTGCCGGGTCCGCCGACATACTTGTCGAAGGGAATCTTGATGCCGAAACGCGCAGGGAACTGGCGGAAGGGATATCTGAAGAGGCTGATCATCTCAATCAACTCCTTGAGAACCTCCTCCAGCTTACTCGTCTTGAGTCAGGAAGCCTCCGAATTGAGAAGGAATGGCAGCCGATTGACGAGGTCATCGGATCCTCACTTGAGAGGCAAAAGCGAGCGCTTCGCGGAAGGAAGATACGCCTCGACATTCCCGAAGAGCCTCTGTTGGTACCGCTGGATGGATTGCTCATCGAACAGGTGATGCAGAACCTTCTGGACAACGCGGCCAAGTACTCCTCTGAAGAGACGTCGATTGACGTTGCGGCGCGCCAGACGGAGGCGGGAATTGAGATCTCCGTCACCGATCGCGGCGTCGGTCTCGACCCGCACGAATGCGAACGGATCTTCGACAAATTCTACCGTGGGCGCAATGTGCAGAGCGACAGCTCACGGGGCGCGGGTCTGGGATTGGCGATCAGTCGCGGAATCGTCCTGGCGCACGGCGGACGGATCTGGGCTGAGCCGCGACCGCATGGTGGGGCGATCTTCAAGTTCGTTCTTCCGATCGAAGGTGGAAGCCTCATGTTAGGGGATACCATCGCGACAGATCAGGAAGGGAACGACGCACATGTCGCCTGACCGACCACTCATACTGATCATTGAGGATGAGCCGGGCATCCGCCGGTTTCTTCGCGTCTCGCTGGAACAACAGGGTTATCGCTTTGCGGAAGCTGTGACAGGCCGGCAAGCGCTAGTGATGATCAAGTCTCGTCCTCCGGATCTGATCATCCTGGATCTGGGATTGCCTGACATGGATGGAGTGGAGATCATCGATGTCGTACGTTCGTGGTCGAAGCTCCCCATCATCATCGTGTCGGCGCGCAACAAGGATCTTGACAAAGTCGCGGCGCTCGATCGCGGCGCGGATGACTACCTTGCAAAGCCATTCAGTGTCTCTGAGCTTCACGCGCGCTTGCGGGTTGCGCTGCGTCATTGCGCTCAGGCTGCTTCCGTAGATGGGGAGGGTGTCTTCGAGGCGGGAACTCTGCGAGTCGAGCTGGACACGCGTCGCGTGTCAGTCGACGGAACGGAGGTCCATCTCACCCCGATTGAGTACCGGCTACTGACGACGCTGATAGAGAATGCGGACCGGGTGCTTACTCATCGCTTCCTGCGTGAGGAGGTCTGGGGGCCGTACCGCTCCGGAGGCGTTCACCACCTGCGAGTGCATATGGGCAATCTCCGGCGGAAGATCGAGGCCGATCCTGCACGTCCACGGCTCCTACACACGGAGCAGGGTGTCGGGTACAGACTCTCAACAGAGGAGTTGCCGTAGTCGGGGCTACGGTGTGTCTCAGAACTTCTCCCGACAGAGTCCGTTGACGCTCCCGGGGACAAGATGTTGCCGCTTCTCCCGGATTCACTGGCTTGCCGGGTGCCCACATCCAGCATCAAAACGGTCTCCAGTCCAGCGGTTCTTCCCTAGCCGGCACCGACATACATGGCGTTGCGTCTGCGATCCTTACAGTTTCTTGATATCTCCGGGGCGATTCTATGCAGCAACTTGATCCGCCGCCTCCTACCATAACAGAAAGTCAGGTTTGTGCCGGACGCGGAGCGGAGTCCTCTTCTGCGAGCACCGGCACAGAGGAGGGTAACAATGGCGTCCAAGAGAATCTCCATCGTTGGGACCGGATCTGTCGGGGAAGCGCTTATTCGCGAAGCGTCGGCACGTGGGCATAAGATTACGGCTTTCGAGTCTGATCCTAAGAAGGCTGAGCACCTCGCTCGATTGAAGGGCATCCAAGTGATCCGTCTTCGGGAGACTTCACTGGAGGAGCTGCGTGACGGAGGGGTAGCAAGTGCTTCCCTCGTCTTAGCAACCTCGGATGACGATGAGCAGAATATGCGGACCATTACCTACTCCCTGGATCTTGGAGTTTCTCGCGTCGGTTCGATTGCAGCGGATGAGGAGCACCGAGAGATTTTCCAACGCCTAGGTGCAGAGAGCGTCATCGTACCCGCGCGGATTGTGGCCGAGCGTCTATGCGGTCTTTTCCTCTCGACATCAGTTGTGTACGATATCGTGCTAAATGACGGTTCCCGCATTGCACAGATCATTGTGAATGAGGGGTCTTCGCTCTGCGGAACCTCCCCGTCAAGTATCGGCCTTGTCGAGGAAGATCATTGGGTCATCGACGTAATGCGTAACGAACGGCATTACCCGCCGACCTCAATTGATACGTTAGCCCCGGGCGACCTTGTCACCGTGTTCCTTGCGAGGCAAAGGGCGACGAACGCCGAACTTTCTGCGATGCTCCAGTAGAAACATGCGCTCTGCTGACATCCGCATCATTAGTAGAGACTTGGGCTTGATCTGTGCCCTTGTGGGGCTCATGTCGGTGGCGACGTTGTTTGTCGCCATTGCATGGAGGGAGCAAGCGATGCTCTTCCCATTTGCAGTCGCGGGTGGGCTCTCCTTCGCTCTTGCAGCAGTGTTGTACCTCCCGTTCCGTGGCGATGCTGAGGCCAATCTAAAGCACGGACTAGTTATCGCGGCGGTCGGTTGGCTCCTCGTGGCTCTCTTGGGAGCTGTCCCGTTCTTCATTGCTGCCCGGTCTCCCGATCCAGGCGCAGCGAATGTGTTTCTTGATTATGGGAATGCGCTGTTCGAGGCGATGTCGGGGTTCACAACGACGGGCCTTTCCGTTGTAGCGCATCCGGAGATGCTTCCGCATACGCTCCAATGGTGGCGCTCGCTTCTGCAATGGATTGGCGGCATCGGAGTCATCGTTCTGGTTCTGGGACTCATGCCCAGGCCCATCAGGCCGGGAAGAGGTCTTTTCTTCGCCGAGCGCGACACCAAGATTCAGCCAACAATCGCGGCGACGGTCCGCACAATGTGGTGGATCTACATCCTGTATACATTTGTGGGCATCGTGCTCCTTTGGGGGGTTGGTATGAGTATGTGGGATGCGATCAACTACTCCATGACGGCGCTTTCGACTGGAGGGTTCTCAACGACATCAGCGAGTATGGGGCACTACACCGGCTGGGGCGTTCGGCTGGTTATCATCCTGCTTATGTTCCTTGGCGCGATGAGTTTCGCGACGCACTACGAGCTGCTGCAGGGGAAGAAGCTCAACTTGCGTAGCAATTTCTATCAAGCTCGATGGTTTGCGTTGTTCGCAGCCACAATCACTCTGGTTCTGCTCATCCAGAACTTGTTCGCCGGATCATCGCAGTCGCTAGCATCCTCCGCGTTTCAAGCAATGTCCGCGGTGAGTACGACCGGCTTCCAGACCGAGTCACTTCGGTCGTGGTCCGAGGCATCCAAGCTGATTCTCATCTTGGCGATGTTTGTCGGCGGGACTACTGGTTCCACCGCTGGCGGAATCAAAGTCATGCGAGCCGTCGTGCTCATCCGCGGCGTGAGCTGGTGGCTCAATAAGACAATCAGCTCACCGAAGAAGGTGCTAAGGTTTCAGCTGGGAAACGAGAGACTTACTACAGAGGAAGCGGATTCGCGTGTCCAGGGAGCGGCTGTCATATTCTTCGCCTGGTTGGTGTGTACGTTGGGGGGCACGTTGATCCTGATGCACTTCGTTCCCAATGGATACACACTTGCCGACTCATTATTCGAGGTAGTTTCCGCTCAAAGCACCGTAGGGCTCTCTGTCGGCATCACCAATGCCGGGATGTCTGCTGTTGCTAAGCTGGTCCTTATTCTCAACATGTGGATGGGAAGGCTCGAGGTGCTTCCGGTGCTCGTGATGTTCAGGGCTATCTTCCGAGGCCTCGATTAGCATTGCTCACCCTGCGGCGAGTTTGGTCAAGGAGCTTCTTGAGGCTCGATAGAGATCAAGAGGAAGGAACTGGTCCTAGAACCGCGAAGTGCTGTCTGAGATCGGGTTCTCGAGAAATCCTGGTTCGAGGCTTGATGCCGTGTCTCTGGAAATGCAGGATGGAAGGCATTTTCGGGATTGGTTTGCTGCCTGAGAGACTGTGCTGGGACGCGTTCGTTACTGGTTCAGTGCTACCGGGCGCCCGCCCCGTGCTAAGGAATAGGCATTGCGGCGGATCCTCATAAAGGCTATAATTTCTATCAGATGGGAAAAGAAGAATTGTCAATGGGTATCGTCATCAAGAATGTCATTGCCGCTGTCGGGGACCCCGCAACAGCGAAAGCCGTCAATCTGCGCATCGAAAACGGCGTAATCTCCGCAGTCGATGAACAACCGCTCCCCTTGTCAGCCGGTGATACGGTTGTCGACGGACAGGGGAGGTTCGCGCTGCCGGGGATGGTAAACGCGCATACGCACCTTCCAATGAGCCTCTTCCGAGGCCTGGCTGATGAAGTGTCCCTTGATACGTGGTTACACAAGCATATCTGGCCGGCGGAAAAGAGACTGACCCCCGATGATGTGTACTGGGGATCGCTTCTCAGCCTGGCGGAGATGATCAAGGGTGGAACGACACAAGTCGCCGACATGTACTTTCATACAGACTCCATCGCCCGCGCCGTAAGCGAAGCCCACATGCGTGCCACTCTTTCCTACGGAATCGTGGCAGACAAGCTCGACGAACATGGGAAGGATGAGCTTGGAAAGGCACGCGCGGCCATCGAGCGATGGCATGGCGCGTCCGGCGGACGGATCAGAACAGCGGTGAGTCCCCACGCTATCTACACATGCGGAATGGACGTATGGACGGCGGCAGTTGATCTGGCGCAGCGGAAGCATGTTCCACTGCACATCCATCTCTCCGAAACACGGGCGGAAGTGGCATGGGCAAAGGAGAAATGGGGAGACACACCGGTGGCAGCACTGGACAGGCTCGGCGTCTTCTCCGTACCTACCATCGCCGCACACTGTGTCCACGTCACCGCGCAGGAGATGGAGATCCTCGCGCGACGCGCGGTAACCGTGGTACACTGTCCGAAGAGCAACGCCAAGCTGGGAAACGGCCACGCTCCTGTCGTATCATTACTCAATGCGGGGGTAAACGTCGCGTTGGGCACGGACGGAGCAGCATCAAACAACAGCCAGGATATGATCGAGGAAATGAGGATGGCGTCCTTGCTGCAGAAGGAACACTTGGAGGACCCGACGGTCCTACCAGCGCAGGAGGCCGCTATCATGGCTACGCGTAATGGAGCAGAGGCTCTCGGCATGGGGGCACGCAGGATCGCTGTTGGCGAGGAAGCGGATATTGTCATTGTCGATCTCTCCGGAGTCGACACCATACCCGCTTACGACCCCTTCTCCGCGCTCGTCTATGCGGGGCACGGAAGCGATGTCACTGATGTAATCGTTGCAGGGGAGTACCTGCTACGGGATAGGAAGCTCCTCACCATAGATGAGGAGAGGGTGAAGTACGAAATAGGACGGAGGGTCGGGAGGCTATCGGCGAACTGACCTGTGGTCGAGAGCATGGTGCTCAAGACCGACGACAAGACTATCGATCCCCTCCTGGGGGACGGGGCAATCCCACCCTCGGAAGCGGGAGAGAAGGAGGACAAGATGAGTCTAACGCGGGAAAAGAAAGAGGAAATCGCAAAAAAGTACGGACAAAGCGAGGCAGACACAGGGTCAGCGGCGGTGCAAATCGCGCTGCTCACCGAGAAGATCAGAGAGCTTACCGAGCACTTAAACGTCCACCGTAAGGATTTTAGCTCTCAGCGGGGCCTGCGAAAGATGGTCGGCCAACGGCGCCGGCTGATGAAGTACGTGAAAAAACATGACCTCGCAGCATACAAGGAATTGATTCAGAGTCTAGGAATCAGAGGAGTCTAATAGCGAGATGCTAATCAAGGAAAGTATAGAGTTTAACGGTAAACAATTCTCCCTGGAAACCGGGAGACTGGCAAAACAGGCGAGTGGAGCAGTACTGGCGAGTTATGGAGACACACGTGTCCTGGTAACGGTATGTGTACAAGAGAGTACAGAAGATACCGACTATTTTCCTCTTCGTGTTGACTATGAGGAACGGTTCTACGCCAGTGGGAAGATCCCCGGTGGTTTCTTCAAACGCGAGGGGCGTCCAAGTGACGTCGCCGTCCTCAGCGCACGCATGATAGACCGGCCGATTCGGCCGCTCTTCCCCGACGGTTACAGTGACGAGGTGCAGATTGTCGCCACCGTTCTGTCGGCGGAAGCGGATTGCTCGCCAAGCATGCTGAGCATCCTGGGAGCATCGGCGGCGCTGATGATCTCTGAGGCCCCGTTCAATGGACCGATCGCCGGCGTGCAAGTCGGATACAAAGACGGACAGTTCGTGGTCAACCCTGGGGCCGAGGCGCGGGAAGAGGGGAGCATGGAGATCACCGTCGCCGGAACGAAGCAGACGGTGACCATGGTCGAGGGGCTGATGAACGAGATCTCCGAAGAGGAGGTCGTGAGCGCGATCGGCATGGCGCACGAGGCAATCCAGCAACTCGTCGAGCTGCAGGAGAGGTTCGTGGAACGGGTACACCCGGTGAAGAAGGAGATCCCTCCTTCCCCCGAGAAGGACACTTCTCTGCGCGATCGGGTAGCAGCGCTCATCAACTCTGAGTTTCCTACCCTGGTCTCCCTGGGGAACAAGAAGGAACGGGCCGACTTCATCAAGTCCCTGCGCGACCACGCCATAGAGGTCACGGTCACGGATGACATCACAGCGGGGGATGCAGCCACGCTGCGGAAGAAGGTTGCCTCCGTAGTCGACGAACTCTATCGAGACTACATGCGCAGTCAAATCCTCGAACGCGGCGTGCGCATCGATGGTCGTCGGCCGGATGAGATTCGGAAGATCACGTGCGAAGTCGGTGTACTCCCACGCGCGCACGGTTCGGCCATATTCACCCGCGGTGAGACCCAAAGCCTGGGAATCGTCACCCTTGGTGCGACGCGCGGTGACGAGCAGATCATTGACCAGATGATGAAGGAAGGTACGAAGCGGTTCATGCTCCACTACAACTTTCCCCCCTACTCCGTCGGTGAAGTGAAGCGCATGGGGTCTCCGAGCCGTCGTTCCATCGGTCACGGCTACCTTGCCGAGGGCGGCCTGAGCGCCGTCCTCCCAGATGAGGCGGAATTCCCGTACGTGATCAGGATCGTGTCGGAGATCCTCGAATCAAATGGTTCTTCCTCAATGGCAACGGTGTGCAGCGGATCGCTATCCATGATGGACGCCGGCGTCCCGACGAAGAAGGCAGTCGCCGGAATCGCCATGGGAATGGTCGAGGATGAATCTAGACATAAGCGAGTCA
>Ga0307380_10010560_pt1 | contig 11624 bp, 13 predicted proteins | sample UN3MG_FD_202239 | JGI IMG/M metagenome (GOLD analysis project Ga0307380, IMG submission 202239) | Soil microbial communities from Risofladan, Vaasa, Finland - UN-3 | ecosystem: Environmental > Terrestrial > Soil > Coastal area > Acid sulfate soil | place: Finland: Risofladan, Vaasa | collected... | reverse complement strand
CGCGCTGCTCTACCCGCGCCACACCTGGCAGCTCGCCCAGGGGATCAGAGGTACGGAGCCGTACGGTACCGGGTGCATGACGCCGCTTGATCTCCGCCAGGTCGCCGTAGAGCACGCCCTTGCCGTCGTCGATGAGCAGGATGCGGTCGCAGAGGGCTTCCACCAGGTTCATCTGGTGAGCGCTGAGCATCACCGTCTTGCCATCGCTGCGCAGGTCCCGTATCAGTCCTTTGAGCAGATCCACATTGATGGGGTCCAGTCCCTGGAACGGCTCGTCGAGGATCAGCAGCTGCGGGTCGTGAACCACGCTGGCCACAAACTGGAGTTTCTGCTGCATGCCGCGGCTGAGATCCTGCACCTTCTTCTTCGCCCAGTCGCTCAGCTCTACTTTCTCGAGCCAGATCAGCGACTGCTCGCGCGCCGTGGATCGTGAGGTGCCCTTCAACTGGGCGAGGTATACGAGGACGTCGAGTACCTTCAGGTCCTGATACAGACCCCGCTCCTCGGGCAGGTAGCCGATTCGCCTGCGGGCCACCCCCGGAGGCTCGCCCAGTACAGTTATCGTGCCCTCGTCGGGTTTGAAGATGTCCATGATGGTGCGGATGGCGGTGGTCTTCCCTGCCCCATTGGGTCCCAGCAGGCCGAAGATGTCGCCTTCGTACACCTCGAAGGAGAGGTCATCCACCGCCGTGAAGCCGTTGTATCGCTTCACCAGGTTTCGTGTCTCGAGCACGGTCTGAGGCATAGTTTACCCTCCGAACGACGGTTGAACTCCGAGCAACGCATCAGGCGGTTGTGATTATATGTGGCTACTCACGGACTGGCGAACGCGGCTCGCGCGATGGCCAGAGCAGGATCACCATCACCCAGGCGTAGACCATGGAATCGGCCAGGATCTCCAGGCCGTGATAGACGCGCACGTCGAGGGGTAGCCAGTAGCCCCCGATCAGTCCCATACCACCGACCAGCACGAACATGGCGAAGCCCAGGGAAAGGATCAGGCTGCGCCTGGATTTGCGCCAGGCGATGAGTACCGGCAGACTGGCTGCCGGAAATAGCACGCTACGTACGAACAGCACGGGCAGGATCTGTGCCGGGGGGCATGGATGGCGTCTGCATGCCCATCGCTCCCGCCAGCATGCTGCCGAGTATGGTGCCAGCCAAGAAGGCCAGGCCACACACTGGCACCTTCCAGACGTACGATAGGACGGTTCTTGGGTTCATGATGCCACCTCTTCCTCCTCCGAGAGGCACATGGCTGCCACCGCTGGCGCCCACCGGATGCGCCACAAGGCAAGCCTCGCCTAGAGTTGGTCCAGTGTGTTCAGGATCTGCAGAGCCCAGTCGGCCGCTCGGCCCGACTCCCCCTCTTCCAGAGGACCTTCCCTGGACGTCAAGAAGAAGCTTTCAGCAGGAGTCTCCACGTCGGCTCCGGCTTCGCGAAGTCTCTTCAATACTCGCCTGGCCGCGGATCCGGTGAGGAGCCACGGTCTGCGGCACCGCGTGTCGAAGGCGGCCGCGGAGATGCCCTCCAGCGACCTCTTGGACACGCTGTCAAGGAAGGCCAACACCGCAGCCGTTGGCTTCCGCTTGTATGTAGGGCAGCCGAGCACCAGCACGTCCACCTCCTCCAGGTCGGACAGTTGCACTTTGTTGACTCGGAGCAAACGCACAGAGCCGCGTTCCGAGAGCACGTCTGTGATCTCCTGCGCGATTTCCTCTGTGATACCGTACGTGGAGTCGTACATGACCAAGGCGTTCATTGCGGCTGTCAGTTGGCTCCCGGTGGTGAGCGTGAGGGGACACTTATGCTATGCCGATTCCGTTGGTTTCCATTATATGTAGATAGGACCATCTTGTCAACGGACTGGCTGCATCTGCCACAGGCCTTGCCTTTGGCCGCGTGTGGCGATACAATCTAGGTGGTCGAGGCGAAGACAGCTCATTCACCCCCCCGAGAGACCAGGAGGCAAGACTTGATGCGGCCAGAGAAGTACGGGGAAACTGTCTTGGAGCACAAGCGCGAGATCGCTGTGCTGGACCGAACTGACGTGCTTGTGGTGGGAGGAGGGCCGGCGGGCCTGGCGGCAGCCATCGCCGCGGGGCGCCAGGGCGCCAAGGTCGACCTCATCGAACGGTATGGATACGTGGGAGGCATGGCCACGGGCGGTCTGGTGCTCATGCTGGACAGGATGGGCAGCGACGAGGGAGAGCAGGTGGTCCGCGGTTTCGCCCAAGAGCTGGTCGACAGGCTGGACGAGATGGGCGCGGTTTTCTATCCACCCAGGGACACCTGGGGTTCCAAGGCTCCCGAGGCGGTGAACAAATGGCGCCACATCGGGGCCGTGGGGCCCAAGTCGCGGCGAGTGAGATACAGCCCCACCGTCGGCCCGGAGTATCTGAAGATCCTTGGTGCCCGGATGCTGGAGGAAGCTGGTGTGAGCTGCCTGTTCCACGCCTGGGCCTCCTCGGCCATCGTTTCGGCCAGCGCTGTGGAGGGAGTGATCCTCGAGAGCAAGTCAGGTCGTCTGGCAGTCCTGGCCAAGGTGATCGTGGACTGCACGGGCGATGGGGATGTCTTCACCTCGGCAGGGGCGGAGTGTGACCGGCAAGACCTCCCCCTGGGGCTGGTCTTCAGGCTGGGCGGGGTGGACATCCAGACAGCGAACAGCTTCGTCAACGACAACCCTGAGGAGTTCGATGCTCTGGTGACGAAACTGGGGAAAGCCGGGGGCACGGGCGGCGGTGTAGGTGGGCTGAACGCCGTCTACTACCGGACGGTGCGGGATGGCATTGTGTGGTGCAACAACTCGGTGCCCACAACGGACGCCCTGGACATCGAAGAGTTGACCAAGGCCGAGAAGGGGAGACGGGAGACCGCCCTGGTCACGCTCGAGTTCTTCCGGAAGAACCTGCCGGGGTTCGAGGACGCTTTTCTGCTGGACAAGGCGCCCCAACTGGGGACTCGGGGCAGTCGCCGGCTGGTGGGCGAGCACATGTTGACCAAAGACGAGTGGATGAGTGAGGAGCCGTTCCCCGATGTCGTGGCCATGGCCTCGCCGAGGACGGAAGGAGAGCCACTGATCCACATTCCTTTCGGCTGCCTCGTGCCCAAGAAGCTTGAGAATCTGCTCGCTGCGGGACGGTGCATCTCGGTAGATCCTATCGTGCACAGCTGCGTGAGGCTCATACCGCCGTCTTTGGCCACCGGGCAGGCGGCGGGCACCGCGGCAGCGCTTGCAGTGGCGCACAGTGTGACGCCCAGGGAGATCGACAGGTCGCGCCTTCAGGCAGTGCTGGTCGAGCAGGATGTGCGACTGCACTAGCGGCTGCGGCCACCCGTACGACAAGCCTAAGCTTGTTTTGCGGGGCACGGGCGGCGAGGCTCCTGGGTGAGCCGCTGAATAGGAGGAGCACGGCAGTGAGTAGGAGGAGACTGATCGCCGGAGTATCGGCGTCTGTCATAGCCCTGTCGGCTGCATGCTGTGTCGCGGCGGGATTCCTGGTCAGGGGCCACGTGCTGGGGAGACTATACAACGACATAGTTCTGGACAACTACGACCATTTCCTGCCCTGTGAGAGGCTCCCCAGCTCTGCCGAGGTGAACCGGATTCTGGAGGAACACCAGGACACTGTTGAGGCCATCAAAGAGGTCAACCCAGGGTTCGTGTTCGTGGAGATAGACGATTGGTCCTGCTCAGGCCGGGCGGACATCGTGATCTCCTATGCGAGCCATCAAGACAGGCTGGCCATAGAGAAGATCATCGGCGGCGACACCTTCTTCGGAGTGCCTTATCGGTTGCGGAACATATAGGTTGACCTATGTGATCAGGACGCGAGTGTGTTTGCATGCGAGGGCAAAGGGCACGTGAAAGGTTGCCTTGAGATTCATCTAGCGGAGGAGAACACCGGCCGTGCGGTCCCGACTCGTTGTCCAAATGCCAGCTTCTGGGAGGTGAGCCATGTATGCGTACGTCAATTATCCGGAGCCTCACTTCACAATACATTGGAATGCTCAATGTTCAGAGATCCGCAAGAATCGGAAGCCAGGGCAGAGGCTTGTGGAGATCCAAGTCGCTAATCTGGGGCAAGTGCTTTCAGACTTCATCTCGGGCAAGTACAGGTTTGCATCTGATCCTTCAGCCAATGACCTTTGGCTCGACATCTCCTTGGACACCCCAGAGCAGGAAGAGGGTCTGGTCCATGTCATCCAAGCGCTGGTCGGGCGTCGATACAGTCCACTGGCTGACGCACCAGTCCGGAGGCACTGTGGTCGGCCGGACCAGTGCCGCTAGGTGGAGCTGACCGCTCCGGCGGTCCAGGTGCTGGGCACAGCTGCACTCACGAGGTATCAGAGTTGCTGCGGCAGGTGGGGCTGCGCCGATGGTCGTGGCAGAGGGAGTGAGGTCCAAGGAGATCGACAGAGCTCAGCTTCGGCACCTGATGCGACAGCACGGCATGCAACCCAGCGGCATGAGACGGCCTGGCTAGCCCGGGCCAGTGAGCGTGCAGCATATGGCTGGAGCAGATCGACAGTCTGGGCACGGAGAGCCTCGAGGGGCTATCGGTGCAAGGCTGGCGCCCGGTGGGAGCGTTCTATCGCACAATGACTATGTGCTCGGTGGTCGGATACGATCATGTTGCGGACTAGGAGCTTCCTTCGGATCGATCTCCAGGGGGTGTGTACATGGTTGGGAAGAATGACGTAAGGTGCATCATCGACGTTCGCGACATGTCTTTGGGTGAGTGGCTGGACCTCATTGAGACGCCGCTGATCGAAAGGGACCACTTAGTGGAGGACTATCGATTCCCGACTGATCGCCATGCGCGGGAGTATCTCGCGACGGTAGCTGAGAGATCTGAAGAGGACATCAAGAACCTGCTACGACACTTCCTGATTCTGGGTGGAAATCTAGGACAGGATCGGCGTCTGCTCAGATCCTGGAGGCAAGACGGCATACTCGGCGACCTGCTCCTGTGCCTTGAGTTCCCCAGACGTCTCGTAAACCCATCCAGGGACACCTGGGAGGGGAATACTTGGGTGCTTGACTTGCTGCCTACGTATCCGCAGATGGCGATTGATGTGATCAACGCTTATGTGACAGCGCACGTGCAGTTCCTTCCCGATGGCCGGTGGGACGGTCTTATCGATGCGGTCAAGATAATACGGGCGAGGTATATGGACTTCGTTCACCCTCGTGAGATACTGTTGAGTCTCAGTCCACGGGACTTCGAGTACTTGGTGGCCCTACTGTTCCAATCAATGGGATACGAGGTTGCGTTGACGAAGAAGTCCAGAGACGGCGGATATGATGTCTCCGCGCACCGGAGGCAGCCAGGGGAAGCTGAGTTGCTCCTGGTCGAGTGCAAGCGCCAGGTTGGGAACGTAGGCGTGCAAGAGGTGCGAGCCGTCTACGGGGTGGTCGATGGCCAGAATGCGACCAGGGGGATACTCATCACGACTGCGGCCTTCACCAAACCAGCGATGAGGTTCGCGAGGTCGACCAATCGCCTTGAACTACTTGACTACGCTGCGCTGAATCAGCTGCTGAACAAGTGGCTGGGTCACGACTGGCCCACGCGTATAGACGGTCATATCTTAGATATGAAGCGTGCGGAGGTCAGGTCTGAGACCATGCCTGCTGAGCAAGCCGGGTCAGAGCGGGCTGAGCCTGCCTGAGACGAACTGGAGACGAGGGTTCTGTTCCCGGGTGCTCTCACCCGCCGGTGCGTGAACCGCCAGTGGTTGGGGTCTCAATGAACAGAAGAGACTATCAGCTTGTCATACGTCATCAAGGTGCGGTGGTTGGCATTGGAGAGGCGAACCCGCGATTCGAGTTCGTCGAGGCGCATTGTTGGGCATGTCAAAGCAGGGGGTGCATATGTACGAGCGGACTCTGAAAGGGTCAGTTGGGACAGCGGTTGTCCAGCATCCGCCGGTCTTCTTGAATCTCCAGGCCAGCGTCGAGAAGGCCTGCTCGCTCATCGCCGCGGCGGCAGTGGGCCAGGAAGTTGATCTGGTGGTGTTCCCCGAGACCTGGCTGCCGGGCTATCCGGTCTGGATCGATTCGTCGCCCGAAGCTGCGTTGTGGGGCCACCCTCCAACGATAGACCTCTACCGGATCCTAGCTGACAACTCCATCACTCTGCCGGGGAGGCACCTGGACACGCTCCTGGAGATCGCTCGCACGACAAGTACCTACGTGGTCATGGGCGCCCACGAGCGCCTGGGCGGCACGCTGTACAATACCATGATCTTCATCGGCAACGACGGCGAGGAGTATCAGGTCCATCGCAAGCTGGTCCCCACCTACACCGAGCGGTTGGTCTGGGGTCGGGGCGACGGCAGCACCCTCAGCGTGCTGGAGACCGAGTGGGGCATCCTCGGAGGATTGATCTGCTGGGAGCACTGGATGCCCCTGGCCCGAGCGGCCATGCACGCCAGGAAAGAGTCCATCCACGTCGCCCAGTGGCCCTGGGTGAGAGGGTTGCACCAACTGGCCAGCAGGCATTACGCCTTCGAGGGGCAGTGCTTCGTCATCGCCGCGGGCTGCGTGCTGACCAAGGGGGATGTCATTGAGGGGTTCCTTTCGCTGGGCGAGAAGGACACCCAGGCCCTGGAGCTGCTGGAGGCTCTGCCCGGGGGAGCCGACGATCTGCTGATGAAGGGCGGCAGTGCCGTCATCGGTCCCGACTACCGGTACGTGGTGGAGCCTCTGTGGGAGGAGCCAGGCATCATTTACGCGGAGCTGGACCTGGACCGTATCACCGAGGGGCATATGCTGCTTGACACCGACGGGCACTACTCGCGTCCTGACATCTTCCGCCTCGAGGTGAATGACAAACCTCAGGCCAGCGTGGGCTTCGAGTCACAGGGTGACTGATGGCTATCGCTCCCATCAACACTGGAGGGTCCGAGCAACGGCCCGGCTGATGTACATCTCCTGAGGGTTTGAGGAGAAGCGAGGCCCCCTATAGCCCCGATCCAATGTACCCTCTGATAGTGTGCGACAGGCATCTGTTGCGGCCACGCTGTAGCCAACGAGGGCTCACGTCGGACAGCGCGGTGCCTCCTTGGTTTGCCCCCATGTAGTCCAGGTGCTAGAATCACTCTGGCCGTTCCGCTAGAGGCTCACTCCACTCCTGCAGATAGGGAGACCGTTCTTACGTATGGTGTGGTACCTCAGCGAACTGCCGTGACATGTGGAGCTGGGAGAGCGAGTCATCTCCGCGTCCTGAGAGAAGCGGAGTAGAGGGGAGTCTCAATCTGTGACCAACCTAGATCAAGGCGTCAGGCCACCGGGGCTGGTGGTTCTCTTCGGATCGGGAGAGATCGCGCCCAGCGGCCGAAGGGTTCACGACTGGGTGATGCGCCAGTTGTCCCTTTCCATCAGAGTGGCGATCATCGAGACGCCGGCGGGTTTTCAGCCCAACTCGGATGTGGTGGCGGGCAAGATGGCCGAGTTCGTGGCCCGTCGCCTCCAGAACTACGACCCTCAGGTGTCGGTAATCCCTGCTCGCAAGCAGGGCACTCCCTTCAGCCCCGACGCTTCGGAGATTGTGGCGCCTCTCCTCCAGGCCAACTACATCTTCTGGGGACCGGGCAGCCCCACCTATGCCGTGAGACAATTGGAGGGCAGCCTGGCCTGGCATTTGATGGTTGCCAGGCACCGCCTGGGAGCAGCGATGGTTATGGCCAGTGCCGCCGCCATCGCCAGCGGGTCGCACACCCTTCCCGTGTATGAGATCTACAAGGTGGGGGCTGACCTGCATTGGATCGAGGGGCTGGATCTCTTCGGGGCGTACGGTCTCTCACTGGCCATCGTGTCTCACTGGGACAACACCGAAGGCGGAGCAGAGCTGGACACCCGCTGTGGTTTCATGGGGCGAGCCCGCTGCGAGGAACTGGTGGCTATGCTCCCTGGCGAGGTGACGGTGGTCGGAATAGACGAGCACACGGCGCTGATTTTGGATCTGGAGGGCGCAGCATGCCGGGTCATGGGCAAGGGCGCCGTCACCCTGATCCGAAGTGGCCAGGAGACTCCACACCATGCCGGCGAGAGGTTCGCTGTGTCTGAGTTGGGGCCTTTCCGGCTGCCAGTACCGGAGGAGGGGATACCGCAGGATGTCTGGGAGAAGGTCCTCGCTGCTGACCGCGGGTTGAACGAAGAGCCGACCTCCGACCCTCCTCCAGACGTGGCCTCTTTGGTGGAAGAGCGCGAGGCGGCCCGGGCCATGCGAGATTGGGCCACCTCTGACGAACTGCGTGACAGCATCGCGGAGCTGGGCTGGCAGGTGAGCGATACCCCCTCTGGTCCCGAAGTGATGCCCATGTGAGGGCGCAGGAAGAGGTGCGCGGTGGCATCTGTCCTTGCTCTGGACTATTCCTACCGCAGGCCGGCCCGAGCATGGTCCTTTACGGGCGGCTGGTGACCAGCCATGGCCATGCGAGACGTGTCAGGCACGGAATCGAGGTGGGTAGGTAAGTAGTGGCTTCAGGCGGGCAGAAGGATGGAAGCGAGCAGGCGAAGTGCCCCCGCTGCGGAAGGGCGTAGAACCTGACTGGAAGGTGTGTCCGTGCTGCGCGGCGCCACTCAAGCGGACGTGTCCGGAGTGTGGCCGGGAGGGGCGGCTGAGCTGGGAGTTCTGTCCCTACTGAGTTAGAGGGCTCGAGTAGCGGACTACACAGAGGTCAGTGGGAGGCGGAGGTGGAGATAAGCCAGGCCGAACTCAAGAAGCTGATGGACAACTGGTCCATGGGTGCTCCGTCACCCTTCTATAAGCGCGGGAAGAGGCTGCCTGGTGGGGAACCGATAGCCGTGGCTACTTTTGCCGGTGAGCGTGTGCGATGGATCGGCAAGGTGGACACAGAGATGTTCTCCACGCGCAACAAGACGGACTTTGGGGTGTACTTGGGCATCTCGCGATACCGTGTGGTCTTCTACAGGGCGGCGACGGTGTTTAGCGACCTCTGTCGCTCCTACTGGTTCGCGGTGGACACCGAAGGTCGTACGTGGCAGAGAGGCACGGTGAGGAAGAGAGAATACGCCTCCTTGGGCCTGGTGCGCCCCAAATTCAAGAAGGGCATCGTAGGCCGGCAGATCATGATCTCAGGTGTCCTCACCCGCACCGACGGCAAGGAGGACAAAGACTTCGAGTACGAACTGTCCGGCCTCGAGTGGTCGAATCCTGAGAGTGGCAAGTTCGAAGGGCGAAAGGGTCGCGAGCTGTACGACCAGCTGATAGAGGCTTATGATAGCCGTATCCCTGTCTCGGTGGGCGAGCTGTGGCTGATGGAGAACGATACGCGCCGTGCGATCAAGACTGCGCCAGGTGGAGGCGTACAGGGGAGTGAGGCAGCGGAGACGGACGCACCTGCCAGAGCTGAGGCAGTAGCGGATGAGAGACCGAGTGAGGAGAAGGCCCTGGTGCAGGTTGCAGTGGCGTCGGTGGCTGAGGAAGAGGCTGCTATCTGCCCGGAATGCGGTGCTCCCCTCAGATTTGGTATCCAGTTCTGCGGCAGGTGCGGCCATAGCCTGGGAGCTGAGGAAGTGGAGGCACCTGAGGTTGAGGCGGCGGCCGAGGAGGCGGCAGGGGATCAGTGCCCTAATTGCGGTCACTCTCTCAAGCAGGGCGTACTGTTCTGTGGCAAGTGCGGCCATGGACTGGGGGAGGAAAAAGAGGCAGCCCCGGAGCCAAAGGTTGAGGAACCAGCTGTTGAGGAACCCGCACAGGCCGAGCTGCCTGCGGAAGAGGCGACTGCCGGCAGCTGTCTAGAGTGTGGAAAGCCCATCGAGGAGGACTGGCAGGCTTGCCCCTACTGCGGTACCAGGACGACGGCTGCGTGTCCACAGTGCGGCAAGACAACCGAACCTGGATGGGTGGTGTGTCCTTATTGTGGTGCGTCATTGGCAGATCGGTAGGAGCAGCTGTCTGCAGATTGAGGCACCGAGCAGAAGAGGAGATAACTTATGACGGAGATAGGATCATTGGGTATCCAAGAGTTGATGATCATATCGTGTGTATGTCTTGTTCCGATCGCCCTGGCTGTGGGTGTGGTGGTCGCGTTGCTGGTGGTCGTGGGGCGCAGAAAGCCCAAGGCCGAGCCCAAGAGGGCGAGTCCACCCAAGGCGGCGGCTGTGGTGGCACCCAAGCCCGCCGCTGAAGCGAAGCCCAAGGCCGTAGCGGAGCCTGACCTGACCTCGTGCGTTTCCTGTGGGGCGGACAACCCGGCGGACAACGCTTTCTGCGAGTATTGTGGCGCCTCGCTTGCCGAGGAGTGAACCTCCTGCGTCAAAACGTGGTGATGTAGTGTGTGTGGCAGAGGAAGGTCGGGCGGTTTGCCTAACCTGGTGGTGACGACTGCGACACACCTCGCTGGCACTTGAAGCGGCCCGACAATCCTCCGTAACATGCAATGGATGTCTGCAGGAGGAGGTCCGGGCCGTGGAGAAGTATCGTATCTATGAGGTTACCAGTATCAAGATCAAGCCCAACAAGGGCGGAGACGCGGCAGAGTGGTGGCGTCAGAAAGGGAAGGCTGCATTCGAAGTGGCGCCTGGCACCGAGTCTGTGAGGGCCTACGCCGTGCAGTTCGGCTTCGGTGGGGAGTATCAGCTTGAGATCTGGAGAGAGATCGAAAGCTACGGCACCTACGACCGGCTGGATGAGGATCTGACCTCCAGCCCAGAAAAGTACGCTGCCTTCAGGGAGGTCTCCGACATTCTCGAGTTCGGCCCCGCCCGACTGAAGGGGGACTGGCCTGAGTCGCAGTTCAACCCGGACGAAGAGTAGAGGGGATCCGACGGGCTATCCAAACTGAGAGGCGAGTGGCTCACCCCTCCTCGTCTTTGAACATGGTGGTCTGGTCAGGCCACAGGCTGCGGGGATCGACGGTTGGCAGGTCCAGCAACTCAGCCAATCGATTCACCGTGGCCGGGGCATGACCCGCATAGTGGTTGTTGACAAAGACGTAGATGCGCGGGACCCGGATCGCCAGATCCTTGATCGTGCTCGCCCACATGGCCAAGTCCTCTGACCTGTCCCTCTGCACCTCCCCCAGGTAATTGAACTCCCTGTGGTAGCCAACCAGGCGCAGGTAGGCAAAGTCTGTGGTTGTCTCCACTACGGGTGGCAGGTCCTGCCAGTGATTGATACACCAGGCAACGTTGAACTCCCGCAGAAGATCGAACACCTCGTCGTCGTTCCAGGATGGGGAGCGGAACTCGGTGACGAAGCGCACTTCCTCGGGCAGCAGGGGGAGGAAGTCACGTAGGTTATCCTCGAAGCGCCTGGTGAAGGAGCGTGGGAACTGTATGACCACCGGTCCCAGCTTCTCCCCCAGATTCCTCATCTGGTCCAGGAAGATGGCGAGCCGGTCTGCCGTCCCCTTGAGCCGCTGGTCATGGGTGATCTCCTGTGGCATCTTGCAGGCGAAAACGAAGTTCGATGGCGTTCGCTGGGCCCATGACCGCACCGTGGAAGTAGAGGGTATGGCGTAGAAGGTGCTATTTATCTCCGCGGAGTCGAAGACGCGTGCGTAGAAGGGTAGGAACTGGTTCGCGGAGAAGTGGGGCGGGTAGAAAGTGCCTTTCCAGTCCTTGGGGCTGAACCCCTGAACGCCG
>Ga0307380_10010559_pt1 | contig 11624 bp, 9 predicted proteins | sample UN3MG_FD_202239 | JGI IMG/M metagenome (GOLD analysis project Ga0307380, IMG submission 202239) | Soil microbial communities from Risofladan, Vaasa, Finland - UN-3 | ecosystem: Environmental > Terrestrial > Soil > Coastal area > Acid sulfate soil | place: Finland: Risofladan, Vaasa | collected... | reverse complement strand
GCAGTGGCGTACCTGGTACGGGCTGAATCCCATGGCCGGTGTGGTGGAGGGGTTCCGCTGGGCCTTGCTGGGCAAGGAGCCACCGGGACCTATGCTGGCAGTTTCCATTGTGGTCGTAGTATTGCTGCTCATCGGCGGCCTGTACTACTTCCGTCGCATGGAGAAAACCTTCGCCGACGTTGTTTGAACGATGACTGATATTGCCGTTCGCGTTGACAACTTGAGCAAGCAGTACCGCATCGGCGGGCCGCAAGCTCGATACAAGACCCTGCGCGAGAGCCTGGTGGACACGGCTTCAGCCCCACTCCGCCGCCTACGACGCCTGGGTCAGCCCTCGCCAGAGAACGAGACCATCTGGGCCTTGAAAGACGTGACCTTCGAGGTGAAAAAGGGCGAAGTGGTGGGCATCATCGGTCGCAACGCGGCGGGCAAGACCACCCTGCTGAGAATCCTCTCCCGCATCACCGAGCCCACCGAGGGGTACGCTGAAATCAAGGGCCGTGTGGGTTCGCTGCTCGAGGTCGGCACCGGGTTCCACCCCGAACTGACTGGACGGGAGAACATCTACCTGAACGGTGCCATCCTGGGCATGAAGCGAGCCGAGATTGACGAAAGATTCGACGAGATCGTGGCCTTCTCCGAGATCGAGAAGTTCCTGGACACACCGGTGAAGCGCTACTCAAGCGGGATGTACGTGCGCCTGGCCTTCTCCGTGGCCGCTCACCTCGAGCCGGAGATATTGCTGGTGGACGAGGTGCTGGCAGTTGGGGATGCGGCGTTTCAGAAGAAGTGCCTGGGGAAGATGGGGGACGTCGCCGAGGAGGGCCGGACGGTGTTGTTTGTCAGTCACAACATGGCGGCCGTGAGCGGACTGTGTGAGCAGGCCATGTGGATCGATGATGGGGAACTCGTAGATATCGGGCCGACGTACGCAGTCGTGCGCGAGTATTTGAGAGTTCCAACTGCCGCAACCGGCACTTGGACTAATCTTTCCTCTCTGGACACTGCTGGGGATATCAGATTGCAGGCGGCCGCGATAGTGACCGAATCGGGAACTCAAGCCGGCGTTGTGGGGTTTGATGAGGATTTTGCAGTCGAGATTCTCTATGATATTCATAGACGCATAGCCTCGTGGTCGTTCGTCTTTCGGATCACTGACTCGAGTGGCACAGCGATTTTCACGAGCTGGGACACCGATAGTGGGCCTGGTCGACAAAAGCCGCTAGACGTTGGGGCCTATCGCGCAATTTGTAAGGTGCCGAGTAGACTTGTTAGGCCAGGAGTCTATTCGGTCAGCCTCGCGACCCACATCCCCAACATACGGGTCATTGAGAACCATGAACACATCTTTCATTTCGAGGTTTCAAGTGTCGGTTATGGCATGAATCCAGGTCGGTGGGGGGCAATCACACCGGTGCTCGAATGGTGCATAGAACGAATCTCGGAGTGACAACAGAAAGACAGCTCGGGGGACACCTGATCTTCCTCATCTCCATGCCTCGTACCGGCTCTACGTTGCTGCAGCACATCTTAGCCGGCCATTCCGAAGTGGCGGCGACCGCTGAGCCATGGATACTCTTGCCGGCCGCCTTTGCCCTGCGACCAGGCGCGCTGACCGCCGATTATGACGCCAACACAGGTCGGATTGCGCTGTCCGAGTTCCTGGCGCAATTGCGCGGCGGCGACGAAGAGTACTATGCCGCCGTCCGCAGGATGGCCCTGTACTTGTACGATTCTTACCTGGCCGAGCATGGCAAGGAGCGATTCCTAGACAAGACCAGCCGTTACTATCTGGTTCTGCCTGAACTGTTCCGTATCTTCCCCAAAGCCAAGTACGTGTTCCTAACGCGAAACCCGCTGGCTGTTCTCGCTTCGTATCTAGAATACATGGTGTTCGGCAACTGGAAACGACTTGGGGAGCCTGGCATTCGCAAAGATCTGCAGGACGGCTATAGGCTAATTCGCCAGGGCATGAGATACTTTGGCGATGACGCGGTAGTCGTGAGGTATGAAGACCTGGTTGAAGACCCTGAGACGTTTGTGGGGTGGGTATGTGAGAGATTGGGACTAGAGTTCGAGCCAGGGATGCTGAACTACGGGAAAAGGGTGGGTGTGCTTCCAGGGAAGCTGGTAGATCCGAAGAGCATTCAGAAGCACGACACCGCTGTCCAAGACTATGCCCATGCCTGGCGATCAAAGTATACATCTCGGCAGGAGAGACATTTCGCTCGAGGATTGCTGGCTGATTTGGGACCAGAACTCGTGAATGACCTGGGATACTCATACGAGGAACTGGCGTCCTTTGTCTCTGCGCAAGGTAAAGGATGGGCACCGCTTGTGCGGTGGGACGTGTTGATGAAGCCTCCTGCGCAACGAAGCCGTCTCCAGCAATGGGGACTGGACGTGGCGTTCCACTGGCAAAAGGAGGGTGCGACATCCGCCGTCAAGTACATCGGAAAGAGAATAACCCGCCTGGCCTCCGGCACTGTGCGGACCGCCTGGTGGATCATCTCGAAGCAGGCCGGGAAGGGCCCGGTTGTGGTCCCCGTTCGCAGGTCGGCACGCGGCCTCCCCGAAAGGCGAGACCTAGGCCAAGGCTCTGCGGATGCCCAGCCTGAATCTGCAGAGTATGCCGTTCTAAGTGATCCCAGTGAAATGTCCGCTGCAACTTTGCGGGGGTGGCAATCCCCCTCTGTGGCAGAGAGACAGCTTGCGGCCTATGCTCGTCTCTTGAAGGCCATGTACGAAAGGCATCCACGGAGGGACTTCGTCGTTGCAGCCGAGGCCCTGCGGTTGACGAGCCTGCCCAGGCCGACGCTTCTCGAGATTGGCTGCGGCAACGGTTACTACTTCGAAGTGTTGTCGTATCTCACAGGATGTGCAATCGAGTACGTAGGGGCCGACAACTCCCAGGCCATGATACGTTCGGCCCGTGCGCGTTATCCCCATCTCAACTTCACGCTTGCAGACGCGACTCAGCTTCCATTCGCTGACAACTCTTTCGATATCGCGTGGTCTGGCACGGTATTGATGCACGTGGCAGACTACAAGAAGGCAATAGAAGAGACGTGTCGAGTCGCGCGCCTGTTTTGTGTCTTCCACTCTTCGCCTGTGCTCGCCGACAGAGCCACTAGCTTTCTCAGCAAGAAAGCCTATGGCGTCCCGGTGGGCGAGGTGATTTTGAACCAGGCGGAATTCGAGAACCTGCTGCATGAGCAGCGGCTGAACATACGCCACATCCTGGAAAGCCTTCCATACAACGTTGGCAATGTGGTTGGGGGCACTGTCCGCACCTTGACCTACGTGTGCGAGAAGTCGTGATGGCCCTAGCATTTGTCTTGAGAGCGTGCATAGCTGACCAGCCGATCCTTGTCGGTCGCGACCTGGCCTCCATCAGCTTAAGCCTGGCTGCCGGAGCGGCTGCGCCGATTCCATCCGCCGCCCCTTCAACCACCTGTAGATCCATTTCCAATCCGAGCCCTGCATGCTGGAGGGCCGGCCGTGACGCAAGCCGCACATTAGGACCGCTTGCTCCAGCACCCGCAGGGTGTGTCCGTACGCGGGTGGACCCAGAGGGGTTCTGAGGGGCTCATGCGGCACTTCTGTACTTATTTCGACCAAGACTATCTGGTGCGGGGCCTGGCGCTGTACGCATCTCTCGCACGCCATGCAGGCCCGTTTGTGCTCTGGGTACTCTGCCTGGATGACGCCACCTATGCTGCTTTGTCCAAACTAGATCTCCCAAATGTACGGGCGATTTCGCTTCAGGCATTCGAGCGTGACGACGACGCTCTGATGGCGGCCAAGCGAGACCGCAGCCCAGTGGAGTACTACTTTACATGCACGCCTTCATGGCTTTCATACCTTCTCGAGCAGTCGCCACCGATTGACATGGTCACCTACCTGGATGCGGACCTATTCTTCTACTCAAGCCCGCAGCCAATCTACGAGGAGATGGGTAACCAGTCAGTACTTATCGTGGGACACCGATTCCCAGAGGCACTACGAAGCTGGGAAAGATATGGCATCTACAATGTCGGATATCTGACGTTTCGCAACGATTCGTACGGGAAGCAGTGTCTACACTGGTGGCGCGACAGGTGCCTGGAATGGTGCTACGACCGCGTAGAGGACGGCCGATTTGCTGATCAGAAATACCTTGACGATTGGTCGACCCGCTTCCCACGGGTAGTTGCCCTCCGGCACAAAGGTGCTGGCTTGGCACCGTGGAATGTAGAGAACTACTCTTTGACGTTACGGAATGGGCGTGCGGTGGTGGACTCGGAACCACTAGTGTTCTTCCACTTTCACAACTTCAAGCAAGTAGGCCGGCGGCTGTACGACCCCGGGTTGGCAAGGTACCGGGTACAAGCTAGCCGTGTGCTCAAACAGCAGATCTACAACCCCTATATCCGCGGGTTGAGCGCGGCTGCCCGGTCGCTGGGTGGACTATTCGACCACTCTCAGGTTCGCTTGGCGTCGACTCGCGAGAACCGCCAGGCAATTGACAGGGCCGGCAATCACGGGAGCGCGCCGGGCGGACTGGTGAAGGACCTGCGGGAACGATTCGTGCTGAGTAAGAAAGTCTACCATGGGGATCTGTGGCTGGTCATTGGTGGGAGGCTCTTGTGAAGGGCTCCCTCGAGCAGTCGCCGTGCCAAATCAGAAACCTCATGAGTCATATACCATGCACTGTGAGGTCCAACGCTCTTACCGAGATCGCCCTAGAGCTGATTCCACCGGCGCGGAGAGTTCCGAAGACCACAGCGGAGAGCAGGGACGACAAACGTGCGTATGGCGATGAGGTCTCTATCAGCAGGGCTCTGCAAAGGCCGCCGCAAACGCAACGCCAGCGAATCGAGGGCGGGATGAAAACCGGCCCGAAACTCTACGTCATCTTGCCTGTGCACAACAGGATAGAGATCACCGCGAAGTTCGTACAATGCTTACTTGAGCAGACGTACAAGAACTACCACTTGATTCTGGTGGACGATGGTTCGACCGATGGCACAGCCGACTTCGTGAGAGAACGCATTACCGCTCTGACCGTCCTGCGAGGAGATGGCAACCTTTGGTGGGCCGGAGCGCTTACCGAAGCCTACAAGTATCTGTCGAGAACGCAGCCCAACGACGACGACATTGTGTTGATAATGAATGATGACACCACGTTCAACGCAGCCTACTTCGAAACCGTGGTATTCGACGAAGATCTGGAATCTGGAGCATTGGTCGTGTCTTCTGGACTCTTGATCTCCTCCCAGGACGAGACGTCCTACCACCCTCAGACAGAGTGGGGCTTCGCTATCGACTGGCCCTCGCTGAGCACCCGACTCGTCCGGGAGGGCGAGGAGGTAGATGCCGCAACCACACGGGGCCTGTACATGCCATACTCTACCTACAGGTCGCTTGGCCCCCTGCACCCGCACTTCTTGCCCCACTACCTGTCTGATCTAGAGTACACAATCAGGGCGAAGCGGCGAGGGCTCAGGTTGATCCCATCAAAGACCAGCGGGCTCCTCGTTGACAGATCCGCTACCGGGTCGCACAGAGATGAGGCAACAAGCCTGGGAGAGTTCCTCTACAACCACCTGATTTCCAAGAAGACCGCGTACAACACCCTCTACTGGGGCAACTTCGTTCTGCTGGCAGCTCCCTGGAGATACAAGTTCCGAGCGCTGGTCAAAGTCTATGCGCGCTTCTTCGGAAAGCTGGCTCGATTCATCAAACGTGCATATGTCAATCCGAAGCGCTAGGCTAGCGGAGCCTAGCGTACGGGCCTATGGACGGTGATCATGCGTATGACCCATCGACGGACCAAGAGTAACATCGGTGAGAGACCCCCTTCAGCACCCTGCCTCCAGTTAGCAACAGTCTGTGGCGCGATGCTCACCTGGAGCCTCCCCAGGCAGGCACAGAGAATGCCTGACAACTCGGCGCACGCTGCCACAGCGAATGGCCGGACACCGGCCGCAAGGCAGCTTTTCTGCGCTGCGCGGGGCTGAGTCCTGAGGTACGTTGGGCGATGCTGAGTGGTTTGGGCCTCAACGCTGGCACCAGAAGAAGGCAAGGGGCGTACTGGAGGCGGTTGTGGCGGTGACAACACCCGTTGGATTCTTTATCTTCAATCGGCCTCAATTGACCCAGGCTGTCTTTGATGTAATCGCCCAGGCGCGACCAAGAAAGCTGCTCGTCGTTGCCGACGGTCCCCGTTTCCCCGAAGAGGCGGACAGGTGCCAGCAGGCCAGGGAAGTCGTCCAGGCAGTGGATTGGGATTGTGAGGTAGTCACCGACTTCTCGCCCACCAATCTGGGCTGCAAGCGGCGAGTGTCCAGCGGCCTGGATTGGGTCTTCAATTTGGAGTCGGAGGCCATCATACTAGAAGATGATTGTCTGCCCCATCTGACGTTCTTCCGCTTCTGTGAGGAACTACTCCAGGCATACCGTGACGATAGCAGAATCATGATGATCAGCGGCGACAACTACCAGGGTAGCGACCAGCAGGCCAAGTACAGCTACTACTTCTCTCGCTACACACACATCTGGGGATGGGCTACCTGGCGCCGGGCGTGGCGGTTCTTTGATCCCGACATGCGCCTGTGGCCGGAGATAAGGGACAGTGGCTGGCTCGACCAAATCTACGAGAACCCACCCGAGGTGGAGTATCGTCGCCAGTGCTTCGAGGGCACTTATGCGGGCGCTATCGATACCTGGGACTATGCGTGGTCTCTTGCCTGTCTCATCCAGAGCGCCCTCGTTATCCGACCGAGCACGAACCTGGTTTCCAATATCGGCGCCGGGCAGGAGGCTACTCATACCAAGGGGCCTAGCCTGAGCGCTAACTTCCCCAGATCCGCCATGACCTTCCCTTTGTTGCACCCGCCGTTTGTGCTGAGAGACGCCCGGCTGGATTCCCTGGAAGTGGAACGGTTGCTCGGTATTCCTCCTCGTCCCCAGACTGTCGCTGGCAACCTGCGGAACCGTCTGAAGCGCTTCGCCCAGCGTGCCAGAAGTCTCTGGCACAGGCGGAGCACGTAGTCCTTGGAGATTTCTACCGTGAGTGCTCGAGCCCGCAATTCCTTGAGCTCTATCCTAACCGCACGATACCTGCGACACCCACGCAGACTGTGGGCAATATGCCAGTACGCCTTTTACGACATCAGGCGTAACTTGCTGGGACAGACTCTCCCCTTGAAACCAACGACCCTGAACCTGCTGATCAACGATGTGTGCAATTCTCGCTGTCAGATGTGTAACATCTGGAAGCGGAAGCGCGACAAGGAACTCACCCCAAACGAGCTGGCGCGCATCCTCGGGGATCCCTTGTTCAGCCGTCTGCGCTACGTGGGTGTGAGCGGAGGCGAGCCTACCCTACGTCGCGACCTTCCCGAGATCTACGATGTGCTGGTGCAGCGGCGACCTCGCCTGGTCGGCACGGGAATAATCACTAACGCTATCCGAGCAGAAGAGGTCCTGAGCAGGATTCTGGCTTCTGCCCAGGTGTGCCGTGATGCGGGCGTGCCTTTCAATGTCATGGTCTCCCTGGACGGCCCCGGCGCAATTCACGACCGTGTGCGCGGTCGTCCGGGCAACTTCGAGAGCGCGGTCTCGGTGCTCCGCCACCTGCGCGATCAAACGGATATCCCTCTGTCCATCGGCTGCACCATCACCAAGGACAATCTCTGGCATGTTGACGAGGTTCTGGATTTCGCCCGAGCCGAGGGGGTCTACGCCAGATTCCGCGTAGCTGAGTTCATCCTCAGACTGTACAACAGCGACCGGGCAGAGATTATCCGGAACTTCACGGACCTGGAAGCATACCATCTGGGGCTTTTCCTGGCCAAGCTAGAGTACACCTATGAGCCGTCTCAAGCGATAAGGCGCACTTATCGTAACTTGCGACGTATGCTGATGGAGGGCAGCAAACGCTCCATCGGTTGCCCTTGGCAGTCGTCAGCGGCCACCCTCGACTGCAGAGGCCAGCTTCTGTATTGCTCTCCCAAGTCCCCTGTCCTGGGGAGTTGCCTGGAAGATTCGGCCCAAGACCTCTATCGCAGCAACATTGATACGCGAAGGGCCATCATTGGTGACGATTGTCCCGACTGCCTCCACGATTATCACGCGGACCCCACCGTCGGCGAGCTGTGGGAGCGGGTGAGACACCGCTGGTGGCGGCGGCGGCTGTCCCTGGACACGGCCCTCCAGGCAGCCAGGAGTCAGGCGTTGCCCAAATCCCATGCCGAAGTAGGGGCTGCGCCCCAGCAGATCCTGATTGTCGGCTGGTATGGAACCGAGACCGCTGGCGACAAAGCTGTGCTGGGCGAAATCATCCATCAGGTCGCCGCTGACCATGCTGGCTGTCGCCTGGCGCTGGCTAGCCTATATCCATACGTGTCGCGCTGGACACTGCGGGAACTCGCACATCCTGAGATCGAGGTTGTGCCGGTCTACAGCAAAGACTTCTTGGAGCGGGCGGCCACCGCAGACGAAGTGATCATGGCCGGCGGCCCACTGATGCATCTGGAGGTCCTGGGCATCGTGCTGCAAGCGTTCCTGCGAGCCAAGAGAGCCGGGCATCGAACGCGTTTGGCCGGCTGCGGGATTGGGCCGCTCGACCAGGGCCAGCGATACGAGGACGCGGTACGGCAGATTCTGCTGCTCGCGGATGTGATTGAGCTACGAGACTCCGCCTCGGCAGACTGGGCCAGGCGCATGACTGGACGGTCAGACATCGGTGCCAGCGGAGATCCTGCGAGTGGCTTCGTCCGCAGGTGGATGCAGGAGCACCCTACTTCAGAACCAAAACCTTACCTGAACATGTATTTGAGGGACTGGACCCCAGAGTATCGAGGCCAGCTCACCCCCGCTGAGTTTGAACGGACAAAGGCGCGCTTCGAGGACCAGCTAGGACGATGGATTCACGCACTCTGCGCTACCTTGAGCCTTCAACCTCGACTCTTGGCCATGCACCACTTCTGCGTGGGGAATGATGACCGCGACTTCAACCGGCGTTTTGCACAGGCGCACCTCGCAGATCTAGACCCTATCGTGGAGCTGGTCCCCTACTCTGTCAGCGAGATCTTGACATCGATGCAGAGGGCAGCGTTGTGTTTGTGCATGCGCTTCCACTCTGTCTTATTTGCCCAGACGCTGGGCGTGCCTTTCTTCGCCATCGACTACACGCATGCAGGAAAAGTAGCTGCCTACCTGGGCGATCATGATCGCCTCGACCGAATGGTCTCCTTGGAGCAAGTAGCTGGATCAGAGTGGCACTGGACCGTCGCCGCGCTAGAACGTGTATCAACGATAAGGGGAGGGGTGTCTGGCAGCTCGGGATAGCAAACAGCGGAAGCCGTGGTGTGGACGCCCCGCCGGCTGCGTCAGTGTGTTGGAAGGCCTTGTCCAGGAAGTTAGAAGCCGCTACGGCTCGGGGAGAGCGGCCATGGTATCAAGCAGCGCTTCTGGAAGTAGGCGGTTCGGCTGCGCCCCGACCGGTGCCGGGCTCCCGTGCCCCTCTGTCGGCCTCTGCAGCCGTGCCAGGACAGGATTGGACACATGCACAGCAAGAGAGTCCTCAGCTTCCCGCGCCGCGCACGGAAGTGAGCTTCCCTTAGCGCGCGAGCCGCGGGCGGACAAGGACTCGCTCGCCCCTGAGGGGGTAAACTGCCGGGTTTCTCGCCGCTGAGGCGTTATCCCGGATCCGCGTACCCTTCCGCCTTGGCTGGAGGCTCATCGCGATGCGCATCATAATGCTTTCGGACAACGAGTCAATCGGCGGGGCAGCAATCGCTGCCAGTCGTCTGGCCGAGGCCCTCTGCGGCCTTGGCGCAGAGGTCATCCGCATTGTCGGCCAGACGGACTGGCGAAATCATCCTTGGACAACCGAGATTCTGATGACCCATCGCGAGTACCTTGTGATGAAGGCCATCGGCAAGGTCTCCACGCGCCTAGAGACGCAGGCCGTGGGCCTCCTCACCTCTCGGCGGCTGGGAGCTCTACTGGCTAAGCTAAAGCCGGATATCATCAACGTTCACAACCTGCACAATGCTGGCTGGGGGCCTCAATTGGTCGGTCTCAGCGCCCGTCTCGCCCCTACGATATGGACTCTTCACGACATGTGGAGCTTCACTGGTGGCTGCGCCTATAGCTATGATTGTCGCAAGTTCATCAGCGGTTGTGATGCAACCTGCCCGTCACCCCGTGAATACCCTAGGCTCGACCCGGCGCTGATTGGGCGGGCATGGAGACTGCGCCGCAGGCTGTTCGCTCAACACACGAATCTAGCAGCAATATGCCCCTCAGACTGGCTCGCCCGAGAGGCCCGCGCCGGTCTTTGGGCAGGTCATCGCGTGCAAGTCATACCAAATGGTCTGCCCTTGGACCGCTATGTGCCGCTCAGCCGGGAGCTAGCCAGGGCTGCGCTGGGTGTCAATTCAGAGAGGCCCGTGCTGCTCGCTGCGGCGCAAGCACTCACAGAGCAGCGCAAGGGCGGGAAGATGATCATTGAGGCAATCGAGAACATACAGAACCGGCCCTTTACGCTCATCACGCTGGGCCACGGTCACCTCACTATTGCCTCTGAAGGTATTGACCTCTTCTCTCTGGGCCACATTGATCACGAACGAACAATCGTGCTTGCCTACAATGCCGCCGATTTGTTCGTGCATCCGGCCCCGGTGGACAATCTGCCCAATGTGGTCATGGAGGCCATCGCCTGTGCCACACCTTGTGCAGGCTTTGCCGTCGGTGGTGTGCCAGAAATGGTTCGCCACGGGACCACCGGTTGGCTGGCGCAAGGGGTGAGCGCACGAACCTTGTCGCGTACTGTTGACGATGCACTGGCCCGCATCCAGCAAGGAGCGGATCTTCGGGCGTCATGTCGGGCCGTTGCGGAGGAAGAGTATGGCGCCCCGCTACAGGCGCAACGATATCTTGAGTTGTTCGCATCTCTCTAGCAACGTCGCTACTCCGGCTACGGCGGCTGTGATGCCAGCCCACAATCACCCGTCGCTGGTTGCACCAGAGATATGGATGGGAAATGTGACCTTACCAGCGTCCCACGCGGGACCAACGCCTTGGGAGGCGTTCTGAAGTGAATCATCATAGCAACAACCTTGAAGGCAAGCGCATCCTGGTCACCGGCGGAGGCGGCTTCCTCGGCTCGCACGTCGTGGACCGCCTCCGGCACACAGACTGGTGCAGTGAGGTCTTTGCTCCCCGCAGCCGTGAATACGATCTGAGGGACCAGGATGACGTCATCCGCATGTATGACGATCTGCACCCGGACATCGTGATCCACATCGCAGGCATAGTAGGCGGCATCGGGGCCAACCGGGAGAATCCTGGTCAGTTCTTTTACGACAACCTGATGATGGGCGTTCAGACCATGCACTACGCCTATCTGCATGGTGTAGAGAAGTTCATGGCAGTGGGCACGATCTGTGCCTATCCCAAGTTCACACCGGTGCCCTTCAGGGAGGACAACCTCTGGGACGGTTACCCCGAGGAGACCAACGCTCCTTACGGATTAGCCAAGAAGATGCTACTGGTGCAGGCACAGGCCTACCGGGACCAGTATGGGTTCAACGCCATCTACCTGCTGCCTGTGAATCTCTACGGGCCAAGAG
>Ga0307380_10010556_pt1 | contig 11627 bp, 13 predicted proteins | sample UN3MG_FD_202239 | JGI IMG/M metagenome (GOLD analysis project Ga0307380, IMG submission 202239) | Soil microbial communities from Risofladan, Vaasa, Finland - UN-3 | ecosystem: Environmental > Terrestrial > Soil > Coastal area > Acid sulfate soil | place: Finland: Risofladan, Vaasa | collected... | reverse complement strand
TAGAAATTAACAAAATTGATCTATTTTCACAATATGTTCCTTCGTATCAATCGGATTTCTTTAGATGGTGGTGGTTAAAAGAGAATTCTGGATTTTATTTAGATACAGATCAAATCATTTTGAAATCATTTGAAAAGTTACCTCTTGACAATAATTTGATTTTTTCTGCTTATATGGCTAAATCATGCGGTCTTTATAGTCCGGTAGGAGTTATAGGGGCAGATAATTCTGAAATGGTAGAATGGATAGATAAGCTATTACCCCAGTTCAAGGATTTTAAAAATTACAATTCACTAGGTCCTTTTATGTTCCGTACTATGTTACAAATGAGAAAGTGGAATGACAAAATGTTTAATGCTCCGTCAAACTATTTTTATCCCATTCCTGATTCTTTTATGGTTCCATATATTTACGATGGTAGGTTACAATTAAGTGGTGATGAATATGCTCTTCATCTATTTATGGGTCATCCTATTAGCCAAGAGTTTAACAATAAGTATACTGAGGATTTTGCAAAAATCAGTAATGATACGGCTAGTAGATTTTTAAGGGAAAATAATATTATATGAAGAAAATATTATTAGTGTATGATATTTCTGGATGGATATTTTATAGGCATTGTGAAGAAATCAAGAAAAGGCTTTCTCATAAATATTTAATAGATATGGTTTCGCATAATAACGATATATACGTTTTATCTGAAAAATATGATTTGGTATATGTCTTAGATCCTATGCCAATTAAATATCCTCCTCAGAATAAAACGATAATGGGTTTAAGGGCGGAATGGTTTCATACTTTAAATAAAAATGGACCAATAGGCACTTATGAAAACGGATTCCATTGCGCTTCATTAAAAAATAAATGTTGTATCTTGCACGTTGTAAATAAAAGGCAGTTAGAATTATTTAAGCCAATTGTAACTGATAAGCCGTTATTGTTAGTACAACATGGAGTTGACGAAACTTGTTTTGATAAATCGTTATATAATAATAATGTTCGTGATGAGTTTGTTGTTGGTATTTCTGGTAGAGTAGATTCTCCCAATAAAAAAGGATTCGAAATTGTTAATTCTGTTTGTAACAATATGGGTATAAAATATATAACGACAAAATTTCGTGGTGGAGTCAAGTTAACTAAAAAAGAAATGCCAAGTTTTTATAGAGAAATGGATGTATATATTTGTATGTCTGAAACAGAAGGGTTATGTAATACAATAATGGAAGCTGGAGCTATGGGAATCCCTGTAATATCTACAAGATCTGGTGCTGCTGAAGAAATGATAGAAGATAGTATTAGTGGACTATTAGTTGAGCGCAGTTCTATAGGATTGGAAAAAGCTTTAAGGTTTATGGTGGAAAACAAAGAGAAGAGATTAGAAATGGGTAATAACTTTTATAAAGAGATAATGAAGAATTGGGCATGGAAAGTAAAAATAAAAGAGTATGAGGATATGTTTGACTTATATTTTAATATGAGGAAAAAATAATGAGTGAAGATTTTGATTTTTTATTTGATAATAGTTGTTTGCAAAAAGTTTTAAAGGTTAATAGATCTTTATCGAAGGAAGAATGCAAATTTATATTTGAATATATGCAGGAAAGAAAACCGAAGATTATGTTTGAATTTGGAGTTCAAAATGGTTGTTCTAGTAAGGCTTTTGTTGAAATGTCAAAATGGGCAAAAATTGATTTTAGTTTACATTCGTGGGATATCATTGATGTAGTAAAATGCATTAGAAAAGATGAATTTTATTTTCATTTAGGGGACATTACTGGAAAGGAGAAGATGGCATTTGATAAATATAATCCAAATTTTGTATTTTTAGATGCACATCCTTATCATTTAACAAAAAATATAATGGAAATTTGTTTAGAAAGAAAAATAGATTTTATAGCGCATGATGTTGTTTATCCCATTGGATTACAAAGGACGTGCGAAAGAACAAATGGGTTTACAAACTTAAATGTTGAAACGAATGCTAACTGGGAGTTGTTTCTTCTTGGAATACTTATTAATACTCAATTGTGGCATAGTGACTATTATGAGAACGATGAATTGCAGGTTAAATGTGTTAGAAATTCTTGTGGTCTAGCGATGATAAAATTTAAAAGGTAAAACCATTGTAAGATTATGTAATTATGAAGATTCTTTATTTATGCGATAAAGTTCAATATGATACTAAAATGTCTAGAGTTAGATTTCAAAGTATGCAAGCTATCTCTAATATCTCTGAGTTAGTATGGTCTGGAGTGGGATGGGATAATTATAATAATGATAGAACAGTTCAAGAGAATATAAATAATCTTTATGGAAATGAATCTCCAGATATTATAGTTGCATATAAACCACTAAATCTAATTGATTTTTATAAAGCAAAACCATTAAAGTGTATTAGATATAATGAAATGTGGGACATAAAAAGCACAACCAATGAAATTATTAAAAGTGGAGCGGAGTTGATTATTTGCCATCATTTGAACGATATGTATAATTACAAGCATATTCCGTCTGTAAAATTTGTTAATATTTCTCACTGTGCCGAACAGACAATATATAGGGATTACGGATTGCCAAAAACGACAGATATTCTTTTGACAGGAGCTATTTCTAGTCATTATCCATTTAGAGCGAGACTAAGAAACATCATGGTTAAATATTTATTTAATAAAGTTAAATGTAAAGTGCTGAGTCATCCTGGAGGAGATTTAACAAAAGTTCATGGAGTTATTTTAGAAGATTATGCAAAAGAGTTGAATAGAGCTAAAATAACTCTAACTTGTAGTAGCAAATATAAATATCGTTTGGGTAAATATGTTGAAATACCAATGAGCGGATCTTTATTAGCTGCGGATTTGCCATGTGAAGATAATGATTTTTTTAGACAATTTATGTTGGTTTTAGATCCATCTTGGAGTGATGATAAGATTGCTGAAAATATATTGAAATATGTATATGACGATAATGGTAGAGAATTGTTAATACAAAAAGGATTAGAATTGAATAAAAACTATACGCAAGAAAAATATGCTGAAAGATTTACAAATGTAGTAGAGAATTTTTTGAAAGGAAAAAATGAAAATATTTGTAAATAAAGAAAAGGCAAGATGGATTTTAGATGATATATGGGAAGACTATAAAAGATTTAGCAAGCATCAAGTGGTAGGGATCAATGATTGTCCAGACATTTGTTGGTTTTTAAATCCATGGGGGTTAAAAGACCAATATAGTCGTATTCCATTAAAATCTTATATAAGTGTTCATCATATAGATGAGACTAAGATAAAAGAATGGGATTTTAGATTAATAAACCAGTGTGCTGAGGCGTGTATTGTTCCTAATAAACATACTGAAATTACAATGAGAAAATATATTGAAGTTCCAGTGTATAGGGTTCCATACTGGATTCTTGAAAAAAGGATGATTCCTAAAAAGACAATAGAAAAAAAAGATGATGTTGTTAGAATTGGATCATTCCAGAAAGATACTGAAAAAGATGGAATTTCTCCAAAACTTTCTAAAGGTCCTGATATTTTTATAGATGTAATTAATAAAATATATAAAAATACAAATATAAAAGTAATTCTATCTGGGTATAATAGAGGATATATAATTAATAATTTATCTAGATTAAAAATACCGTATGAATATCAAGAGAGATGTAAAGATTTAAATGCACTTTATGATATCATAGATTGGTATTTTGTTACTTCAAGATGTGAGGGTGGTCCGCAGGCGGTATTGGAAGCTCCATACAAGAAGGTAAAAATATTATCTACAGATGTCGGTATGGCTTCAGAGGTTTTACATAAGGACTGTATATGTAAAAATTCTGAAGATTTTGTAGACAAGTTTAATAAAAATGTTGATCAAATTGAATATAATTATCAAAATATTTTTGATAATTATATTCCTCAGAAGATAGTACCACTTTTAGACGATATTTTTGAGAAGGGTGGAAAATGAAAAGAATTTCAGTAATAACTCCAACATTTCATTGTAAAGATTTGGCTCTTATTTTTGTCAAAAGTTTTGAAAAGTTCAGACCTAAAGATTTAATAATTGATTATGTGGTTATTGAAAACTCAAATGATGTTTCTTATCGAGATGAAATTTTATCAGTGTCTCCATTAATCACTTGGATTAATAATCCTATTGATTTAATAGGATCAAATGCTAATGCTAGTGGGATAATAAAAGGTATGGAATATGTTACAAACGATTGGGTTTTTGTAGCACATTGTGATGTTTGCGTTACAAGCGAGAGATTTTATAGTTCTGTTTTTAGTAAGGTAAAAGAAGGTAATATGATGGTGGGAACTGTTTTAGATCCTTCGAGGATAAAAATAAATGCTATACATGTTTCTGGTTTTTTAATAGACGCCGTGATTTCTAGAAAGATAAACTATTTTCCAAGAGATTTGGGTAATGGTATACATTTAGATGTAGGAGATGATGCGACATTATATTGTAGAGAAAATAACGTGAAACATTTTTGTTTCCGTAATACTTTTAATAGTCCTTTTCTTATTAACAATATAGATAAAAAATATCAAGATATATATTGCGACAGGTGTTTAGATGATGACGACAATGTTATTTTTATGCATTTGGGGAGAGGAATCCCAAAAACCAATAACACATATAAAGTTCCCGGAAAAACACATATAGAAAAATGGAAAGATTTTTGTTATAACAGGGTAATAATATGATTAAAGTTCATATACTGTGGAAGTTCAATACTGTCGGTGGAGGAGGAAACCAATTTCTTAACACTCTAAGAAGAAGTTTTAGGAAAAATGGAGTTTATGAAGAAGAATATAGTAAAGCTGATGTTATATTGGTTAATAGTAAAGATTGTTTGGAAAATGCAAAAGATGTTAAAAAAAGATATGGGGTAAAAGTAGTTCATAGGATAGATGGGATTTTTAGCATTTATCGTGGAGAGCATGAAAGATATAATGATTTGAAAGTATATGATTTTGCTAAAGATTATGCTGACGGGGTTGTTTTTCAATCTATTTGGAGTAGAGATGCCAGTTTAAAAAACGGAATGATGAAACATCCCAAATCGGTAGTCATACTTAATTGTGCAGATGACGAACATTTTAAAAATGTCGCTAGAAGAGACTATAATGGAAAATTAAAACTAGTTACATCCAGTTGGTCTTCTAATCCCAAGAAGGGTCTTGAAACGTATAGATTTCTTGATGAAAAATTAGATTTTAATAAATTGGATTATTGTTTTGCTGGGAGATGTCTCGTTTCCTTTAAAAATATTAAATTAAAAGGGATTTTATCGTCTAAAGAATTGGCAAATGTGTTGCGCTCGTCAGATGTTTTTATTACTGCTACCGAAGATGACGCATGTTCCAATTCTATAATAGAGGCTCTTTCTTGTGGGGTAGTGGCAGTAGGACTTAATAGCGGAGGAACTCCTGAAATAATAACTCCAAATAACGGAGAGTTGTTTGATAATGTCGATAATGTTATTGAAACGATAGATAAAACTTTTGAAAAGATGATAAACGGTAAATACCATATTTCGGTTAAGACGATAGAAGAGGTTGGTAAAATGTATTACGATTTTATGGGGGAAGTATGAAGTATATAAATATGGTTTTGGCCCACATGTATCATTTGAAATATTTTATACCTCTTGTTTTAGAAGCCAAAAAAAATGGTATTGTTACCAATATGTACACTTTTCATAGTGGAGTTGCCTCTATATCAAAAAGCAAGGGTTTCAAAAACCATCCATATAATTATATAGAACATATTGGAGGTTTAGGTCGTCAATATGGTTTTAATTTTGAGTTTTGTCATGTTGATGATTCTGAAAAAGTTGAGGGGTTGACCTTTTTTGTAGAGAAGCGGGGGTTGTCCAATCTTGAAAACAATAAGAATATTTCTAAGGTTGTTTTAGTATGTCTTTTAGATTTTTCAAATCCTAACTGGTATAATAAATATTCCAAGACGGTTGATAAAATAATATTTCCAAGTAGATATGTAGCAGAACATTATAATTCTATTTGTGATAAGAACTTGTATTTGGGTTCTCCTAAATACGATGTGATTTCAGATAAAGAAAAAATTAAGTTAAAATATGGTGTTGTTTCTGATAAAAATGCTTTGGTTTTGACTCCGGAACTTAATACATTGGACATATCAAATTTGCCAAAATTATGTGGCACATTACGAGATAATGGATATACTATTATTGTAAAAGGTAGGCAAAAACAACCTTCCCTTAGCGATAGAGAGGGTGATTATTATTTTGATGATAAATATTGGTTTCCGTATCCTACAATGGAATTGATAGAAATATGTGATGTTGTAATTAGTTACGATTCGGCTGTTTCTAAAGAATGTGTTATGGGATCTACTCCTTTTGTCAACATTCATGTAACAAAAGGTTGGTTGCCATTTGAATGCTTTTATGAATATAAATTTTGTAAAAATTTAAGTTCTAGCCAAGAGGGTTTGTCTCGGTTTATTAGCACTTTAGATGATGATTTTAAAGAAGAGTTTAAAAGGTGTAGATTAAAATATTTATTTGACAAACAGAATTCAAGTAAAAAAATTCTTGAGGCATTAAATGTATAGGGTTAATATAAGTATAGATGATGTATCTCCGCATCCCAAATCTTCTACAAAGGTTTTGGATGTTTGCTGGAAGCTAATTGATGTGTTTAAAGAAATAAAGTTTACGCTTTTTGTTCCTATAGCTTATAGATTGATTGGAGAAGAAGAGTATTGTATTGATAAGTTCAAAGATTTTATCGATACGATTAGAGAATTACCAAAATCTAACTTTGAAATTGGATGGCATGGATATCATCATGACATATGGAATACAGAACATAATTGTAAAGATAGGGAGTTTAGATGTTTAAATTATGAAGAAACTAGAATGGTTTTTGAGAAAATGTTTGAAGTTGCGACAAAAGCTGGTTTGGTGGATTTATTTATTCCAATTTTTAGACCGCCGGCATTCAAGTTGTCACTTTCGGCAATTGAATATTGCAAAAATATAGGGATAGGAATTTCTACAAAAATTAATGTTAATCCACCTTTTAAATGTTTAAAACTATATGAAAAAACTAGTATATTGTATCACGCTTGCGAATGGGACAAAAGCTATTTTTCTAAAGAGAGGGCAGAAGAGCTAAAGGTGTTTTTAAATGATAATTTAGATGAGATTGAATTTGTTTTCATGGGAAATATGTATAATATTAGTTAATTAGTTAATCGGTTAATATAAAGGGGTTACAATGCATGAGAGTTCAATGAATAGGATGAGAGAGTTTATTGATGAATTTTTGGATGAAAATGAATATCTGAAAATTTTGGATGTGGGTAGTTGGTGCAAAAATGCAGAATATCCATCATATAAATCGATGTTTAATAAACCAAAATGGCAATATCAGGGAGTTGATCTTAGGGCAGGATGTAATGTAGATATTGTTGCAAAAGATGTTTATGATTGGGGAATAGAGCCTCTCTTTTATGATGTGATAATTTCTGGTCAATGTTTAGAGCATGTAAAAGATGTAAAAAACTGGATTCAGCAAATTAACAAGTGCCTTAAGCCTAATGGAATTGTTTGTATTATAGCTCCTTGGAAATGGCATGAACACCGTCACCCAATCGATTGCTGGAGAATTCTTCCCGATGGTATGAAATTCTTACTGAAAGATGTGTGTGAGTTTGAGATCAAAAAGGTTTTTATGCAAGAAATAGATTGTATAGGAATAGCTCAGAAAGCAAAATAGTTTATTGATTTTTAAATATTGATACGATATGGGAAATAGTGATAAATACGTCATACCGTTTTATAAGGAAAAGATTAATCCTATAATTAGCCCTGTAGCTTTGCTAGGATTCTCAGGAAATAAATCTTTTGATGGCGATTTGTATGATTTGAGTTTGGGGAATTGGGAGATAAATTCTGCATGGAAGTTACCTAAAAAATATGATACCATAATATGTACTAGATGTGCTTATTTTGCAAAAAAACCAGAAGATTTTATACTTCGTTGTTATGATAGTTTGGAGGACGGAGGATTATTATATGTTGATTGGGGGTTAGGGAACCATTGGAGATTTGACAAGTTCAAAGTTGGATGGGTTAAAGAAGGAGAGCATGAATTTTGTTATAGTGAAAATAATTATTTATGGTCTACGGTTTGGAATAATAGGTTTTTAGAAAATGATCAGTGTTTTCTTTTTGAGGAAGAAATTAAAAAATATGGATACGATTCATTGAATCAAGCGGTATTAGATGAAGTTCCTGCTGTCTTAAAAACTACTTTTATTGAGTCTTTGTTTGATACTAGTTATAATTTTTTGACTATTGTGAGTCCTTATTTACAGTTATATATATTGGTTTCTGGAGTAAAGAAATGACAGAATATGATATCGTTTTAAATTTTGAATGGATACATAATTCACATATTCATAAATATCTTGCATTTAGTAAAAGTTTAAATCGCTTTTGCAAGTGTTTATTAGTTATTAATAATGGTAAATTGGGTATAACAGAAGAATATAAAAGACAATTTAAAGATGAAGATGTTAAAGGTGTGATATTTTGTGGAATGGATGCAGCAGCGAAACTGTTAGAAAAATTAAAATACAAAATATATGTTTCTAGTAGTGCTGGTTCTAAATCTAATCGTTATTGGGTCAATGTTGCTGGAAAAAAATCTACAACAGTTATTATTTCTGATTTTATGGGGGATGCTGGATATTGCAGACTATTTAATATATATAGTTTAATAAATCCTATCATGATAAAAACTGTGGGATATCGTCCAACTAATATATGGTTTAGTAATTGTTTGTTATGGGATAATATATCTGACTGTTTGCCTTATTCTCTTACTAAGACTGAATTTTGCGACAAATATTCTTTAGACCCTAAAAAGGATATTTTTTTGTGGATGCCAGATGGTATACAATGTCAAAAAGGATTGGCGATAGAAGTGTATAAAAAAGTTTGTAGTCTTGATAATGTTATAATTAAGTTACATCCAAATGAATATAGTAGGAATAAAGCCGATATGGTTAATAATAAATGGTCTTATGATTTGTATGCTGATAAAAAAGTTACTGTTTTGAACACTATTGATACCCATTGGGCCTATACATATGCAGATTGTGGTTTTTCTCATACGTCTGCTGTTGGTCTTGAATTTCCAATTTATAAGAAGCCATTTGTATACGTTGACCATCCAAGTTTAGGTGGAAATAAAGATCTTCCCTATGATACATGGGTAAGATTAAACAAAGAACATTTTGGAGGGGAATTTTCTTGGGTTGGAGGTAGTTGTAGTTGTAGTGATTTACATAATTTTGTTAATGAAAAAAAGTACGTAGTTCCATATAATTTGTATAATGAACATATGAAAAAGTTTCTGGCTTTTCCCGAAAAAAGAGCTATAGATGTTTTAACTGAACAATTGATAGGTTTATTAGGTAAAAAATGACTACTATAGCAATAATGATTCCGGCAATAATAGATCAAGAGTGCGCTGATGCTCTAATAGACCATATGAGAAAAAATATCGTTGTGGCGAATCCAGATATTACTTTTAAATTTCTTGTTAATGTTGATGATTATAGAAGAAAAGGTTGTTTAGGAACAGTTGAAACAATTTGTGATAGTTATAGTAGTTTAAAACAATCAAATTGTACTGTTGATATTGTTATTAATGGAAAACCACTTGGTTTAACAGTTGCGTCTAGGGAATTGTTTAAAAGGTTTTTAGAAACAGATTTTGAATATCTTGTATTTTTTGATGATGATTGTGTAATTATTAATCCTGTATATTTTAATGAATTTATTAATATGGTTAATGAGGATTACACGTTTCACTTGGCTTTTGCGTATGATAATATATCAGTTGAAAATCCTTTTATTACAAACGATGTATATTTGGAGGGGCAAACGGTTAGAATTTTTAAAAATTCAAGAGTTTTCTGTACAGAAAATGGTACAATTTTCACAAAAAATATGGTTAGAAAAATTATTAATGAATATACAACGGACGAAAGAAAATTCAATACTTCATTTAATCCAGAAGATGTTATTGGGGCTTTAGACTGTTATAAGTGTAGACCAGTGTTAACTGTTGCTTTTAAAAACAACAAGTGTGTTGTAGTAGATTTAAAACAGCCATGGAGATTGCCAAAAGAGAATCATTTTATTGTTGATTCAATTAGACATTATAGAAAAGTTGGATGGAATAAATAATGACTAGAATTAATGTAATTAACATGTTAATAGATAAATTAGGTTATAAATCTTATTTAGAAATAGGAATTTATAGAGGAGCATGTTTCCAAAATATAAATGTTGAATGTAAGGAGGGGGTAGATCCTAATCCTGTTGATTTTTCTGATGACAGGATCAGTTCCATGACATCAGATGAATATTTTAAAACTCTTCCTTTAGATAAAAAATATGATATTGTGTTTATAGATGGGCTTCACGACCATAAGCAGGTTGTGAAAGATATTGAGAATTCATTAAAGCATTTAACAGAAAACGGCACTATTGTTTTGCATGACTGTAATCCACCGACAGAATGGCATCAAAGGGAAATAAACGAGTTTGACGGTACAGGTAAATTTAATGGTACTGTTTGGCGTGGATTTGTTGAATATAGATCTAAACATAAAGATTTTAATATGTTTGTAGTAGATTGTGATTGGGGTATTGGGATTATACAAAGAAATATTAAGACATAATTTCCAGAGTTGGTTTGTAGTGATCAAAATGATATTTTTTCATATAAATGGTTGGAAAAGAATAGGCAGATGGCACTTAATTTAATTAGTCCTGAGAGTTTTAAAAAATGGCTTGATAAATTTTCTATTTAATATATGAAAGTTCTATTAGTATCTTTTTTTAATGATGAGGCATATGGGGTTCGTGTTATACATTCGAATCTCATTAAAAACAATATAGATTCTTATATGTTGTTTTTTAAGTTGCCAAATGGGACAGATAAAATTTCATCTAAAAAGGAATTTATAGGTAATTGTATCAACGTATCTGATGTTGAAATAGATATTTTGGCCTCTCATATTAAAAATAATAAATATAACGTAGTTGGATTTAGTCTTGTTTCACAAAATTTTAATTTATATAAAAAAATATATAATAAAATTAAAGAAATAAAAGATTTAATTGTTGTTATAGGTGGATGGCAAGTGTCTTTGAATCCAGATAAATGTATTGATTATGCAGATTTCTTATGTATTGGCGAAGGAGAAATTCCAATGACGGAATTGATTGTTGAATTAGGCAAGAAAAAATTGGCACAAAACATAAAAAATATTTGGACAAAAAATAACAATATGGTTTTTAAAAATCAAGTGAGAAATTTGGAAAAAAATATTTCTTCTTTTCCTTCTCCTGTTTTTGAAAATAAGTATAGTTATGTGATAGAAAATAATGAGATTAAAAACGAAGAACCCTATTTTTTTAATAGCCGTTATGGAACATTTATTAATCGTGGATGTCCTTATAAATGTACCTATTGTTCTAATTCTTATATGGCTGACAATATATATCCACACCAATGGTCTAGAATAAGACAAAGAGATACAGATCATGT
>Ga0307380_10010555_pt1 | contig 11628 bp, 10 predicted proteins | sample UN3MG_FD_202239 | JGI IMG/M metagenome (GOLD analysis project Ga0307380, IMG submission 202239) | Soil microbial communities from Risofladan, Vaasa, Finland - UN-3 | ecosystem: Environmental > Terrestrial > Soil > Coastal area > Acid sulfate soil | place: Finland: Risofladan, Vaasa | collected... | reverse complement strand
TTCCGCACTCACTTTCGAAAGAGCGTGGGCTAACAGGCGTTGAACAGTCAATCAAAGCTCGACGACGAGAACCGGTTCGGTGTATGAGGATTGACAGAAAATTGAAGGCATTGGATGAATCCACTAGGCCAATATCGCCCTGATATTGACGGGCTCCGCGCAGTCGCTGTGTTGCCCGTGGTTTTGTTTCACAGCGGAGTCGGCGCGTTCGCTGGCGGCTTCATTGGGGTAGACGTTTTCTTCGTGATCAGCGGGTTCCTGATCACCCGGATCATCTGGTCGGAGAACCAAGCCGGTAATTTCTCCATCCTGAGGTTCTACGAGCGCCGCGCACGCCGAATTCTACCGGCACTCTTTGTAGTTCTGGCGGCTTGCGCCGCTGCTGGCTCAGCGTTGATGCTTGCCAACCAATTCGAGCAGTTTGCACATTCATTGATCTCCGCTCTGCTCTTTGCCTCAAACATTTTCTTTTGGTTAGAGGTTGGTTATTTTGCACCAGCCATAGAATTTATGCCGCTGGCGCACACGTGGTCGCTCGCCGTAGAGGAGCAGTTTTACATCGGATTTCCGATTTTTGTTGTCCTAGCTTCTTGGTTAAGATGGAACATTAAGTTAATTTTTATTCTGTCGATCCCGCTATTATTCGCGGTGAGCATCTACTTATCTTATACCAAGCCGTCAGTCTCATTTTACTTGCTCCCTGCTCGCGCTTGGGAGCTCATGACGGGTGCATTGCTCGCTGTAGGCGCAGTCCCGGAGATCCGGAAGAGAGCGCTGCGCGAAGGTGTCGCGCTGATCGGACTAGGACTGATTGTCGCGGGTATTTTCCTGCTTGACTCGCGGGTGGCGTTCCCCGGGTTTGCCGCGCTGCTTCCCTGCGTTGGAGCGGCATCTATAATCCATTGCGGCCAGCGGACGATCGTTGGCAATTTGCTCGCAACAAGACCGATTGTTGCAGTTGGGCTGGTTTCATATTCACTTTATCTCTGGCATTGGCCTGTGTTCGTTTTCTTGCGACTGAATGCAGCTAACATCGATCTTTCAGCAGGCGAAGCTGCACTGGGCATCGTGTTGTCCCTTGTACTAGCTTGGGCCACATGGCGGTTTGTCGAACGCCCGTTCCGCGACCGCGTTCGGACCAGCACCCGGTCAATTATCGGTCTCGGTTTCGGCACCTCCGCTGTGTTGATAGGTGCGGGCGTTTTTATTGGGCAAGCTGCCGGGCTGCCAGGGCGCCTAAATGAGCGGGCGGCAATTCTGCAAAGTGCAGCAAATGATATCGACCCGCTTAGGGCGCCTTGCAAATATCCCTTCTCCCGCGGCGTGCAGTCAGAGCAATGCAGGTTTGGGCCACAGGAAGTTAAGGTCTCATATGCAATCGTAGGCGATTCACATGCTGCGTCGATCCGCCCTGCGGTCGAGGCCTTATTTGAGGGCACAGGCCGGGCCGGAACGCTGTGGTGGCTGGGTGCGTGCCCGCCATTGCTCGGCGCTGAGACGGTTCCCGACCCAGACTTTCACGTTTGCCGTCAGTTCCGCGAGGATTTTATCGAAGCTTTAGGTGCAACCGAAGAGATACACATGGTCGTGCTCGCCGGACGGTGGGTGCCCGCCGCGACTGGGATCGCGCCTGAGATCGGTGGGTCATTTAAGACCTATCTCCGCGACGATGAGACCATAGAGATGAACGGTGATGAGACATTCCGGGTCTTTTCACGCGCGCTCAAGCGGACGATCAGTGAAATACAGTCGATGGGCAAGCAGGTGTTACTGATCGGAGGCGTTCCGGAACCGGGCTTTGACGTACCGATTGTATTGGCATTGGCGGCCCATAACGGAGCACCGAGCAATGCAACGCTGGAAGTCAATGCGGTCCGCGCTGCAAATGCAATTGTCGACGACTTGTTTAAGGAGATTGACCGGATGGACGGCGTCCATTTTATACCGGTTTGGGATATCTTTTGTCATAGTGACTGCGCGCTAATGCTGGAAGGCATACCGCTCTATAGTGATGATGATCATATCACTTATCGAGCGGCGCGTGAGATAATCGGCCCGCAATTGCAAGAGCGTGTGCAGGGGAAGCTACTCACGCCACGTTAAAGCGTGAAACGCTCGGAGGGTCGCTAACACCTGTGAGCTGTCATGAAAGTTTTCTGGACAGAAGGCCGATTGAGATAATCATTTCAACCAACATACAGTTCGTTACCGATATATCGGTCATAGCTCGCTGACGGGACATTTGCACTCTGTGCACGTGACTCTGTGCAGGTTTCTCGGACTGCCGGCAAAACCAAGATTGACCCCACTGCCGTCCTCATACCATGCTGCCCTCAGCAGCGCGGAGGCCCCGATGATCGAACGCCCGAGTTTTACCGTCGGCATCGAGGAGGAATACCTCATCGTCGAGCGCGACAGCCGCGATCTGGTGCGCGAGCCGGAGCCCGGGTTTCTGGACCGCTGCAGCGAGCTTCTGGGCGGGCAGGTGACCCCGGAATACCTGCAATGTCAGGTCGAGGTCGGCACCAAGCCGCACGCCAGTGTCGCCGAGGCCAAGGCCGATCTGGTCCGAATGCGCCAGGGTGTCGCCGAGGCCGCCGCCGAATTCGGCTATGCCCCGATCGCCGCCTCGACCCACCCCTTCGCCCAGTGGCGGAGCCAGAGCCACACCCGCAAGCCGCGCTATGACGAATTGCGGGCTGACCTGGGCGCGGCGGTGCGCCGCCTGCTGATCTGCGGCTGCCACGTCCATGTCTGCATCGAGGACGAGGACCTGCGCATCGATCTGATGACCCAGGCCGCCTATTTCCTGCCGCACCTGCTGGCGCTGTCGTGTTCGTCACCATTTTGGGGCGGCGAGGATACCGGGTTGGCGAGCTACCGCCTGACGGTCTTCGACGCCCTGCCGCGCACCGGCTTGCCCGACATGGTGACGTCGTTCAGCGAGTATCGCCGGCTGGTTGATCAGCTGGTCTCGGCCGGCTGCATCGAGGATGCCACCAAGATCTGGTGGGACATCCGCCCCTCGGCGAAGTATCCGACGCTGGAGCAACGGGTGACCGATGTGTGTTCACGGGCCGAGGATGCTGCCTGCATCGCGGCGGTTTTCCAGTCGCTGCTGGCGTTCCTGTACCGCCTGCGCACCCGCAACCAGCGCTGGCGGATCTACCCCGCGACCCTGATCCGCGAGAACCGCTGGCGGGCACAGCGCTACGGTGTGCGCGGCCAATTGGTCGATCATGGCCGGTCGGTGCTGGCGCCCTTCGCCGACCTGATCGAGGAGTTGATCGACCTGATCGGCTCCGACGCAGAGGCACTGGGCTGCCGGGCCGAGGTGCTGCACGCCCGGCGCATCGCCCGCGAGGGCACTTCGGCCGACCGCCAGCGCACCGTCTTTGAGCACGCTGTCGCCGCCGGGGCCGAGCCGCCAGAGGCCCTGCGCGCCGTCGTCGATGCATTGATTGGCGAGTTCAACAGCGCCTGAAACCGGCCGACCCCGAGGAGACGAAGAATGAGCGCCTAGGTAGTCGCGCTGATCGATGTCCACGATATGGAGGAATATGGGAAATACCTTGCCAACTTCGCGGAAATCTTCGAGCGACACGGCGGCAAGATGATCGGCCGGAGCCTCGAGGCCGAGGTGATCGAGGGCGAATGGGCAATGCCCCGCACTGTGATCATGCGATTTCCGACACCCGAGGACGTGAGGCGCTGGTATGCAGACCCAGACTACAAAGATCTGGCCGAGCACCGGCTCCGTTCGTCCAAGGCCAATATTGTCATGGTCGGTGGTCTTGATTGGCGGCCGAAAGGTGTGGAGCGGGCGATGGGATTCGAACCCACGACAACTTGCTTGGGAAGCAAGGACTCTACCCCTGAGTTACGCCCGCACTGGAAATTGACTTAGTCCAGGCACGTTTTTCGGTCAATAGAAATCGCAGATTCTGTCACGTTTCACTTGGCCGGATGGATTGATCTCTATCGTACGCCAATGCCGAGAGTGCAGGCGCTTCCCGCCCATACTTGCCGTTCGGCAACCAACGACAGACCGCGGCGCAACATCCCGTTAGCGGTTGTTCGTACGCCGCGCAGCAATGTTGCAGCCAGGATGGCGACTCTGCGGACGAAGAAGACATCGGAGCCCGACCGGCCCTCTGGCTAGCTGCTGATTACGGACACTGCTGGTCGTGGCGTCGTAATCGGATCGCCTCGCACCGCCCCGGCCTACAGGACTACTTTCCGGGGGCCAACGGCGGCTAGAGTAGTTCGGCATGCCAGTTGCGCAGTGCTTGTGGACCGTTGACGTCCAAGCGGACGCTCAGAACGAGCTATCGCGGAGCCCCAAGCGGCCACTAAAAAGCGCCACCTGTGTTGAGCCCGGCAAATTCCCTAGCGTCGCACACATTGGGCACCATTCGGATGCGCTTGGACGGTTTTTCAATCGAGGGGCTAAAGATTGACCTGAATCAGAGCCGAGAAGCCGCAATTCTGGCATTATTCCTCTAGTGGGGTTTGAGGAAGGAAGAACACCATGACCATGACCGGGCTGACAGTTTTTGACGAAATCGTTCACACAACCAATACTTGGCTGCACGAGATCACCTCACGCCTCGGCTGGGATGACCGGCAGAAGGGGTACCGTGTGCTGCGCGCCAGCTTGCACGCACTGCGCGACCGGATGCCGGTTGCGGAGGTGGCCCATCTGAGCGCGCAGCTGCCGATTCTTCTGCGCGGTGTCTTCTTTGAGGGTTGGCGCCCCTCGGCGACACCGACAAAGGTGCGCTCGGTCGATGAGTTTCTGTCAGGACTCCGCGACGCATTCTCCGAGGATCGCGACTTCGACGCCGAAGCTGCTTTCCGTGAAGTCATCAGCGTGATGAGATTCCACATCTCGGCGGGTGAAATGGATGATGTGTGGCGGACGCTGCCTGCGGAAATTCAAGCCCTGTGGGAAGAGGACGTCCCCCAGTGACGCCGCGAGGCAATCTGATCTCCCGCGAGTCGGATACAATCCGACAGGCCGCAAAGCCCAAGCTTGCAGGGCGCTTATCGCGCGATCAGATCGCTGATCGGCTGAGCGAGATGGCCGACCTTTTGGAGGCGCAAGGGGCCGACCGCTTCCGGGTTCGCGCCTATCGTCAGGGTGCCGCCACGGTGAGAACCCTCGACGAAGACCCGGCGCACATCCTTGCGCGGGCTGGTTTGAAGGGATTGACCGATCTTCCAAATATCGGCCCGCGCCTGGCCCGCGCAATCGACGAGATGTCCGAGACCGGGCGCTGGATGCAACTGGAGCGGTTGCGCGGCGACACCGAGCCTGAGCAACTGTTCCGAGTTTTGCCGGGGGTCGGGCCCGAGACCGCCCGGGCTTTGCACGATCATCTGCATGTCGACACGCTGGAGGCATTGGAGATTGCCGCGCATGATGGTCGTGTGGAGATGGTACCCGGAATCGGTCCGCGCAAGGCGGCAGCGATGCGTGCTTCGTTGGCGGCGTTGCTGGCACGCCGGAGGCGGCGAGGAAACGAGGATCACGAGGAGCCGAAGGTCGAGACACTGCTCGCGATCGACGAAACCTATCGCCGCGAAGCGGAGGCTGGGCGCCTGCCACGCATCTCACCGCGCAGATTCAATCCGGAGGGCACGGCCTGGTTGCCGGTGCTTCATGTTGATCGCGACGGATGGTCCCTTACGGCACTCTATTCCAATACCGCGCTCGCGCATGAGCTGCGCCGGAACCACGACTGGGTCGTGATTTATTTCGGCCATGATGGCGGGCCGGAGCATCAGCGCACCGTCGTTACCGAGACCCGCGGTCCAATCGAGGGCCGCAGGGTCGTGCGTGGCCGCGAAATGGCCTGCCGCGAGTACTATCTTGGTGAAAAATAATGGCGCTGGAACATTGCGGTTGATTGGTGTCAAGGCGGAAGACAGACGCCTGATTTATCGTACAGACTTATCTAATTGATGGAGTCTAGGCATGCAAACATCTCCCGAGATTACTTGGCACAACATGGATCCGATCCCGCATGTCGCCAAGCGCATCAACCACCGGATCGAGCGGCTCCAGCAGTTCTTTGGCCGCATCACCAAGTGCCATGTGGTGGTCGAGGCGCCGCACCAGCGTCATCGCCAGGGCAACCAGTACGAGGTCAGGTTGGACGTGACGATCCCCGGTGGCGAGTTGTCGATCGACCGCAGACCTGGCGACGATCATGCTCATACCGATGTCCTGGTCGCGGTCCGGGATGCCTTCGATGCCATGGAGCGACAACTCCGGCGCTGGAAGGACGAACACAGCGGCAGGCCCGAGGTCCATGCCGCCCCGCTTCAAGGGCGAATTGCCGAAATCGATCTGGACGCCGGATCTGGCCAGATTGCCGCCACTGACGGGCGGTTGGTCTATTTCCACCGCAACAGTGTGGTTGGTGGGAAATTTGATGAACTGAGCGCGGGCGACACGGTCGAGCTGGTCGTCGATCGTGGCCAAGATGCCGTCGGCGCCCATGCCAGCACGGTGCGGTCGATCACGGCGCAGCGTTTCCTCGACGAGCCGGGGTGAAGCGCGGGAACCGGGAGGCCATCATGTTCAGGGATCGCACCGACGCTGGACAGGCGCTTGCCACGTCAATCGAGCAGCTGATCGCGGAAGACCCATCGCTTGCCAGTCCGTTGGTGCTGGCGTTGCCGCGCGGCGGTGTTCCGGTTGCTTTCGAAATCGCCCGTAGACTGAATGCGCCGCTCGACCTGGTATTGGTTCGCAAGATCGGTGTCCCTGGGCAGCCGGAACTCGCCGCGGCTGCGGTTGTCGATGGCGACGAGCCCCAATTCGTCGCGAATCCTGACGTGATCGCCCAGGCCGGCATATCACCTGCGGAGATCGAGTTTGCCCGGCAACGTGAATTGGCCGAGATCGAGCGTGGCCGCGAAATGTATTTCTCCGGGCGCAAGCGTATCCCGATCGAGGGACGGACAGTCATTGTCGTCGATGATGGCATCGCGACCGGGGTGACGGTGCGCGCTGCCCTCAAGGCATTGCGGCGGCAGCGGCCTGCCGCCCTGATCCTCGTGGTTCCTGTGGCCGCCGGCGACACGCTCGACCGGCTGCGCGGCGATGTCGAGCGTATCGTCTGTCTCGAGACTCCTGGCTGGTTCCAGGCGGTCGGTGCTCATTATGCGAATTTCGGCCAGACCCCAGATTCGGAAGTCATCCGCCTGCTCGACGCCGCAGCTGATTTCGGTGCGGATGCAGTGCCCACCGATGGAGCCTGATTGCTGGACCGGCGTGACAAGGACAAACGTCGACGGCAATTGTGTGTTGCCCGCGCGGTCACCCTCAGCCAAAGCGGCGCAGCGATTGTGCCGCTCTGACGCGCTCAAGCGCCATGGTGTTGGCGGCGGCGCGTGGCGTTGACTGCTCCGATCGGGCGCGGGTCAGCACCTCGGTCGTGTTGCGGCGGATCTTGTCCTCAATCGCGGCGAGGGCCTGCGGTTCCGAGCCGCCATGATACTCGACCGAAGCGCAGATCACGCCGCCGGCATTGGCGATGAGATCGGGCACCTCCAGGACGCCGCGCTTGTGGAGTGAGTCCTCGGCCCCGGTGGTCGCTGGAATGTTCGCGCCTTCGATGATCAGCCGCGCCCTCACGCGGCCCGCGTTGCCCTCGATGATCACGTCGAGTCGGGCGGCCGGGATCAGGTTATCGCAATCGGCCTCGATGACCGCGTCGCGGATACCCTGGTGCACGACAACCAGCGCATCGCTGTCCGCGAACCGGCCGGTGGATTCGTCGAACAGCCCGCACACCGTCAACCCCTTCAGCGGCTCGATCGAGACGCCGTGCAGATAGCTGAGATGGCTGGTGGTGGTTTCGGTACCGGCGTTCACGGGATCGCCCCTCGCATTGTTCCGGCGATTTCATTGTTGGCTGACGCAGGTGCCAACGGGGCAACCCCCGACCGGGCCAATCTTGCTCGTACTCCCGACGAATGCATTGACGCAGGTCAACAGCCCCTATTTCGGCGGCGGGCAAGCAATTGATGAAGCGCAAGGTGCGCGGCGGTGTTCCGGGGCAGACTGCCCAGAAATCGGGCCCACTTGGGTCGAAAATTGCAGAGGTCGGGCAAATCGCCGGAATGAATGTCATCGCTGATCAGACACGTACCGCGCATGCGCAGCGGCCCGAGGATGCTCTGACGGCGCTTGGCGTGAGCGCCGACGTCGGGCTGTCGCAGGCTGAGGCTGCCAGCCGATTGCCGGTTCATGGCCCGAATCTGCTGTCGCGCCGGCGTCAGGCGGTGGCGTTCGATATCCTGGTGCACCAGTTCGCTAATCCGGTAGTCGTGCTCCTCGCGGCCGCGGTGTCGCTTGCCTATGGTGAGATCGCCACGGCAATTGGCCTACCGGGTGCGGATGCAGGGGTCATCGAGGGCCGCGAACTCAAGCCCGAGGCGGAGCTTTCCGAAGCGGAGAAGCAATCGATCCTCGCCACCAATGTCTTCGCCCGCGTCAGTCCGGCGCAAAAGCTCGAGCTGGTCTCGCTCCATCAAGCCCGAGGCGAGATCGTGCGCAATCCCTATATCTGGGCGGCTCTCGCCGGCTGTACCGGGTTGCTTCTTCTCGCGGTCTACACGCCGATACTGGCGCAAACGCATCATCTCGTGCGCCTTGCTCCAAACGCATGGGCGCTGGTGATCGGCCTCAGCTTCATGCCGGTTGTCGTGGTGAACATCGGCAAATCGTTTATGGTGCGCTGGTGATTCCGATCACGATGCGCCCACACTCGCCCCGCACAAATTCCGCGCATTTGCGAAAGGAATCTCCGATGCCACCAGCTACTGCTGCAAAGATCGAGACCATCAACCCGGATGCGACGATCTCGACCCGCGGGCTCACAAAGGTCTACGGTGCCGGCCCGTCCGAGGTGCGCGCATTGCAAGGTGTCGACCTCGATCTTGCCCGCGGCGAGCTTGTAGTGCTGCTGGGGGCATCCGGCAGCGGCAAATCCACCTTGCTGAATATCGTCGGCGGGCTCGATGCGCCGACCTCCGGACAGGTCTTTTTTAAGGGCGACGAACTCACCGCCTACAGCGAAGCTGAGTTGACCCGCTTCCGGCGCGATAGCGTTGGGTTCGTGTTCCAGTTCTACAACCTGATTGCGAGCCTCACCGCCGAGGAAAACGTCGCCCTGGTCACCGAGATCGCCCGTGATCCGATGTCCCCTGCCGAGGCGCTGGCGCTGGTCGGTCTGTCAGACCGGGCCCACCATTTCCCTGCCGAGCTGTCCGGCGGCGAGCAGCAGCGCGTGGCGATTGCCCGCGCCATCGCCAAGCGGCCCGAGGTGCTTCTGTGCGACGAGCCGACCGGCGCGCTCGACAGCCAGACCGGCATCCTGGTGCTTGAGGCGATCGAGCGGGTGAACCGCGAGCTTGGCGCGACAACCGCGCTGATAACCCACAATGTGTCGATCGCGGCGATGGCGCATCGGGTGATCTCGATGGCCGACGGGCGCATCGTTGATACGAAAGTGAACGCAACCCGCGCGGCGCCGCGCGACATCAGCTGGTGACAGTGATGAGCGTGCTCGACCGCAAATTAGGACGCGACCTCTGGCGGCTCCGGGGCCAGGTCATCGCGGTCGCGCTGGTGGTTGCCTCGGGCGTTGCGCTTTTGGTGATGTCGCTCAGCACGCTCAGTTCGCTGCGCGCCACCTCCGAGGCCTATTACGACCGCTACCGTTTCGCCGAGGTCTTCGCCGGGGTAAAACGGGCGCCGGAGCGGTTGGCCGAACGCATTCTCGCCATCCCCGGCGTCCAAACGGTCGAGACCCGGATCTCCGCCTTCACGACCCTCGATGTCGCCGGCATGGACGAACCGGTTACCGGCCGGCTGGTCTCGCTGCCGGAGCGGGGCGAGCCGCTGCTCAACCGGCTCGCGCTGCGTGCCGGACGTCTGGTCGAACCCGGGCGCGACGACGAGGCGGTGGTGCACGAACCCTTCGCCGAGGCCCATGGGCTGACCATCGGAGATACCTTCAAGGTTCTGCTCAACGGAGCGAAGCGGAGCGTGCGGATCGTCGGCATCGCGCTATCGCCGGAATTTGTCCATGCGATCGCCCCGGGCGCGCTAATGCCGGACGATGCGCGCTTCGCCGTCGTCTGGATGGACCGCGAGGCGCTTGGGGCCGCCTATGATCTCGACGGCGCCTTCAACGATGTGACGCTTGCGCTACTGCGCGGCGCCGACCCGGAGACGGTGATCGATCGGCTCGACCCGTTGCTGGAGCGCTATGGTGGCACCGGGGCGGTGGCCCAGGCGGACCAGATATCGAACTGGTTCCTGCAGAACGAGTTCACGCAGCTGCGCACCCAGGCGACGATCTTGCCGGGGATATTCCTTGCCGTCGCCGCCTTCCTGACCAACACCGTGCTCGGCCGGCTGATCGCCACCGAGCGCCGCGAGATCAGCCTGATGAAGGCGTTCGGCTATTCGAACCTCGAGGTCGGCTGGCACTACGCCAAGTTGGCGCTTGCCATGGCGGTGATCGGGATCCTGCTCGGCTCGGCGCTCGGCGCCGCGCTTGGGCACTACAATACCGTACTCTATTCCGAGAATTTCCGCTTCCCTTTCCTCTACTTCCGGCCGAGCGGGGCCGAGTTCGCGCTGGCCACCGCGGTCAGCCTTGGCGCGGCGCTGGCCGGCGCCTTCTGGGCAGTGCGCGCCGCAGTCATCCTGCCGCCCGCCGAGGCGATGCGCCCACCGGCGCCGGAGAGCTTCCGGGGTGCGGCGGTGCCGGTCTGGCTCGCCCGGCGGCTCGACAACCCGACCCGGATTATCCTGCGCCAGCTCGCCCGCGCGCCGCTCCGCTCGACCCTGACCGTGACCGGTGTTGCGCTCGCGCTCGCAGTTCTGGTGACGGTGATGCAATGGCGCGACGCCGTCACCCATCTGGCGCTCAGCCATTTCACCGGCACGCTGCACCAGGACGTGATCGTTGGTTTCCACGAGCTGCATCCGGCCCGCGCACGTTATGCACTCGCGCGGCTTCCCGGGGTGCATGCCGTCGAGCCGATGCGCATCGTGCCGGCGGATCTCAGTTTCGGCCACCGCAGCCACCGCGGCGCGGTCACCGGGCTGCCGGCCGAGGCGCGGCTGCAGGTGATCGATGACGCGCGCGGCTGGGTCATGCCGGTGCCGCGCGGCGGGATCGTGCTGGGCACGTTGCTTGCCGACAAGCTTGGGGTCGGCATCGGCGACCGGATCACGGTCGAGGTGCTGGAAGGCGCCCGCCCGAGGCTGGTGGTTCCTGTCACCGGGCTTAACGAAACATATATAGGCGTGCCGGCCTATATGGACCTGAGCCATCTCAACCGCGCGCTCGGCGATCCACCAGCGCTGGGCTTCGCCAATCTCCTGGTCGATCGCGCGGGTGAGGCGGCGCTGTTCGCCGCGCTCAAGGAAATCCCCGCCGTCGCCTCAGTCACCGTCAAGCGGGCAGCGTTAAACAAGTTCTTCGACACGTTGGGCAAGCTGATCCTGATCTTCACCTCGTTCTTCGTCGCCTTCTGCTGCGCGCTCTCCGCGGGCGTGATCTATAATGCGGCGCGCGTGACACTGTCCGAGCGCGG
>Ga0307380_10010552_pt1 | contig 11629 bp, 11 predicted proteins | sample UN3MG_FD_202239 | JGI IMG/M metagenome (GOLD analysis project Ga0307380, IMG submission 202239) | Soil microbial communities from Risofladan, Vaasa, Finland - UN-3 | ecosystem: Environmental > Terrestrial > Soil > Coastal area > Acid sulfate soil | place: Finland: Risofladan, Vaasa | collected... | reverse complement strand
ACATGCCCAGCGAGGTCTTGCCGACTCCAGGAGGGCCCACGAAGCATAGTATAGGCTGGCGGACTTCCTCCGCTCCCTTGAACTTGCGAACGGAAAGGTATTCGAGGATGCGCTGCTTGACCTTGTCTAGGCCGTAGTGGTCCTCGTCCAGGATCTTCTTCACATGGATGATGTCCAGGTCATCCTCGGTGGCCGTGCTCCACGGCAGCGCAATCAGCCAGTCAACGTAGGTGCGAGCCACGGAGTACTCGGGCGACGCGGGAGGAATCCGCTGAAGGCGGTCAAGTTCCCGAATGGCGGTTTTCTCGGCCTCTTCGGGCATTTTCGCTTCTTCGATTTTCTGCCGAAGCTCGTCAATCTCGGCAGTGCGCTCGTCGGTCTCCCCAAGCTCCCGTTGGATGGCTTTCATCTGCTCGCGGAGATAGTAGTCCCTCTGAGTCTTGGTCATCTCCCGCTGGATTTGCGACTGGATGCGGCTTCCGATTTCCAGGACTTCCACCTCGCGGGTGAGGATCGCCATCAGCTTTGCCAGGCGCTCCCGAACGTTCACCAGCTCGAGAAGCTCCTGCTTCTCCGGGGTGGGCAAGGGGAGATGCGCGGCAATGGAGTCGGCGAGCAATCCCGGCCTGGTGATGGTGGTCGGCAGGTTCTTCATCTCATCGGGGATATTGGGCGAGAGAGCCAGCACCTTCTCAAAGAGGCTGCTCACATTGCGCCTGAGTGCTTCGAGCTCGGTCACTTCCTCCGAAGCGTAATCGGTCCGCTCCTGGAGTACTTCGATCTTGACCTTGAGATATGGTTCAGTCTGAACCGCTTCGAGCAGCCGTATGCGATGAATGCCCTGAACTATCAGCCGAATCCCGTCGGGGAGGCGCATCATCGTATGGATCACGACAGCAGTCCCCACGTGGTAGAGATCGTCGAAGCCCGGCTTGTCCGTGTCCGCAGAACGCTGGGAGGTCACTGCTATCACTCGGTTCCCGGATGTGACCGAGTCATCTATCAACTTGATCGAGGATTCGCGCCCGGCGCTGAGGGGGCTCACCACCATTGGAAAGAGCACGGTTTCCCTGAGCGGCAGGAGGCTCAACTCGCCGGGGATGGTCAGCTTGGCAGCTTCACCGTTCATGTCCAACAATACTTCGTCGGGGGCTTCTTTTGCCATGGTCTAGTCTTCTTCCCCTTCGATTGGTATGATACGCGAGACCCTGGCCTTCGGGGTCTTCGGCAGCGTAACCACAAGGAAGCCTTCCCTGTATGTCGCACTCACCTGATCGGCATCCAGTTGGAACTCGGTCGGCAGCAGTACGTCGCGCTCGAATGGGCCGAAGTAGACCTCAAGCTGGTGGTAGCGTATCTTCTTCCGCTCGTCAACGAACTGCTCGGAGCGCGTACCGCGAATGGTGAGGATTCGGCGGTCGGATGACAGCGAGACGTTCAACGACTCCTTTTGGACCCCGGCGACCTCCACCCTCACCACCACTTCCGACTCGGTCTCATAGACGTCGGCTCGCGGCAGCCAGAATTCCTGCGATTCCGGCGGCAGCTCCAGCAGGCGGCGCATTGCCTCTGCCGAGCACCTCTGCATCTCGAACTCCATTTGCTTCACTACGTCTTCATAGTCCTTAAACATCCGCCGCTCCCATCACGACATGGACTTCGTGGGCATCGCCATCCTTGAATGGAGGGATCACATTGCCCTCGATCTCTTTGCCGTCCACGGTTATGCTCTTAATACCCTTGCAGACATGCTCAGGGTTCTCAAAGGTGAAGAGATAGAGACTTTCACGGAAGTTGCGCCGGACCTTGTACTCGTCCCAGACTCTCGGGATGCATGGGTCAATCATGAGCCCGTCGAGTACCGGTCGAATGCCCATGATCCATTCCAGGCACACCTTCCACATCCAGGCGGCGGTGCCGGTCATCCAGGTGAACTCGCCCTCGCCGAAGCCCGTCGAGTCGGGCCCATGGATGTACTCGGAGTAAATATAGGGCTCGACCTTGTAGACGTGAGGCTCTTCGCCCCTGGTCATGAACGACGTCCGCTTCCACTGCTCGTAAGCCTTGTCGCCCCTGCTGAGGATGCATTCGGCCATTATCCGCCAGCAGACCGAGTGATTGAAGATCGCGCTGTTCTCCTTCGTGCCGGGGGCGAATCTGGTGATGATGCCGATCTTGGGGTTGGGCTCGTTGTAAGCCGGGAGGAATAGGGCAGGGCCGTATTCGGTATCGAGGTATTTCTCGACCGAATCCATGGCGATCTCCCCACGGCTGTCCATGGCAAGGCCGCTCATGACGGCCCAGCTCTGAGCATTCAGGTAGATCCTAGCCTGCTCATTCTTGGAGCTGCCGAAGGCCTGTCCGTCATCCCTGGTGCCGCGAACGTACCATTCGCCGTCCCACAGGAACTCATTGGTGGCGGCTATGATCTCCTCACGAGCAGCCTCGTACTTATCCGCCAGATCCTCACGCCCCGTCCTGCGAAACAATTCGCCGGCTTCCTTAAGCATCCAAACAAGGTGTTCGGCGACCATCGTGCTTTCGCCGCGTCCCTGACGGCCGATCTGATCCAACCCATCATTCCAGTCTGCCGCCTCTATTAGCGGAATACCACGGGCGCTCCTCCTGAGAAGTGAGTAATCGAGGGCGCGGACCACGTGCTGGCGTACGGTTTCCGCGCCACCGTCATAGTAGGACGCCGACTCGTCCAGAAACTCTATGTCCCCAGACTCTTTCAGATGCTCCAGCACTCCCATCACAAGCCACAGGGGATCGTCGCTGTGACCGGTCTTAACGCCTATGTTCGTCAGCGGGTCCCAGTTATGAAGGGTGCTTCCATCCGGGAACTGGTGCTCCAGGAGGTATAAAGTCCTCTGACGAGCCCATTGAGTGTCGTTGGGGAGTATGGCAAGCATATCCTGCCAGCTATCCCTCCACCCGATTATGGAAGCCCCGCCGATGTAGTAGGAATCCATCCGTGACCACCGGGAGGTGATCCAGGCCTGATACTTGTTCCAAATGTTGAAAGAAACGCAAAAGTCCTTGTCAGGCGTGTCGCAAGTCGTACGTCCGAGATATCCGTCCCAATACTTCCTGAGGTCGCGCATTGAGCGTTCGCACTCATCCCATGTCGAATAGTGGTCTCTTAACCGGTAGGCGTCATCTTTATCGTAGACCACCCCGAGAAGGACGATGAACTGTTTTTCCTCGCCGGGTTGAAGCTCGAAATCGTGTTGAAGTGCGCCGACGATATCCCTACCATTGCCGATGCTGTTGGAGCAACGTCCTTGCTCCACGGCAACAGGGTTCTTCCAGTCCCGGTAGGTCCCGATGAACGCTTCCTCCAGACAGTCGAAGGCAACCGGAGGAATGTTGGAGGTGAAGAAGGCGTGTTTATCCCACCTCAGGTTGGGATTCCCGCCCCCGGCAGGGGATACGTTCCAGAAACGGGTGGTGACCAGGATCACGTCTCTGTCATAGCTCACTTCGTTGAACAACTGGGCGAAAGAAGCCTCGACGAGATTGAAAGCATAGTTTGCAAGCGACCACTCTATGTAGGAGAAGGAGGAGAGCTTCCTGGCCTTGGCGCCGACGTTCTTTATCCCAACCATCCATATCTCCGTATTCTCCGTTCTGGGTACGAGATAAGTGATCTTTCCCTCGATGCCGCTGTAGGAGGAGGACACGTAGGTATAGCCCATGCCATGCCTGGACTCCCATCCCATGCCATCCTTTGAGACCGGCTGCCAGTTGATGTTCCAGTAATCTCCGGTCTCGCAATCACGGAGGTAGATGAACCGGCCCGGCCTGTCCCGAAAGACTACGAACGACGGGTACTCCTTCGTGATTCTGTTGTAGCCGGAGGTTTCGAAGAAAGCATATCCGCCACCGGTCTGAGAGCAGAGCGCGCAAAACTTCTCGTTAGAAAGGTAGTTCACCCAAGGTCTTGGAGTATCCGGCCTGGTGATGACGTACTCGCGGCCGTCTTCGGAGAAATGCCCGTACTCACTCATCGAGCAGCCTCCTTGACCTCCACTTCGGACAGGTCAACATGCCGCACGCCGGGAATGCCGCTGACTATGAACTGCACCGCATCTAACTCTTCTAGACTGTCTACCGATCCCTTGAGGAACACATCCCCATTAGATACTCTGACGCTGATCGCCAAGCCGCTTAGACGTTTATCCATCTGTACTGCGTCTTGGACTCTTTGCGCCAATACCTCATCGTGTACGCTCATATGCCTGCTCCTCGTGGGCATCTCCCATGCCGTTTCGGATATCAAGTCTAAGATTTCCCCTGCCCGGACACTTCTAAACTCAACCGCTGACGTAGAGAGCGAAAAAGTAACCGCACGAGACGCGAAGGAGTTTTTGGGAAACTATCTAACCCTACCTTGGCACCTGAGTTTGGAGGTGCAGAAAGGAGAGTATTCAATGGCTTATAAGATCACGGATGAGTGTACCATGTGCGGGACTTGCGTTCCCGAGTGCGCCTTCGAAGCTATCGCCGAGGGCGACCCCAAGTATACGATTGATGCCGATCTATGCACCGACTGCGGTTCGTGCGAGGGCGTCTGCCCGAGCGGGGCAATTGAGGAAGGTTAAGCAAGACAAGGTTACGGGTTGCAGGTTTTGGGTTATGGTTCAAGAGAGCCCCAAAACCTATAAGCTACAATCTTCAGTATGGACAGGCCATGGTATGGGTAAAACACTGGTATCATGGCCTGGAGATTACAAGACATCAGGCTCGGCACGCGCCTCATTATTCTGCTGTTTCTCGCCATTATAGTCTCTTCGGCGGGAGTGGCCATTTTCCTTATCCAATCCGGACAAAGATCTGAGCGGGTGGTAGCATTCCATCTTGCTCAGGGAATCCTGGGAGCGGAGTCCGAAAATGTTGACGGATTCATAGGCGACGTAGAAACCGTCCTCACCAGCGTGAGTCTGTTTCCCCACTTTGCCGACCTGCAGCCCGATCTGCAGCGTGACGTTCTCCATAACTTGCTCGCACAGTTTTCATACCTCCAGCGACTCGCGATACGCGACGAGACCGGGGAGTCGCTTGCCCTTGCCAGGAGCGGGACTGCGGCCTGGATGCCACCGAGCGCAGTAACAAGCCAAGCATTCAAGACGGCGATTGCCGGCAAGATGTTCGTCAGCGATGTGCATTATGCTGCGGGCAAACAGCCGGTGATTCTGATTATGGTTCCGATTGCACCTCCCGGCGGAAGGCCGGTGGGAACGATTGCAGCGATAGTCGGATTGGGTCCGCTGCAGTCTATTCTCGAGGACGTCCACCTGGTGCAAGAGTCTGCGGTATACATCGTTGATTCTCGCGGGCAAGTCATCGCACACTCGGAACTGGGCCGCCAGGTAGTGGGTCGGAGTTTCCTGAAATACCCTGTGGTTCGAAGCGCCGTCGCCGGGAGACCGGACACGGCCTTCACGAAAGAGGATATCTATACCGACCCCAATGGCAATAGGGTCGTCGGCACCTATCGTCAACTTCCCGAGACCGGCTGGAGCATAATCATCCAGCAGCCGGAGTCGGTCGTCTTCGGGCCAAACTACCGCATGGTGGGCTTTGCCTTGCTGTGGACTATTCTGTTTGCCCTGCTCTTCGGCCTGCTGGGCCTTTACCTGATTCGGCGCATAGAGGAGGAGCATGACATCGCAGTCAAGTCCGAGCGAGAGGCTCAGACTTTGTACAGGGTTTCTCAGACCCTCGCCTCGACCCTCGATCTTGAAGAACGGCTGGCCGTTATCGCGGAGAGTTTGGCCAATCTCTGCGAAACAAGCAAGTCGGCGATCTGGACCATCGAGCGCAACACCCTGATACCAACGGTGTCCCTGGGCCTGAGTCCCGATGAGGAGACGGTGTTCCGTAGAACGGAAATCCACATGGAAGAACTGTCCGAAGCGGCAAGAAACGCAATCACTACCGGCAAGCCGATTTGCCTGGAAGACGCCCAAACCGGCGAATTTCCATATAGGGAGTTCGCGGTCAGGCTGCACATACGATCGGCGTTGGCGCTTCCGATCAATCTGGAGCACGAACCCACAGGGCTTGCGATAACCTACAATCCGGACGAGGTGCGAACGTTCACCGACGACCAGGTGAGGCTTGCTCAGGCGCTGGCGTCCCAGGCTGCAATGGCCATCGAGAACGTTCGGGCTTACGAGCGTGAAAGGCGGATCGCCGAAACCCTTCAACGCGCACTGCTTCCCACCGTTCCCCCCTCGATAGACGATTTCGAGATTGCGGATAAGTATGCCGCCGCATCCTCGGAGGCCGTCATCGGCGGCGACTTCTATGACATGTTCGAGATTACATCGGACAAGGTAGGGATCGTCATTGCAGACGTGTCGGGCAAAGGACTGAGCGCCGGCGTCCATACTGCGATGGTGAAGTATATGCTCAGGGCATACGCGGTGGACAATCCCGATCCCGTCATGCTTGTGTCAAAGCTAAACAATGCAGTATACAAGCTCTCAGGCAAGGAAATGTTCATAACTCTCTTCTATGGGATGCTCGACATCGTTAAGAAGGAGATGATCTATGTCAATGCGGGCCATGAGCTGCCGCTTCTATATGGGGAAGACCGGAAGATGTGCACGAGGCTAGCCACTACCGGCACCGCACTGGGCATTGTGGAGGACTACAAGTTCGAGATGGAAAAGATTGATTTTCTCCCAGGCGACGTTCTGCTCTTCTATACCGACGGCGCAACGGACGCTCGCAGGGACGGAGAATTCCTGGGCATCGAGGGTCTGGAAAGCATGTTCTGCTCGGCAGTGTCTGGTGACGCCCACCAGATTGTGGATGACATGGATAGGGGAGTGCGCGAATACGCAGAAGGGTTCCTGCGGGATGACATCGCTCTGCTGGTGCTCAAGTACCGGCGTCATCCGCGACATGTTAAGCAAAGTTAGCAAGCCATGACAAGTGTGTCACATGGTTGAGCTAGAACTGTACAATCCGACGACATTTATGACGTAGACCAGCGGTCTGTAAGGGGTTTGACGCCTGGTTCCGTGTGTCAGCACAGGGCTCACGAGAGCCAAAATTATGGCCGAAAAATAACAGTTTCGACCCTCTGCATTTCATTGACAGTTTCGGGCCTTCGTGGTAAATTGGGTCCTGCTTCTCTCCCTTGAAAGTCGGCAAGCCCTCGGCTGTGCAAGAAGCACTAATTCATCTTCGGGACGAACGGAATTGGCGGCATGACCACAGAAGTACAGATTACGAAAAACCGATCACACTTGCTCTATTTCCGCAAGGTCATGTCGGTCCTCGCATCGAGGATGGGAATGTCACGAAGGGCAATCGCCGAAACCCATCACGCTGTCGTGAGGATTTGCACCCAAAGCGAGGGCTGTCTGAACGTCCACCTGTCTACGAGTGAAATGTATCTTATCGTTGAGATCAGCGGCTCGGTACCGGAAGTCAGTTCTCTAAAAAGGATGAGCCGGTTGGTGGATAAGGTGGAGGTTGCCGACCGCACTATCACTTTGACCAAGTGCATCAGGAAGACGGAGACGGTCGCCTATTCGCCGGCATTGGGAACGACGGCCTCGCAAAGCTGAACAACCGGCGAGAGCAGTCCCCGCACAATAGCCCGCGCCGCTGATGAATGCTCGATGCCCCTGGCTATCGGCGGGCTGATCCTGTAGTACCAGGCCACGAACGCTCTCCCCGGGCGGTTAGTAAGCATGTAGTCGTCCCGAAATCGCCTTAGCGCCAGCACATGCTTTTCCATCGGCGTGCCGTAGGCCGCGGTCGCGATGAAGCACTTCGGCGAGCCGTAAGGGCTCGTTCGGATGTCTATCCGATCTATCACCCACCGATCGCGAACCTTCTCCAGGTAGTAAACTAGATAGGCGGTCCGATACCCGCTGTCCGGCCCCACGTATTCATGAGTGGCCTTCACTCGGGCTGACAAGGCATGCCTGTCAATCGAGGTAAACCGGAAGTCGGCGGTGTGAATCGTCCCGATCGCTTCGTCCGTCAGTTTGTAGATCTCTCTGGGAGCGAGGGTGTGGGAGAACTTGCCATTGTAGTAGATGTCCACTCCGCCCAGATGGTCCACATGCCACATAAGGAGCTCGGGATCGCCCTCGCGCCAGGTCGCCTCGATGTCTACGAGCGCTTCATCGAGACTTCCGGGACTCGGATTCTGATACTCATATTGCCGGCGCCAGCGATGACGGTCGGTGCCCCAGGTGTCTTGGTCAATGATTACTACCGTTCCTCGATCATAGTAGGGGTAATTCCGGTAGAAGATGTTGTCGTATGGATAAAAGAAGCGGTCTACATAGTGGTGACGGTATTCGTAGTCGGGATCTCGGCGTTCCTCGCGTTTCAGGGCTTGCCCGCTTACATCCGGAGTACCGGGTCCTCGCTGCTCGGGCGTGGAGTAAGTCGGCTGATCCGAAGTACTGTCGTCCTGCCTTTCCTCATACTGGTAGACCGGAGCGCTGTCAGTCCGCGGGGTAGACGAACTGGAGTCATCTCGATGGTTCAGGGGTGGGGGCTGCTGGACTTCCGGTGCTTGCTGGGTTTCCTCCGACGAATCCTCGGGAGTCTTAGTCTTCGTGACGCCCTTTGCCATCGCAACCGACGACATGAGCAGCCCGAAGATCAACAGAATTGCGACCAGTACAGCCCCGAGTCCCCGAATCCTCATTTGATCTCCACGCTATGCGCTAATACAACTCGTATGGCGAGGTGCCGACTTCCGTGATGTACCACTCAGCGCCTGACTTCTCCAGCCGGTACTTCACATAGACAGTCTTGCGGTCACCATTGCCGGAATCGAACTCATCGTAATAGACGTGCTTGCCGTATGCCACCGCCTCACGGCTGTCATGCCATTTCACGTCGTAGAACTCGAAGCTTACCGTGTCTATGTTCTTCATGGCGTCAAGCGTCATATCACGGTAGTCCTCACTGTCCACCGAATAGGCATATTCGCCCTTTAGCGAAATGTCTATCTTGTCGCCGCGCCTGACGTGATCCATCAACAGGTCTATATCCCCGCGCTCCCAGGCATGTTCGATGTCACCGACGGCTGATGCCACCGAGCGATATCTCCACCCGTTCGAGTAGTAGCTGTCATAATCCACGTAGTTGTCGCGGAACACGATGATCGGAATCTCGACATAGACCACCGCTGGGAAAACTCGGTGGATGTAGTACACCCGGTGACTGTATATGTAGGGCGGGAAGAAGCCGTAGTAGTAGCAATACAGCGATGGATAGGCATACCCCGCGCGGTAATCATAGGCATAGTAGCGATAACTGCCGGAGAAGAAGTTGATGTTGATGTTGACATTCGTGTGACTGCCGCCGTGGTCCCGGTTGGAATCTCTGCGCGATTCCGTCGTTTCTCGACGTGACCGCCAGATTTGGGCAAGATCCTCGTAATCCTTCCGATACGCGCCGGCCGGGCTGACTTTGGATGTCCTCTGCTCGCTCCTATCCTGGATCCTGGTCCTGGACTCGGACCTGTTGGTGATACTCACGTTGCCTGATCCCTTCAGGCCAGTGGAGGACGGCGTGTTACGATGCTGAGTTACCGAGCTGTTGTTCTCGGTCTGCGGACGATCATTGGACGCATCACGCCTGATGGTGCTGCTTGGGGCCTTATGCCGCGGGTCATCCTGCTGACTTGAACTGGTCGATCGGGAAGTGCTGTTGCTTGGGCTCGAATTGTTGTTGTGCTGCGAAGATACGCCGCTCCCCTGCGATCCATTGCTGTGCTGCGTCTCCTGTGAGGAGCTATTCCCATAGCTTGAGCTCTTACTGCGGGATTGGCTCGAAGGCGGGTCATGGCGCGTTTCGTTCTGAGTGTAGTAGTTGCCCTTGTTAGAGCTGCTTGACCCGGAGCTGCTCCCGCTGTTTGAGTTGCTCGAACTTCCATTAGAGCTGCTCGATCCCACGCTGCTCCCATGGCTTGAACTACTGGAACTCCCGCTGTTTGAGTTGCTCGAGCTGCTCTTGCTGGAGCTGCTGGAGCTGTCACTGTTGCGGGAACTCTGGGATGAGGGTCCACTGGACGACGAGTCGCTACGCGAATTCCCCGACTTCTGGACCCCTTTCGCATAGGCTAGCTGGCCTGACGACACAAAGAAGATGACCGCCAGCGCGACGATGAGAGGCAAAACTAAGGTGAGGAACGATCCCCTTTCTTTGCACATCCGGAACTCCCCCTTTCGTTCTTGAGTACCGGGACCTTCGCTTTGGCTGAGCTCCCGGAATTCAAAATCTTGTCATAGATATTAGACGTTGAAGTGATAGGGGTTTGTTTCGAAAATGCAGGGAACACGGCTGCCGGCTTATTGCTTAGATCGCTGATCTTTACCTTATCCACGCCAGGGTGGTATACCAGATCCCTTATCGCGACCTTGTCAATTCCGGGGCGGAAGACCGGATGCAGGATCATTACCTTGTCCTTGCCGGGATGATAGAGCACCTGCAGCGCCTTGGCGTCGGTCTTTGCTTTCTCGGTAGGAGTGTCCGCGGCCGCAATGCCACCCAGCAAGCAAACGATTATGAGGGAAAGAACAAACGTTCGCATGATATTACGAAACCCCCTTTGGACAACGAAGTCCTGTGTGAATATGATATCACAGAAACGGGGATGACTCAAGGCGCGGATTACGTGCGTCTCTTGAAGCCGCGCTTCCCTTCGATATTACGCTTGATATCCAGCAGACGTTCCTGGCTGTCTCTCATATATCGTTGGAGGCTATCTTCGAAGCCGGCGTGGGCATGGCCGTGATGCAGGTCATCGCCGTTCTCAGGGCCAAGGTTTATGGCCTCGGGCTCTCGCTCGGCGGGCTTCTTCTTTTCGCGAGGGGCTTCCTGCTCGGGTTGCTCGATGTTCTTGGTGGAGAGCTCATAACGGCCCTTGTTGTTGATGCTGAGGATCTTCACCCGCACTCGGTCGTGCTCTTTAAAATAATCCTTGACGTCCCGAACGAAGTTGTCCGCTATCTCGGAGATATGAATGAGGCCGGTCTTGCCACCTTGCAGTCTTACGATAGCACCATACTCCGCAAGCTTGACTATCGTACCTTCAACGGTGCTCCCAATGTCCATTGACATCTACTTTCCGGACGACCCCCCTTGCTAAACTTTTCAGGGCAGGGTTAGGCACCGATTGTGCTTTTCCCTGCACTCAGTATATCGGCATGAATTTGCTTTGTCAACAGGCATTTCCAACGGATAATGGCATACTTTGCATGCGTTCGGCCAGGAATCGCGTTCCCCTGAATCCATGCTTGGGTGTATAATACTCGGGTTTGAGACGATTTGGAGGCACAGATATGGACAAGTATGATGTCATAGTCGGCGGTGGAGGAGTCGCAGGATTGGCGGCCGCCGTCAGCTCGGCCAAGCTCGGAGCGAAGACATTGCTTATCGAGCGGTATGGATTCCTGGGAGGGCTGGGGACTGCCGGGCTCGTCAACCCGTTCATGAGTTCATTCACTTCGACCGGCACGCCGCTGATAGGGGGTTTTTTCAACGACATCTGCGACCGCATGAGGAAGACGGGCGGCATGCTGGGACGGGCATTCGACCCCGAGGCAATGAAGTTCTGTGCCCAGGAGATGGTACTCGC
>Ga0307380_10010550_pt1 | contig 11630 bp, 8 predicted proteins | sample UN3MG_FD_202239 | JGI IMG/M metagenome (GOLD analysis project Ga0307380, IMG submission 202239) | Soil microbial communities from Risofladan, Vaasa, Finland - UN-3 | ecosystem: Environmental > Terrestrial > Soil > Coastal area > Acid sulfate soil | place: Finland: Risofladan, Vaasa | collected... | reverse complement strand
CGATCTTTCCTGAGGTCATAACAAGAAAGCATTATCTCATACGACCCCAGACCTGCCATCCACCAACCCCAGGGGTGACATTTTCTCAGAACACTTAGGGGGTGACAGAATCTCAGAACATCCACACTTTGCTATTGTTCAGCTTGACAGTCTGGCGAATCTGATCTACCATTAGTCCTGAGGCACAAACCGGCAGTCCCAAACACCGTTAAGCCGAGCCTCTGCGAGACACCCCGATTCATGCTTAGGAGTCCGGGTTGCGCAACCTGTCTATCAGACACAGACTGGCATTGGGATTCGGTTCGGTAGTTGGATTGATGGGCGTTGTCACCGTGTCGGCGGTGATTCTCTTTGTGCGGGCCACAAACAGCGGCAAGGCCATCAACGAAGACCTCGCGCCTCAGGTTTCGGCTGCCAACTCCCTTACTTTGGCGGTGGACAGGCAGAGAACAGGCTTGCGCGGATATGTCCTTACGAGCAATTCCGCCTATCTGAATAACTATCGACATGGAATCCTGGATGAGCAGGAAGCTCTGCGAGCGCTTAGGCAAAGGCTAAGCATCCCGTCGGAACGCGCTGAACTAAACCGAATCGAATCGCTTCTCGTTCAGCTTCGCCAGGACGAGTTCGCGACCCTGAGTCTGCTAAAGACCCAGGGAAAGGATCCTGCGTCCACCTACCTCCAGAAAAACGTCCGCCCTACGAGCCAGGAGATCTCGAGCGCCGCCTCTAAGCTGGCGGGAAACGGCCTCCGCCGAATCCAGGAAGCAACCCACCAAGTGAGCCGCGCCAATAGCAGGCTGCGCAACATATCACTGACTGCTTTTCTGGTCGCCTTGTCCCTCGCCGTAGTATTCATATTGGCAACCGGAAGGTCGGTTACTCGCCCCGCAAGAAGTATTGCGAAGGCCGCAGTCGCCATCGCTGAAGGCGATTACAGGGAAGCACTCGCCCTGGAGAGAAGTTATCCGGGCGGAGCCGACCGGTCGTGCAGGGACGAATTGAGTCATATAGCTACCTCCATCATCCAAATGGCTAAAACCCTTGAATCCAGGGAGCGCGATCTGAAGACTGCGGTAGACGAACGGAGCGTGGCGAACGAGCAGCTCGACACTCGAAATGAGGAGCTAGCCACTCAGACCGATCAGCTTCGCGAGCACAATCTGAAGTTGGAGGCTCTCACTAGAGACCTCATGGTCCGGCAATCTATCACGGCGGCTGCATTATCCAGTCTGGACCGAAATGAAGTGATGGCTCGTTTGCTGGAAGCGATCATCGCCCCCCTGGATCTGGATTTCGGGCTGATCATGTTATACAACGAGGGGAAGCACGTGCTTCGAGCAGCCATAGGGAGTGGTATCGAGATAAGTGATCCCCCTTACGAGTTGGCAATAGGCGAGGGATTTGCAGGGAAGGTTGCCAAAGCCCGGAAGATCATGACTACAAAGGACGTTGGCACTGAGTCATGGTTGGACGCGGACATGGTTACACCAGGCATTCGCAGGCTGATTGGGATTCCGCTTGCAGTTGGGAAACAGATCTATGGTGTTGCTCTTCTGGGGACTTCGATGGCGAGAGAGCTCTCGGACAGGGAGACGGGTCTGCTGTATGCATTCGCCGAGCGGGCGGTGGTTGCCATCCAACGGGCGCAGGCCTACGAGATGATCGCTGTGACGGAGGAGAATGAGCGTCTGGGCAGGGAGCGCCTGCAGACAATAATAGATAACCTGCCGGAAGGAGTAATCATCGTAGACCCTCCGGATGGGCGGATAGTAATGGCCAACAAGGCTGCTTTGGCACTGAACGGGCTTGAAGCGCTGCCGGAAGTCCGCAGCACTGAGTTCAACGTCCGCCGGCCGAATGGCGATCCCATTCCAGGCGAATTGCTTCCGACCAGCAGGTCTCTATTGCATGGGGAGACGTGTATTGGGGAGGAACTCCTCATCCGATGGGCTAACGGCAAAGAGGTAACGGTGCTCTGCAACACCGCGCCGATCAGGGACAAGGACGGCGATATCAGCCAGGCAGTTTCGGTGTTCCAGGACATTGCGGCGATCAAGGAGCAGCAGCACGTCCTCGAGAAGATCTACGAGGACCAGCGCACGATAGCGGAGACTCTGCAGAAGTCGTTCCTGCCCAGCAGTAAGCCTTTGGTGGAGGGATTTGAGATCGCCGATGCCTATATCTCGGCCCAGCACGACGCCCAGATAGGGGGAGACTTCTATGATCTGATCGAGTTGGGGGAGGGCCTGCTGGGAGTGGTAATGGGCGATGTGAGCGGCAAGGGCGTGAGCGCGGCGGTCCATACGGCGATGGCCAAGTATATGCTCAGGGGATTTGCGCATGAGGATCATCAGCCCGCATCGCTGCTGGCCCGTCTGAACGACGCCGTCACCAGATATGTGAGAGGGGACATATTCATCACCCTCTTCTACGGCGTACTTGACACCTCGGCGAAGAAGATCGTCTACGCGAACGGCGGCCATGAGCAGCCGATCCTGTACAGATCCGAGTCCAGGGAGTGCGTCAGCCTTCTCAGCAGCGGTCCGGCAATCGGAGTGATTCCCGGCAGTGCCTACGAGCAATTCGAGGTGGAGTTGGCCGATGGCGACGCTTTCGTGCTCTACACTGACGGCATCACGGACGTGAGGCATGAGAAGGAATTCCTTGGCCATGATGGTCTGAGCAAGATGGTAGCGCAAGTCGGTGACAACAGCGCCTCCCAGATCGCCGACCGGATACTGTCTTACGTCCAGGAATACTCGCACGGCAGGCTGCATGACGATATTGCGCTGCTGGTAGTAAAGTCATCGAATGGTGGTATCAAGCGATGAGAAGATTGCGTGTTACGGTGAACAACACCAAACCTCCCGTCCTGAAGGCGGCTGGTGAGCTGGACTACAGGAACTGCTCGAAGCTGGAGCGGCTGATAGAGGACACTTTGGGGCGTCACGGACCGTCCCTGGGCCTGGCGCTGGATGGGCTGGACTTCGTTGACAGCAGCGGGATCCGGATACTCGCGAAGGCAGCGCACGAGGCCCAGTCGAGCGGCGGTTATCTGAACCTCGTCTCCCTCACGCCTCAGTTGCGTCATGCCCTCGAAATCACGGGCTTTCAGCGGCTGTTTCAGATCAGCGGATGCGCCGTCCAGATGGAGGCGCCCGTCATAACCTACCCTCATACCGGTCGAGCGAGCTCCTTCAGAGTGCCCGTTGCCATTAACGCCCCGCGGGACGTTCGAGAGAGAGTCTGTGATTTCGCCGCCTGCGTCGGATTCAGCGAGCCGGTGATGGATGATATCAAGCTGGCTATCGGAGAAGCGATCTCTAATGCGGTAAGACACGGAACATCCGATGGTTTCATTCAGGTGCGATGCCACGCTGAGAATGACAAATTGCGTGTGGAGATGAGATACCCGAGTGAGGTCTTCGATCCCGATCAAGTCCCTGTTCCCTGCTTTGACCCTCCCAGCGAGGGGGGCATGGGCATTTACTTCATGCGGCTTGTGATGGACAAGGTGGACTATCAGTTCGCCGATGGCCATGCGGTGCTGACGCTGGAAAAGCATGCCGCCGATTGACCCCACTGTTTCGCGAATTACCGGTTTTTTTGTCAGGTACTTGACAATCCGCAAGATTGGTGTATACTAACAGCAGGAGTTAAGCGGCATCTAGACCGCCTATTCGGGAGGAGAAATATGAAGAAGGTTCTTGCGTTTTCGATCTTATTGCTTGTCGTCACGTCAGCTGGCCTGTTCGCCAGCACTACCAACTGGACCCTTGCGACTACCGCCGACAATACTCAGGCGCTGGGAACTACGGTCAACTATGGGGTAAGGTGGAATGCCTCGGACGGACTGGATGACTACGAGACAGGCCGGATCATCCTTCCTGATCTGCCAACAGACACTCTGTTGATCGCTGCGGTGATCGAAGGAGGCTTGTATCCGGTGAACTACATGTCGCCTGCACTGCCTGACACCTATCCCGGCGGCAAGAAGATATGGGATTTCCGTGTCGCGGGATTGACGAGCTGCGCCATGGAGCCCATCCGTCTGCAGTTCAAGACGTCTTCCACCGCGATGCTTCCGCCCTTGGAATATCAGTACAAGTGGAAGATGGTGGACAATCGGGGCATGGGGGCCCCGGCGAACGGTACGGAATGGGTGCTCCCCGTCCCGGATACACCGTATACACCTTTCTACACGATATACCTTCCGGCCCTGAAGCTATCGTCAAACAACGAGGCGGCGATGCTCAGCCAGGGATATGACATGCAGCTCATTCAGGAAGCCGTTCCCGAGCCGGCCAGCCTGCTCGTGCTCGGGAGTGGATTGATCGGCTTGCTTGCATTGCGCAGGAGACAATAAGAGGACGTCGAGCCCTCGGGCAATTGTCCGGGGGCTTTTTCATGGCAGGACTCCAAACTACCCGCGCCTAACATAGCCTCATCATGAAGTATTTCATAGCATTGCTCCTTGCCATCTCCATCCCTTCCTACGCCGGCCTGTATTCCATCCGTCCTATCACCGAGGACGAGCTTTGCCGGCTCTATGTTCAAATGCTGGCAAACCACTCCCGCTACGCCGAGACCAAGTGGCATGACGGCCCCTTCCCAAACTCCGGTTACTGGGGCAACGGCGTCAGCGGCGGGAATGAGGGCATTCGGGCGGTGGGGAATGAGTCGCTCGCCTTCGCCACGCTGCTGAAGCAGACCAATGCCCTGGATGACGGTACTCGACGCCTCTATGCCGATCACGCCATGAAGGGTATCCGATACGCCGCCGAGACCCACCTTACCGGCAAGCAGAAGTGCATTGACGGCAAGCAGTGGGGGAATTCATGGCAGTCAACCATGTGGGCGGGGAACATGGGCTTTGCGGCCTGGCTGCTTTGGGATGACCTCGATCCCAGGCTGAAAGAGTCGGTCGAGAAGGTCGTGGCTCACGAGGCGGACCGCTTCCTGGGGAAAAAGCCGCCCGGCAATCGTTGGGGCGATACCAAGGCCGAGGAAGTCGGCTGGGACCAGATCTGCATCTCCCTCGCGGCCAACATGTTTCCAATTCACCCGAACGCTGACAAGTGGCGGGAGAAGTCAATCGAGTACATGATGAACACCGTCTCAGTGCCCAGGGACCTGAAGGACGAGCGGATCGTGGACGGCCGCCGTGTCAGGGATTGGGTCGGTGCCGTGAACTCCCATCCCGATTTCACCATTGAAAACCACGGTTTCTTCCACCCATCCTACACTATGGTCAGCCCGGCGGAGGTCGGTCAGGGCGCGATGTTTTATAAGTACGCCGGAAACCCGATCCCCGAGGCGGCGGGGCATCATCTGCTCGATAATTGGCGGCTCATGCAGAACATCATGCTTCCATCCAGCTACTGGGCGTTCACTCAGGGAATGGACTGGGCGCTGAACAGCGAGGGCCATATCCACTATCTGGCGTGGCTGGCGACATACTCCAAGGACCCTCTTGCCGCCGGGATGGAAAGACGGTTGGCGCAGTACATATCGGGCCACCAGCAGATCCATGGCGGTGAGAACTTCGCCGGTCCGGCCTCGAGGCTGGGATTCGCGAGGGAGGCAATCGTCGCCGAGCGGCTGTCATACAGCTACTTCTACCATCGCCTGCTCGGGGGCATTGAGAGCGACAAGACCATAGAGGTTTCGCCCGAACTGCTGGGGGTTCGGCGGTATACTTTCGTTGACGTGATCACTCACTGCACCGGGAGCAAATTCGCCTCGTTCTCGTGGAAGAACAAGATCATGGGCTTGGTGATGCCGATCGCGGATCATCTGGAAAACCCGTGTTTCACGTCGCCGAATACCAGCAGCCTGGTGGGCTCGTTCGCCCTGGAGGGCGGTTCGAGCGGGCTGAAGGTTCTGGAGCGAACCTGGCACAAGACGGCTGACGGCTTCGAGACCGAGGGCAAGCTGCAAGTCGGTCATCTGAAACAGACGATCAAGTTCATCTCCGTGGGAGAGAAGACCGTCATCTACATGGACCGCGTCACGGCAGACTACGATGTCACGGTCAAGCAAGAGTTGGGGGCCTATGTCACCATCGAGAACGACGAGTTCACGGGCGATCAACGCACGCTCTATTGGGCCGGCGGAAGTCAGGTCGTGAAAGGGCCGGATACCGAGGGCCTCATCCGCATTCCAGGAAATTGGGCGAATGTGGACGGCCGGCTGGGGATGGTGGCCCCGACAGATCGGGGCGGGCTGGTCAAGGGCTCGGGACTCGCATACCGGGACGTAAAGCCGTACAATCGGGACGGCGCTCGAGAGGACTTCCTCTTCGGCTCATACTCGGAAGCGCCTCGGAAGTTCAAGGCCGGGGAAGAAGTCGCGAGGAGGATAGTCGTCCTCTTCACCGAAACCAGCCCGGAAGAGACGGCGTCGCTGGCGGAGAAGATCCAAGTCATCGGCGATACCCTTCACCTCACCCTGCCGGAGGGCGGGGAGCATGAATTCCCCGCAATCAATCGTCTTAATTAGGTGGTAGCGCCAGGGGAAGGCATGGTAATGTAGACCAGCAGACAAGCGCACTCCCCACGTTCGAGATCCGCTTCGATGGTCAGGGAAGCCTTATCTGCCTAAAGATAAGCCCACTGTGGAAGTCTCATTAAGGTTCAGTAGACTCCAAAGTTAGGGATCTGCTATTTCTGGCTGTCCTTCGTCTTAAAGAAGTCCTGAAGCTCTTGAGGGCTCATATTCCTCAATCGGTCGCCTATACGACGAATGTCATCACTGAGCAAGGATTCTGCAAAACTATCCATCTCCCTTTCGGCATCTTCGCGTTCGTCCGGGTTGAGGTCCTTACTAAGTTGTCCCATCACTCGGCGACAGGAGAAGCATTTGTGTACTTTCCAACGTGGAGTTTCTTTAACCAAGCCCATGACAGATTTACAGTCGCTGCATTCAACGGTTTCCATCCCGATTCACCTCCAAATGTGATCAACCACTGACTGAGACTACCGAAACAGGTCCTTCAGATGCTCATTGTCTGCAAACTGGTTTTGGCTCAACTGGCGATGGCTTCAGCGAAGTCGGCCACGAAACTCTCCACATGCTCCTCGGGGATGTATCTGAGTGTCGGTATCGGCGTATACACCTCCTTATTCCGTAGGCGATTCGCAATCAAGCTGGCATCCGCAGGATGCAACAGGTAACCTAGATCAACGATTCCATGAGCTACGCCGATAGGCTCTATCGGAGGCTCGGCAGAGTCCTTCGCAGAAGTGTAAGACCGGCTTTGACACTTAGGCAATTCAAGCACAAACATGTTGCAGGGGCTACAGGAAGAGAAGAAGCGCAAGAGCATTTCAAGGTAGAGGTCTTCGAATACGACGTTCTCCTGCACCAGGCTCAGTCCACGATATTCCGTCAGGTAGGACGAGTTGGGCCTGATCGATGGCCACAGAGTGAACTTGTCCAACTGCTTAGGCGTCTCGCCATGTCCATGGACAAAACAGAAAGCCTCACCGTGGTGCGTAGTTAGGAGATCTCCGATCAGAGCGCAACGGTCATCATCCCATGTCGGGACGAGCGATCTGACTAACTCAAAGTCTGGAAACAGCAGAACTGCACGTTGTCTTCCAATTCGACTTCTGTAGAACGTTCCGGGAGGGAAACACAGGTTACCGTGGGCACGGCACTCACCAGTAGAGACTATTGCCATAAACCGCTTCCTGAATTCCCCCCACGAGGTGTTATAACGTAATAGAGCATCCTGGGTGATCTGGAGACCGGGACTATCTTTGATGAAGTTACGAAAGCTGGCCGTCACCGACTCAAAGGCTGAACTCTCCAATGGAAGCAACAGATCCTGCATGATCACAGCATGCTCTCTTGGCCACCGGTACACCACACCGTGGTATACTGAATCGGTAACAGGTGTGAAAAAGGGCGCTTCATGTGATGCAAAGAACAAGGCTATCGAGGGGTCTGTAGTAGCATCGAGCGCTGTGGAGGTAAACCCATACTGCTGACAGAACGCATCGCCCAGGTCATCACCTATAAGCACACTCATCCCTCGGACAACACTTTCGGAAAGTGAGATACCGAGACTCCTCATCGACTGAATGTGTGGCTGATTGAAGAAGTCACGAAATCCGCTCTGAAAATCAGACTCGGAGAGATCCCAACTTGTCTTCCCATCGTTGATGTCCTCCGATTCTACCTCTTCGTGGATACCCTTGCGGTAGGTATTCATTTCCTCTTTGAGCGCCGACACGGGTCTTGTGACTCCAGCCCACTTGGAACCTCCGTTTGACGATTGAAAAGGTATGAACTTACGACGAAGTCCAGAAGGAATCAAGGGACCTTCATAGACTCTCGTTTGGCCTCGGAAAACGTACTGTTCCGGTTCATCGTTTTCAAGGAAATCAAGTAGTGCCCTGGTACTCTTAAACAGTCGCTGCTTGTCCATACCTGTGCTCAAACTAGGCGTGAAGCTACCGATCGCATGCATCTGGGCAGCCGAACCACTTCAACATCTTCCGGTCTAGGTAACTGTCCCGGCACGTACGATTAGACGGCAGAGGAATACTATCCTCCTTATGATGTCTCAATAAGCATGCCAGTGCTTCTCCACTCCCTCAATCCCAATCGCCGAAAGCTCCTTCCTAGTCAAACCATACTTCTCCGCCACCTCCAGCCGGGCCGAAAAGCGAAACGCCTGAGTCGCCTTCGCATTCTTCCTTAGCTGCCAGGGCGTTACGTACTCGCCGGTAAGAGAGTACTGCCGGCATGCTTCTGCCGACCGTTTGGAGCAAGAGATCGCCAATCTCACCAAGTCCGTTGCAGCCGAGGTAGACCCGGCAACACTGCGGACGGCCGTAAACGACAGGGCAGCCGCATAGCAAAACTCAAAGCCATGAATGAAGTCGAGCTGCCTCGAACGATAGCGAAGAAGGAAATGGAAGCCCTTGCTGCAGAAATCCGCCAGATAGCGGAAAGCCGTGATACGGACCGAAAGCGCTCAGCAATTCGGAAGTATATCACGGCCGGCACTCATCCTCTACCTGCCGTGCGACCGCCTTCATGGCTGCCCTACGCTCGGCTTCCCAATCTCCAGGTACGCCCTTTGCATCACGGAGTATGCCCGCCAAGTCGGCTATGGACTTGATCGGCTTGATGATGATCTCTTTTTCGCCAATGTCCAATCGGATACCTGACTTCGGCTTGATGCCGAGCTTCTTGCGGGCGGCCGCAGGTATGGTGATTTGACCTCTTGCAGATACTCTGATTATGGTCACAGGTCTGCACCTCCATCTGACGCAAGCACGTCTACCCCATCGCCTCTTGCATCATCCCCGATGCGAGGGTGAGCAGCTCGGGGCCGCGAGTGGGATTTGGGTCGTCAACGATCATCCGCCAGACCCCGGCTTCGGTGCGCGAGCCTCGGACGAAAACAAAGGCTCGGTCCCTGCCGTCCTCCAGAACCACTCTCCAGCCGCCGGTCTCATCGCCGGTTCGCCTGCGGACGACCTTCGTGCCCTCGTAGTTGAAGAACTTGTAGGAGCGGAACTTATCGGATAGCTGAGGCCAGACAATCCTCTCGAATTGGCTTTCGATTCGTGCCTTCAACTCGCCATGTGGGATCGCCGGCCCTCGCAGGCTCTCCATCTGATTGAAGTGCACCGGCACGCCCGCCAGAACTTCCGGCAGGCGGAGGACCTCGCCCTTCACCGCATGACCGTTGTTCCTGCGGAGCACGCGAATCCACTGCCTCGCGAGCGCAGGCTGCTCGTCGGCGAGGGCGGCACACAGCGCAGTCTGAAGGCCGTCGCGGCAGGTGGCCTCGCCGAAGATCGTCCCGCCGTTCGCACCCTCGACGCCCACCGGCACGTCGTAGCCTTCCCGGCGAAGTTGATGCATGCGGGTGACGACGTTGATCTCGCCCGTCTCGACCATGAACACCTTCGCCCCGAAGAATGAGGCCACTTTCTCGCACGATCCCGAAGTGGCGTCCGACATCACGATCGCCGGCTCGTCCCGATTGTCGGGACGCCCCACGATCTCCCGATGGGCCAGCGCGAGTGCGACGTTCATGGTGGCGACGGTCTGAGGATGGATAATGGCCGATTCATCGAGCCCTGGGAGCACGATATTCCCGCGGTCGGCATCGTAGTCGAAGGCGATCCCGAACCTGCCGCCTGCTCGGAGAGCGGCCCTCGAAACGCGAATAAGCATGTGGCGGCCGCTCGCGGGATCAATCCCATCCGTATCAATCGCATGCTCGGGATATCCGAGTTCGGCGTTGACCTCGATTGCCCGAACGCCGAAATGCTCCAGCACGCGAGCGCCGATCCCGCACGCCGCGCCTCCATTCGGATCGAGGAGGGCAGGGCCGAGGACCAGCGGCTTCAGGCAGTGAGGCTGAACTCCCCACTCTGCGCCGAGGAAATCGAGGTACGCGCGCTCGGCCTTCACTCGGAGCTGATGGTCTTCTGCGCCGAAGGCCTTCTTGTCGCCGACCTTGCGCATATATGCCGCGAACTCGCCCACACTACCTTCTGCCGTGGAGCCGACGTCCTGAACAACATCTCCCATCACCGATGCCGAGAGGAGCGCTCCCGGAGGAGCGTCATCCGCCGAATCTGCCTGAACGCCAGTGAGAAACTTATAGCCGTTGTCATTGAGCGGGTTATGGCTTGCGGTAACCATCACGCCGCCCGATGCCTTCAGCGCGCGGACGGCGGTTTGGAATAAAGGAGTCGTGATGATACCGAGGTTGATCACCCGAACCCGGCACTTGGCCGATGCCGCCCCTGCGAGGAATCCTTTCGCGAGCGCCGAAGCAAGTGCCTCGCCGGTTGGACGAGGGTCACGGCCGATGAGGAGCATTCCCTTCGGCAAGCCGGCAAGCGCCCGCCGGGCATAGGCAAATCCATAGGCCTGGGTAAGGATGGAGTGCTCCTCGGAAACCCCCGGCCCATCGCCAAGTCGGGTGCGGACACCCGAGAACGACTGGACGAGCGCGGGATCTGCCAGCGCCTTCTTCAGCATTCGGATGATATTGTCTTCAGTCTTCATTGTCATTCCAGTTTACTCCTATTCGGCACTGTCAGTCCAGCTATGATATAATCGGAAGGCTCACCACAGAGTCACAGAGAACACGGAGAAAAGCATTACAAAGGGCAAAACAATCTGCCTGCCGGTTGGAGTGTTCATCGTTACCCTGGCAGTGATGTGGTGGAATGCTGTGCCGACGGTGACGTTCCATGACAGCGGCGAGTTTGCCATGGCGGCCGCCTCAGGCGGAATTCCGCATCCACCGGGAGCGCCGACCTGGGCAATCCTCGCAACCTTGTTCGTCAAGTTCGGCGGATTCAAGGATGCTGCTCGTGGGACGAACCTCTTCAGCGGGCTGTGGGCGGCATTGACGCTCGCACTCCTCTGCGGGCTCACGCAGGTTTGGACAAGCCTCGCATTCCCCAAGCTTCCTCGATGGGGCGCTCCTGCGGCGGGGGTGGCGTCCGTACTGGTTCTCATGCACTCAACCGCATTCCTGGAGCAGTCGTTCACGACCGAGCAATATACGCTCATGACGGCGCTCCTCGTCGGAGTATTGGCCGCCGCAACATACCTCGTCCTGAAGCCCAGAGCCTCGATGGCGG
>Ga0307380_10010549_pt1 | contig 11630 bp, 14 predicted proteins | sample UN3MG_FD_202239 | JGI IMG/M metagenome (GOLD analysis project Ga0307380, IMG submission 202239) | Soil microbial communities from Risofladan, Vaasa, Finland - UN-3 | ecosystem: Environmental > Terrestrial > Soil > Coastal area > Acid sulfate soil | place: Finland: Risofladan, Vaasa | collected... | reverse complement strand
CAAGGTGCAGGGGGACGGCGAGCTGGTGGAGTGGCACGATGAGGGTGCTTAACGTCGGCGGCGGGCCGGTCCCCGTTCCCACGCAGTATGCAGGATGGGACGTGGATCTGCTCGACGTCGATCCGGCAGTGAAGCCGGATATCTTGCTGGACGCACGCGAGATGAACACGTTGCCGTCCTCACAATACGATGCAGTCTACGCAAGCCACGTGCTGGAACACTTTGCCGAGCACGGGGTGGCCGTGGTGCTGCGCGGGTTCTACCACGTCCTGACGGCAGACGGATTCGCCGATGTGCGCGTGCCGGACGTCATGGCGGTGATCGACGCCGTGCTGCGGAACGGGTTGGAGTTGGATTCGGCGCTCTACCAGTCGCCAGCCGGCCCGATCCGCGTGGGCGACGCCCTGTGGGGCTTCCAGGCGCAGATCGCCAGGAGCGGGCAGCCTCACTACGCGCACCGCTGGGGCTTCAGTCGCAACACGCTGGGCCGGGCGCTGAAGCAAGCCGGGTTCGAGTACATCCTGCTCAGGGGAGGACACTATGAAGTGCGGGCCGTCGCCTTCAAGCATGAACCGGACCAAGAGAGGATAGACATCCTGGGAGTGAAGACACATGAAAAGTGAGCAGCGACCGATTTACCGGGTACTCCATACGGTGGTATTGAGCAGCGACAGGCAAATCTATCTGCCCGGCGCAATCGTGGACCTGTCGCACCTGTCGCCGGAAGCGCGGCGGCAATTCGTTGCGAAGGGTCTTTTTGAAACGGCAGACGGCGAGCCGGCCAATATACCGGCCAACGAACCGCTGCCGTGCAAGAATTGTCCATAGGAGGCAATAGTGGCACTACCAAACGGAGTAAGTGCATGTAGCATGTGTGTCGAATTGATGACCAGCACGACGTGGGTCGACTACAGTGACCACCTGAGCGTCGTTGACCCGCCGGTTCAGACGCGCCCCACGGGCGAGGCGTATGTCTTCGGCGAGGATACGGCGGTCATCGGCGTCGGCAAGCGGGGGCCAATGGATATACCCGTGCGCGGCGTGTGGGTGGCCGGATCGACAACGGCGTCAGGGTTCTACACCGTCTACCAGGAGTTCACGGCGGCCTGCGGCGATATGGTCGCCCTGCGCTGGGGGCCGATGGGATGCACGTCGGGCCAGGACGTGTTCTACACGAGCACGACCAAGAGCGAGGTTACCAGCCTGACCTTCCCCGGCGGCGATGCGGGGAGTGCGGACATCATCATGTTCGAGTTCGTCGTCCACACGCCCGACGTAACGCATGCCACGGTGGCATAAAGGAGATCCGCGATGAGAAGGAACCAGTTTGTAGTGTCGGCTGAGTCCGTTCAGGGGAACGCCGGGGCAGAGGTCACGTTCAAGGCGCTGAAGATGCGGGAGGTACGCGAATACCGTACCCTTGGCATCAGCGACGGCGAGGTCTTGAAAGAGCACCTCATGTCGTGGTCGGGCTTCGTTGACGACAACGACAAGGCGCTACCCAGTCCGGCAGATGACCCGGAGGTGCTGGGCGAGTTGTACTTGCATGAGCAGCAAGCCCTGGCGCGCCTACTGTTTCAGGGACCGGATGAAGAGAACGCAAAAAACTGATTCCGGCGCTCGTCAAGGCCCTATGGCTGACGGGCGGGCGTTACCCTGACTGGATCGCGGAAGACATGGCGGTAATGCGTGACTGTGCGCGATATCGTTGCCGGCCCTCTGAATTGGATGAGGAGGACTGGCATATAGTTGCGCGCCACAGGGCCATTGAGGCCGCTGAGAACCAGTACCTGGCGGCAGAGGCTAGGTCGATTTCGAGAAGGCGGCGATAGTGCCAAGCTCTGAGTACAACGTCAACATCATCATCAGCACGCGGGACAAGACGAGTCAAGCGGCAAAGGCGGCCACGAGCAGCCTGGGCCAACTGAAGCAGGCTGTCCACCTGGTCGCTGCTGCCTGGGCCGCGCTGCGCACGGCGCAGAAACTGATCGATTTCGTCAAGCTGGGCGGACAAGTCGAGCGCGCGGGCCGCGCGTTTGAGAGTCTAGCCAAGAGCGCCGGGACGTCGGGCGATGTCCTGCTTAAGACGATCCAACAGGCCAGCGACTATACCATAGACAACATGGCAGCAATGAGTGCTGCAAACAAAGCGCTCATCATGGGCGTGGCCGAGACGCCGGCACAGTTTGAGGAATTGGCGACCGTAGCCGTGCGTCTAGGGCGTGCGATGGGCCTGGATGCGGCAACATCGATGGACCGCTTTACCGTGGCGGCGGCACGGCAATCGGTCAAGATCGCAGACGATCTAGGCCTGATGATTGATGCGTCCATAGCGAATGAGAAATACGCCAAAACCCACAATCTTATTGCCGAAAGCCTGACCGGGGCGCAGCAAGCCCAGGCCTTTCTCAACGAGATGTTGGACCAGGGCAAAACAGCAGTCGAAAAGCTGGGGCCATCCGTCATCGGCACGGCAGAAAAGATCGACATCCTCACATCGGCCTGGAAGAACCTGCGCGATCAGGTGGCCTTGGCAGTTGCCGAGGGCACGCTGGCCCCCGTCGGCGGGCTTGAGGCGATGGGGCGCTGGGCGGCAGAATCGGCGGAACGGTTTGAGCGTGCCCAACGAATGACGTACGCCCAGCCACAGGCCGGGCTCTTTGGCATGCCGTCCGTTTCTGTCCTCAACCAATACGCGACGGAACAGATCGCAGTTGAGGCTGCGACCCGCCGGGCAGCCGCTGCCATGAATGAGCAGAACAACGTCGCCAGCATTGCTGTGCCTACGTTGCAAGAGCTGTATGAGAAGTCACATCTCGTTACGGCCTCCGAAGAAGAACTTGCCGCCGCAGAGAAGCTGGTCACAGAGGCACACGCGCAGGCCGAATCCATCTGGGAGACGCGGTTGTGGTTTCTAGAACGGGAGTCACAGGCTACCCGAGACGCCATCCTTGCCGAGCGGGAACACGTGCAGGCCCTATATAGCACCTCTGTCGCCATGATGGACCTGGCGGCCTCCTACTCAGCCTATCTGGGCCAGATATCCATGTCGGGTATCGACTATGCCGGCAGCATGGAAGAGATCGAGGCCCGCTATCAAAAGAGCATAAAGAGCATCACCGGATCGGCTGGCGGCGGGGCGGGCGGTGGTGCGGCAGCAGCGCGCGACTTTGACCGGGCCGACATCGAGCGCGGGCTGAGAATCCAGCAGCTCCAACTTGAGGAGTACGAGAAACAGTGGTCGGAGTTCGGCAAGGTGACCGAAAAAACCGAGCCAGTATTCTGGTATGAACTCAGCCGTGAGGACCGCAAATGGCTGATCGAGTCGGGCAAGACGCTGGACGACCTCAGGCTGAAACGTGAGCAGTCGATCGATGAGACAACGGACCTCGAACGCGCCCAGATGGACGACCGGATCGAAGACCTGAAGAGAGAGATCGGCGAGACACAGCGAATACTCAAGCAGGGCCACTGGGACCAGAGCCAGATCCGTGTGGCGGCGGCGCAGCGCGACACCGCGGCACTCTTGGCCGAAGCTGCCACGCGGCGGGAGAAAGAGATCGCCGCGCTGGAAAAGTCACAGGCGCAACAGGAAGAGATGAACCGCGAGAGCCTGGGCCGCATCAAGTTAGCGGCATTCGATAACTGGGTATCAATGAATATTGATACTGACAACATGACCAGGGAACAGGCCATCATGATCGCCGGGATGCGCCAGAGCATCATGCTGGAATACGGGCTGTTGACAACGGAGGCCATTCAGGCAACGCGGAGTTGGGAACGCGCCTTCGATGATCTGTGGGAGACATTGCTGGCCGGGGCCAAGGATGCCGTGACCGAGCTAGACAAAGTGATCGCCAAGCTCGACGAGATGCCCGATGAGAAGCGCATCAAGATTATCTATGAGCTGGCCAACCGCCCGGAGGATATTCCGGGTCGGCAGCATGGCGGGCCAGTCCAGGCGGGGATGCCCTACATCGTCGGGGAACCCTATGGGGAGCTATTCGTGCCGGGAAGCAGCGGCCATATCTACAACAACACACGCACCGAACAGATGATCGGCAGTCACAACACCTACAACATCACCGACCCGCGAGGCATGGCATTCCTGGGCGCGGCGGAACGGGCAGCGGCGCGCAATGCCTACGCACGCGCGTCGGGAATGTGAGGACATAGATGGCAGTCACCTTTACACTGACCAGCACCGGCCTGACGACCGTCATCCTTACCACAGGCACCGACTTTACGTTTGATGATGACACATATGTGCCCATCGTGGCGACGCCGACGGGGGATGGTAGCATCCCGCCATACGTCACTGAAACGATCCCGGTTGCGTTGCGGGGCACGACGCATGATGATCTGGCGCTGTCTATGCAGGAACTTGCGGCACTACAGAAGCGGGCGGCAGAGTATTGGGTAGACCAGCAGCAGGCGACCCCTGTGTGGCTGACTTGCAAGATGCACGCCGAGACGGGCACGCGGCAGGCGTTGGTCAAGGCGATCCACTACGAGTTCCGCCCAGACATCGAAGGCCTATACCGCGACTGCGCGGGTGTGCAGGACTACCTCGTCGGCACGGTGCTGATCGAACGGCACCCCTACTGGGAGCGGACGATAGCGCGCATCTTCCCTAACATCGCGCCTGCAGCGGCGGCGGCGGTGGCATACGACTACACCGCGGCCGGGCCTCAACTGCTCCTCAATGAAGGCTTCGAGACGGCGGGCGGTGGCGGACTTGATATCTGGGAGGACTGGACCGAGTTTGTGAGCGATGGTTGGCTGCTGAATGAAGGCCTCGAGGTCCATACCGGCGCGGATGCTGCAAGGATAACGTCAGGACCACTGATGGACACGAATATCTGGCAGAACATCACCGTCGCAGAAAACCAGGTATATCTTTTCTCGTTTTGGACGCGCGGTGATGGGACGAACGCCGGGCGCTACCGCGTGTACGATCTCTCCAATGATGCAGCTATCATAGAGGTCACTTCAACGGGCGTTCCCGGCGTAGTATATACCGAAGTCTATGTTCCGTTCACCGCACCGGCTGGCTGTACATCTGTCAAGATCTATTTCTTTGGCCCGCCGGAGAACGGGGGTCTTTGTTATTTCGATGACGCATATATACGCCTGTTGCCCCACGACATCGTGGGCGACGTGCCGGCGCGGGTGAGTGCGCTGACGCTGTACACTACCGCAACCGATTATCTGTCGCGCTTCTGGATGGGCATCCGTAGCGCCACGCTGCACGGCGCAACAGGCGTCACGGGCTTCATCCCTATCTGGGAATGCGAAGCCGGCGTGCTGAATGTTGACACTTCCATTTATCTTGAGGCACCGGGGGGCGGAAGCGGGGCCGGCAATAATACCGTTCACGTTGACCCCGGCTTTGGCGGCTCCGGCTGGGACTGGGACGCAGCATACATAAACGTGCAATCGCTTTCGGCAGCGAATGTCGGTTATGCGACGTATTCCGACTGCTTTGGGCGCTTCCTGTGGCTGCTCCGGGCCAGGGTGACCGCCGGCACGTGGAGCGTGTACTTGCGGGGTGGGCTGTATGCAGCAGAGAACTATTTCGATCCCATTACGGTGAGCAACGCGAACTGGGATTATCATGAGTTGGCAGTCTGTGCTATTCCCACCTTTGACGTGCAGGGCTTCGAGACAACCAGCATCGTACACATCCCGGTACTCTGGCTCTATGCCAAGCGCCTCACCGGCGCGGGCGACCTGTACCTGGACTGCCTATGTCCCATACCAACAGACGAGGGATTCCTCAAGATCTATAATGGCCGCATTATATCCGGGGACGTGTACACGATTCTGGGCGAAGGACCACATGGACATCAGCAGGTCTTAGGAATCAGCAATCAAGCCACGGACTTTGCTCGCAATACCGCCGCCTTTGAATGGGAGCACTTCCGGCTACCACCGGGGGACGGAAGGATGATCTGCGTATATGCCGACAGTGATCGCAGTGTCATAACTGACGATATTGAGTTCGCCGATGGCGCCTTGAGCGCATCCATCTACTATGAGCGCTGGACGGCACTGCGCGGGGCTGAGTGAATGTACAACATCCTCCTTTACGAACGCTTGCCGATCAGCACAACTAATTTCCGCGGCAATATCACACGGCTGGCGCAAGACTGGCGCCATAGCGTCCGTGCAGTGGGCGGCTTCTGGCTCGGCGATTTCAGCATCTCGCAGGAGCAGCTAACGCGCGGCGAGATCGTCGATTTCTACAACCGTGCAATCGGTTGGCGCGTAGTCGAGGCGAGCTATGGTCCTGTCACCTGGGAAGGCCGGATCTCACAGCTCAAATTGTCGATTGATGGAGCAGAGTACACGCGCAGCATGGACCCAGAAAGCTGGCATAACAAGGTTGCCGTGCGCTACCCGCCGACGATAACAGCCTGGAGCGAGAATACCGAGAGTTCGGATCTCTTCGGGGAGAGCTGCTACGTGGACAGTGTGGGTGGTGCCTACAACAACACGGCGGCGATAGCGCGGCGCGACCGACGGCTGGCAGAGTATGCCTATCCACGCAGTAGGGCCACAGGCGGGTTGGCAAGCGCAAAAGAAGCAAGGGGCGTCCGGCTTGACGTATTGTGTGCCGGGTATGTCTTCACGATCAATCAGCGTTACCGCCTGACAGATACCGCGCCGGCGAACCTGAGCACGCAGGTCGGCGTCCTGGTGGGGGAATCGGAGTTCGTCACGGCGGGCACGATCGCCACCAACGCGTTGCAGGTGCCCATCTCCACCGAGGGCGTCCCGACGCGCCTATGGGACTTAATCGAAGAACTCATCGGCATGGGCGATGATACCGGCGCGGAATACGTGGGCGGGGTATACGCCGGGCGCGTGTTCAACGCCAACCTGGCGGAAACGGCAGTGACATACTACTGGCGCCACAACACATTATATAACGCGGCTGGCGATCCGATGCTGCCGACACATATCCAGCCAGACACCGTAGTGGAGCTGGTCAATGCCCCGCGCTCGCAAGCACTCCCCGGCGGGGGCATCAAGGACAAGCCGAACCGGGTATATATTGAACAGGTCGAGTTCATCGCGCCAGATGCCTATCGATTGACGCTGCGCTATGGGCCCGCGCTGGAGGGAAGGGCGTAGTGGATCGGCGGCAGTTCCTCAGAGGGGCATTGCTCGCGCTAATAGGAGGCATGATGACCGAAAAACGATTCCTGGGACGACAGGAGATAATGGCAGATGCTCGCAGGCTTCAGGCTATGTTCGGGACACTATACGCTGGGGGCGGGGTTGTGAAGATGGATATAGACGGAATCCAGATCCTCGTCACCAACGTCAAAGAGAACAAGCGAAGCTACAAGTTTGTACAGGCTCTTGGAGGCGCCCCGAATGCCTTATGGGGTTCACACGTTACGGGTGGGGCCACCCCTACTAACTTTGCCTCTTTGTGGGCCAATGAAGTTGCCGGCATTGATACCCTGATCTCTGTGAAGGGAATGGCTCCAGCTGGGAAGATCGCGGAGGCAAGGCTCATCGCCGCACAGAATACCGACACGAACTATTGCGGCATATATTGCGCGGTATCGGCGGCCGCCGTTCCGGCAGTTGTAACCAGCATTGACGGCATCGCCATGGTCGACGTAAAGAATGACGATATTACCATGTTGCTACGAGACGAAGCGACCTCCGGCTTCGATGTGAGGATGCAGGCGGACTTTGAGATAACCTATGCCCCGTCTACTCGGGCCACCAAGACGGACATCGCACCCTGGCAAGCTGACCGGGCGAAGTTTATGGAGCTAAAGCCGTCTTCGTACAAGTCGGTCACGAAACCGGATGGGCCGCCTATCGTCGGCCTGATCGCTGAGGATGTCGAAAAGACGATGCCGCACCTGGCCAACTATCTCGCCCAAAGGGGGCCGGATGGTAAGCCCGACATGGGCGATCTAAGGCTGGCAGGCTGGGATGATAAGCAGCTGTTCATCACCTTGCTGTCAGTAGTGCAGCAACAGCAAAGGGACATCGAGGCGCTGACGGCCCGGGTGGCGGCGCTGGAAGCCAACGTGAAATGATCCACTATCTTCACGGCTTGCACGCGAGTTCATGGATAGACGGTATCACGCCGCCGTCGACCAAGTTCCCCGGCTGGCTGACCTTCACCGAGATCGCCGGCGGCGAGGGCGGCGACTATCGGCGCTGGGCAGACGCGGGCCACGGCATCATCGTGCGGCTGAACAACGGCTACTATCCGAACGGAACCATCCCGGCAGCGGAAGGGTACGACGCCTTCGCCACCCGCTGCGCGGCGTTCGTGGACCACAGCCAGGGCTGCCACGTGTGGATCATAGGCAACGAGCCAAACCACAAACAGGAGCGCCCCGGCGGCATCCCTATCCAGCCCGAGCAGTACGCGGCCTGCTTCCTCATGTGCTACGCCGCCATCAAGCAGGCGCACCCCGACCACCTCGTGCTGGCGGCGCCGATCGCCCCCTATAATGCCCAGACTGGCGACTGCCTGGCTTACCTGGGGCGCGTCGCGCAGCGATTGGCCTCAGCGGGCGCGGTAGATGGCTGGGCCATTCATGCTTACACGCGGGCGCATGACCCGGCGCTGATCGTCCGAGAGGAGATCGTCAACGGCTGGCAGTGGCATTTCAGGACATACCGCGATCAGTTGGCCGTGCTGGGCAAGCATGCGTTGGACGTGCCGGTGTTTTTGACGGAGTACAATCCTACAGATGGATGGGCGAACGAGGACCGGGGCTACATCCACGAGGCACTGTGCGAGGTGGACGCCTGGAACCAGGCCAACCCGCGCCAGGTCATTCGGGCGTGCTGTGCATTCCGCTGGCACGATCCGTCGCGGCCGGGGTGGACCATCAGGGACAAGCCGGGCGTCGTGGCAGACTACTGCCGCGCCGCAGATGTGGGATATACTTGCGATACTTGGGATAATGGAGATGAGGAGGATCCTGTGACCATCATTCAAGACGGTTTCGAGAATGGCTTTACACCCTATCAGGGCATTGGCGAATTGACCGTGCCTGCCGGGTGGGTGCCGACTTGGGTGCAGGGCACCGAGCCGGGCGTCCTGGTGCGGATAGAGGTTCAGAAGGCCGGCGCTGCACAGACCCGTTCCGGCACCGGCGCCGTTGCCATCCATTCGCGCAGTGCGACCATCGACGGAGCACTGTACCGCCGCATGTCTCCGGTTGCCATCGGCTCTGACGTGGTGGCGTCCGTATGGTGTCTCAAGACCGAGGGGGCGATGGGCCACGGGATGCAGATCGGCATCGACCCGACCGGCGGCACCGACCATACCGCCAGTCGCGTAGTATGGTCCAGCTGGTACAGTGAGTATGCGTCCGATTATGCGATCAATGCGTGGCGGCTGCGCGTTGTCAACACCACGGCCCAGGCGGAGCAGATCACCGTGTTCCTGCGCAGCAAGCTCGACTTCGCCGCCGATAGGTCACACGCGCACTTTGACGACGTGACGGTCGAGGTGACCGAGCCGGCCACGCCCCCGGTGCCACCAACGCCGGGCGGTGAGCACACGCTGACGATGGTGCTGTTGGTCGATGGTGAGGAAGTGGCCCGTCAGGAGGTGCCGATCCGGGCGACGATGACGTTGGAGATCGGGGGATTGCAGCCGAAGCTGCAGACGATTTGGGGGCGGTTCATGGCGCTGTTTCGGTAGCCTGCCCTAGCATGACTAGGGACAGATCGGTCGCCGTTTTGGCGGTGACTGCATGGGGCCGTCCTGGACGAACGCGGGGCGGCCCTAGCCTATGTCTCGCAATTTGGGTTGTGGGACATGGGAACCTGTTCGCCCTCCCCTGCCCTGGCATAGACGAGATGCGCTGCTTCCCGGTATGCATCGTGCATCGCCATCGCTCTAGGATCATGCTCTGGACGCGGGTCCGCATGTGCTTTGCGACTCCACTCATCTGCTTTGCTATCTAGCATCTGGCCTATCTCTAGGCGCTCGGCGGCGACGGCCTCGGCGATGCGCTGCTCGTACAGCGTGTGCAGAAACTTCTCCCGTGTCTCCATTAGTCTAGTGACGGCTTCATCTATCTCGCTGGTGTTATATGGTGCTGTGTCGCTCATCTCACCACCTCCATCTTCTCCCCCACCTTCACCCCGAACGCCGCAAGCTGACAGCGCACCAGCCACTCGACCAAGACCCGTTCCGCCGGCGTCAGTCTCGGCCACATGGCGGCCACGGGCGCGGTGAGCATCTGGGCAATGTCAGCCTTGAAAAACAGATCGAGCGCCATCAGTCGGCCTTTGCCTCCGCCTTGTCAATAGCAGCTTGTGCTTGCGTCGCATTCCCCACCAGCATCGTGTAGAGTGTAAACGCGAACTTCTGCCAGCGGTCCTCAAGGTCATCAATCACGAATCCCTCGCGCCGCATCATCGCTTGTATCTCAGAGGGACGGTTAGCAGCCAGCTCACACGCCGCCAGCAAGTCTGGTACAGCGGCGATAAGGTAAGCATACTCGTCCGTTTCCTCACGGTCACGATAGATCATCTCACAAATGTCGTGGTCAGGAGCCGCGATAGTCAGATTGGGAAAGTCGCCATAACGCAAGCTCCACTCTTCCAGTGTGTGTGCCATCCCCCTACCTCCTATCTACCTCTACCTCTATCTGCCTACATGTACCCCTATAGCCATCACGCGGGCGGCGGGGTGGTGGCCCACGCCTTGACCAGCGCCTTGCCCGGGCCGTGCAGCTCGGGCGTACCCCGGCGCTTGCCGAGTTTGTACCACTCCTTGCTCTCAAAGTCGGCCTTGACCGTCTGCCAGTCTGCCGGCGCGACCTCGTGCCGCATCGCCTCGTTCTCGCTGAAGTTGCGTCCGGCCTCCACCGCCTTGCAGAAGGCATACCACTGGCGCGGGCGTACCATCTCATAGCGTGCCCACACCTGGCGGCGTCCATCGGGTGACGTGACCACGCCGGTCACGGCCCACTGGCGCGGTTCTGTCTCACCCTCCACGTGCCAGTCGGTCATTTGCGGTGCCCGCTGCTGCTTCCGGTCCCGGCGTTCGTCCCGGGTGTGCAGGCCGAACAGTACAAAGAACAGTCCCCATCCGGCCAGCAGTCCGGCGAGCACGGCGCGTACCGGCACGACCCACCACGACACGTCCTGGCCGGCGGTGACCCAGCCGGTGAGCAGCGTCACCAGCACCCCGAAGGCCAGGCCCAAGGTGGCGGCTTCCCCGCGTGGCACGCGCACGTCCAGGTCGACCACGGACGGCTGTGCGACCTCGGCCTCGGCATCGTAGCGGTCGTAGCGGCGGCGGGTCACGGGGCGGCCTTAGTCCTGGCGATGATGACAAGCATCCAGTCGCCTATTGCCTTTACAATGGGCAAGAAGGCACGACCCCATGCAACAAGATATGCCTCGAACCAGCTCATCATCCATCACCCCAACGGTGACAGTCCCAGCCAAAGTGCTCGCAGATCATTTTCAGGATTGGCTTGCCGTAACGGTGATAGTTGTTATAGTATGCGTCCTGCACGCGCTCCAGTAGATCGTTTTCCCCTGCCAACCACAGCCAAGCGATGTAGTGCATGATGCTTCGGTTTGCGGAGATGCCGCGCTCATTGTTGGCCTTATCCCAC